>WLWD01005885.1_pt1 | contig 147066 bp, 89 predicted proteins | sample 6712731 | NCBI WGS metagenome assembly WLWD01 (sample SAMN12718690, study PRJNA576275) | sponge metagenome | isolation source: marine sponge | host: Mycale hentscheli | place: New Zealand: South Island, Marlborough, Capsize Point | collected 2014-11-01
GACTAGAAATGAGTGTGGACGACCTTCTGGAGTGTTCCCCTAATATTCCACTTGCAGTCAAGATTTCCATTCTTACAGACACAGGCAGCGGTTTAGTTTACTTGCATAGTCGAGGACCTCCAATATTCCACAGAGACCTGACTGCAAGGAACATCCTCCTCACATCGTCTCTGACAGCTAAGATCACTGACATGGGAAACTCTCGCATGGTAACTTTAAAACCAACTCAACTAGCCCAGACACTCTCAAAGAATCCGGGGACCACTGTGTACATGCCACCAGAGGCTCTCAGTGAGAGCCACAGATATGGCCCATCTCTAGATGTGTTCTCATTCGGACATCTTGCCCTCTACGTACTGACACAGGTAAACACAACTTGAATTCAATATACTCTATTAGTGCAAAACTTTTTAAATATTCAATTAAAAGATTTCTTTGGTACTGTGTGTAAAGGAGTTCACGATCTATCAAGTTATTATAATACTGGTAATTGTACCATTATATAGTTGGTGAACTTAGAATTAGAATAATCTTGATAGTGAATATAATTTTCAGACAATCAACTTAATAATTGGTTAGATTTTTCCAGGAGAACTGCTATTGGCTACACCTTCAGATCCACACAATCCTGGCCGACTTATTGGTCGCTCTGAAGTAGAGCGTCGTGAAGTGTACATGAAGAAGTTGGAGAATCTGTTATTGGAATCTCATCCTGTTCTAGTAGAGATGGTGACTAATTGCCTGCACAATACTCCTCAAACAAGACCTACTGCTGAGCAGCTACTGGAGACACTAACACCAGTACAGAATGCAATGGAGGACATACATGGAGGGAATATGGGGAGATCTCTCAACATAGCCAATGTGTTACACATGAAGGAAACAAAAGAAAAGAAGAGAAGAATAAATGAACTTAAGGTAAACTTTTATATGTGAACTACAGTAATTCGTTAAACCTATCAAGTGGTTATTAACTCTTTCACTGCTAAATTGTCAGTGAAATTACAAATTGATGTAAATATGTTTTTTTTTAATCTATAACTGTTCATAAACAAATTTTCCAAACCTAATACAGAACTGTCAGTAACTAATTCAGTGTCTGGTGTAACTACTTCATCATCATGCAAATCTTCACAACTGCTAAGTCTTCTAAAGCTGTAGTCAAATGCCAAGTTTACTTCACACTGCAACTTTCCATTTGTTTCTTAATAGCTACTTTAGGCTTAGATATCTTCTGCATCTTCTGGTCTACTGCAATCACCATCTAAAATGCCGAAATTGCCAATAATCCTGTTCTACTACTACCTGAACAATTGACCGCCAAGTTGCCATTTTGAAGTAAGCCTAAACGCCAACCCCGAATACATACATAAGTGTTCCATTGTAGCCGTACAATATCAATGGAAGAAGTTCAAACTTCTCTTAATAAATATTGATCTAACTTATTGAGGCTATAGCATTCGAATGACATCACATGCAAGATGAACAACGGTTTTCAGGAGGCATTATTTCAAAACACAATACAACGCAGTGATTGTATTAAAATTTTTTATTTATTCTCTCCAAGTTAACTTTGCCACAAATATCAAGCAAGCTGTATTCTTCAATGTAAAATTGTTAACCTATTGTTTTTTATTGTAGTTATAGTCAAAATATTAATGATTATGCTTCACTTATAACTCCAGTGGTTATATTTTTGTGTATTGTGATTGTAGAATCAGTCATAATTATGATTGATTGCTTATAGCATTTTTTTTAACTTTTATGTTATAAGCTGTTATACACATTATACCTCCTGGAGTTCAAATTTTATCTCAACAATAAACAGTCACATCTGAGCTCTATACAAATACTCAATAGACAATTTTTATAGCATTCTCTGCAATTAAATGTTATTCTATTTATTGAAAGTTATCGTTTTATGTGTGGTATTATTAGATTTCTGAAAATAGATTGGAAACAGAAAATAAAGAGTTGACTGAAGAAATTACAAAGCTAGAAAGAGACAAAAAAATGTTCCAGTCTGCAAGTGCACATCTTATTGAAGAGAAACATCAATTGGAGACAAGTGTCGTGCAAGTACAGGCAGAAAACAGTCAACAGAAGTCTGAGAACAATCAACTGAAGACTGAGAACAATCAACTGAAGACTGAGAACAATCAACTGAAGACAGAAGTCAAGCAACTGAGGTACCAGAATGCAGCTGAAAGAATTCAGTTAGAATCTCATCACAAAGAAGAAAAGCTTCATCTAGAATCTCTTCATCAAAGAGAGAAGCAAATATTCCAATCTGAAGTGGAGCGACTAACAAAGAAACTGGAGCGTATCACCACAGTGTCTATCAGCAAGAAATCATTAGTAAGTACTATGCATTCTTATAAACAGTGTTTTCTTATATTTTACCAAAACTACTCGTCTCAAATCTAATTAATTGAATGGTAAAATGTATATACAGGTTATATCAATAGAGTCTAGGTATTTAACTTAACTATAAAAAGACACAATAGGATTGCCAGTACATATACACATTATTATCTGCTATTGTAAAAGATGTAATAGTGATGTGCTTCAGCAAAAATGGTGAGCGAGCAATTCTACACAAGTAATTCAAAAAATTAAAAAAATCATTCTGACTATCCAAATAACCAGCCTCCTGGCAAATAGCACCGAATTACTAAATCAAGGCTTAATTTTAGAAATTTCGTATGAGAAACAGTTTCAATGTCATTGTAATTACTCATGGCAGCTTCTTAGGACTTAAAAAACAAACAAGCATTTCTGAGGAATTACCACACTGTTTAGAGCCTAACCCTAATTTAGATTTGCTTACTAACAAAAGAAATTGGGAGGAAGTCTAAGCATCTTAATGAAAGAAAAGGCAGCCAATAACTATTATTTATTGTCAACTTCAACATTTTCTTAGCTAAGCAACAGATGTAACACACAACACTTACACACACACACACACACACACACACCAACACAAGACTTCATTTTCTCGTGGTGACTTGACGACAGATTGGGCAATTGATTTTCACGTAAGATCAGCTATGACAAACAGCTCATTAACCAAGATAACATACCACCACTACTAACTATAGAAAATTAACATCAAGTAGCATCAAATTTAAGCCATTTTGACTATCTTAATCACCAGTAACTCTTGACAACAAGCTCTTAGCTATTAAATAAATGGCCAGAATTGTTGTTTTCTACAAGTGGCTCTTGAAAACCAACAAGCGACACTTAGCAACACACAAAATGGCGGAGTGTTTGAAATCAATTCTGGCTATTTGTGACTAGTAAAGCAAGCTTTACACAGGAATCATTGAGCCTAACTTTGAAGTGCTACAGTACCAGAAGAAACTGGAGTCAAGACCATCCAATTTGACTTGATAAATATAAACAAGCCTGTAAAGCAAGGTACGAAGAGCTGCAAAACCAACTGAAGCTGAATAAAAAATGTAAATACATGTTCGTCTCGTAGATTTAACCAGTAGATAATTGAGGCTGGCTTGGTCGATAATAATTTGGGTCAATAAATGAGGATCTACGCTAATCTTTTCTACTTTTTTCCTGCCAATGAAAATATTTGGAGAGGTGTATCATAGCATTACATTAGGAAGGCTGTTAGGTAATTAGTTTTGAAATTGTCAAGGGCATGTAAACAGTAACCATAGCAACACTACGACTTTTATTATTTAATGATGTGTGCCAATAAATATGAGTTATGTTATACAAATTTACTAATTTACTACAGATAATGTATTTTTTATTATTTAGATATTCCCACTAGAACTAGACTGGAGGCGTGGTCCTGACGTGCCAGCAGCTATGAGTAACTACATCCAATCAGTAAATATAAATGATACAGTGTATGTTGGAGGAGGATTGACTTTCAGACTTGAGGATAGCTACATAGTGATGGCCTACAACACAATGTCCTGCCAGTGGCACACTCTACCTCCATACAGTACCAGGGAGTTTGCTATGACTACCATCAACAACAAACTAGTTGTGGTGGGAGGAAGCAATAGAGATCGCTCAGATAGCAGTGAGCTAGGAGAGTGGCAGCCTGACAGCAACCAGTGGACACACCCCTTCCCTCCTATGCCTACACCTCGCTGGTTGCCTTCAGCTACTTCATATAAACATTGGCTGGTGGTGGCTGGTGGTTGCCATGGAGTTTGTTTACATGCTAGTGTTGAGGTACTTGATGTATCCAACATGCAGTGGTCCACTGGACCATTTACACCAACACCATGGGGGCAGATGAAGTCTACTACAATAGGAGATACCTGGTACCTCATGGGGGGATTGTATGAGGGTGCGAGTGTGAGTCCTGATGTCTATAGTGTATCTCTGGAGGCTCTTGTTTCACACTCCTCATCAGACAGTTCCAACATATGGAACAAACTACCTTCACTCAACTGTACACAATCCTGTCCACTCAACATTGGAGAATCTCTACTGGCAGTCGGTGGTAAGGACATAAACAGTAAGAAGTTAGTGTCTACCATCCAGCGCTATGTCCCTGAGACTAATACCTGGGTCCAGGCTGGACAACTACCACATGCAGTATATAACTGTGCCTGTATCATGACATCAGACAAGGTCCATGTTATGGGAGGATATGATGGGAATAGTAGACTTAAGAAACTGTTTACTTCTACTATTCACTAATTAATATCTTTGTTTTTATGGAATTGTTTTGTTCAAGTTAGCTATTACAATTTAAAAGTTGTTTACATGGTTACTGTTTATGTTTACAGAATTATAAAAAAGCAAATAATTGTATGTTCTAATTTGACCTAGTAGCTATAACAAGATAGGATTGAGCTAGTAACTAACAATGAATGATTATTATACAAAAGTGTACACATTACAAGATGACCTATTCACTCAATAATACTTGGAGTTTACTTTGAATGGATTTGTAGATTTTTTGTTATATTATGTGCCCAGGAACAGAGCTTATAAATAAAAACAAATAATGCTTTGTTCAGATGTCCTAGCTATATACATTGACTAATGCAAGATCGGCAAACACAAAAGAAGCGTCACTTGGTATCAAGGCTTTGAAGTGTTGTGAGCAAGAGACTTTTCATGCAATTGAGAATGAGAGCTCAACTTAGCAATAAAATGGAGTTGCATTAGTTTCTGCAGATTCTAATTCTAGTATATCAGAGGACTGTTGCCAGGTACATAAGCAGACTGGAGTAGGAAGTGGGTGGGGGAGGGGTAGTGGTGTCAAATGGGAGGGAGCTAATTTCCCATGCTAATGCTACATTAGATGCTTTACTTACACTTAAGACAAGTGATCTTTACAGATCTGAAAACAAGTTGTATGTGAAAACTAACCATTGCTAAATCAGTTACTGAATGATAGTTCAGATGTATCATCTTTATTTTTAACAGCCTCTACCACACTTCATTTATGAGGGCTTTCAATACGACAGTAACCATCGGCACTGTTTGAATTGAAACAAAAAACAATAACTACAATAAAAAACAAGTCACATTATTTAAACATTTTTTTGTGATATTCTTTAGCTAAGTAGTAGCTGTAACATAGCTACAACACTTTCACACAACTGGACATGCCTATACAAGACTTACCTTTGTGGTTAGTCTAGTGGACAATGAATTTAAACGTAAATACTGTTGCATAGGGCTTAATGACGAATAACACATTAACTTATCACTGCTCTAACTCGAAATGAAAAGAAACTCAGGCACGTTTTTTTAAGTTATAACTGCACCTACAAAATAATTCAAAATGGTAAACAATCCAATTTGTAGGAAGATTCAGGTAATGATTGATAAACCAGCAGCTAGAGGACTCTGTTAATGACATTTGGGATGAGGTCGAATACTGAACTAACACAAAACGCCAAGGACCAAGTACAAAAAATGACCTATGCTAGTCCAAACATAATAATAAACTTGTACCATGTGGTATATTCAAACCTCCAATCAGATGCTCAATTCTCGGTGAATTTATTTCATCCCCACTTCCTTGGAGGTGAATAAGAACCGTCCAATCAAAAGTAGTTTTGGTGTATTCTAGCCTAAAGCCATGGTGCAAGTCGGTTGCACTGCTCCGTGTTCAGTCAGTTAGGATTTACAATATCCTAGGGCCTTTGGCCCTCGTTGTAAAAATCCCGTACTAACCTACATGCTGTGGTGTAACCTATACAAATATTCCCAATTTTCAACTGTGTTATATACCACTGATAGTGTCTTGCTTGCTTCACTCGCTCGCCAAATATTACATAGCCTATGTTAGGTAAGCAACTGGACCAACCACACACTATGTGTGAAACTAAAAGGTTCCTGCCCTGATGTCTCCACTGCTTGATCTGGACGGCCAGGTAAACTAGCTACACCCTACAAATTCAGCAATTCAAATTCACAGTGGACTAATCATTTGAGCTTGAACGTGACCACAAAAATCATTCAAACTGAAATAAAGCCACAATCACGATAATAAATATCATTTTAAATGGCAAACACTATGAATATCATTTAAAACCATTATAAATTGCATTCCACGAGTACATATCAATATGATGTCATACTGCAGACCCTTTACCCTTGTAGTTGTTTGGTAAAGGGTCTGGCTACACCAGAATGTGAAATGAAATATAGATAGCTATATCTCAAATTCATTAATATAAAGTTTCGCTCACTTCACTTCACTGAGCAAATTGCGCACACAACAACAAACCTGAAAATTACTAATACATGTAATTGGAAGTGGGTGGCATTAGCTGAAGAAGTTGTTACATACAGTGTACACTATGTGCTATATGAAGAAAATAAATTCACCAGGGAACATCTTTTCACTGTATGAGCGATATGTGGACCCATGATGGGTCATCAGTTTCACATATGCAATAGGGCCACTTGTTTTGCTGACTCAGCATATAATCACTTTCCTCCCCCCCCCCCCAGTCTACATACCCTATTGGTTCCTTACATCACATTACACAAATGTGCTGAATTTGCACTAGACTATCGTACAAGATTAGCACAGTAGAATTTTGTTGCACATATTTTGTATAGTATTATGACAGGGCCAGCCCAGACAAACCTATAAATAACCCCTGAAGAAAGGCATTAGAAACATTCATTCAGTATTGTCTACTGTCACCTCATTCATGCATGAAGTGTTAATTTGGTGTGTCTGAACACCTTAGCTACATAAATACTCTGATGAATGGATTGAACAGTTAGTCTGACTAGAATTGATAGAATAGCTGAGTGTTGTGTGTCTTTCTTGATTTTTTTCTTTATTAAACTTACCTTTGTCATTGAAGTTACCTAGGTGAGGGCAGCTATTAGTGCCTGGGGAGTAAAGAACAGTGGTGTGACGGCTCCGAATTAGACAGACCCCAGTCACATTATAATATAATTATTCCATTTCAATAAAATAAATAATGACATGACAACAATTTGTGCACACAAAGTGTCCAGCACTCTCCTGAATACACACTCTTTCTATATCTTCATGACTTAAAATTTAAGAAGTTCTGTTGCAATCTCAAAATTTGGACTCTAAAATAACACAAACAAATAATATCAGGTAAAGTAAAAAATGAAAAAAAAAGTCCTTTATTTGAGAATTATATACAAAATTTATTATTAAGCTTTATACCAAATAGAGTTTATCCAAGTTGAAACTAGGCAAATAAAAGCTTCAATAAGTGTTATGAAAATTATGCTTAGTTACCAAGTTCATTGGCTGCCAGTATTTAGTAAAAAATGTAATGGACTGAGTATATTAGATTAGAGCAACACTGATTGTCAATAAATTGGGATCAAGTTAACAAAATAAGGACTAAATGATCTGATGATGCAGTATACAGTTGTTTTGAGAAGGAGATGGGAAGTTTACAAGCCATCAGCTCAGGTTGAGTTGAAGTAGGATTCCCAGACTTAAGATTGTGCAAGATTCTCCCTTTACTGTGTGCATTGAATAAGCTAATTGAAAGAGGAACTCGAATGCCTAGAAAAATTTGGAGTTAACAAAATGCTTCTTTTCTTTCAGTGAAAGAGCCTCTCCAGTTGTTCCAGTATATAAAGTATGAGATTAGCCAGAATTAGAATCACTATCAACCTTGTCCTTCATGTGTAGTAGTATTCAATGCCCACTGCTGAAGATTTGATGGCTATACCAGCAGGCGAGAAGTTACTCAGAAATCTCAACCTCTCTAACGCATATGTCAAGATCACACCCAGGATCTCATAACTATTTTATACTCATTAGGATCCATATCAATATACCTGATTTCGTTTAGGGGTGGTCGGCATGCGCTATTCTTCAGAATTATGGATGGAGTATTATCAAATCAGCTTGCATACTATCGGTGATATCCTGATCGGAAAAAGATGAAATCAGCATTTACAGGTGTTATGAGGAATTGTTAAGAAGTAGGGTGTCTGCTAAAAAGGGGAAAAAAGTGTATATAACATACCACAATATGAAATTGAACAAGAGGATATAAATCTGTCATAAGATACTTATTTGCCTTTGTCTAAGCTCCTCAACCCAATGAAGTCAAGGGGCTATGAACATTTCTGGGGAAGGCCTATTGCTACTAACAAAAAAAACATCATCAAGCAACTAACCAGTGAATCAATTAAGGGAAAAAGTGGAAAAAGTATGCAAATTGCAAAGAAATGAATTTAATATACGCTAGCCTCTTGTGAAGTTTTGGTGCATTTTGATTCCTCATTGACAATAAATTAGACTGTGATTCCCCATTTTAGCTAGATGCAGTACTACTATCACATGAGTATCCAGATCAGGGCTGTAACTAGAATTGAGGCAGCTAGCATTTTGATGAGAATCACATGATACCAGTTATTTCTATTCAAACTGAGCTTCAGGTTATTCTAATTCGACTTAGATATAACCAATAAACTATATTTAACAACACTATAATTATTTTAACACTTACCCAAATAGATTCCTCCAGTTTTGATATTAATATTTTGATACCTATATTGCATCTAAATTAGAAAAGAAAACAACTCAAAACCTTTGCCTATTGATCAAATATAAATAAATGAAAATTTATTAAAAAAATTAAAGTATTAATAGTATGGTGTGTATGTTGCCCCATTCAAAAATATATGGGAAAGTGAAATAGCGTGTAACTAATTGAAATATCTCGGTAACTAGGTGGAAACTAAGTGAAATGCCATGGTAACTAAGTGAAGTGTGCATGCGTGCAGCATTAACCTTGGAAATGTACAGTATGATGGAATGTTTATCAATTATGAAGTCCCAATGGAAACTAATCATGAAATACGGAGATAGTGAATGAACGATACAGTGTATGTAGCTACAATTGCAAATGACTTTAAAAAGCTGGCTTACTATTAGCAAGTGATAATAGCCTGTGCTATGAGGGGTCAAAAGCACTCGTAAAGTAATTGAAATAACACTCGACTTCGTTATGTGCTATTTTAATTGCGTTAACTCCTACTATTAATCTTGAATAGCATGGTTACCCGTGCTATTACTCATACAAGTAATTTTGAATAATTCAGCCAGAAAAATAAAGTTAGCAAGTTTTTAACTGAAATTAAGATTTCTTCATACTGTACTACAATAAATATTTTGTTTACTGATTATAGTCATTTCAATTGTTGCCTAACCTGTATTCAGAATTATAACTTACTTCATTCTCTGAAGTCTAGATTTTGCTTCGGCTTCAAGATGTATTCCTAGATTTTCTAAGACATTTACTACTTGCAATCCTTCAGTAATGTATGGAACTGACAACACGGAGTCCCCAAAATCATTATCCTATGGTTACTCTGCAATATTGCAAATACAACACACACAACATCATTTATAATTTAAAGAAAAGGTAATTGGTCCAATGAATTACTGGAGGGATATTTTTTATAAGGAAATGAAGTGCTTGCAGTACTATAGCAGAATATTGAGGTCCAACAATATTATAGCCTAATCATTGGAGATAGACTTTTATGTACATTTCTTCATACATCCTCTTACATTTCCTCTTACAAATATGTAAGTTAAACCCTTGGCATAATGTACCCGAAATATTTTAAAGAAATGTATATAAATATACTTTTTTTATCAAACAGAAATAGACTGTAAACTCTTTTGTCTGAGACGTTCAACACTTAGTGTGCCACAGAGTTCAAATTGTTTTAAATTCAACACACATGCTATGCAGTGGCTTGGAATTTATATGGTTTGCTTGAAGAGGGGTGGGAGGGGGAGGGTACATGTATACATGTATGTAGTTAAGCTATATGTATATTGGGTGCTATTATAAATTTTCATAGAAGTGGGCTATATTTGTAAATATGTTAGACATTGTAAAACAGTAAAGTAAACAAATAAAAATGTGAAAGTGAATTAAACAAAAAACATTCAACTTCAGTTCAGAAGTTCGCTCATGCGTACATGCACACACAATGTCTGGTTTATCCACTGCAAGCAATGGAGATATTCTAATCCGTTTTACAAGAATATGTATTTAGTTTTTCCTTTTAGTTCTCTGACACACACAGATTGTCTAATCTCATTTACGTATGACTTCATTACTTCAGAGTATATGATGGCACAGTTACAGTCTTCAGTAAAGCACATTGGTGGCCTCAAACTTGCTTCTTCTCTGTGGAAATACAAGAAACACAGTGCAGTAACTGGTTCTAAAGTGTAACCACTCTGCTAGAGCACCATTGTGAATACATGTATATCTGATACATACATGCCATGTATGCTATCCTTGAATGCAGTTCACATTTCCCTCGATTGTGCAGTGTAAGAACTACTTGTGTCATGCACTGTAATATTTGCCCTTTTTGAAGTAGAAATTTTGTTTATGTATTTATATGTACGCTCTGGCTATAAAATGACTACTACTCTAAGTTAGCTGTCACATGATGGGAAAGCCAGAACTGATTAGTTCTGCCCCCCTCGTTGCTTCTTTCGTTGCTTCCAAAAGTCATTTGTTCATCTACTCTGTGCTTTGTTCTTATTATAGTTAGTTAGTTAGTGCTCTTTTGGTTGTTAGTGTTATTGTTGTTATTATTGTGTGTGTGTCCATTCCAGGCCGAGCCAAGACATTCTCTGGACGGAAACGTCACAGCATTGCCCGCATGTCCGTACTAGGAGGTAGGGCTGACCACTCCCCTCTCATGATTAAGAAGGCTAACTCCTGCTCCACAATATACACTGATGACAGTACCGTCAGCCTCTCTAGGCTTTCTAGAGTGGTGCTGCATCACTAGGTTTGCATGATGCACCACATGGTTGGAAACTTACATTATTTACCACCGGGTTCGTTGTTGTTGTTGTTGTTGTTGTTGTTGTTTCTTTTCTTTTTTCCCTTTTCACTATTGCAAGCACTGCCACATATTTATGTCCACGCATAACCACATGATGTGCATGCAACAACGTGCGCAGATTTGATTGGATTCACAATCCTAGGAAACACTGTCTGTCAGTTCACTACTGTTTTCTATATGGTGCTAGACGTGTAAAATGTCTGATTAACTTTGATAAAGCAGCTGACTGCAGTTGCGATCAGCACACCTCTCTGACGAGGACCCTACTTCATAGGCCTTTTACCCATTGTGGGATCTCTAGTTGTAAAAAATTTAAATTAAGCCCTTTTTGGGCCTAACAAAAGTAATATTAGTGTATCTTGCATCAATTTTTTTGTGAAATGGCATTCAATTTGACAGCTTCACGCTTTCAATAATGGCTTGTCTCAGGAGTCTGTAGTTTTAATTAACTGTAAGTGAGCCATAGAGTGAACTGGAAAGATTAACAAAATCACGGTCGGCTGGAACCATCGTACGTATGTTACCAACTGCCGTACTATTTTCCTTCTTTTCTTTCTTTCTTTTTTTTTTCTTTTATTTTTTTTATTTTTTTTTATTTTTTTATTTGGCTGTTGTGTGGAACAGAATTCAACATTTTTATGGTGGAATTGTTTTTTAAAAGATTACATCTAGAGAGACTTTTTTTTCTAATATTGTTTACCCTACAATTTATAAAAGTTCAGCATTTCGAATGCAATAATGTTGTTCCAACTGCCTTCTCTCTTTATGCTACGGTGTTGTATGTGTATATCCCGTAATGTACAAATTTTATCTTGTTGGGGGAGTCATTTCATTTAATTTATTAATTTTAATTTCTTTACAGCTCACTGCTGAGTGTGCCATCATCACTCTGGTAAGTGTTTTTAGTGACTTCCATACGTTACCAAGTGATTGTGATGCTTATTTTTATTAGTGCGTGGGGTTTGTTGGATTCTCATTTCCATGCACGTATACTCCCTTTGTGCTTTCTAATATCCTCACTAGATTATTATATTAAGTCAGTTGTGTAATATGACAAAATAGACCACAGTGATAGTTTTAATAATGTAAATGCATTTTAAATACCCAAATAATTAGCACTGCAATGAAATAAACCAATTAACAATAGATTATTGTCAAATAACCTATAATATAGCTAGAGCAACCATTTGTGTTTATTCTATTATGTTTTGTTTTTTTTGTGTTTTGTTGTTGTTTTTTTGTTTTTTGTATTTTGTTTCCTCCTCTTTGATTAATTTCCATTCTCTTTGGTTCTTTCTCAAAATTTTTGTTCAATTTTTATGTGTATAATTTAAATCACGTATGCCTTACTTCTTCCTTTTCCCCACATACACACCTCTACAGATCTATCTTGAGCGTCTTCTACATTATGCCGATCTTGACCTTCACCCTAGCAACTGGAAGAGAATATTGCTAGGGGCCATTCTATTAGCATCTAAAGTGTGGGACGATCAGGCAGGTCAGTTCATAGTGGGCGTGTCTAGTGTATGATGATCAGGCAGGTCAGTTCATAGTGGGTGTGTCCAGTTTAAGATGATCAGGCAGGTCAGTTCATAGTGGGCGTGTCTAGTGTGTGATGATCAGGCAGGTCAGTTCATAGTGGGTGTGTCTAGTGTGTGATGATCAGGCAAGTCAATTCATGGTGGGCGTGTCAGTTTAAGATGATCAGGCAGGTCAATTCATAGTGGGTGTGTCTAGTGTGGAACAAGCACGCAGGTCATCAGTTCATAGTGGGCGTTTATAATGTAGGGTGATCAGGCAGGTTACTTTATAGTGGGTGTGTCTAGTCTGGATGACTGCACGTCAGTTAGAGTAATGAATTGAACCCTTTGGTAAATAATTTTGGCCTTACAAAATAGGCTGACCAGACCTACGTATGTAGTACAATGTCTAGATGCTTGTCGGCTTGAACTTTTGTTGTTGTTTATTGTCAATGGCCTAACAATGCTAAACTAACTGTGTTTTGAAGAGCCCCTAATAGACAACACTGCCCGTCTTCAGTGCCATATGGTGTGTATGTGTGTGCTTGTGTTGGAGATTTAAGAACATGTCCATAAATCAGAACACATTCAACGTCACCAGTTAATTTGCCAGCACTGCCAGCTATTAATTATATGACTTTGTTTGTTTGTTTGTTTATTTGTTTATGTAGTATGGAATGTGGACTATTGCCAGATCCTGAGGGACATCTCTGTGGAGGACATGTGAGTTCAGTAGTTTCAATGAAGTTCATCAGACACACAGAATATTATATTATACTCTTATCAATGTAATTGACGTTTGACGAAGTATTTTGTGTGAAGGCAGGTGTAGGGTTAAAATATGATGTACATATGGACATGTCTGGCCAAATATCAAGAGTAGTAATTACATGCATGCATATTATATTTACCAGCAGTGTAGGAAGATGTTTTGGTATAGGTGGCTCCGAGGACAATTTGTTTGTGGTTAAAAATTGTTCATCTGAGAAACGACTTTGTCAATAATTGTGGCCCAAAATTAAGGGGGGTGGGCTACAGCCCCTGGAGCCCTCCCCCTTCCTACGCCACTGCATACATACTTACGTAGGTCAGGGCAATTGTTTAAATAAATAACGTTTAATCTTAAATTATACTGAAGTCATTGTCCTTGGACACCATGTTTAGTTGCAGTGTATTCTGCCACAGATACAGGTGCTAATATCAGTGAGATTTGGTCAGCTTTGTGGCCTGTGTGCATACGTCTCCATTGCATCATTTGCTTTGTGTGTTTGTCCAGGAACGAGTTGGAGAGAGTTTACCTGGAACAGCTTCAGTTCAACATCAATGTCCTCTCGAGTGTCTATGCCAAGTACTACTTTGACCTGAGATCACTGGCCGAGGACAACGGTCTCAGCTCCCCCAGCGAGTACGAACCCCTTACCAAGGAAAGAGCAAAGAAACTAGAAATGAGTTTGAAGACAGAAGTTTTTAGAAATTCTAATAACAGTGATGAGAGGATTTGTTGTCAATTAGAGCTATTGATTAACAATGAAAAGCTCATTAAGAACATTGATTAATTGAAACCACTTTTTTTATTAAGTTCTCTTTCTTATTATATAGCTGTATTGTTTTATTCTCTACATTGACACTTTTTATAACTTTGGACTGTGAAATGTTGGCACTGATAGTACATTACAATTATCTCTTTATTTTATTTCAAATGTCCTCAGGCTATTACAATTACAAGTGATGAGAAGCAGACAAATTTCAAGCTAAGAAAATCCGCCAGTTCAGAACCTTTGTCTCCCAAGAATACTCTAGTAATAATGTAACTAGCTAGTCAGTTGCCACCATACATGTCAGAAATAAATACTTTCACTTTCTCTTTTTATTCTCTAACAAATTTTAAACTATTTTTACGGTCAAATTATTTATTTGCACAACATAGTTTTTTTTAAAATTGTACAATATAAATTTGTTTCATCAGTTCTTTAGTGAAGTTTTTTTTTTTTTGTTCAATTTTTATCTGTTCTGTCAGTATCTATTAATGTAATGTTGGCACTCTATCACAATTTTCTTTCTTGTATAAAATAGAGTGGTTTGAATTTCATGAATGTGGTTGGTTCTAACTAGCTAGCAAGCGGAACAAAAAAAATTGACATCTTGTTGCCTATCTTGATAATCCACTTTTTAAGTAAGTAAATTTTAGTAATCCTAGCTACTGCAAAAGATTCCCCCTCCCAAATTAAACCGTAAGGTTAGTCTGGCAGGGGTAGTCTAGTAGGGACAATCTGGTAGGGATCGGACAGTCTGGCAGGGACAGTCTAGTAAGGAGAGTTTGGTAAGGATTAGTCTGGTAGGATAGTCGGGCCAGTCTGATTGGGCCAGTCTAGTAGGGACAGTCTGATAGGGCCAGTCTAGTAGGGACAGTCTGATAGGGCCAGTCTAGTAGGGACAGTCTGGTAGGGACAGTCTGGTAGTGGTAGTCTAGTAGGGACAGTCTGATATGGCCAGCCTAGTAGTTTTGAGTAAGACACTAAGATCACATCTTACTAAAGTCAAAGATACTATATTTATTACCACATAGTCAACCACAGTATACCCTGCAGTTGTGGTTTGAAACAACTAGAAGGCTTGAGCAGAGAGTAAAAGAACAACAGGATGCTTGTAAGATAGGTGATGAGAAGGTTTCAGTCATTGCTGAACATGTTTGGCAGCAGCATCACCTCATTAAATGGGAAGAGGTAAGAGTTTGTAGACAGAGCCAGTAAGAATCGTGAGTTGAAGATCAAGGAGGCTCTACACATACAGATGACACCTGACAACAAGTTTAACAGAGACATAGGTTTAGAGCTTCCAGGATGCTGGCTGTCCATTTTGCGTGCAAATCACCCTCCAGGATTATAATAAGCAGTAAGCGTGCCCTCCAGAAATCTTGCTGTTTACTTTGTTATTGGAATCAATTCTATTTCATTTGACCAGAGAAGACTGTCTCCAACATCATAAGAATCTGTGTCCAACCAAACTATTTGCAAGAACTTCAGCTTTGTACCTGCTCCTGGTAGTACTGGAAAGTGAGCCAGCAAACTCAGAATACTTGGAAAATTCATGCAACTGTGCCAACTTCAGTTTTACACTGTACTCTGTCCTCCAGAGCAACCGTTGCTAGGTAAGCCCACGCATTAATACTATGGCGGGTGATTCGTGCCAAAATTAAACGCTCGCGTTACGCCGGCTACGACCATGAGATGCATGCTAAAAGACCATGACATGCAAGCTAACCGAGCGTGAGATGCAAGCTACTAGCCTGAGATGAAAGCTACTAGCATGAGATGAAAGCTACTAGCATGAGATGAAAGCTACTAGCATGAGATGAAAGCTACTAAGGGTGAGATGCAAGCGTGGCAAGAGCGCTGCGTGTAGTTGGAATACCCTTTACCGATTGCAAAAGTGATATCATGGCGAATTGGAGTAAAGCGAAAGATTTACTTGTGGGAGCTCTAACTGAAGTGAAGAAGTTGTCGGAGTCTTCCAACCCTGCAGGTTCCTCCGGTAGGTAGTGATAGTAATCTAGGGTGGACTGTAAAGGGTAACTTACTTTCTGCCATAATACTGGGACACTAACAGACAACTCTATAAAGCCAAGTTTGAAGAACAAAGACCAATCAGAGACGGAGAAACAGCGGTGGATACCTGGTGATACTTTCCGAAATTCTGAGGTGAAGGTAGGAGCTACGGCGGCGATTTTTTTTTTCGCGGTAGCCCGTATGCTTCCCCACAGAATTACAACGCCATATTTTGAATATCTGTATTTGTCATATTAAAAAAAAAAAATTCTTATTTTATTTTTATTTCGTATTATTAAAAAGAAAAAACTCGTTGTAATGTTGTCCTATATAGGGTGTGTTCCACGTGTGCAAAATCTTACCTTCTTATAATAAACCAGTTCTTCAGAATTTCCATTTTTAGATACCAAAGCTAACTATTAGTCCGTAACAATTTCATTCTTCAACCCCGCCCTCTTACTCCAGTTACCCATATGCGCGCAAATTGTTGGTAAAGTGAAATCTCCCGCAATTTGGTGGCTCTAAAAAGAGCCGGTTTTGTAAACAATAATAACAACGGAGGAGAGCCAGGGGAGCCCGAGTGGGAGACTCCGCGGTGAATACTCTGGGTGCTAAAACGAAGGCGCACTGGAATTCGAAGCTGGTGGAGGAACTGCTACCGAGGCGGTGAAGTTGGGAGTAGAAGATACGCGATGGATGGAGCTCTGCAACTGCCCAGTTGATGCGGTGAAGTTGGGAGAAGAAGGTACGTGAAGGATGGAGTTACTGCAAATGCTCGAGTGCCTTTAGAAGCTTATTTCTCAAAGCTTGACTTCGTACTTCTTTATCTTTCAGGCATTGGAGAAAGCCTTCGTCGGAATGACTACGACGAAGTTCAACAAGCTCGTGTACCCCAAGTCCTAAGGAGTCCAGACGCTTAGCCTGTGCAGAGGTGACAGATTTCTTCCCCAAAGACTTAATGAGAGCAGTAGATCTAGAGTGTGCCCTCTTCTGTTCAAGCCACAGAGAGATCTGCTTGCCTGGAGAACGGATGGTTAGGTTTGACAGACACTTGACCAGAGAAGGATGAGTCAAAACCGCTTCCATAGCAAGCACATCAGGTAATGCCCTGTGAGCACCTAACATATTTAGTGAGCTGTAAATTAAAAAGAAAAAAAAAATATAGCATTATTTCCTGCCTTGTATTCCTGTTCCCACAATACTCTCGTGGAGCTTCTCTAATCCTAGTGATTTAAGTCCTTGGAGAGCTGTGTCACCATTTTTCTTCATCTACAAGGGAAAAATTAATTTAATTTTTTTTTACACATATTTTGTACATACAGAACGCAGAAGGGGCAATGAATCACTGAAGTGAATGGAGTTGGACGTGAAGAAGGAGAGAGACATGTTACGATTCTCCACTTGAGCCATCAGGATCGGAAAATCAAAGGCGAAACCGTTGTGGGCAACTAAAACTACAGTGGCAGTGTACTTAACTATCAAGGTAAACAGAGGCTATATTTTTAACATACCAGGATAGTGTATGGTACTGGTAGTATCACTAATGTGTGTCACAGTAGAAGTTAGCCACTCTACAAACTGTGGTAGAACCTCGGATAATACCCTCTCCGGCCGTAACATGGTCTGTGTGATTCCTGTCAGCTTTGCGACTACACAAAATATATTATTCAAGCATATAAAGCATATATATATTGTTGTATTTATTATTCTTTTATAATTTTACCAGGCCCAGGGATATTCTTTGCTGTTCTCACAAGACTCGAAAATGACGGATGACTAACAGGAACAGGAGATGCTATGACTTTGGCAGCAATATCTATAATGTGGTCATTATAGATACTGAAACCTGTAGTTTTGCAGTCAAACAGAATAAGAAGAGGTTGTTGGTCTTCCATGTCATCATCTGTGCTTTGCTCGTCACCACTGTCTCCTACCTCATCTAATTCTTCCACATGTGAATGAGCCGCGAGTGATCCTGTCTCTCCCTGCCCGTCACCCACATACTCGCCCACTGTGCACCCAGCTCCCGCCAGTCGCTCCATATACAATTTCTCTTGCTCATAACGAGCTTTTTTTGCCATCTTCTGTAAGTTCCTGCAATTTTATGTAACATAGCTATGTCAGTGTATGCCACACATTTGCAATACATCACAAGCATGGATAGTACCATTAAATTAGGTATGCATAAATAATTAACTGCTTTGATGAAACTGATAGATATTAATTAAATGAATGGTACCTCTTGTGAATACTATCACTGCTGGACTTCTTTTGCTGGCGCTTCTCCCATTGCTGCTGCTCCTTTACAATGGAAGCAACAGCATCTAGTGGCATGTCTACTCCCATTTTGTGGAAGCAGAATACCTTCCAAATAGGTCCCAGATTCTGTTATAGCAATAAGATTTAATTATAAACATTTGCACAGCTATGAAAATAAGTGTAGACATAAAAACATTAGGGAATACCACTAAAACCCCAGCAACCTGCATATGGTATTTATGGCATATTGTACCTTGTGGCATATGGCCATGTTTGTCTTGCACACATAGTGTGTGTGCCAGAGGTCAGTGCGCTTCCCCCTGTACATCAGTGCCAGACCATGGAAGCCTTCCACTGCGTTAGTAGTAAGACGACCATGGTCTGACACATAGTCCTGGGGGTGTGTGGCCATTTCCTCAATGAGGCTGGTGAATGCAGCCACCTGGGACCTACAAGTGAATCCATGATTGGTTTTGTAGGGAGATCCATCAGAGTTCACCTAAAGAATACAAAATTATTATTTTTATTATGCATTAATAAAGCTGGAAAATGTTTGAATAATAATAGTGCATCTACATTTGATCAGCTGATTATTGTGTTACCTTAGGATGATGGCACCAAGAAGAAGTATGACTATTTCTACAATAGTGAGGAACGAAGTTCCGAATGCCATCTGTGAATTCCTGAAACGGATTGTCCGACTGCTGCACTGCGTCAGATGCAATGACATTACTCAGAGCAGCCTTGCAATGAGTCAGTAAGTCATCTGACATCCGTTTACAGCGGAACTTGTCTGCCTTGCACTACATTTTAAATTAAATGATTTTAATGAGTACAAAAATTATTTGAACAAGTAAAAAAAATGGGGGGGGGGGGTGCAATATAGAACTGCTGCTTAATTCATGATTTATTCTTCGTTCAACGTTTTATTTACAATTCAGTACAATTATTTTTATCATTTACCTCACAGTTGTGTCTCTTCACTTTTTCCAGAGCCTTGTGGAAGTTCTTGGTGGTATGGTTGGAACAGTACGTCACCATTCCTTCAGGAAAATGCCGACAGAAGACTGTATTGGATGACGTATCCTTATCACACACCATTTCGCCTATCACGAATCCAGCGTCCTTGGCTTTACCAAGAAGATCATCAAGCATATCTGTCTCTGCACCCGCGGAAGTCCCACACCAGTTATGGCCTGAACCACGTTTGGTGCGATGCGCAAACCACGCCACCTTCCCTGAGGCGTAGTCGTGCAGTGTGGCAGAAGAGTTGTTGGAGTAGTGGCCCCGGGTCAGGTAAAAACCATCAAAAGAGGTCATCCACTTCTTGCTGTCTCCGCGATTCACAATTTCACGTCTTACCTGACCACAGGACCACTCTGCCAAGTCTGTGACGGATTCCTCCAGCTTCTTGGTGATTCTGCTCCACTGCGACTCACAGCATGGTGGCAAACCAAGGAGACTACTCAGCCTGTCGTACTCACAGTGCAGGTGACCAGATACCATGAATGATAGTACTGGATAGTGTTTGCGCCATGAACACTTAGACTCATGAATGTGCAGCGAGTCAGAAGCACACCAAGAACTGCTTTCGGCAGATATTATCTCCGAAACTGAGTAGACCAATTCTGTGGTGAACCCTGCATCCTTGGCAAAAGTCTGTACCTCTTGGATGACGGAGGTATGTGCTTCAGTGGGCATTACCTATACACCATTATAATTAATTGCAGCGTGCAAGTAGTAGATGTATTGAGAACTATATCAGCATAGTATTTAACATATAATAGCTCGCTGGACTGTTGTTGGTTAATTACAGGTGTAGAAGTGGTTTAGACTTTTTTCAATACTATTTACTAATAACACTTTAGACCATAATATGGCTTCACAACAGATATAGCGTCAAAATCAACCAAGTTTTTTTGTTTTGTTTTTAAATATGAAATAATAGTTTCATGTGTTTGTCAATATAGGAATTCTAACCTCAGATTCAGCTGTCTGACTCTCAGGACTAAAATTCACAACTCCAGCTCCCTGGCTCTCCAGAGGAAAGGATACAGTTTCCAGGCTCATTGGAGAAGACGACATAGCTTCCTGGCCTTCTGAAGGAGAGGACGCAAGTCCAGGATAGAAGATAACCCTGTCACTCTCTGCTTCTAAAACAGAGGCAGCTCCCTGGCTCTCCATGTTGATTTCATCCACCTCAGCCTTAGATTCATGTTGCATTGTAAAATTAATCCTTTTTTTTATTATTATTATTTCTAACCTGATCAACTGTGTGGCTCCTGCCCTGGTGTGGAGCTATAATTGAGTGTTTTTGTTTCAGGTATGTTTAATAAAAAAAAAACACCACAAACTACTTACTTTCACAAAACCTTTTTGACCTGGCTGCAGTTAATTGCTGCTTCCTTTTGTTACTTCCCATTATGGCTTCCCTAAAGCAATCACTAGCGGTAGCTGGTGGGCTCGTGGGTAATATAGCTTTTGTGGTAAATTGACAAAGTTTTGGCGGCAAAGTTAATTGATACGCGTATGAGTTGCGCATGAATAGGCAGTTCGCGTGGACCTATTTAGGATCGAGTTACGGGCGGTTCTGTGGTATTGTATTGAATCGCTTAATGACCACAAGTTCCGGTGGTAGTGCACCCTTAAAGATCTCCAGAGTAAATATAAGCAACTATGTCTACAGGAAAGCCAGGCACAACACGGCCCTGTTCAAAAAAATATTTTTGGACTTACGGAGTTGACGGCATCCAGATATTGAGCTCTCCAAGTTTTATCATTACAGCTTAAGATGTTCCCGTTATAATAGACCTAACAGTATCCTTTCTGTTGGCTTGAAATAATACATTTTTAAGAAATCGATTGATCTTTTCTCAATGTTCACGTGCGCCGCATTGTGCCCGGTTTTCCCGTCAATGGTCACATATAAGGTCTTAGCATATGTTTTTTTTAAACCTGGTTAAATCAAGTATGTAGTCATACACAGTTAATATAATAAATGTTCTACACTTGTTCTGTACTTACGAAGTCAATGAAAGCAATTTTTACCATGGGATATATTGTTATAATATAGTTAAGAGAATGTGATAATGAAGCAAGAATGAAGGAGCTGCTAGACAGTGATGAGTATGGTTTCAGATTTAACTGTGGAGTTACACAATCTTCTTATCACATGAAGCTTATTGAAAAAGAAGAAATTATTTCAGCACTATGTCGGCACTTCATTATTTATCGCTCGAATTCAGAATTAGAACAGTTAATTGAAGGGTTTCAAACATTAAACTTTTCCAGTTAATTAAGGAACATCCATCAACAATGAGACAAGTATTTATCCCACCCAAACAGTGTCTGACTGCTGACTTCATACAAGATTTTTACACTGTTTTGTATGCAGAAGTTGGATCCAATAACAGAATGAGAGAAGAGTGCACAATAATGAATTGGATCACTTATTTACGAGATAGTGAAGGTATGCCCAACCTGTTGTTCTATATTAGCTACCACATTATCTTGGAGTTTGTTGTTATTATTAATATTACAAGTATTATAGTATAAATATTACAAGTATTATTATTATTATTATTATTATTATTATTATTATCATCATCATCATTATTATCATTATTATTGCAGATGGTATAGAAGGCATGGCTAGTTTGAAGGACATCTTCATTTTTCTCACTGGGTGTGACTGCATTCCACCACTTGGATTTCCACATGCTGAAAAAACCATTCAATTTGATTCAGATTTAATGGTGCCAACAGTGTCTACGTGCAGCATGATTTTCAGGCTACCAAGAAACCTTCCAGAGGATTATAATATTTTTAAAGAAAGAATGACTTTTTATATTTTGTGTTCTCAAGGTTTCGGACAATTGTAAAAGAAGGAAAAAAAAACATTATAAAAAATCATGAACTCTGATCATCGTTTCTGCATTCAACTTACTGGCTAGATAATTGACTGTTTATTAGTTCAACAGTTTTAAAAAAAATATCAATTCCATACGAATCACTCGAAGCTTGAGGGTCAATAGATTGATATAGATGGTCGTAGTTGATACGGCATTCAGTTTCTGGTACAAGTACGGTGCAGGCATCATCAATGGTGTTCAAGAGCTCATCCCAGTCTATTCCAAATGTCTCTATTTCGTCCTGTACAGTATACAGAAGTAATTCTATAATTGCACACAATTATGAACATTGAAATACAGTATAAATTTCCATTAGCTGGTTAGATTCTAGTTAATAGACCACAAGTCCAAAATGCTAAGCTCATAATCTAATAAACTTACAGGTGGCAAATCTTCAAATAACTCTTGAGCAATGCATGTTTGTGATGTGCTACTGAATTTCAGCAGTCCAGTATAAAAAAGCTGCAGTGGAGTTTTCCCATTCACTGAAGACAGTGGATGACAGATCCACGCTTCTCTCCACTCCTTCAAGCTTTGATTAATGCGTGGAATAAAAACAAAATGCAAACAAAATAAACTAACATTATCAGAAGGATCCAGCATTTCTATGCTCTCTAAATAATAGAATAAGTTGTAGTACAAGAGTAAAACACCTTCAAATACATCTTTCCACAAGCGTTCAATCCTTTGGTTATGAACGCTCTTTCCAACTATCACTGAGCCTCTTCCTGCTCCTCTCATTGGGTGTGATAGCATAAATTCTGAAACAGCAGTGTTTTATCCGCCTTTGTCACTACGAACACGAGACGGCAAGCCATAACTTGTAACACCTGTTAAAAATTGCTGAAGAACAGTGCTGGCTTTATTGTTCCCTGAGCAGTGAAGATACACCGGAACTCTTGAATATCCATCCACTCCTCCGTGAATTACCTGCCGCCATCTAACAAATGAATAAGTAGCATGAGCTGAAAGTTGTGAATTAAGTTATTGAACCTTTTAAAAAATGGTTGCAACAGGAGCAGAGGGTGAGAAGAGCACAAAGTAAGGGGTTAAATAAATAAATAAATAAATGAGAACAGAATAAAACACCCCACACAAATAGCTAGCCATTAGATCATTTTATATTCATGAAATTCAAGTGTAGCCACTATTGGCAATTAGTTAATAACTACTTTTCCTTAACTATATTTTCAAATGAATGTCTAGCTATAAAAATAAATAAAAAATAAATAATAATAATAATGATAATTGAGCAAAACTGAATTAATTCTAACAAACAAAAAACAGAAACCTAGCATGTAGCTACTACATTATGATGGAACCCTGTTTGGTGCTATATATTAGTAGGTTTCGAAGCCACTTAGCCAGCTAGCTACATTTTCAATTTATGATAATTGAGTGTAAGCTAATTGAAAAATAATTTCTATATTGCCCAGTATATGTGCTCAACTGCAGTCATCAGTTTCAGTAGAAATTTAACTTGCTCTGTGCTTTCCAAAGTTTTAAAATTAAAAGCTTTAAATAAAATTGTTGTAGCTACCTTATAAGTTTGTGGTTCCCATCAATGTGCCAAAGTGACAATGGACCTTCCACATGATATATCCTCCTCTGAATAGAAGAAGCCCACCTAACAGCACTTCCACATGGATCGACTCTATTCAAGGACTCTCTTACCCTTTGCTGGGTTAGAATGATACCGAGACCCCGAAGATGTCCTCGTAACATTCGATAGCCATAATTGGGAAATGACAATTTGACTCCTTCCACAATGAAATCTAGTTGTGAATCATTGATGTTGGTGTAATATTCAACCCAAACTCAGACATTCGACGGCGAACAGTACGAAGTGACACACCAAGTAATGATGCAATTGAAGAACAATTCAATTCAATCTTTAATAAATGTTCCAGTTGCTCAGAGGATACATGAAATTTTGGTCTGCCACGCCCTCCACATAAAAGTTCTGGTAAATATCTGACAACTTCTGGTTGGCTCCTTTGCAATTCTTGAAGTTGTGAAAGGCACTGACTTACACTTTCTAGTACATTATCCTCAATGTCTGAGGCACACAAAATTCTGTAAAACTGGTGTAGCTTGAAAATTAAAAAGTCTAGGTCACAGGGATCTTTGGATTCATCATATTGTGTTACTAACTGATATATGGTACCACAAATTTCTCCAGAAACTCCTTGAATATTCCTTGTAGCCATTCTTGATGTATCAACAGAAACAACAACGACAAACTTGGAGAAGCTAGTCCAGTCTTCCCAACTTGCACCTCGTGTTTATAGCTAGTTAGCTAAAGCATAGATAAAGCCTGCATCTAGCGCCCCAAACTTAAATCTCACTCTTCAAATTCGACTCTCAAAGCTAGTAACTTTCATCTCACGCCATTAGCTTTCATCTCAGGCTAGTAGCTTTCATCTCAGGCTAGTAGCTTTCATCTCAGGCTAGTAGCTTTCATCTCAGGCTAGTAGCTTTCATCTCAGGCTAGGAGCTTTCTCAGGCTAGTAGCTTTCATCTCAGGCTAGTAGCTTTCATTTCAGGCTAGTAGCTTTCATCTCAGGCTAGTAGCTTTCATCTCAGGCTAGTAGCTTTCATCTCAGGCTAGTAGCTTTCATCTCAGGCTAGTAGCTTTCATCTCAGGCTAGTAGCTTTCATCTCAGGCTAGTAGCTTTCATCTCAGGCTAGTAGCTTTCATCTCACGCTCGGTTAGCTTGCATGTCATGGTCTTTTAACATGCATCTCATGGTCGTAGCCGGCGTAACGCGAGCGTCTAATTTTGGCACGAATCACCCGCCATATAATACATGTGATCACACGCATGACCTACTACAGACTTTGTTGGTGGACACGAAGATCTCGCAGCACACACCAGGGCGGTTAGTTAACGACCTATGCCTACTATGAAGTAAGAGTGCGGTGTCACTAAACGCACAACGTCACGTTTCCCATTTGTGTGACCTTTCCGTTTTAGGCGTGGCACAATCGTAGTGTTTGCTGAACAACATCAACAATGGCTAGGAGACCAGGCTGGTCTAGAACTTTTAGAAGAGATTCTAAGTTACAACAGTATTTCTTAGACCAGGTGGTACCTACTGGGAAGACGCTTGGAACAGGTTCATATGGCTCAGTGTTAGAAGTGAGTGTTCTAGCTCAACAGCTATTAGAAAGCTTGGAATAGTTAGATCTCAGTGTAATGTTCTGAAGCTTATGCATCATTGGTACACCAAGTTCTCAATAGTAGTTTAAATCATTGTAGTATATACACACTATCTAACAATCCTCATTTTAATACAGAACCTGAGCCCTGTTTAATTTACTTAACTGATATATGATGGTATTTCAGGTAAAATATAGCAAGGTTTTGTGTGCTGCCAAGCGTATGCACGAACTATTACTGGATCCTGGGAATGAAGGAGTTGGAGAGACTGTAGACAGATATCAACGGGAATGTCAACTCATGGCAGGTCTCCGACATCCTAACATAACACAGTTCCTTGGTCTGTGTTTCCTTGAGGGATCAGAACTACCTCTACTGGTGATGGAGAGACTAGAAATGAGTGTGGACGACCTTCTGGAGTGTTCCCCTAATATTCCACTTGCAGTCAAGATTTCCATTCTTACAGACACAGGCAGCGGTTTAGTTTACTTGCATAGTCGAGGACCTCCAATATTCCACAGAGACCTGACTGCAAGGAACATCCTCCTCACATCGTCTCTGACAGCTAAGATCACTGACATGGGAAACTCTCGCATGGTAACTTTAAAACCAACTCAACTAGCCCAGACACTCTCAAAGAATCCGGGGACCACTGTGTACATGCCACCAGAGGCTCTCAGTGAGAGCCACAGATATGGCCCATCTCTAGATGTGTTCTCATTCGGACATCTTGCCCTCTACGTACTGACACAGGTAAACACAACTTGAATTCAATATACTCTATTAGTGCAAAACTTTTTAAATATTCAATTAAAAGATTTCTTTGGTACTGTGTGTAAAGGAGTTCACGATCTATCAAGTTATTATAATACTGGTAATTGTACCATTATATAGTTGGTGAACTTAGAATTAGAATAATCTTGATAGTGAATATAATTTTCAGACAATCAACTTAATAATTGGTTAGATTTTTCCAGGAGAACTGCTATTGGCTACACCTTCAGATCCACACAATCCTGGCCGACTTATTGGTCGCTCTGAAGTAGAGCGTCGTGAAGTGTACATGAAGAAGTTGGAGAATCTGTTATTGGAATCTCATCCTGTTCTAGTAGAGATGGTGACTAATTGCCTGCACAATACTCCTCAAACAAGACCTACTGCTGAGCAGCTACTGGAGACACTAACACCAGTACAGAATGCAATGGAGGACATACATGGAGGGAATATGGGGAGATCTCTCAACATAGCCAATGTGTTACACATGAAGGAAACAAAAGAAAAGAAGAGAAGAATAAATGAACTTAAGGTAAACTTTTATATGTGAACTACAGTAATTCGTTAAACCTATCAAGTGGTTATTAACTCTTTCACTGCTAAATTGTCAGTGAAATTACAAATTGATGTAAATATGTTTTTTTTAATCTATAACTGTTCATAAACAAATTTTCCAAACCTAATACAGAACTGTCAGTAACTAATTCAGTGTCTGGTGTAACTACTTCATCATCATGCAAATCTTCACAACTGCTAAGTCTTCTAAAGCTGTAGTCAAATGCCAAGTTTACTTCACACTGCAACTTTCCATTTGTTTCTTAATAGCTACTTTAGGCTTAGATATCTTCTGCATCTTCTGGTCTACTGCAATCACCATCTAAAATGCCGAAATTGCCAATAATCCTGTTCTACTACTACCTGAACAATTGACCGCCAAGTTGCCATTTTGAAGTAAGCCTAAACGCCAACCCCGAATACATACATAAGTGTTCCATTGTAGCCGTACAATATCAATGGAAGAAGTTCAAACTTCTCTTAATAAATATTGATCTAACTTATTGAGGCTATAGCATTCGAATGACATCACATGCAAGATGAACAACGGTTTTCAGGAGGCATTATTTCAAAACACAATACAACGCAGTGATTGTATTAAAATTTTTTATTTATTCTCTCCAAGTTAACTTTGCCACAAATATCAAGCAAGCTGTATTCTTCAATGTAAAATTGTTAACCTATTGTTTTTTATTGTAGTTATAGTCAAAATATTAATGATTATGCTTCACTTATAACTCCAGTGGTTATATTTTTGTGTATTGTGATTGTAGAATCAGTCATAATTATGATTGATTGCTTATAGCATTTTTTTTAACTTTTATGTTATAAGCTGTTATACACATTATACCTCCTGGAGTTCAAATTTTATCTCAACAATAAACAGTCACATCTGAGCTCTATACAAATACTCAATAGACAATTTTTATAGCATCCTCTGCAATTAAATGTTATTCTATTTATTGAAAGTTATCGTTTTATGTGTGGTATTATTAGATTTCTGAAAATAGATTGGAAACAGAAAATAAAGAGTTGACTGAAGAAATTACAAAGCTAGAAAGAGACAAAAAAATGTTCCAGTCTGCAAGTGCACATCTTATTGAAGAGAAACATCAATTGGAGACAAGTGTCGTGCAAGTACAGGCAGAAAACAGTCAACAGAAGTCTGAGAACAATCAACTGAAGACTGAGAACAATCAACTGAAGACTGAGAACAATCAACTGAAGACAGAAGTCAAGCAACTGAGGTACCAGAATGCAGCTGAAAGAATTCAGTTAGAATCTCATCACAAAGAAGAAAAGCTTCATCTAGAATCTCTTCATCAAAGAGAGAAGCAAATATTCCAATCTGAAGTGGAGCGACTAACAAAGGAACTGGAGCGTATCACCACAGTGTCTATTAGCAAGAAATCATTAGTAAGTACTATGCATTCTTATAAACAGTGTTTTCTTATATTTTACCAAAACTACTCGTCTCAAATCTAATTAATTGAATGGTAAAATGTATATACAGGTTATATCAATAGAGTCTAGGTATTTAACTTAACTATAAAAAGACACAATAGGATTGCCAGTACATATACACATTATTATCTGCTATTGTAAAAGATGTAATAGTGATGTGCTTCAGCAAAAATGGTGAGCGAGCAATTCTACACAAGTAATTCAAAAAATTAAAAAAATCATTCTGACTATCCAAATAACCAGCCTCCTGGCAAATAGCACCGAATTACTAAATCAAGGCTTAATTTTAGAAATTTCGTATGAGAAACAGTTTCAATGTCATTGTAATTACTCATGGCAGCTTCTTAGGACTTAAAAAACAAACAAGCATTTCTGAGGAATTACCACACTGTTTAGAGCCTAACCCTAATTTAGATTTGCTTACTAACAAAAGAAATTGGGAGGAAGTCTAAGCATCTTAATGAAAGAAAAGGCAGCCAATAACTATTATTTATTGTCAACTTCAACATTTTCTTAGCTAAGCAACAGATGTAACACACAACACTTACACACACACACACACACACACACACCAACACAAGACTTCATTTTCTCGTGGTGACTTGACGACAGATTGGGCAATTGATTTTCACGTAAGATCAGCTATGACAAACAGCTCATTAACCAAGATAACATACCACCACTACTAACTATAGAAAATTAACATCAAGTAGCATCAAATTTAAGCCATTTTGACTATCTTAATCACCAGTAACTCTTGACAACAAGCTCTTAGCTATTAAATAAATGGCCAGAATTGTTGTTTTCTACAAGTGGCTCTTGAAAACCAACAAGCGACACTTAGCAACACACAAAATGGCGGAGTGTTTGAAATCAATTCTGGCTATTTGTGACTAGTAAAGCAAGCTTTACACAGGAATCATTGAGCCTAACTTTGAAGTGCTACAGTACCAGAAGAAACTGGAGTCAAGACCATCCAATTTGACTTGATAAATATAAACAAGCCTGTAAAGCAAGGTACGAAGAGCTGCAAAACCAACTGAAGCTGAATAAAAAATGTAAATACATGTTCGTCTCGTAGATTTAACCAGTAGATAATTGAGGCTGGCTTGGTCGATAATAATTTGGGTCAATAAATGAGGATCTACGCTAATCTTTTCTACTTTTTTCCTGCCAATGAAAATATTTGGAGAGGTGTATCATAGCATTACATTAGGAAGGCTGTTAGGTAATTAGTTTTGAAATTGTCAAGGGCATGTAAACAGTAACCATAGCAACACTACGACTTTTATTATTTAATGATGTGTGCCAATAAATATGAGTTATGTTATACAAATTTACTAATTTACTACAGATAATGTATTTTTTATTATTTAGATATTCCCACTAGAACTAGACTGGAGGCGTGGTCCTGACGTGCCAGCAGCTATGAGTAACTACATCCAATCAGTAAATATAAATGATACAGTGTATGTTGGAGGAGGATTGACTTTCAGACTTGAGGATAGCTACATAGTGATGGCCTACAACACAATGTCCTGCCAGTGGCACACTCTACCTCCATACAGTACCAGGGAGTTTGCTATGACTACCATCAACAACAAACTAGTTGTGGTGGGAGGAAGCAATAGAGATCGCTCAGATAGCAGTGAGCTAGGAGAGTGGCAGCCTGACAGCAACCAGTGGACACACCCCTTCCCTCCTATGCCTACACCTCGCTGGTTGCCTTCAGCTACTTCATATAAACATTGGCTGGTGGTGGCTGGTGGTTGCCATGGAGTTTGTTTACATGCTAGTGTTGAGGTACTTGATGTATCCAACATGCAGTGGTCCACTGGACCATTTACACCAACACCATGGGGGCAGATGAAGTCTACTACAATAGGAGATACCTGGTACCTCATGGGGGGATTGTATGAGGGTGCGAGTGTGAGTCCTGATGTCTATAGTGTATCTCTGGAGGCTCTTGTTTCACACTCCTCATCAGACAGTTCCAACATATGGAACAAACTACCTTCACTCAACTGTACACAATCCTGTCCACTCAACATTGGAGAATCTCTACTGGCAGTCGGTGGTAAGGACATAAACAGTAAGAAGTTAGTGTCTACCATCCAGCGCTATGTCCCTGAGACTAATACCTGGGTCCAGGCTGGACAACTACCACATGCAGTATATAACTGTGCCTGTATCATGACATCAGACAAGGTCCAAGCTATGGGAGGATATGATGGGAATAGTAGACTTAAGAAACTGTTTACTTCTACTATTCACTAATTAATATCTTTGTTTTTATGGAATTGTTTTGTTCAAGTTAGCTATTACAATTTAAAAGTTGTTTACATGGTTACTGTTTATGTTTACAGAATTATAAAAAAGCAAATAATTGTATGTTCTAATTTGACCTAGTAGCTATAACAAGATAGGATTGAGCTAGTAACTAACAATGAATGATTATTATACAAAAGTGTACACATTACAAGATGACCTATTCACTCAATAATACTTGGAGTTTACTTTGAATGGATTTGTAGATTTTTTGTTATATTATGTGCCCAGGAACAGAGCTTATAAATAAAAACAAATAATGCTTTGTTCAGATGTCCTAGCTATATACATTGACTAATGCAAGATCGGCAAACACAAAAGAAGCGTCACTTGGTATCAAGGCTTTGAAGTGTTGTGAGCAAGAGACTTTTCATGCAATTGAGAATGAGAGCTCAACTTAGCAATAAAATGGAGTTGCATTAGTTTCTGCAGATTCTAATTCTAGTATATCAGAGGACTGTTGCCAGGTACATAAGCAGACTGGAGTAGGAAGTGGGTGGGGGAGGGGTAGTGGTGTCAAATGGGAGGGAGCTAATTTCCCATGCTAATGCTACATTAGATGATTTACTTACACTTAAGACAAGTGATCTTTACAGATCTGAAAACAAGTTGTATGTGAAAACTAACCATTGCTAAATCAGTTACTGAATGATAGTTCAGATGTATCATCTTTATTTTTAACAGCCTCTACCACACTTCATTTATGAGGGCTTTCAATACGACAGTAACCATCGGCACTGTTTGAATTGAAACAAAAAACAATAACTACAATAAAAAACAAGTCACATTATTTAAACATTTTTTTGTGATATTCTTTAGCTAAGTAGTAGCTGTAACATAGCTACAACACTTTCACACAACTGGACATGCCTATACAAGACTTACCTTTGTGGTTAGTCTAGTGGACAATGAATTTAAACGTAAATACTGTTGCATAGGGCTTAATGACGAATAACACATTAACTTATCACTGCTCTAACTCGAATTGAAAAGAAACTCAGGCACGTTTTTTTTAGTTATAACTGCACCTACAAAATAATTCAAAATGGTAAACAATCCAATTTGTAGGAAGATTCAGGTAATGATTGATAAACCAGTAGCTAGAGGACTCTGTTAATGACATTTGGGATGAGGTCGAATACTGAACTAACACAAAACGCCAAGGACCAAGTACAAAAAATGACCTATGCTAGTCCAAACATAATAATAAACTTGTACCATGCGGTATATTCAAACCTCCAATCAGATGCTCAATTCTCGGTGAATTTATTTCATCCCCACTTCCTTGGAGGTGAATAAGAACCGTCCAATCAAAAGTAGTTTTGGTGTATTCTAGCCTAAAGCCATGGTGCAAGTCGGTTGCACTGCTCCGTGTTCAGTCAGTTAGGATTTACAATATCCTAGGGCCTTTGGCCCTCGTTGTAAAAATCCCGTACTAACCTACACGCTGTGGTGTAACCTATACAAATATTCCCAATTTTCAACTGTGTTATATACCACTGATAGTGTCTTGCTTGCTTCACTCGCTCGCCAAATATTACATAGCCTATGTTAGGTAAACAACTGGACCAACCACACACTATGTGTGAAACTAAAAGGTTCCTGCCCTGATGTCTCCACTGCTTGATCTGGATGGCCAGGTAAACTAGCTACACACTACAAATTCAGCAATTCAAATTCACAGTGGACTAATCATTTGAGCTTGAACGTGACCACAAAAATCATTCAAACTGAAATAAAGCCACAATCACGATAATAAATATCATTTTAAATGGCAAACACTATGAATATCATTTAAAACCATTATAAATTGCATTCCACGAGTACATATCAATATGATGTCATACAGCAGACCCTTTACCCTTGTAGTTGTTTGGTAAAGGGTCTGGCTACACCAGAATGTGAAATGAAATATAGATAGCTATATCTCAAATTCATTAATATAAAGTTTCGCTCACTTCACTTCACTGAGCAAATTGCGCACACAACAACAAACCTGAAAATTACTAATACATGTAATTGGAAGTGGGTGGCATTAGCTGAAGAAGTTGTTACATACAGTGTACACTATGTGCTATATGAAGAAAATAAATTCACCAGGGAACATCTTTTCACTGTATGAGCGATATGTGGACCCATGATGGGTCATCAGTTTCACATATGCAATAGGGCCACTTGTTTTGCTGACTCAGCATATAATCACTTTCCTCCCCCCCCCCCCAGTCTACATACCCTATTGGTTCCTTACATCACATTACACAAATGTGCTGAATTTGCACTAGACTATCGTACAAGATTAGCACAGTAGAATTTTGTTGCACATATTTTGTATAGTATTATGACAGGGCCAGCCCAGACAAACCTATAAATAACCCCTGAAGAAAGGCATTAGAAACATTCATTCAGTATTGTCTACTGTCACCTCATTCATGCATGAAGTGTTAATTTGGTGTGTCTGAACACCTTAGCTACATAAATACTCTGATGAATGGATTGAACAGTTAGTCTGACTAGAATTGATAGAATAGCTGAGTGTTGTGTGTCTTTCTTGATTTTTTTCTTTATTAAACTTACCTTTGTCATTGAAGTTACCTAGGTGAGGGCAGCTATTAGTGCCTGGGGAGTAAAGAACAGTGGTGTGACGGCTCCGAATTAGACAGACCCCAGTCACATTATAATATAATTATTCCATTTCAATAAAATAAATAATGACATGACAACAATTTGTGCACACAAAGTGTCCAGCACTCTCCTGAATACACACTCTTTCTATATCTTCATGACTTAAAATTTAAGAAGTTCTGTTGCAATCTCAAAATTTGGACTCTAAAATAACACAAACAAATAATATCAGGTAAAGTAAAAAATGAAAAAAAAAGTCCTTTATTTGAGAATTATATACAAAATTTATTATTAAGCTTTATACCAAATAGAGTTTATCCAAGTTGAAACTAGGCAAATAAAAGCTTCAATAAGTGTTATGAAAATTATGCTTAGTTACCAAGTTCATTGGCTGCCAGTATTTAGTAAAAAATGTAATGGACTGAGTATATTAGATTAGAGCAACACTGATTGTCAATAAATTGGGATCAAGTTAACAAAATAAGGACTAAATGATCTGATGATGCAGTATACAGTTGTTTTGAGAAGGAGATGGGAAGTTTACAAGCCATCAGCTCAGGTTGAGTTGAAGTAGGATTCCCAGACTTAAGATTGTGCAAGATTCTCCCTTTACTGTGTGCATTGAATAAGCTAATTGAAAGAGGAACTCGAATGCCTAGAAAAATTTGGAGTTAACAAAATGCTTCTTTTCTTTCAGTGAAAGAGCCTCTCCAGTTGTTCCAGTATATAAAGTGTGAGATTAGCCAGAATTAGAATCACTATCAACCTTGTCCTTCATGTGTAGCAGTATTCAATGCCCACTGCTGAAGATTTGATGGCTATACCAGCAGGCGAGAAGTTACTCAGAAATCTCAACCTCTCTAACGCATATGTCAAGATCACACCCAGGATCTCATAACTATTTTATACTCATTAGATCCATATCAATATACCTGATTACGTTTAGGGGTGGCATCAGCATGCGCTATTCTTCAGAATTATGGATGGAGTATTATCAAATCAGCTTGCATACTATAGGTGATATCCTGATATCGGAAAAAGATGACATCAGCATTTACAGGTGTTATGAGGAATTGTTAAGAAGTCTGCTAAAAAGTGGAAAAAAGTGTATATAACATACCACAATATGAAATTGAACAAGAGGATATAAATCTGTCATAAGATACTTATTTGCCTTTGTCTAAGCTCCTCAACCCAATGAAGTCAAGGGGCTATGAACATTTCTGGGGAAGGTTATTGCTACCAACAAAAAAACATCATCAAGCAACTAACAGTGAATCAATTAAGGGAAAAAATGGAAAAAGTATGCAAATTGCAAAGATGAATTTAATATATGCTAGGCTCTTGTGAAGTTTTGGTGCATTTTGATTCCTCATTGCCAATAAATTAGAATGTGATTCCCCATTTTATGAGGTAGCTAGGTGCAGTACTATCACATGAGTATCCAGATCAGGGCTGTAACTAGCATTGAGGCAGCTAGCATTGTGATGAGAATCACATGATACAAGTTACTTCTATTCAAACTGAGCTTCAGGTTATTCTAATTCGACTTAGATATAACCAATAAACTATATTTAACAACACTATATTTTAACACTTACCCCAATGGATTCCTCCAGTTTTGATATTAATATTTTGATACCTATATTGCATCTAAATTAAAAAAGAAAACAACTCAAAACCTTTGCCTATTGACCAATTATAAAGAAATGAAAATTTATTAAAAAAATTAAAGTATTAATAGTATGGTGTGTATGTTGCCCATTCAAAAATATATGGGAAAGTGAAATAGGTGTAACTAATTGAAATATCTCGGTAACTAGGTGGAAACTGAGTGAAATGCAACGGTAGCTAAGTGAAGTGTGCATGCGTGCAGCATTAACTTTTGAAATGTACAGTTAGATGGAATGTTTATCGATAGATTATGAAGTCCCAACGGAAACTAATCATGAAATACGGAGATAGTGAGTGAACGATACAGTGTAGCTACAATTGCAAATGACTTTAAAAAGCTGGCTTACTATTAGCAAGTGATAGCACCGGTAGCCTGTGCTATGAGGGGTCAAAAGCACTCGTAAAGTAATTGAAATAGCACTCGACTTCGTTTTGTGCTATTTCAATTGCGTAAACTCCTACTATTAATCTTGAATAGCACAATTACCCGTGCTATTACTCATACAAGTACATTTGAATAATTCAGCCAGAAAAATAAAGTTAGCAAGTTTTTAACTGAAATTAAGATTTCTTCATACTGTACTACAATAAATATTTTGTCTACTGACTATAGTCATTTAAATTGTTGCCTAACCTGTATTCAGAATTATAACTTACTTCATTCTCTGAAGTTTAGATTTTGCTTCGGCTTCAAGATGTATTCCTAGATTTTTTAAGACATTTACTACTTGCATTCCTTCAGTAATGTATGGAACTGACAACACGGAGTTAAAGTCAGTCATCAACCCTGTGTCTGACAGAAATTGAGTATCCAATCTAGTAGTCCCCAAAATCATTATCCTATGGTTACTCTGCAATATTGCAAATACAACACACACAATATCATTTAAAGAAAAGGTAATTGGTCCAATGAATTACTGGAGGGATATTTTGTATAAAGAAACGAAGTGCTTGCAGTACTATAGCAGAATATTGAGGTCGGCACTCTAAGTGTTGAAACCTCTCAGACAAAAGAGTTTACAGTCTATTTCTGTTTGATAAAATAAGTATATTTATATACATTTCTTTAAAAATTTCGGGTACAATATGCCAAGGTTTAACTTACATATTATTTGTAAGAGATAATGTAAGAGGATGTATGAAGAAATGTACATAAAAGTCTATCTCCAATGATTAGGCTATAATATTGTTGCACAGAGTTCAAATTGTTTTAAATTCAACACACATGCTATGCAGTTGCTTGAAATTTATATGGTTTGCTTGAAGAGGGGTTGGAGGGGGAGGGTATTATGTATACATGTATGTAGTTAAGCTATATATATTAGGTGCTAATATACATTTTCATGGAAGTGGGCTTGGTTAATTATATTCATAGCTTGGCCATCTATTCATGAATCTTTTTAACCCTGGTTATATTTGTAAATACGTTAGACATTGTGAAACAGTTAAAGTAAACAAATAAAATTTAAACCAAAAACATTCAACTTCAGTTCAGAAGTTCGCTCATGCGTACATGCACACACAATGTCTGGTTTATCCACTGCAAGCAATGGAGATATTCTAATCTGTTTTACAAGAATATGTATTTAGTTTTTCCTTTTAGTTCTAGAACATTATGACAGTAAAGTTACAGTCTTCAGTTACGCACATTGGTGGCCTCAAACTTGCTTCTTCTCTGTGGAAATACAAGAAACACAGAGCAGTAACCGGTTCTAAAGTGTAAACCCTCTATGCTAGAGCACCATTGTGAATACATGTATATCTGATACATACATGCCATGTATGCTATCCTTGAATGCTGTTGTTAACTTTTCCCTCGATTGTGCAGTGTAAGAACTACTTGTGTCATGCGCTGTAATATTTGCCCTTTTTGAAGTAGAAAATTTGTATATGTATTTATGTATGCTCTGGCTAGAAAATGACTACTACTCTAAGTTAGTTGTCACATGATGGGAAAGCCAGAACTGATTAGTTCTGCCCCCCTCGTTGCTTCCTTCGTTGCTTCCAAAAGTCATTTGTTTGTCTCCTGCTCTGTGCTCTGTTCTTATTATAGTTAGTTAGTAAGTGCTCTTTTGGTTGTTAGTGTTATTGTTGTTATTATTGTGTGTGTGTCCATTCCAGGCCGAGCCAAGACATTCTCTGGACGGAAACGTCACAGCAGCGCCCGCATGTCCGTACTAGGAGGCAGGGCTGACCACTCCCCTCTCATGATTAAGAAGGCTAACTCCTGCTCCAAATATACACTGATGACAGTACCGTCAGTCTCCCCAACCTCAAGTTCTCGTTAAAATGGTAAGTATGGGATTTCATGTGGGCAATTGCGTATGTCGGTAAAGGGATTTCATCAATGAGGCAATTTTTTTTTAAATTTAAGAGTATATATTTTTACATTTATGTATCAATACGGACTAAGTATATCAATTGATGATAGTTAGTAAAAAGCGTCCATTTTTTTGTACGAAGCTATCTACGATATTGTAAATATACACTTGGATGTTTATACACATTAATTATTTATTTATAAGAAAAAATCGTATGCCCCGAAACATTTTGCTTTAGCAAGGAATTTTGATAATTGCATGCAGTATCATGAAAAACCTTCTCAATTTTATCGACAACTCATTGATACTGGTTTTCACCTCGTATACCGCAAAGTACCTAATTTCAGATTTGTGTATTGTGTACCCATTTGACATTATGTTGTTGTTGTTGCTGTTGCTGTGTCTGTAGTGTCTCTCTAGCAGTGTTTTATCACATTAAGAATAGAGATCGTACACGAGACCCTCGGACATTACCCATGTCTGATGAGAAACTTCATCCACTCACGGTACGTATAGCTGGCAAAATTAACATTGTTAGCACTGTATGTATGTCCCATGTTTACAGACACTCACGATTATTATTTATTTATTTATTTAATATTTATTTGTTTATTTTTATTTTTTTATTTTTACCATTCAAGGTTTTATACAAACTTTGAATGTGTTGTTTGTTGTGTGTGTGTGTGTGTACATATTTAGAGAGAGGAAGTCCCTGCTCATTATGGAGACTATACACCCGACCACAAAGTTATTTATAAATTTATTAATACTCTTTTTCATGCAGCACAGGTAAAGTATGGTACATGTGTGTGAATGTGTGTATTTGTGTATTATATATTGCCCATGTACCTTATGTAGTTAGCATGTGTACATACAATGTGACCAGCTTGTGGAAAATGTAAAGAAACAAAATTTACCTTGAAGAGCTCACAAGTTGAAAATGTTTAATATTAAAACAAATTGAACATAGGCTTCATGAAAAGTATTCCCAATTTGGTATTGAAGCAAGACCATAAAACATGAGCAGTACCACCAAGTTTGTTTTTGTTTTTTTTTGCTTTTGTTTTTTGTTGTTGTTTTTACATGTGTTTACTAGTGGTGTGCTTGAGCACAAATGGCAAGCAAGCCTAAAACTACACTATTGTGAAACGATTGATTATACCTCCAAACACTCAAGCTACTAGATTATAGTCGAGTTTTTAAATTACGTATAATACCATAATATTGTTACGGTAAAGGCATTTAATGCCATAGTAACCAATCCCTGCAACTGTTGAATTGAAAAAAAAGCAAAATTATCATGTCACGTTATTTTGACTTTTTTCTTTGCGATATTCTTAGTAGTAGTTGTAACGCATAATACTTTCATATAACTGAACATACCTACGCAAGACTTACCTTCGTGACAACTCTAGTGGACAATGAATTTTCAGGTAAATACAGTTGCATAGGGCTTAGTGGCAAATAGATTATTAACTTACCACTGCTACTAACTCAAATAGAAATGGAGCTCCGGTAAGTTTTTGAGTTTTAACTGCACCCCAAAAATAATTCAAAGCGGTAAAAATTTCAATTTCTAGGGTGATACGGGTAATGATCGATAACCAGAGGATTCTGTTTAGTGAAATTTGGGACGGGGTCGAACACCGAGCTAACACAAAAGTACGAAAGGGTCAAAGTACAAAATGACATACGTACATCCAAACACATATAAACAAACAAACATCCCCGATTTTCAATTGTGTTACCCCTGAGAGTGTCTCGCTCGCTCGCCAATTACTTCTGCCTTCCTCATTTTTTAAAAACTATACTGCTAACACAGTTTACATATAGCGGTCAAGTTTATCTGTTGGTAGCATTCTCTCTAGGGCTTTTTAGAGTGGGTGCTGCATCACTAGGTTTGCATGATGCACCACATGGTTGGAAACTTAAATAAATATTACCACTGGGTTCTTTGTTGTTGTTGTTGTTGTTATTGTTGTTGTTGTTGATTTTTATTTTTTCCCTTTTCACTATTGTAAGCACTGCCACATATTTATGTCCATCATGTGGAGCCTGTAAACAAATATAACCAAATGTTTTAGTTAACTGTAAGTAACCATACAGAGAACGGGAAAGATTAACAAAATCACGGTCAACTGGAACCATCTGTCATACGAACTGCTGTACTGTTTTACTTCTTTCTTTTTTTTCTTCTTTTTTTCTTTTTTTTTCTTTTTTTTTAGCTGTTGAATGGAACAGAATTCAACATTTTTATGGTGGAATTGTATTTTCAAAGATTACATCTAGAGAGACTTCAATTTTTCTAATATTGTTTATCTTACGCTTTATAAAAGTTCAGCATTTCAAATGCAATAATGTTGTTCCAACTGCCTTCTCTCTTTATGCTATGTTGTTGTATGTGTATATCCCATAATGTATAAATTTTATCTTGTTGGGGGAGTCATTTCACTTAATTTAATTTCTTTACAGCTCACTGCTGAGTGTGCCATCATCACTCTGGTAAGTGTATTTATTGACTTTCATACTTTACCAAGTGATTGTGATGCTTATTTTTATTAGTGGGTGGGGTTTGTTGGATTCTCATTTCCATGCACGTATACTCCCTTTGTGCATTCTATTATCCTCACTAGATTATTATAATATTATGTCAGTTAAATAATTATTGTGTAATATGACAAGATAGACCACCACAGTGATAGTTTTAATAATGTAAATGCATTTTAAATACCCAAATAATTTGTACTGCATTGAAATAAACCAATTAACAATAGATTATTGTCAAATAACCTATAATATAGCTAGAGCAACCATTTGTGTTTATTCTATTATGTTTTGTTTTGTTTTTTTGTTTTGTGTTTTGTTGTTGTTTTGTTGTTTTTTATATTTTGTTTCCTCCTCTTTGATTAATTTCCATTCTCTTTGGTTCTTTCTCTAATTTTTTGTTCAATTTTTATGTGTATAATTTAAATCACGTATGCCTTTTTTCCCGCATACACACCTCTACAGATCTATCTTGAGCGTCTTCTACATTATGCCGACCTTGACCTTCACCCTAGCAACTGGAAGAGAATATTGCTAGGGGCCATTCTATTAGCATCTAAAGTGTGGGACGATCAGGCAGGTCAGTTCATAGTGGGCGTGTCTAGTGTGTGATGATCAGGCAAGTCAGTTCATAGTGGGTGTGTCTAGTGTGGAACAAGCACGCAGGTCATCAGTTCATAGTGGGCTTGTCTAATGTAGGGTGATCAGGCAGGTTACTTTATAGTGGGTGTGTCTAGTCTGGATGACTGCACGTCGGTTAGAGTAATGAATTGAACCCTTTGGTAAATAATTTTGGCCTTACAAAATAGGCTGACCAGACCTATGTACGTAGTACCATGCCTTGATGCTTGTCGGCTTGAACTTTTGTTGTTGTTTATTGTCAATGGCCTAACAATGCTAAACTAACTGTGTTTTGAAGAGCCCCCTATAGACAACACTGCCCGTCTTCAGTGCCATATAGTGTGTATGTGTGTGCTTGTGTTGGAGATTTAAGAACATGTCCATAAATCGGAACACATTCAACGCCACTAGTTAATTTTCCAGCACTGCCGGCTATTATATGACTTTGTTGTTTGTTTGTTTATTTGTTTATGTAGTATGGAACGTGGACTATTGCCAGATCCTGAGGGACATCTCTGTGGAGGACATGTGAGTTCAACAGTTTCAATGAAGTTCATCAGACACACAGAATATTATAATTATACTCTTATCAATGTAATTGACGTTTGACGAAGTATTTTGTGTAAAGGCAGGTGTAGGGTTAAAATATGATGTTACATATGGACATGTCTGGCCAAATATCAATAGTAGTAATGACATGCATGCATATTATATATACTAGCAGTGTAGGAGGATGTTTCGGTATAGGGGGCTCCGAGGACAATTTGTTTGTGGTTAAAAATTGTTCATCTGAGAAACGACTTTGTTAATAAGTGTGGCCCAAAATTAAGGGGGGTGGGCTCCAGCCCCTGGAGCCCTCTCCCGTCCTACGCCACTGCATACATACTTACGTAGGTCGGGACAATTGTTTTAATAAATTACGTTTAATCTTAAATTATACTGAAGTCATTGTCTTGGACACCATGTTTAGTTGCAATGTATTCTGTCACAGATACAGGTGCTAATATCAGAGAGATTTGGTCAGCTTTGTGGCCTGTGTGTGTACGTCTCCATTGCATCATTTGCTGTGTGTGTTTGTCCAGGAACGAGTTGGAGAGAGTTTACCTGGAGCAGCTTCAGTTCAATATCAATGTCCTCTCGAGTGTCTATGCCAAGTACTACTTTGACCTGAGATCACTCGCCGAGGACAACGGTCTCAGCTCCCCCAGCGAGTATGAACCCCTTACCAAGGAAAGAGCAAAGAAACTAGAAGTGAGTTTGAAGACCGAAGTGTTTAGAAGTGCTGTGAAATGTTGGCACTGATAGTACATTACAATGATCTCTTTATTTTATTCCAATAAAAGTGATGAGAGGATTTGTTTTCAATTAGAGATATTGATTAACAATACTTTCACTTTCTCTTTTTATTCTCTAACAAATTTTAAGAAGATTAATTTAAACCACTTTTTTTTATTAAGTTTTCTTTCTTATTATATAGCTGTATTGGTTTATTCTCTACATTGATACTTTTTATAACTTTGGACTGTGAAATGTTGGCACTGATAGTACATTACAATGATCTCTTTATTTTATTTCAAATGTCCTCAGGCTATTACAATTACAAGTGATGAGAAGCAGACAAATTTCAAGCTAAGAAAATCCGCCAGTTCAGAACCTTTGTCTCCCAAGAATACTCTAGTAATAATGTAACTAGCTAGTCAGTTGCCACCATACATGTCAGAAATAAATACTTTCACTTTCTCTTTTTATTCTCTAACAAATTTTAAACTATTTTTACGGTCAAATTATTTATTTGCACAACATAGTTTTTTTTTAATTGTACAATATAAATTTGTTTCATCAGTTGTTTAGTGAAGTATTTTTTTTTTTTCAATTTTTATCTGTTCTGTCAGTATCTATTAATGTAATGTTGGCACTCTATCACAATTTTCTTTCTTGTATAAAATAGAGTGGTTTGAATTTTATGAATGTGGTTGGTTCTAACTAGCTAGCAAGCGGAACAAAAAAAATTGACATCTTGTTGCCTATCTTGATAATTCACTTTTTAAGTAAGTAAATTTTAGTAATCCTAGCTATTGCATAAGAATCCCCCTCCCAAATTAAACCGTAAGGTTAGTCTGGCAGGGACAGACTGGTAGGGACATTCTGGTAGGGATAGTCTGATGGTAGGGACAGTGTGGCAGGGACAGTCTGGCAGGGACAACAGTCTAGTAAGGAGAGTTTGGTAAGGATTAGTCTGGTAGGATAGTCTAGTAGGGCCAGTCTGGTAGGGACAGTCTGATAGGGCCAGTCTAATAGGGACAGTCTGATAAGCCAGTCTGGTAGTGGTAGTCTGGTAGGGACAGTCTGATAGTGCTGTTTTGAGTAAGACACTAAGATCACATCTTACTAAAGTCAAAGATACTATACCTATTACCACATAGTATACCCTGCAGTTATGGTAGCTAGAGTATACATAGATGAAACAACTAGAAGGCTTGAGCAGAGTAAAAGAACACCAGGATGCTTGTAAGAGAGGTGATGAGAAGGTTTCAGTCATTGCTGAACATGTTTGGCAGAAGCATCACCTCATTAAATGGGAAGAGGTAAGAGTTTGTAGACAGAGCCAGTAAGAATCGTGAGTTGAAGATCAAGGAGGCTCTACACATACATATGACACCTGACAACAACAAGTTTAATAGAGACATAGGTTTTTTGCTGGCTGTCCATTTTGCGTGCAAGTCACCCTCCAGGATTATAATAAGCAGTAAGCTGCCCTCCAGAAATCTTGCTGTTTAATTTGTTTATATTGGGAATCAATTCTATTTCATTTGATCAAAGAAGACTGCCTCTAATAGCGTAAGGATCTGTGTCCAACCGAACTATTTGCAAGAACTTTAGCTATGTACCTGCTCCTGGTAGTACTGGAAAGTGAGCCAGCAAACTCAGAATACTTGGAAAAACCATGCAAAAGCTAAGTCCGAGTACCGTACTTTGCCCTCCAGAGCAACCGTTGCTAGGTAATATAGCCCACGCATTAATTGATCACACGCAAGAAGACCTACTATCTCGCCGCACCATCAACTACTAACCGCCCTCTGGTGCACCAGAGGGCGGTTAGTTAACGACCTATGCCTACTATGACGTAAGAGTGCGGCTCCACTAAACGCACACGTCACACGTTTCCCATATGTGTGACCTTACCGTTTTGGGCGTGGCACGATCGTAGTGTTTGGTGAACAACAACAATGGCTAGGAGACCAGGCTGGTCTAGAACTTTTAGAAGAGACTCTAAGTTACAACAGTATTTCTTAGACCAGGTGGTACCTACTGGGAAGACGCTTGGAACAGGTTCATATGGCTCAGTGTTAGAAGTGAGTGTTCTAGCTCAACAGCTAGAAGTAAGCTTGGAATAGTTAGATCTCAGTGTAATGTTCTGAAGCTTATCCATCATTACACACCAAGTTCTCAATAGTATCATACACACTATCAAATAAATTTAAATCATTGTAGTATATACACACTATCAAATAATCCTCATTTTAATACAGAACCTGAGCCAATTTATGATGGTATTTCAGGTAAAATATAGCAAGGTTTTGTGTGCTGCCAAGCGTATGCACGAACTATTACTGGATCCTGGGAATGAAGGAGTTGGAGAGACTGTAGACAGATATCAACGAGAATGTCAACTCATGGCAGGTCTCCGACATCCTAACATAACACAGTTCCTTGGTCTGTGTTTCCTTGAAGGATCAGACCTACCTCTACTGGTGATGGAGAGACTAGAAATGAGTGTGGACGACCTTCTGGAGTGTTCCCCTAATATTCCACTTGCAGTCAAGATTTCCATTCTTACAGACACAGGCAGCGGTTTAATTTACTTGCATAGTCGAGGACCTCCCATAGTCCACAGAGACCTGACTGCAAGGAACATCCTCCTCACATCATCTCTGACAGCTAAGATCACTGACATGGGAAACTCTCGCATGGTAACTTTAAAACCAACTCAACTAGCCCAAACGCTCTCAAAGAATCCGGGGACCACTGTTTACATGCCACCAGAGGCTCTCAGCGAGAGCCACAGATATGGCCGATCTCTAGATGTGTTCTCATTCGGACATCTTGCCCTATACGTACTAACACAGGTAAACACAACTTGAATATTCAATATACTCTATTAGTGAAAAACTTTTTAATTCAATTAAAAGATTTCTTTGGTACTGTGTGTAAGTGTTTTACACTATGCTATATTTGGAGTTCAGGATCTATCAAGTTATTATAATACTGGTAATTGTACCATTATATATTTGGTGAACTTAGAATTAGAAGAATCTTGATAGTGAATATAATGTTCAGATGATATTAATTGTCTTTCACACAAATATCAATCAACTTTAATAATTGGTTAGATTTTTCCAGGAGAACTGCTATTGGCTACACCTTCAGATCCACACAATCCTGGCCGACTTATTGGTCGCTCTGAAATAGAGCGTCGTGAGGTGTACATGAAGAAGTTGGAGAATCTGTTATTGGAATCTCATCCTGTTCTAGTAGAGATGGTGACTCATTGCCTGCACAATACTCCTCAAACAAGACCTACTGCTGAGCAACTACTGGATACACTAACACCAGTACAGGATGCAATGGAGGACATACATGGAGGGAATATGGGGAGGACTCTCAACATAGCCAATGTGTTAATCATGAAGGAAACGAAAGAAAAGAAGAGAAGAATAAAAGAACTTGAGGTAAACTTTTATAAGTGAACTACAGTAATTGGTTAAACCTATTAAGTAGTTATTAACTCTTTCACTTCTAAATTGTCAGGAAAATTACTAATTGATGTAAATATGTTTTTGAAAAACTATAACTGTTCATAAACAAATTTTCCAAATCTGATGCTGGACTGTCAATAGCTAATTCAGTGTCCAGTGTAACTACTTCATCATCATGCAAATCTTCACAACTGCTAAGTCTTCTAAAGCTGTAGTCAAATGCCAAGTTTACTTCACACTGCAACTTTCCATTTGTTTCTTAATAGCTCGGATTAGATATCTTCTGCATTTTCTGGTCTACTGCAATCACCATCTAAAATGCCGAAGTTGCCAATAATCCAATTCTACTACTACCTGAACAATTTACCACCAAGTTGCCATTTTGAAGTAAGCCTAAACGCCAACCCCGAATACTAACCTAAGTGTACCATTGTAGCCGTACGATATCAATGGAAGAAGTTCAAACTTCTCTTAATAAATATTGATCTAACTTATTGAGGCTATAGCATTCGAATGACATCACATGCAAGATGAACAACGATTTTCTGGAGGCATTATTTCAAACCACAATACAGAGCAGTGATTGAATTAAAATTCTTTAATTTATTCTCTCCAAGTTAACTTTGCCACACATATCAAGCAAGCTATATTTTTCAATGTAAAATTGTTGACCAATTTTTTTTATTGTAGTAATAGTCAAATAATTAATGATTATGCTTCACTTATAACTGCAGTGGTTATATTTTTATGTATTGTGATTGTAGAATCAGTCATAATTATGATTGATTGCTTGTAGCATATTTTTTAAACTTTTGTGTTTAGCTGTTATACACATTATACTTCCTGGAGTTCAAATTTATCTCAATAATAAACAGCCACATCTTAGCTCTACAAATTCTCAATAGACAATTTTTTGGCATACTCTGCAATTAACTGTTATTCAATGTTATTGATAGTTATCGTTTTATGTGTTGTATTATTAGATTTCTGAAAATAGATTGGAAACAGAAAATAAAGAGTTGTCTGAAGAAATTACAAAGCTAGAAAGAGACAAAAAAATGGTCCAGTCTGCAAGTGCACAACTTATTGAAGAGAAACATCAATTGGAGACAAGTGTCATGCAAGTACTGGCAGAAAACAATCAACTAAAGGCAGAAAATGATCAACTGAAGAGTCAACAAAAGACGGAGAACAATCAACTGAAGATTGAAGTCAATCAACTGAGGAACCAGATAGCAGCTGAAAGAATTCAGTTAGAATCTCACAAAGAAGAAAAGTTTCATCTAGAATCTTGCCATCAAAGAGAGAAACTTCTCCAATCTGAAGTGGAGCGACTAACAAAGGAACTGAAGCGTATCACCACAGTGTCTATTACCAAGAAATCATTAGTAAGTACTATGCATTCTTATCAGCAGTATTTTCTTATATTTTTCCAAAACTGCTTGTCTCCGATCTAATTGATTTAATCGTAAAATGTATATACAGGTTATATAAATAGAGTCTAAGTATTGAACTTAACTATAAAATGACACAATAGGATTGTCAGTAGTCTTTGGTTACTCTTCTAACTCCTATTTTTTTTGGAGAAGTATGCTTCATACCTCTGTTCTAATGCTATAAGGCTTCTTGTTATTCCAACTATTATTTCTATGTTCATTGTATTTATATAGTGAGAATAAATAAAATAATTTGTGTGTATATTGCAGGTATATTGTAGTCAAATAAATAAGATTCAATTTTCCAACATAAAACTTTACACTATTCACATAAATACATACACATAAAACATGTAATAGTGATATGCTTCAGCAAAAATGGCGAGCGAGCAATTCTACACAAATAATTCGAAAAATTAAAATAAATCATTCTGACTATCTAAATAACCAGCCTCCTTGCAAATAGCACTGAATTGCTAAAACAAGAATGAATTTTTGGAATTTCGTATGTGAAACAGTTTCAACATCATTGTTTCTCATGGCAATTTCTTAGGACTTAAAAAACAAACAAGCATTTCTGAGGAATTATCGCACTGTTTAGAGCCTAACCCTAAATAAGATTTGCTTGCTAACAAAAGAATTTGGGAGGAAGTCTAAGAATCTTAATGAAAGAAAAGGCAACCAACAACTATTACTTATTGTTTACTTCTAAATTTTCTTAGCTAAGCAACAGATGTAACACACAACACTCACACACACACAAAACACACACACATGTTCACTAGATATACCAACACAAGACTTCATTTTCTCTTCGTGACTTGACATTTTGGGGAATTGATTTTCATGTAAGAACAGCTATGACAAACTGTTCATTAACCAAAATAATGTACCACCACTACTAACTATAGAAACGAAACTCCAGTATAAATTTGTGCGACCTAACTGCACCCTGCAGCAACATTCAGATCATAGTAGTTACAGCCTAATTCTAAGGGGTAAATAAATAAATTTCTTTGCATTATAAACTTAAATATCGCTAACTCTTTTTAGTGGTGTCTGGGACGGGATCAATTACCAAGCGAACTCAATAATGTGAGGGTCAAAATAAAAGAAAGACCTACATATGTCCAAGCATACATGTAATCTAGTGGTGTTCTTGTGCACAAATGGCGAGCTAGCCAGCCATTTTAATTTATTTTTGATTACAGTACTGATGTATACCCGAAGAAGCTAATGATGATGAAAGTGGATTATGATATAGCACTTGACCATTAATTATAGCAAATAATTACAGAATTCCTTTTTTACGAAAATTTCTTGAGTAGTATAAAATTTTGTAGCATCAAATTTAAGCCATTTTGACTATCTGAATCACCAATAACTCTTGACAAAAAGCTTTCAGCTACAAAAGAAATGGCCAGAGTTGTTGTTGTTGTTGTTTTTTTTTGTAATTTCTGCTTAAATCAGCTTCCCCCAAGTAGCTAGTGGTAGCTTCCTGTATTATGCCATTCTGACTACCAGTGGCTCTTGAAAACCAACAAGCGGCACTTAGCAGCGCAAAAATGGCGGAGTGTTTTGAAATCAAATCTGACTTTTGTGACTTGTAAAACAAGCTTTACACAGGAATCATTGAGCCTAAGTTTGAAATGCTATAGTATCAGAAGAAACTGGAGTCAAGACCATCCAATTTGCCTTGATATAAAAATAAACAAGCCTGTAAAGCAAGGTATGAAGAGCTGCAAAACAAACTGAAGCTGAATAAAAAATGTAAATACTGTTCATTTCGTAGTTTTAACTTGTAGATAATTGAGGCTGGTGTGGTCGATAATAATTTGGGTCAATAAATGAGAATCGACGCTAATCTTTTCTACTTTTTTTCTGCCAATGAATATATTTGGAGAGGTGTAACATAGCATTACATTAGGATGGTTGTTAGGTAATTAGCATTGAAATTGTCAAGGGCATGTAAACAGTAACCATAGCAACACTACTATGACTTTTATTATTAATTAATGAAATTTGCCAGTCACATAAACAATTAAAATTATTGTTTATTTAAATTGTTAGCAAATAAATAATACAAATTTACTAATTTACTACAGATAATGTAATTTTTATTATTTAGACATTCCCACTGCAACTAGACTGGAGGCGTGGTCCTAACATGCCAGTGGCTATGAGTGGATACATCCAATCAATACAGATAAATGATACAGTGTATGTTGGAGGAGGATATACTGACAGAAATGAGGATAAGTACATAGTGATGGCCTGCAACACACAGTCCTGCCAGTGGCACACTCTACCTCCATACAGTACCAAGTGGTTTGCTATGACTACCATCAACAACAAACTAGTTGTGGTGGGAGGAAGAAATAGAGATGGCTCTGATAGCAGTGAGCTAGGAGAGTGGCAGCCTGACAGCAACCAGTGGACACACCCCTTCCCTCCTATGTCTACGCCTCGCTTTGAGCATTCAGCAACTTCATATAAACATTGGCTGGTGGTAGCTGGTGGTTGCCATGGATTTCGTTTTCATGCTAGTATTGATGTACTTGATGTATCCAACATGCAGTGGTTCACTAGACGGTCTACACCAACACCATGGGGGAGGATGAAGTCTACTATAATAGGATATACCTTGTACCTCATGGGGGGAGAGTGTGCTGGTGTAGGTTGGAGTCCTGATGTCTATAGTGTATCTCTGGAGGCTCTTGTTTCACACTCCTCATCAGACAGTTCCAACATATGGAACAAACTACCTTCACTCAAATGCACAGTATCCTGTCCACTCAACATTGGAGGATCTCTACTGGCAGTCGGTGGTGAGGACATGAAGAGTGAGAAGCTAGTGTCCACCATCCAGCGCTATGTCCCTGAGACTAATACCTGGGTCCAGGCTGGACAACTACCACATGCAGTATATAACTGTACCTGTATCATGACATCAGACAAGGTCCATGTTATGGGAGGAAATGATGGGAATAGCATACTTAAGAAATTGTTTACTTCTACTATTCACTAATTAATATCTTTGTTTTTATGAAATTGTTTTGTTCAAGTTAGCTATTACAATTTAAAAGTTGTTTACATGGGTACTGTTTATGTTTACAGAATTATAAAAAAGCAAATAAGTATAATAATGTTCAAATTTAACCTAGTAGTTATAACAAGGACTGCCTGAAAAGTGTCCAGTGACAACCAAAACCACAACAATAATACAAAAGTGTATACATTACAAGGTGACCTATTCACCCAACAATGTACAGTTTTTACTTGGAGTTGTTTTTTAACGGACTTGTTCATTTTACTTAGTTTTGCTATACTATTGCACATGTCCAGCAACTGAGCTTACAAATTAAAACAAATAAATGCTTTGTTCAGATATTGACTAATGCAAGATCTATAGGCAAACACAAAAGAAGCATCACTTGGTATCAAGGCTTCGAAATGTTGTGAGCAAGAGACTTCATGCAATTATTGAGAAGGAGAGTTCAATGGGCCATTGACACTTGTCTTGAATTATTGAACTCTATTGTTTTCCAATTAGTACAAAAATATAAAAATTGAATATATTTATTATAGCAATTAAATTTAACACCAATTTTGCACAAAAAGAGTTGCATTAGTGTCTGCAGATTCTAGTATATCAGGATCCTGTTACCAGGTACATAAGCAGACTGGAGTAGGAAGTGGGTGGGGGGGGGGGGGGGGTAGTGGTGCCAATGGGAGGGAGCTATTTTCCCATGCTAATGCTACATTAGATGCTTTACTTACACTCATGACAAGTGATCTCTACAGATATGAAAACAAGTTGTATGTGAAAACTAGCCATTGCTAAATCAGTCACTAAATGATAGTTCAGATGCATCACCATCATTTTTTACAGCCTCTACTAAACTAGGTTTATTAGGGCTTTCAATGCCACAGTAACCATTTGCCGCAACTGTTCGATTGAAGACCAAAGCAATCAACAACAAAAAACCAAGTCACATTATTTAAACATTTCTTTGAGATATTCTTTAGCTAAGTAGTATAGCTGTATCACACAACACTTTCACACAACTGGACATGCCTACACAAGACTTACTTTCGTGGTTAGTCTAGTGGACAATGAATTTTCACGTAAATATTGTTGCAAGGGTTTAATGACAAAATAGCACATTAACTTATCACTACCAAACTTGAATTGAAAAGAAATTCAGGCAATTTTTTGGAAGTTGCAACTGCACCTACAAAATAATTCAAAATGGTTAACAATCCAATTTGTAGGAAAATTTAGGTAATGATTGATAAACCAGAGAATTCTGTTAATGACGTTTGGGATGAGGTCGAACACCAGAATGTGAAATGAAGATATAGATAGCTATATCCCAAATTCATTAATACACAGCTTCGCTCACTTCACACTGAATAAAAATAAATGGACTGTGAACATAATACACATAAAAGATGATTAAGAAACATACACTTGTGACATTGTCTGAATTATCTTTAGGTGTGAAACTGAGCAAATGTGCACACAACAACAAACCTGTAAATTATTATTACGTGTTATTGGAAGTGGGTGACATTAGCTAGAGAAGTTGGTACATACAGTGTACACTATGTGCTATATATGAAAATAAATTCATTAGGACACAGCTCTTCACTGTAGGAGCGATATGTGGACCCATGATGGGTCATCGGTTTCACAAATACAATAGGGCCACTTGTTTTGCAGACTCAGCATATAATCACTTCCCCCCTTCCCCCTAGTCTACATACCCTATGACTAGGACGGGGCTTGGTTGCCACAATGAAGGAGAACACAGAAGGTAAACAATACTCGGAAAATCTACAGGTCGAATAGACGGAGAGTCTGGTCTAGCTCGTTGGTACGCACGGACTGTCACTGGTTCGCTACTGATGAATTTCAACAATAACCATAATTCACAATATATTTGTTACTTTACTTTTTCATAATAATGGTTGGGAAAGAAAAGTAAAAACATAAAAAGCCTAGCAGGCACGATACACGCCTTCACGAAAATAAATGATTGTGTGTGCAAATGACATGCGTAATAAATAGTGTTACTGTTTAGTCCTCGGGTGCTAAGGCCCGAACATCCTCCGGGGAATAGGAAGACACATCTTGGTCTTGACTCCCATTCTTTGGCAAAAGTAATACTAATCTCTGCACTGCTCTCTTCACATAGCGATGACCATCATAAAGCTCTACTACACGCACTAATCCATCTGGTCCTGGAAATGTGTTAGTTACCACAGCATATGGAAGTCTCTGATTTCCAAGGAGAACACTTCGAACACCCACTATGTCGCCAATTTGCAAGTTAGGAGACCTTTTCTTCCACTTCTTTGATTGCTGTTGGTGTATCTTTAAATACTCGTGATACCAACGCTGCTGCAGTTCTATTTGTAACCTCTTTACATGATTCCAGTGATTAAGTACAGATCGAGTTAGGACTGAATTTGGCAAAGTTGTCGGTAATGCAAGGAGAGGACGACCGTTGAGAAAATGAGCAGGAGTCAAAACAGGAATTCCATCATCTGGGAGTGAATCAAGTGTAGTAATAGGTCGGCAATTTAAAAGAGCCTCAACATGTGTTAGTGCTGTAGCCAATTCTTCGAATGTAAGTTTCTGACTCCCAATAATCTTTGCAAGAGCTCGCTTCATCTGTTTTACACCAGCTTCCCATAATCCTCCATGATGGGGAGATTGTACTGGAGAGAACTTCCATGAGATATTTTTAGTCCGAGTAAATGTTCGTACTACATCTTGTTTTGTGATAGAATTGATGGCAAACCGAATCTCTTTTTCAGCAGCCACAAAATTTGTGCCATTATCCGAATAGATAGTGGAGGGACAACCTCTTCTGTTAACAAAGCGCTCCAATGCAGCTATGAAAGAGTCCGCATGAAGACTTGTCACGGGCTCCAAATGAACTGCTCTTGTGACCATACAAGTAAAGACAGCAACATAACCTTTCTCTAATGTCGGTTTCCGTTTATTTGAGCCACTCTTGACCAGAATAGGACCAGCATAATCCACGCCAACCTCTTGAAATGCTGATTTGAAATTTACTCGTTGAGAAGGTAATTGTCCGAGTTTCTGTGTACAAGGAATAGAATTCACTTGTCTGCAATGAACACAGTCTCTTGCAATCTTTCTAGCTAATGATCGTACTCCTGAAATAAAGAATTCATTGGACAGAATTGCCATCATAGTTCAAGCAGGTGGATGTTTGTAGATTCGATGTAAATCAATTAATAGAAGGTGAGCAATTCTGGATTTCTTTGCAAGCAAGATAGATTGCTTGGCATTAGTAGATATGTTGGCATTGTGGAGACGACCTTGAAGACAAATTAAACCATTTTCATCCAGAAAAGGGTTCAGATGACTGATTTTAGAGTTTGCAAATATCGGTTTATTCTTCTTGAGAGCTTCTCTTTCTGCTTGAAAGTGATATTCCTGAGCAAGGCGGAGTAACTGAATTCTTGCTGACTTCAAGTCTTGACAATCTGGCCTGATAGAAGTTTTAATCTTGGATTGTGCTCTTTGTTTCCATTTTTTCCAATGGCAAGGACTCTTTCAATTTTCATCATGGAATTAAAATGGTACAGCTCTTCTGATTCATGACTTTGCTTTGAATCCTTACAACTTGTACTGATCTTTGGATTTGGTTCTCTGACTGCTGTTCTTTGATAGGAAGATCGACAATATCAAGTTTTATAGGCCATTCGGTAGGTGAAAATTTCAACCAATATGGACCCTCCCACCACAGAGAATTCAGAAGCAATTCCTGAGGAAATGCTCCTCTTGAGACAATATCTGCTGGGTTTGTAGACGTCGAAACATGTCTCCAATGGAGTGCTGGAATATTCTGTTGAATTTTCAGAGCTCTGTTTTTGACGTAAACAGATCCTTTTTCTGGAGGCTTACGAATCCAGCCCAGGACTGCAGTAGAATCACACCATGCAAAAATTTGACGAAGAGGAATATCTAGGTCCTTTGCTACAGCTTTTAAGAGCCTTGACAGCAACTCTGCTCCATTTAGCTCCAACCTTGGAATAGACAAATCCTTAATCGGAGCAATCTTCACTTTTGCAGATATTAATGCTGTTGTGATAGTAGTGTCTTTATGTCGGAAACATCCATAAACAACTGCACCATATGCAAGCTTGCTGGCATCACTAAAGCCATGTAATTGCATCTCAATGAGTCTTCACGAAGTTCCTGTCAATTGGGTGAGTTGTGATAGAAGGAAACTCAGAACTCCATTTCTCCCAAACTTGGAGCAAGTCATCTGGAATCTTTTCATCCCATCCAATTTTTCTCTTCCAAAGTTCTTGCATGATTTTTCGTGGTTGAACATTTATTGGAGAAAACCAACCCAGAACATCAAAAACTTTTGAATGGTGTGAAGAAACTTGTCGTTTAGTGGGGTGATCAGTTTTGAGTGGAGATGGAGTGACGACAAAAAGTTGATCACTAGAAGTTTGCCAATGTATACCAAGTGCTTTTGGACATCCATCAATGCTATCAACGACTTGTAATGGGTCACTTTCACGTAATTCCACTGGAATAGCATCTCTAAGAGCTTGGCTGTTTGTCCTCCACTTTCGTAGGGAGTGGATGATGATAGGGTGGGTGGATGATATGGAGCTCATTTTTCCCTTGGCTAGCAAACCAGTCAAATCTCGATGCACTGCTATTGCATCTTCTACAGAGTTCGAACCGTGCAGGAAATCATCTACATAAAAGTTTTTTTCAACAAGAGGGGCTGTAAAATTTTCTTTGACATGGTCTTGGGCTATTCGTCAAAGTGAAGCAGTAGCTAGAAATGGCGATGATGACACACCAAATGTTAGACGCTTCATCCTCCAATCTTCTATTTCACCAACTGGATTTCGAACAAGATATCTATGGAAATCTCTCTCATCAGGATGGAGAAGAATCTCTCGAAACATTTTGGAGATGTCTGCAGAATAGGCAATATCCCAGAGGCGAAATTTGTTTAATACTGTTGTAAGTTCTGGATAAAGAGATGGTCCTGTGATAAGTGTGTCGTTAAGTGAAACGCCGGTTGAGGTCTTGGCTGAGGCATCACTGACAACTCTCAATTTAGTGGTAGTGAATGTTGCTTTTTCTACGCCATGCATTGGAAGATAGAACTGTTCAGAATTAGGTTTAACCAAGTCTTCAAATGGGACCTTCTCTGCATGATTCCTCTCGGCATAGTCCTGAACCTGTGCCTCATACTCTTCGAGTTTTCCTTTTCGCCGTAGACTTCTCTCATTTTGCAGAAATCTTTGCTCAGCAATTGACCGCGATTCTCCTAATTGTGGAACAGGAGATTTTCTAAGAAGCTTAACCATCACTCTACCATCTTCTTCTCGTGTAGTTGTGGTATTGAAATAATCCAAAGCTTTCTGATCCTCACTGGAAAGTTGTTCTTCCTCTCCAGGAATTTGATCAATTTTCCAGAGACATTCACAGATTTCATCTGCAGTGTCTTCATGCTTTTCCACTCGACGGCAAACTGCCTCCTCATGAAGAGAGCTAGGAGTTCCACCTCCAACTATCCAACCAAAGATGGTCTTGAATGCTTTGAGTTCACCATTAGCTGAACTGGCCATGTTAGTAGGTAGCAGCGATAACTGTCTGCAATATCCAGCAGGAGATCCACCTGTACAGGTTCACCCATAAGTGGATCAGCCTACTGCTTCCCTTGGATAAAGTCCATTTGTCGAATTCGGCTTGTGTCCTGTCCTATCCTTACAAACTTTATCCACAACATAGGCTTGGATGGCAATTTCTCTGGTTGAATATTGTCTTGGACAAGACAACATCAAGTCAACTACCATATCAGACTCAAGAGGGAACTCTCCCCCCACAGAAAGCTTCGTATGGTGCTTGTGCATCGTTGTCTTGAGGGTATTAGCAAATCTCCTGCTAATCAATGTTGCTTCTGATCCACTGTCAATCAGAATTCTCCTAGTGTATGACATTTTGTCACTGGCTATAGATGCCAAAGCAGTGTGCACTAGACGATTGTTCCTGTTTTCTTTGTGCATCACTCTCGTACTTCGTTCGTCATTTCCGGATGCAGAAGTCGTGGGAGCTGTAGCAGTGACGTGACTAGTAGTATGTCTGTCTAGTAATGAATTGTGGCGACGATTACATTCACGGCAACTCTTTTTGCTAGGACATGTATATACAGTATGGTCTGTTCCCAAGCAATTAAAGCATAATCGTTTCTGCTTTACAGTTTCACTTCTCTGTTCCACAGTTTGGGATAAGAGAGTAGGACATTTGTATGTGTAATGTTGCCTATGACATATATTACATGAAAGACTGGAATTGCCAGAGTTGGATTGTGTTATACGTAGCATGTGCTTGTCCTTAGATTTCTTGGAGTAATTAAATTCTTTACAGGAGGAATCAGAATTGTACTTTGCTAGTGACTCGCTATCTTTACTAGCAATTCGAGCTTCAAGGAACTCAATGAAATCATCTTAGGTGGTTTGGTCATGGTTGAGATTTTGTCGTTCCATTTCTCCCTAGTCAATCCCTTTAGACCTCGTACTTTCAAGCCAGTTGCTAGCTGACCTGCAGACCAACCACTATTGGCTTTCAAACCCTGAATACTCGTCCTAAATTCATCTCGAAAATGCTTCAATCCTTCAAAAGAATCTGGAATATCTGATAATTCATCAAATCGCTGGATGTGATGCTCATACACAAGTCTTGGTCGGTCATATACTAATTTGAGCTCCTGTACAACATCTTCATAACATCCACCAACAGCAGCTCTGGCCACTTCTTGTTTAGACTTGTCAGTAACCATTGCAGATTGAAGAGCACTAATCTTTTCAGAGTCAGCAAGATGTTTCTCTCTTTCTATCCGTGGCTCAAATAAAGCCCAAAAGTTTTTCCAATTTACAGGGTTGCCATCAAATTTAGGAAGGTCCACTTTTAGTGATGAATGATATTTCACCTCAGAAGTTGAAGGAGATGCTATTGTAGAACTAGGTCGACTCTTCTCCTGGGCTTCATCCATCCACAATCGAATACTTGTAACAATTTCTTCAATTTTAAATCTCCAATCTCGAATTAGCTCGATTGTACGAAAAAAGACTTAATCGTTGCGTTGCCTGTGACGATTCGTTGTGAGTAAATGGATTCTAGGCGTTCCATGAGGTTAACATAACTCAAATGAGCCTGGTAAACAGTTTGTTGCTTCTCAAATGCTGTTAGAACGGCAGTATTTTCGGCCACCTGGGAGTCGTAATCAGCGTCGAAGTCCAACTCATCGATAATTGCAATTCGTTCAGCAATAATTGTATAATGTTTGCAAGCTATGTTAAGGCCATCAAAACTTCTTCACTAAGTCTGTATAATTCCAAAACTCTGGGTTCGGATCAAGTTTTTCTAAATAATTTTGGGCCTTGGTAATTATAGTCTTCTTGGTTCCACGCTTTCGATTAAGCTCTGAAACGTCGTCTACATGGGAAATTTCTATCTTAGCGGCTGAGTCGATCATCTCGAATGTCAATGGATTTGTAGAGTCTTAGGACACTTTAATCAGGAACAAGGATTCTAACTTGAATAGGTTGCTTACTGGAACTGGCTGTCGAAAAGCCTTAGCGTTCGATACGTCGGAGTTAGAATATGCTGTAGCACAACTGTGCCTAGCAGGCACGATACACGCCTTCACGAAAATAAATGATTGTGTGTGCAAATGACATGCGTGATAACTAGTGGTGTGCTTGAGCACAAATGGCGAGCGAGCCTAAAGACTATACTATTTTTATTGACTTCTAACACTGAAGCTACTGAAAATAAGGTCCAGTTTTTAAATTTAGCATACAGGGTAAAGGGATTTCAGTGCCATAGTAACAACTCTCTGCAACTGCTTGAATTGAAGGAAAAAACAACAACAACAAAACAATACACGTTATTTAAAAGTTTTCTTTGTGATATTCTTTAGCTAAGTAGTGGTTGTAACACACAATGCTTTGACACAGCTGGACATGCACCTACACAGACTTACCTTCGCAGTAGTCTAGTGGACAATGTATTTTCAGGTAAATACTGTGCGCACGGCTTATAACCATGACAAAGAGCGCATTGACTTACCACCGCCACTAACTCGAATAGAAATGGAAGTCCCTTAAGTTGTCAAGTTTTAACTGTACCGGCGAAAGAATTCAAAACGGTAAACAATTCAATTTCTAGGGTGATACGGGAACTGATCGATAAACCAGAGGATTCTGTTTAGTGCAATTTGGGACGGGGTCGACAACCGAACTAACACAAAAACGCGAGGGTCAAAGTACAAAAATGCCTTACGTACGTCCATACATATATACAATAAATAAACTAGTGGTGTGCTTGAGCACAAATGGCGAGCGAGCCTGATAGTTAGGTAACATAAAATGTTACTATGTTTTAGCTTACTTCATGCAAACACTATAATAGCAGTTATGACATTTGATTTCAGCAAACAAATACAAAATCACTCTCTTACCTAATTAATGGTAACTTTTGTAGTATCAAATATATTACATTCTGATAATCTCAATCACCAGTAACTCTTGAACAAGCTCTCAGCTACAATAAAAAATAAACCAGTGTTATTATTTGTAATTTTAGCCAACAAATATGGAATTACTACTTACATCATTCTTGAATATTGATAACTTCTGTAGTATCAAATTGAAGTTACTTTGACCATCTGAATTACCTTGAATTCTTGACAACAAGCTCTCACCTACAAAAACAAAAGACTATCAATTTTAGCACACAAATACAAAATTACTTTCTTACCTCATTTTCTTGAGCAGTGGTAACTTTTGTAGTACCAAATTTGAGCCAATCTGACTATTTGAATTTACCAGTCACTGTTGACAAGCTCTTAGCTACAAAAAAGAAAGGCCAGAGTTAATTTTGCATATTTAGCTAACAAATATGGAATTGCGTACTTATCTCAGCTCCCCTCGAGAAGTAGTAGCTTCCTTAGCATTAATACTACGGCATTCTGACTACCAACGGCTCTTGACAACCAACAACCGGCACTCCGTATCCCCCCATAAAACGGCGAAGTTTTGAAATTAAGTCTGGAAAAGGGTCTTCAATGCCATAGTAACCTGTCGAATCAACTTTTTGTGTCTTGAAAACAAGCGTTTTAGCAGGAATTTTCTCATACTTTGGAGCTTAAGTATAAAGTAAGGTTTGCTTAATGCTGTAGTTTCAGAATAAACTGGAGTCAAGCCTAAATAGCCGTGTTTTTAGGAGAAAAAAGTCCCCGCGCGCGCGTTTAAAGAGCATACGTACCATCCATACATACATACATATATATAACATATACCCGATTTTGCATTATCCACCCCTAATACTGTCTCGCTCGCTTCGCTCGCTCGCCAATAAATAAATAAATAAACTAACATCCCCGATTTTCGATTGTGTTACCCCTGTAAGTGTCTCGCTCGCTACACTCGCTCGCCAATAATAGTGTTACTGTTTAGTCCTCGGGTGCTAAGGCTCGAACACCCTATTGGTTCCTTACATCACATTACACAAATGAGCTGAATTTGCTCTAGACTATCATACAGTATAATATAACAGGGCCAGCCCAGACAAACCTATAAATAACCCCTGAAGAAAGGCAGTAGAAACATTCATTCAGTATTGTCTACTATCACCTCATTCATGCATGAAGTGTTAATTTGTTGTGTCTGGACACTTTAGCTACATATATACTCTGATGAATGGATTGGACAGTTAGTCTGACTAGAATTGATAGAATAGCTGAGTGTTGTGTGTGTTTCTTGATTTTTTTCTTTATTAAACTTACCGCTGTCATTGAAGTTACCTGGGTGAGGGCACTTATTAGTGCCTGGGGAGTAAAGAACAGTGGTGTGACGGCTCCAAATTAGACAGACCCCAGTCACAGTATAATATAATTATTCCATTTCAATAAATGAATAATGACATGACAACAATTTGTGCACACAAAGTGTCCAGCTCTGTTCCGAATACACACTTTTTAAATCTTCATGAGATAAAAATTAAGAAGTTCTTTGCAATCTCGATACTTGGACTCTAAAATAACACAAACAAATAATATCATCAGGTAAAGTGAAAATTAAAACAAAGCCCATATTTTAGAGAATTACACAATTTATTATTATGCTTTATGCCATTAGAGTTTATCCAAGTTGAAACTAGACGAATAAAAGCTTCAATAAACTTTCTGACAGAGTTATGATAATGATGCTTAGTTACCAAGTTCATTGGCTGCCAGTATTTAGTAAAAAATGTAATGGACTGAGTATATTAGATTAGAGCAACACTGGGATGTCAATAAATTGGGATCAAGTCAACAAAATAAGGACTGAATGATCTGATACTGCAGTATACAGTTGCTTTGAGAAGGAGATGGGAAGTTTACAAGCCATCAGCCCAGCTTGAGTTGAAGTAGGATTCTCAGCCTTAAGATTGTGTAGGATTCTCAGCCTTAAGATTATGCAAGATTCTCCCTTTACTGTATGCATTGAAGAAGCCAATTCGAATGCCTAGAAAAATTTGGAGTTAACAAATTGCTTCTTTTCTTTCAGTGAATGAGCCTCTCCAGTTGTTCCAGTATATAAGGTGTGACATTAGCCAGAATTAGAAACACTATCAACCTTGTCCTTCATGTGTAGCAGTATTCAATGCCCACTGCAGAAGATTTGATGGCTATACCAGCAGGCGAGAAGTTACTCAGAAATCTCAACCTCTCTAACGCAAATGTCCAGATCACACCCAGGATCTCATAACTATTTTATACTCATTAGGATCCATACCAATAAACCTGATTACATTTAGGGGTGGCCTCAGCATGCGCTATTCTACAGAATCATGGATGGAGTATTATCAAATCAGCTTGTGTACATAGGTGATATCCTGATATCGTAAAAAGATGAAATCAGCACTTACAGGTGTTATGAGGAATTGTTAAGAAGTAGGGTGTCTGCTAAAAAGGGGCAAAAAGTGCTTATAACATACCACAATATGAAATTGAACAAGAGGATATAAATCTGTCATAAGATACTTATTTGCCTTTGTCTAAGCTCCTCAACCCAATGAAGTCAAGGGGCTATGAACATTTCAGGGGAAGGTCAATTGCTACCAACAAAAAAACATCATCAAGCAACTAACAGTGAATCAATTAAGGGAAAAAATGGAAAAAGTATGCAAATTGCAAAGATGAATTTAATATACGTAGCCTCTTGTGAAGTTTTGGTGCATTTTGATTTCTCATCGCCAATAAATTAGACTGTGATTCCCCATTTTATGAGGTAGCTAGGTGCAGTACTGTCACATGAGTATCCAGATCAAGGCTGTTAAACTAGCATTGAGGCAGCTAGCATTGTGATGAGAATCACATGATACAAATTACTTCTATTCAAACTGTGCTTCAGGCTATTCTAATTCGACTTAGATATAACCAAATAAACTATATTTAACAACACTATTATTTTAACACTTACCCCAATGGATTCCTCCAGTTATGATATTATTATTTTGATACCTATATTGCATCTAAATTAAAAAAGAAAACAACTCACAACCTGTGCCTATTGACCAAATATAAAGAAATGAAAATTTATTAAAAAAATTAATGTATTAATAGTATGATGTGTATGTTGCCCATTCAAAAATATATGGGAAAGTGAAATAGCGTGTAACTAATTGAAATATCTCGGTAACTAGGCGGAAACAAAGTGAAATGCCACGGTAGCTAAGTGAAGTGCGCATGCGTGCAGTATTAACCTTGGAAATGTACAGTTAGATGGAATGTTTATCAATAGATTATGAAGTCCCAACGGAAACTAATCATGAAATACGGAGATAGTGAGTGAACGATACAGTGTAGCCACAATTGCAAATGACTTTTAAAAAAGCTGGCTTACTATTAGCAAGTGATAGCAAGGGTAGCCTGTGCTATTAGGGGTCAAAAGCACTCGTAAAGTAATTGAAATAGCACTCGACTTCGTTTTGTGCTATTTCAATTGCGTTAACTCATACTATTAATCTTGAATAGCAAGGTTACCCGTGCTATTACTCATACAAGTACATTTGAATAATTCAGCCAGAAAAAAAAAGTTAGGAAGTTTTTAACTGAAATTAAGATTTCTTCATACTGTACTACAATAAATTTTGTTGCCTAACCTGTATTCAGAATTATAACTTACTTCATTCTCTGAAGTTTAGATTTTGCTTCGGCTTCAAGATGTATTCCTATATTTTCTAAGACATTTATTACTTGCATTCTTTAAGTAATGTATGGAACTGACAACATGGAGTTAAAGTCAGTCATCAACCCTGTATCTGATAGAAATTGAGTATCCAATCTAGTAGTCCCCAAAATCATTATCCTATGGTTACTCTGCAATATTGCAAATACAACACATGCAGCTTATTAAAAGATAAGGTAATTGGTCCAATGACTTACTGGAGGGATATTTTGTATAAAGAAACGAAGTGTTTGCAGTACTATAGCAGAATATTGAGGTCCAACAATATTATAGCCTGATCATTGGATATACACTTTTATGTACAGTTCTTCATACATCCTCTTACATTTCAGTTACATGTGGCACTTCAGGAAGTAGTTTGAAAATACTGATTTGATACTCCTCTCGAATTGTGGTTGCTAAATTAGTGGCCTCCCCATTAGCTTTTTTTAAAATTCAATAAAAAGTTTGCACTCTCAAAGAATAGCTACCAACTCTGAAAAAAAAGCTGTGGCGGTAATGTTATTAAATGGTGCACAATTATGGACATAAAAAATGATTAGATTTATTTAAGTTATTCTATTAAACAACTTTTTCAGTAAAATATTTTCTTTTTCTATCAAACTTTTGTGGAAGGCACAATTACATAATGATTAAACAATCAACTCCTAGTACAAAATTCAACTGGGCATATATTATAATAAACACTGCCTTTGAATAATTGCCTCCATCTATATAGCCGCAGTAAATAGTTGCTGCACTGTTTTAATTCAGTAATTTATGGTAAATAACAGCATTTGTCTGAGGAGATTAAGATATGGCTATAGATCAGGGTTCTATCCAGGAGGGAAGGAAGCTTATTCACCAACATCTCAGCTTCCTCCTAATTTGTTAGCTTCCCCTCCACCCCCCAATTATTAACCCTCATTCATTCATTTATTCTGTCACTCTGTCATCAGCGGATCTCGAAAATGGCAGACTTTTATGCCTTGGAGAAGAGGAAGTCTGACTAGATGGTGATGTAAGTCCCTTTAATTTGCCACTTTTTTATATTTTGGCCTAGTTTTTTTTTCAACAAAATGCGAGACAAGGCAGACTACGGCGAGTGCTGCTATACAACCATGCCCATTCAATTGTTTAGATGCCATTTTGAATCATGTGTGCTTATATGAGCCTACATATTTTAACATGCCCGATTTAGATCTGTTATGTGAGTTCTGTCTTTTGTTTGGTGTTGTGAAATCACAGCTGTTGGAGGTTAGCTTCTTCCATCAACTGTAAGTATGCCTGCTCTCCAAAAAATGTGACCTAGTGTTCGTGTAGCATGCATGTAAGAAAGTTAAAATATTTTTATGGCTATTTTTTTCTACCAAGCCAAGGTTAATACCATGAAATTCTTAGAAAGTCGTAAAAACTGTATGGCTGAGTATCTAGCATGTAAAAGTGCCTTTGAAAGTATGGATCAGTCCCAGGTGTAAATAAGGGCTGGTTTTACCCCTTGGAATGCCAGAAATGAGTAAATTTCAATTACATTTGGGGGTCTATAAAGGTGAATTAAAAACATTTGACATTTGACATATCGTCAAGGATCTTGTTATGGGTAACTGTTGCTACACGACCGCTACCATTGACGATCAACCTCGCACCACCAGCTACATGACAACGACCAGCAACTCTGAACTGGCTTTGTACCACCATCACGGCCGGCCACAGTCAATCCTCCCATCAGCAGCAGGCATATGCCGTGACTCCCACCAGAGGACAGGGACACTTGAATCCGGTGTTTGAGGCTCCACCCCTTCCTGCCGCAGCACCACAGCAGCTGGAGCATATAGCGGACAGAGAAGGTCAGGGGAATAGACAAGTATCTGAGATTTTGTAATCCAACACTTCTGGGAATAATTTCTCAATTGTTTCTTTCCCACACCATTTTTCTGCCTACTGTATCGTTTACATTAGGCAGCTTTGAATTTTATCAAGAGGTGATGATGAATTATTAGACTCCAGACTAATAAGGGCGTGTCATGGACATAGGGGTGTGGCATGGACATTCAAGGGGTGTGGCATGGACATACAAGGGGTGTGACATGAACATACAAGGAGTGTGGCATGGATATTCAAGGGGTGTGGCATAGATGTAGGGGTGTGGCATAACATTGGGGTATGCCTTGCTTTTGAATGATTTAGTTTTGATTTGTATATATTGGCAATAAATGTTCTGTTTGTTTCTATCATTTATTATTTATATGGTTTACTTGAAGAGGGGTGGAGGGTATATGCACATGTATGTAGTTAAGAAGATTGATTAATTGAAACCACTTTTTTATTATTAAGTTTTCTTTCTTATTATATAGCTGTATTGGTTTATTCTCTACATTGACACTTTTTATAACTTTGGACTGTGAAATGTTGGCACTGATAGTACATTACAATTATCTCTTTATTTTATTTCCAATGTCCTCAGGCTATTACAATTACAAGTGATGAGAAGCAGACAAATTTCAAGCTAAGAAAATCCGCCAGTTCAGAACCTTTGTCTCCCAAGAATACTCTAGTAATAATGTAACTAGCTAGTCAGTTACCACCATACATGTCAGAAATAAATACTTTCACTTTCTCTTTTTATTCTCTAACAGATTTTAAACTATTTTTACGGTCAAATTATTTATTTGCACTACATAGTTTTTTTAATTGTATAATATAAATTTGTTTCATCAGTTCTTTAGTGAAGTATTTTTTTTTGTTCAATTTTTATCTGTTCTGTCAGTATCTATTAATGTAATGTTGGCACTCTATCACAATTTTCTTTCTTGTATAAAATAGAGTGGTTTGAATTTTATGAATGTGGTTGGTTCTAACTAGCTAGCAAGCGGAACAAAAAAAATTGACATCTTGTTGCCTATCTTGATGATCCACTTTTTAAGTAAGTAAATTTGAGTAATCCTAGCTATTGCATAAGAATCCCCCTCCCAAATTAAACCGTAACGTTAGTCTGGCAGGGACAGCCTGGTAGGGACAATCTGGTAGGGGCATTCTGGGTAGGGATAGTCTGGTAGGGACAGTCTGGCAGGGACAGTCTTGTAAGGAGAGTTTGGTTAGGATTAGTCTGATAGGGCCAATCTAGAGAGTGAAAGAACATCATGATGAGAAGGTTTCAGTCATTGCTGAACATGCTTGACAGCTGGGAAGAGCTAAGAGTTTGTAGACAGAGCCAGTAAGAATCGTGAGTTGAAGATCAAGGAGGCTCTACACATACAGATGACACCTGACAACAACAAGTTTAACAGAGACATAGGTTTAGAGCTTCCAGGATGCTGGCTGTCCATTTTGCGTGCAAATCGTCCTCCAGGATTATAATAAGCAGTAAGCGTGCCCTCCAGAAATCTTGCTGTTTACTTTGTATTATTGTTATATTGGGAATCAATTCTATTTCATTTGACCAGAGAAGACTGTCTTCAATAGCATAAGGATCTGTGTCCAACCAAACTATTTGCAAGAACTTCAGCTTTGTACCTGCTCCTGGTAGTACTGGAAAGTGAGCCAGCAAACTCAGAATACTTGGAAAACACATGCAACTGCTAACTTCAGTTGTACACCGTACTCTGCCCTCCAGAGCAACCGTTGTGCTAGGTAAGCCCACGCATTAATTGATCACACGCATTGGACACGAAAGATCACGCCGCATCTGGGCGGTTAGTTAACGACCATGCCTACTATATGACGTAAGAGTGCGGCTAGGCTCCACTAAACGCGCACACGTCACGTTTCCCATTTGTGCGACCTTTCCGTTTAGGGCGTGGCACGATCGTAGTGTTTGCGTGAACAACATCAACAATGGCTAGGAGACCAGGCTGGTCTAGAACTTTTAGAAGAGATTCTAAGTTACAACAGTATTTCTTAGACCGGGTGGTACCTACTGGGAAGACGCTTGGAACAGGTTCATATGGCTCAGTGTTAGAAGTGAGTGTTCTAGCTCAATAGCTTGAAGAAAGCTTGGAATAGTTAGATCTCAGTGTAATGTTCTAAAGCTTATGCATCATTGGTACACCAAGTTCTCAATAGTAATTTAAATCATTGTAGTATATGCACACTATCAAATAACCCTCATTTTAATACCTAACCTGAGCCTTGTTTAATTTATTTAACTAATATGATGGTATTTCAGGTAAAATATAGCAAGGTTTTGTGTGCTGCCAAGCGTATGCACGAACTATTACTGGATCCTGGGAATGAAGGAGTTGGAGAGACTGTAGACAGATATCAACGAGAATGTCAACTCATGGCAGGTCTCCGACATCCTAACATAACACTGTTCCTTGGTCTGTGTTTCCATGAGGGATCAGAACTACCGCTACTGGTGATGGAGAAACTAGAAATGAGTGTGGACGACCTCCTGGAGTGTTCCCCTAATATTCCACTTGCAGTCAAGATCTCCATTCTTACAGACACAGGCAGCGGTTTAGTTTACTTGCATAGTCGAGGACCTCCAATAGTCCACAGAGACCTGACTGCAAGGAACATCCTCCTCACATCATCTCTGACAGCTAAGATCACTGACATGGGAAACTCTCGCATGGTAACTTTAAAACCAACTCAACTAGCCCAAACGCTCTCAAAGAATCCGGGGACCACTGTTTACATGCCACCAGAGGCTCTCAGCGAGAGTCACAGATATGGCCCATCTCTAGATGTGTTCCCATTCGGACATTTTGCCCTATACGTACTGATACAGGTAAATACAACTTGAATATTCAATATACTCTAACAGTGAAAAACTTATTAAAATTCAATTAAAAAATTATTTGGTACTGTGTGTAAGTGTTTTACATTATGCTATATTAATTAAGGAGTTCACAATCTATCGAGTTATTATAATACTGGTAATTGTACCATTATATAGTTGGTGAACTTAGAATTAGAATAATCTTGATAGTGAATATAATGTTCAGATGATGTTAATTGTCTTTCACACAAATATCAATCAACTTTAATAATTGGTTAGACTTTTCCAGGAGAACTGCTATTGGCTACACCTTCAGATCCACACAATCCTGGCCGACTTATTGGTCGCTCTGAAGTAGAGCGCCGTGAGGTGTACATGAAGAAGTTGGAGAATATGTTATTGGAATCTCATCCTGTTCTAGTAGAGATGGTGACTCATTGCCTGCACAATACTCCTCAAACAAGACCTACTGCTGAGCAACTACTGGAGACACTAACACCAGTACAGGATGCAATGGAGGACATACATGGAGGGAATATGGGGAGATCTCTCAACATAGCCAATGTGTTGCACATGAAGGAAACAAAAGAAAAAAAGAGAAGAATAAAAGAACTTGAGGTAAACTTTTATAATGTGAACTACAGGAATTGGTTAAACCTATCAAGTAGTTATTAAATCTTTCACTGCTAAATTGTCAGGGAAATTACAAATTGATGTAAATATGTTTTTGAAAAACTATAACTGTTCATAAACAAATTTTCCAAATCTGATATCGAACTGTCAGTAGCTAATTCAGTGTCCAGTGTAACTACTTCATCATCATGCAAATCTTCACAATATTTTTTTTGGCATCCTCTGCAATTAACAGTTAGTTATTCAATGTTATATGTGTTGTATTATTAGATTTCTGAAATTAGATTGGAAACAGAAAATAAAGAGTTGACTGAAGAAATTGCAAAACTAGAAAGTGACAAAAAAATGCTCCAGACTGCAAGTGCACAACTTATTGAAGAGAAACATCAATTGGAGACAAGTGTCGTGCAAATACAGGCAGAAAACAGTCTACTGAAGACCGAGAACAATCAACTGAAGACTGAGAACAATCAACAGAGGAACCAGATAGCAGCTGAAAGAATTCAGTTAGAATCTCATCACAAAGAAGAAAAGCTTCATCTAGAATCTCGCCATCAAAGAGAGAAACGTCTCCAACCTGAAGTCGAGCGACTAACAAAGGAACTGGAGCATATCACCACATTGTCTATCAGCAAGAAATCATTTGTAAGTATGCATTCTTATAAAAAGTGTTTTCTTATATTTTACCAAAACTTCTTGTCCCAAATCTAATTAATTTAATGGTAAAATGTATATACAGGTTATATCAATAGAGTCTAAGTATTGAACTTAACTATAAAAAGACACAATAGGATTGCCAGTATTATTTGGTTACTCCTATCACTTCAATTTTTTTTGGAGAAGTATGCTTCATACCTCTGTTCTAATGCTATAAGGCTTCTTGTTATTCCAACTATTATTTCCATGTTCATTGTATTTATAAATTGAGAATAAATAAAATAATTTGTGTTTTTTGCAGGTATACAGTGCTTCCAACTTAAAGAGTGGATTTTTTTAAACTACTGTATAGACGCTCACTACAGTCATTTAACATACACATACCTTTTCTTCATCATCCCAATAATGTTTACAATAGTAAAACTGCCTGTTTAGAGAATGGAAAACGGAGAACAGAACTTTTCTCATTCACTCTAATACATTTTACGCCATTTTTTTTTACGTCAAGATTTTGCGGTAGTTCGTCATTAAACATAACTAGTTAACGAGCTAAGGTCGAATGGTTATTTCCCCGAGCGTTAAGACGGGACTTTCCCTAACTGCAAACGGCTGTGTGGATTCTCATCGTTCTACTAGCAGCAGTAAACGAAGTCGAAATCAGTCAGAATTGTTGGCTGGTATATTACTAACGTGGAGCCAAGCCTATCCAAGAGGTCATCTTTTTCAAGAGCTGAAGAAAAGCTGTAGGAGTTTAATACTCCCAAGGCTCCCAGCATTCGGTATTCTGACAACATCAGGGCGATGCAGTTGGAGTCCTAGGGTTGTGCAGCTCCAGACGGAAGCTAAAACGCTGGTCGTGATAGGCAGTAATAGCGCCGTAAAACTTGATACCTAGGGCCTGAGATACAACTGTGGCTAAATCAGCCATACCCGTGTAACAATTAGCGGTAAACTGGCGCCCTTGCACAAATACGCATGCGCTGTTTTGTGACGTCGCGTTTACGTGTATAAAGGCCCACAACCCGCTCTAAACGTCATCATTTGATGGCCCTTACCGTGCGTAATTTTTTTTTGGTGAAAAACAGCCACAACTCACTTAATTTTCAAGGTATAGCTACCAAAGTTATACATAATAATTTTAAGGCAATTTTACATCATGTGTCAAATTTTTAGAGATATAACTCAATAAATTCAAAAATCCTGGCTTAAACACTTTTTTTCTTAAAATTTAAAATATTTCGAGATTCAACTTTCGTGTGCCCACAAAATCTGGCTCATATGAAACTTCTGGTATTAAAGTATCAGTATACCAAGTTATAGAGATAAGGAAAAATAATTTCTCTTTTTTCAGCTTAAACACTTCCAAATTCACTGTCTTGAAGCTCCCAGTTCCATCACCTATAACCACAACAATAACCACAAACCCACACAATTGTTTTGTCTGTATGTTAATATGACATTAATGTATAATAATACAAATTTTTAGCTTTCTATTACACATACTTGAGAAATTATAGCAGAATTAGCAACCTTAACCAAAAAGTTAAAAAAATCCACTTTTTAAGCTGGAAGCACTGTATAGCAGTCAAATAAATAAGATTCGATTTTTACAACAAAACATTTTTACACTATTCACACGTATATTTGGCAATTGATTTTCACGTAAGATCAGCTATGACAAACAGCTCATATTAACTCCAGAATAACTTTGTACAACCTAACTGCTCCCTGTCGTAACATTCAGATCATAGTAGTAACAGCCTAATTCTAAGGGGTAAACAAATTTTTTTTTTTGCATTATAAGGGTAAAAAATCGCTAATAGAAAGACTCTTTAGGTGGAGTTTGGGACGGGATCAATTACCAAGCGAACTCAATAATGTGAGGGTCAAAATAAAAGAAGGACCTACGTATGTCCAAGCATACATGTAAACTAGTGGTGTGCTTGTGCACATATGGCGAGCAATCCTGCCATCTTAATATATCTTAAATTACAGTACTGATGTATATCTGAAGAAGCTTGTGATGATATAAGTGAATTATATATTATAGCAGTTGACCATTAATTATAGCAAATAATTACAGAATTCCTTTTTTACCGAAAATTCTTGAGTAGTATAAACATTTGTAGCATTAAATTTAAGCCATTTTGACTATCTGAATCACCAGTAACTCTTGACAACAAGCTCTCAGCTACAAGAAATGGCCAGAGTTTTTTTTGTTGTTATTTCTGCTTAAAACAGCTTCCCCCGAGTAGTGGTAGCTTCCGGTATTATGTCATTCTGACTACCAGTGGCTCTTGATAACCAACATGCAACACTTAGCAGCATAAAAAATGTCGGAGTGTTTGAAATCAAATCTGACTTTTTGTGACTAGTAAAACAAGTTTTACACAGGAATCATTGAGCCTAAGTTTAAAATGCTATAGTATCAGAAGAAACTGGAGTCAAGACCATCCAATTTGACTTGATATAAAATAAACAAGCCAGTAAAGCAAAGTATGAAGAGCCACAAAACAAACTGAAGCTGAATAAAAAATGTAAAAACATGTTCGTTTCGTAGTTTTAACCTGTAGATAATTGAGGCTGGTGTGGTCGATAATATTTTGGGTCAACGCTAATCTTTTCCACTTTTTTCCTGCCAATGAAAATATTTGGAGAGGTGTATCATAGCATTGCATTAGGAAGGCTGTTAGTTAATTAGTACTGAAATTGTCAATGGCATGTAAACAGTAACCATAGCAACACTATGACTTTAATGAAGTGTGCCAGTAACATGAACAATATTCTTTTTTTAAATTGTTAGCAAATAAATATGAGTTATGTTATACAAATTTACTAATTTACTACAGATAATGTAATTTTTATTATTTAGACATTCCTACTAGAACTGGACTGGAGGCGTGGTCCTGACATGCCAGTGGCTATGAGTGACTACATCCAATTAGTAGAGATAAATGATACAGTATATGTTGGAGGAGGAAAGACAGACAGAGAAAAGGATAAGTACATAGTGATGGCCTACAACACACTGTCCTGCCAGTGGCACATTCTACCTCCATACAGTACCAGTTTCTTTGCTATGACTACCATCAACGGCAAACTAGTTGTGGTGGGAGGGATAAATAGAGAGAACTCTGATAGCAGTGAGTTAGGAGAGTGGCAGCCTGACAGCAACCAGTGGACACACCCCTTCCCTCCTATGTCTACACCTTACATGTTGCCTTCAGCTACTTCATATAAACATTGGCTGGTGGTGGCTGGTGGTTGCCATGGAGTTTGTTTACATGCTAGTGTTGAGGTACTTGATGTATCCAACATGCAGTGGTCCACTAGACCATCTACACCAACACCATGGATGAGGATGATGTCTACTACAATAGGAGATACCTGGTACCTCATGGGGGGAAGGTGTGAGAAACTGTGGTATGACAGTCCTGATGTCTATAGTGTATCTCTGGAGGCTCTGGTTTCACACTCCTCATCAGACAGTTCCAACATATGGAACCAACTACCTTCACTCAACTGTACACAATCCTGTCCACTCAACATTGGAGGATCTCTACTGGCAGTCGGTGGTGAGGACATGAAGAGTAAGAAGCCAGTGTCCACCATCCAGTGCTATGTCCCTGAGACTAATACCTGGGTCCAGGCTGGACAACTACCACATGCAGTATATGACTGTACCTGTATCATGACATCAGGCAAGTTCCATGTTATGGGAGGATCTGATGGGAAGAGCGCACTTATGAAGCTGCTTACTTCTACTATTCACTAAATATTTTTGTTTTATGAAAATGTTTTGTACAACCAAGTTATCCATTATAAATTAAAAAGTGGTTTATATGGTTGTTGTTGTTTCAGAATATTAAAAAGCAACTATTAACTTTATAGAATTAGAGTTGAAGTGTTACAAAATAAAAATATGTGCAGTGGGTATAATTGTGAGTAGCTGGTAATGCAATACTCACTATTTGTAACTTCTCACATTATAGATTAACATGAAGTACTGATTGGCATTGAGAAGTTAAAAATTATTCATTTCTATTTTGTAGAAGTCTTATGTCCTAAATTGGGTGTGGCTTGTTGTCATGATGTTTATAACAGATAAGGTAATACTGAGCTATCCAAATTAGAATGATGACACTCAGGTAATACCCTTTGCTTTGCTAAATGTGATTGGAACTTGTGACTTCAATAAAACATTATTTTTAATGAGCCTGGAACTAAGGCAATAGTCAGGCATCACACAGTGTTTTATGATCATCAGTCCACATGGAGTGCAACAGAAAACCAGACAACAATAGCATCAATTTTAACAAAGGGAAAATAATGTAAGAATTTGCTACATGGTACTTTGCATTTATTTTGCCAAAAATGCAATCAGTATAGCTAGACTCCATTTGTTTCAAATAAACTTCAGGAACCATGCTTCCCTCCCACCCCCTTACATTACTCAAACAAGACAGTTGTGCCATCAGCAGCACAAATAATATTATGGCTAAAAGTAGTGTAAGTGACTTTTATATTATGTGATTCTTTGCAAGTTCAGAAAGTAGATGACTAAAGATGATGATAATGTTACAGTAGCTATAAAAATGTAGTTATGACAACATTGCTTAGAATTATATTGGAGTTAGCTACATAAATGAATATATTATAGGTGGCCTGCTTCAAATTTGGAAGTTCAATTGCAACTTTTTGCTGCACAGAATTTTTTTCAGATTAAGTACAACTCCTTATACTAGCTAACTGTCAAAACAATCTCACATTGAGGGTAAATGTGAGCAAGGATAATCATAATAGGTGATAATAGATGCCAAAACAATTAATAATTCTCCAAAAGTAATACAATTTCAGCTAGCTGACGATATTCTGTGACAAAAAGGGATAACTTTTGGGACTAGCAACAAGTTCAAAAAAATCTGAGATCCCAGGACAGTTGTTGTCTATAACTTGCAGTACTTAGATAGCTAATTCGTTTATGACAAATTGAATACAATAAATTGAAAAGTAAATAATTAAAGAAAATATTGTTGAAAATAGAAAATGAGTAGATTTAGATGCAGAATCGTAAGTAATGTAAAAATAATAAAAGGGAATAGCTACTGTATGTGACAGTACTTGGGAAAAGGGACCAATTATGTAAAATCAAAAATGTGCAGTAAAGCCCAAACACCCACAAAAATTTTTTTTTCCTTTTTATTGGCCCACTGGTATAAACCGTTGTTAAAGGTCCAAGCGCCCCGTTTAAACACAGCCACCTTTTACTCTCAAAGATGTCAAATTGAATTCGCCCATGATTCTCAATTACTCGCGGGTTGGATTTCTTGCAAGCATGGAAATCCAACCCGCGAGTAATTGAAAATCATGGGCGAATTCAATTTGTTGCCTAGCAACAAATTACCCTGACCTTGGAAAATCATGGGTAAATTCTTTTAAGTTTTTTTTATAGCATTGTAGCAAAAGAATAGAAATAATAAACGTGAATAATCAACCTATATAATCCTAAACTTAGCTGGCCAGTGAACTAATAAACCAATCTAGTTGATCATTTCTAAAAGAGTGACTGTATTATAGTTACCATAACTTACTGTAACTATCGAACTGTTGGAAACAGAAAAAAAAGAAGCACAAAACTAGTCTCGCGGTGGCGGAGAGTGCTCGAGTATTCGGACATACACTGAAGGAGAAACAGTTGGAAGCAATCGGGATGCATTACCAACAGGCTATGGAAAGTCCGTTGCAAGACGTTTCTGGCAAAAGCAGCAATTCATTCCTACAGTTCCATAGAAACCAAGCTAAATTTGCGCGAGAACGTCTCCGTTTATATAGTGAGGTCACTGTCACTTAAAACCAATTACCGGTCCGAGATATTCCAGGACCAGCGAGACCAAACGCATACGTGAACTTGACCAGACCCTTTCTTGCTCTTCATATTGGGTAAAGCAGCGCCTGCCTATAAACTTGGTATTAAAATACTCCATAAGAAGTGCTCTACACAGTGGTATGAATAACTCATTTTTCCAATTTTTAATACAAGTGGTCCCTTTTCCCAAGTAATTGGCGAGCGAGCGAAGCGAGCGAGATACTATTAGGGGTGGATAATGCAAAATCGGGTATATGTTATATTATGTAGGTATGTATGTATGGATTGTACGTATGCCCTTTAAACGCGCGCGCGGGGTACGTTTTTTCTTAAAAAAACACGGCTTTTTAGGCTTGACCCCAGTTTATTCTGAAACTACAGCATTAAGCAAGTCTTACTTTATACTTAATCTCCAAAGTGTGAGAAAATTCCTGCGAAAACGCTTGCTTTTCAAGAAACAAAAAGTTTATTCGATTGGTTACTATGACATTGAAGACCCTTTACCAGATTTAAATTCAAAACTTCGCCTTTTTTCCGGCTAAGTGCGGCTTGTTACTAGTTGTCAAGAGCCACCTGTAGAGTCAGTACTAAGAGAGCTATCACTACTTCTGAAAAGTGTATGTAAGCACATAAAGTATTAATGCTAAGGAAGCTACTACTACTGGAGGGATGCCGAGGTAAGTACGCAATTCCCCTTTCTTTTTTTTAGCTAAGAGCTTGTTGTCAACAGTGACTGGTAAATTCAAATGAAGGACTCAAATTTGGTACTACAAAAGTTACCACTGCTGAAGAAAATGAGGTAAGAAAGTAATTTTGTATTTGTGTGTCTTTTGTTTTTGTAGGTGGAGAGCTTGTTGTCAAGAATTCAAGGTAATTCAGATGGTCAAAGTAACTTCAATTTGATACTACAGAAGTTATCAATACTCAAGAATGATGTAAGTAGTAATTCCATATTTGTTGGCTAAAATTACAAATTATAACACTGGTTTATTTTTTATCTTAGCTGAGAGCTTGTTCAAGAGTTACTGGTGATTGATATTATCAGAATGGCAGATGTTTGATACTACAAAAGTTACCATTAATAAGGTAAGACAGTGATTTTGTATTTGTTTGCTGAAATCAAATGTCATAACTGCTATTATAGTGTTTGCATGAAGTAAGCTAAAACATAGTAACATTTTATGTTACCTAACTATCAGGCTCGCTCGCCATTTGTGCTCAAGCACACCACTAGTATGTATGTATGTATGGATAGTACGTATGCTCTTTAAACGCGCGAGCGGGAAACTTTCTCCAAAAAAGACGGCTTTTTAGGCTTGACCCCAGTTTATTCTGAAACTACAGCATTAAGCAAGCCTTACTTTATACTTAAGCGCAGAAGTGTGAGCAAATTCAGGCGAAAACGCTTGCTTTTCAAGAAACAAAAAGTTGATTCTACCGGTTACTATGGTATTGAAGACCCTTTTCCAGACTTCATTTCAAAACTTCGCCGTTTTATGGGGGGATACGGAGTGCCGGTTGTTGGTTGTCAAGAGCCATAGGTAGTCAGAATGCCGTAGTATTAATGCTAAGGAAGCTACTACTTCTCGAGGGAAGCTGAGATAAGTACGCAATTCCATATTTGTTAGCTAAATATGCAAAATTAACTCTGGCCTTTCTTTTTTGTAGCTAAGAGCTAGTCAACAGTGACTGGTAATTTCAAATAGTCAGATTGGCTCAAATTTGGTACTACAAAAGTTACCACTGCTCAAGAAAATGAGGTAAAAAAGTAATTTTGTATTTGTGTGCTAAAATTGATTGTCTTTTGTTTTTGTAGGTGAGAGCTTGTCAAGAATTCAAGGTAATTCAGGTGGTCAAAGTAACTTTAATTTGATACTACAGAAGTTATTAATACTCAAGAATGATGTAAGTAGTAATTCCATATTATGTTGGCTAAAATTACAAATAATAACACTGGTTTATTTTTTATTGTAGCTGAGAGCTTGTTCAAGAGTTACTGGTGATTGAGATTATCAGAATGGTTGATGTTTGATACTACAAAAGTTACCATTAATAAGGTAAGAGAGTGATTTTGTATTTGTTTGCTGAAATCAAATGTCATAACTGTTATTATGGTGTTTGCAACATTATACATACTATGTTACCTAACTATCAGGCTCGCTCGCCATTTGTGCTCAAGCACACCACTAGTTGGCGAGCGAGCGTAGCGAGCGAGACACTTACAGGGGTAACAACACAATCGAAAATCGGGGATGTTTGTTTATTGGCGAGCGAGTGTAGCGAGCGAGACAGTATTAGGGGTGGATAATGCAAAATCGGGTATATGTTATATATATGTATGTATGTATGGATGGTACGTATGCTCTTTAAACGCGCGCGGGGAACTTTTTTCTCCTAAAAACACGGCTATTTAGGCTTGACTCCAGTTTATTCTGAAACTACAGCATTAAGCAAACCTTACTTTATACTTAAGCTCCAAAGTATGAGAAAATTCCTGCTAAAACGCTTGTTTTCAAGATACAAAAAGTTGATTCGACAGGTTACTATGGCATTGAAGACCCTTTACCAGACGTAATTTCAAAACTTCTCCGTTTTATGGTGGGATACGGAGTGCCGGTTGTTGGTTGTCAAGAGCCGTTGGTAGTCAGAATGCCGTAGTATTAATGCTATGGAAGCTACTACTTCTCGAGGGAAGCTGAGATAAGTACGCAATTCCATAATTGTTAGCTAAATATGCAAAATTAACTCTGGCCTTTCTTTTTTGTAGCTAAGAGCTAGTCAACAGTGACTGGTAAATTCAAAGTCAGATTGGCTCAAAGTTACCACTGCTCAAGAAAATGAGGTAAGAAAGTAATTTTGTATTTGTGTGCTAAAATTGATTGTCTTTTGTTTTTGTAGGTGAGAGCTTGTTGACAAGAATTCAAGGTAATTCAGATGGTCAAAGTAACTTCAATTTGATACTACAGAAGTTATCAATACTCAAGAATGATGTAAGTAGTAATTCCATATTTGTTGGCTAAAATTACACTGGTTTATTTTTTTTATCGTAGCTGAGAGCTTGTTCAAGAGTTACTGGTGATTGAGATTATCAGAATGGTTGATGTTTGATACTACAAAAGTTACCATTAATAAGGCAAGAGAGTGATTTTGTATTTATTTGCTGAATCAAATGTCATAACTGCTATTATAGTGTTTGCATGAAGTAAGCTAAAACATAGTAACATTTTATGTTACCTAACTATCAGGCTCGCTCGCCATTTGTGCTCAAGCACATCACTAGTTTGTATATATGTTTGGACGTACGTATGTCATTTTGTACTTTGACCCTCGCGTTTTTGTGTTAGTTACGTGGTCGACCCCATCCCAAATTGCACTAAACAGAATCCTCTGGTTTATCGATCAGTACCCGTATCACCCTAGAAATTGAATTGTTTACCGTTTTGAATTATTTTGCGGGTGCAGTTAAAACTTGAAAACTTAAGGGACTTCCATTTCTATTCCAGTTAGTGGCGGTGGTAAGTCAATGCGCTCTTTGTCATGGTTATAAGCCGTGCGCAACAGTATTTACTTGAAAATACATTGTCCACTAGACTACCACGAAGGTAAGTCTGTAGGTGCATGTCCAGTTGTGTCAAAGCATTGTGTGTTACAACCACTACTTAGCTAAAGAATATCACAAAGAAAACTTTTAAATAACGTGTATTGTTTTGTTGTTGTTTTTTTCCCTTCAATTCAAGCAGTTGCAGAGAGTTGTTACTATGGCACTGAAATCCCTTTACCGTGTATGCGAAATTTAAAAACTGGACCTTATTTTCAGTAGCTTCAATGTTAGAAGTCAAAATCATTCATATAAAAATAGTATAGTCTTTAGGCTCGCTCGCCATTTGTGCTCAAGCACATCACTAGTATATAATAGGTATGTATGCGTACGTCAAAAATGTTCGCCCGCGCTTCTAATTACGTAAGTTAGGTAAAGCGTTCACAGTTCCAGTATTTTTCAATTAACGAGCACGGAGAATCCTGCTGATTGCACTGCCTTACGCAACTTTGTTTCAACCAAAAAGTTTATAGCTACTCTCTTCTTGAAACAATTGTGAAATCTTTGTCAAGCTACGCTTCTTTGCCACTGCTTTCGAAGTTTATTCAGGTAATTCTGTTATTGTTAACTCTTCATGCCTAATCATTGCTATTATTTAGCGATTTCCTTCACAAATATTCTTTACCTACACTCTCATAATTGGCGAGCGAGCTTAGCGAGCGAGACACTTACAGGGGTAACACAAATCGGGGATGTTTGTGATTTGTATATATGTATGGACGTACGTAAGGCATTTTTGTACTTTGACCCTCGCGTTTTTGTGTTAGTTCGGTTGTCGACCCCGTCCCAAACTTCACTAAACAGAATCCTCTGTTTATCGATCAGTACCCGTATCACCCTAGAAATTGAATTGTTTACCTTTTTGAATTCTTTTACTGGTGCAGTTAAAACGTGAAGACTTACAGGACTTCCATTTCTATTCGAGTAAGTAGCGGTGGTAAGTCAATGCGCTCTTTGTCATGGTTATAAGCCGTGCGCAACAGTATTTACTTGAAAATACATTGTCCACTATACTACTGCGAAGGTAAGTCTGTGTAACACAGGTGCATGTCCAGTTGTGTCAAAGCATTGTGTGTTACAACCACTACTTAGCTAAAGAATATCACAAAGAAAACTTTTAAATAACGTGTATTGTTTTGTTGTTGTTTTTTCCCTTCAATTCAAACAGTTGCAGAGAGTTGTTACTATGGCACTGAAATCCCTTTACAGTGTATGCGAGATTTAAAAACTGGACCTTATTTTCAGTAGCTTCAGTGTTTGAAGTCAAAATCATTCATATAAAAATAGTATAGTCTTTAGGCTCGCTCGCCATTTGTGCTCAAGCACATCACTAGTATATTTACTCGCTCGCCATGCATTTGAGCTATTCGAGCGCACCACTAGTCGGCGTAGCGAGCGAGACACTTACAGGGGTAACACAATCGAAAATCGGGGATGTTTGTTTATTTATTTAGATATATGTTTGGACGTATGTATGTCATTTTGTACTTTGACCCTTTGTATTTTTGGGTTCGCTCCGCGTTCGACCCCGTCCCAAACTTCACTAAACAGAATCCTCTGGTGTAGCGACCATTACCCGTATCACCTTAGAAATTGAATTGTTTACCGCTTTGAATTGTTTTGCGGGTGCTGGGAGCTCCATTTCTATTCGAGTTAGTGGCGGTGGTAAGTTAATACTCTATTTGTCAGTTATAAGCACTACTCAACAGCGTTTACTTGACAATTCATTGTCCACTAGACAAACCAAGAAGGTAAGTCTTGCGTAGATATGTTCAGTTGTGTGAAAGTATTGTGCGTTACAACTACTTAAGAATATCACAAAGAAATTTTTAAATAACGTGACTTGATTATGTTGCTTCTTTTTCAATTCAAACAGTTGAGGGGAGTGGTTACTATGGCATTGAATCCCCTTTACCGTATATGCGTAATTTAACAACTCAACTTTATTTTAGTAGTTTGAATAACAATAGTGTAGTTTAGCTCGCTCGCCATTTGTGCTCAAGCACACCACTAGTTTATTGGCTAGCGAGCGTAGCGAGCAAGACACTTACAGGGGTAACACAATTGAAAATCCGGGATGTTAGATATGTATGGACGTACGTATGTCGTTTTGTACTTTGACCCTCGCGTTTTTGTGTTAGTTATGTGGTCGACCCCGTCCCAAATTGCACTAAACAGAATCCTCTGGTTTATCGATCAGTACCCGTATCACCCTAGAAATTGAATTGTTTACCGTTTGAATTCTTTTGCGGGTGCAGTTTTTCTATTCGAGTTAGTGGCGGTGGTAAGTCAATGCGCTCTTTGTCATGGTTATAAGCCGTGCCCAACAGTATTTACTTGAAAATACATTGTCCACTAGACTACTGCAAGGTGAGTCTGTGTAGGTGCATGTCCATAGCTATATATCATATTATATAATATTATATATTATAATTATATATATATAATAATAGCAATTTTTTCCTTTTTAATAGCCATTATAATTTTCAGTCAGAATGACTGAATCATTGAACGAATAAATATAATATATATATATTTATTATATATAATATATATAATACTTATTACATGAGTCAGAGTGTGATATGGCAAAATATTTCATGAGCAGGCTAATTTATTTTCACAGAGCCAGGAGAAATAAAGCCTGAGAGTGAAATATCTTGCCATAACACTCTGACAAGTGTAATAAGTGGTTTATTCCACACTAGATATCTTCACTACTGTAGTTAGTACTAGAGAAGGGTAACTCACAGGTAAAGTTGGTTGTAGGGGCTACCCACACACCCTAGCTGATATTTTAGCAGCCCCCTCTAACCCTGTATAGCAGCGTACACTGGTGGAAGATAGCTGTACAAACCAAGAAAATTGAAAAGGTAAGTTATAGTTGAGGCCACTTACTTCGTTGAAGAGGGAGGCCTTACTCAGTTCAGACCCTACATTGTGTAAGGGTACCTAGACTGGTATGGCTTTAAGTAGAACTAGATGCGTATAGACATAGTTTTGCAGGCAGTTTTGTGCTCTCTTTTTTTCAGTTTCCAACAGTTTGATAGTTACAGTAAGTCATGGTAACTATAATATGGTCACTCTTTTAGAAATGATCAACTAGCTTGGTTCGTTAGTTCACTGGCTGTTAAGGTTTAGGATTATATTTGTCTTAAGTGAGTCAGCCAGCTAGTTGCCTGTTTTGGAACAAATTAACAATGAGTAACACTAAGGAATCTCTTTAAATCAATGAACAAAAATGATGGATTTTCAAAATGTGTTGCCTTCTCTTGTTGCAGTGTGACAGAAGTCCTCATCATCACTGAAACATTTATCCAGTCAGAGACTTGCAGATCTTCCAGTGTCTTCACAATAATAGTCGGAGTCTCCAACTACAAGACTCCATAAAATTAGTAACATACAAAAACCACGACAGACATGGAACTTATTTTGAAACATTTATAAAATGTATTTGAAGAAACTCCAGGATGCATACACAGGAGCTTCAAAAATCTGAGAGATCCTTTACATCATAAGACCATTGAAGAAATAAAAGATTTTATCAAGGCACATTTAAAGTTACAATAGGTCAATTTTTTTTAAAAATACTTATTTGGTGTACACATTTAACCAATGAGGTCATTGAGATCAATTGACAATTGAAATTACAATAAAAAAAAATGCTTACATGACTTACAAGAATGTAAATGAAGAGTGATAAGTGCAACAAAACCACAAGTACAACTAATTGGTGATTGTCCATGTCGTGAAATAGCAAGTACAAAAATCAATATTATTATTGTACTGAAGCATACACTTGTTGGCATGCTGATTCTGTTTTGTTTTTAGTATTACAGCAAGTGTGGGTTGTCCATCTCTTCCAGTACGGCCACTTTCTTGCACATAGGACTCAATATCATCTGGAATTCTAATGTGTATCACTTGCTTAATATTTCTGCAGTCAATCCCTAAACCAAAAGCAATTATAGCACATACTATTCGTAATGGGGAATTTGGCTGTGTAAAAGATGAGATTATGTCTGATTTGATTTCAGAGTCTGTACAGCTTGCAAACATGTCTACAGGACGAAATCCAGAATAATCTGGTGCACATTTCGGCTCGGTAAACGAATCCCCTAGTCCACCTTGGAAAAAAAAATACAAATCAGCAGTTCTTCATGACGTTTACAGTAAATCTTTGAAATGTAAAAGTAGGGTTCGAAATGTTTCTTTCACAGTGGAGAATGTATAAACTGCAGACATTATGTTTGTCCTACATGAAGACACAGCAACAGAAATATGCATGCCCAGAATGACACAAACTTCGCGCTGCAGTGACTTGACAGCAGTAGCTGTTAATGCCATTATATGAACGTTCGCAGGGAGGATACTTCAAATTTCACCAATCCTGAGCAATGAGTGCCTGAACATTGCACCCCTATTAAATAAATAAAAACTCATGGAGACATTTTATGGTGTATGTAGCATAACCTATCTATCTACTTACCATTTCCTTATGGTATGAGCCTCATCTATGATGAATCCCTTCAATCTCTTTGAATAATGTTTCTTCTGTAGCAGATATCTCCATCTTTTAAAGAGTAAAAACGATTCAGGAGTGAAAAATACTAGACTGATCATTCCCCTGTTTAACGGCATCCTTTACAGATGCTGCTATTGCCAGTAATAGCTGCAACTGAGAGGCCTTTGTCTGAGAACCTTTTTACCTTAAGGAAAAGATAGGTTTCAAAGATCCATTTAGACACAATTCCAAATTACCACTACTTTAATTGTGTACAATCATTAAGTGCATATGAACCACAGTGGTTTCAGATTTTTTTTTGAGCATTATATCTAGATTTGACATAGCCAAATGTTATCATAAGCCCAGGATAACTGCTGGCTGGTCACTTACCAATGTTTCCTATACTTTTTACACACAAAAAGTCTATTAGCTAAGCAATCATCACTCCCAACTGTTTTTATATCAAAAACATTTACCTGTTAGCATTCAAAATGCCATTTGATATGCTGCTGTAAAACTATATAAAGTGCAGTAAAAAAGTAGAGCTAAAGTAGAGTTTGAAAATAATTGCCACTGTAGTTACTAGATGATATGTGCATCCAGGTATGAGGCATGCATTAACTAGTAGAATTATTCATTGATTAAACAAGGAAAGTGGCACTGTTGTAATTACTGAATGCAGTAAGAGATGATGTATAACTTGAATAGAACATATCTACTATAATATAGTTTTATAATAATTTAGAAGACTGGAATTAGTGTAGAGTTACAGTTAATTATTTTTCCATGCCCTACTCTCCATTAACATGTAATCTATTACAATTATGTACATGTCATGCAACACATTTTACTATACAGTTATTTACATTTTCTCTTCCCCATCTTTGCTCATCCTACTATTAAAATCTGAATGAACCAAGCTATTCCTGCACATAGGTGGCCTTACAACCCAACAGAGGGTGGAATTACACATATATAAGGCACAAAATTGACTTGTAACATTTAGTTTGATCCCGATTAAATCGTAAGCAATAGAAAATCTTGAAATTAACTGCGACATATTTAGCTATTAAGAGAATTAAGTAAAATGAGCCTCCACATTGCTCTTGTAGGTCCCACACTGCTGGATGATATGTACTTGGAAAATTTTATAGAGTTGACTAGCTATCAGAAATTAGATAATCTATTGTGGGGAAGAGTCTGAACAAGAAAGTGTCAATTGATACTTGGAGAACAATCAGCCCCTCCCTTGAAAAAGAATAAACATTAGCTCCACCACCCAGATGATTAGGGTAAAAGAAATAACTTTCACATGTACATGAACATCATTCATTCATAATGCTGTAAGGGCAGTGGTCTCTTTGGGGGTGACTGCCAGCTCACATATATATATCTCTTGCATTCACCATTTTTAGTCAGTTCCTAGTTCTATGTCATTGCCCGCCTGTGTCTTTACACAAAACTTGAAGTGTGTGAAGCTGGGTTGGACTTTAGCATAGCAGCTCGAGTCACTCTGGTGGCGGCAGCGATTATACTGAAGGTGGAGTAACCAGACTTATCCAAGGATCACCATCCTCCCCATCTCCCTCCCCCCCCCCACCCCATATTGTATATATATATATATATATATATATACATATATTGAATATTACTACAAGATAGTCATAGTAATGCAAAATGCACAAGGTAACTATAGTTGGAAAAGGTGAGCTATAACATCCTCACTAAAGATTAAATGAGTGAATATAACAATAGTTCCACTATATGAAACTATCCACACAAAATAGTCGTGAACTTAATGTTTCAGATAGAACAAATTTGTTTTTGACGCTCTACAGTGATTATTTTAGTTCTTAGAACCTTGCGATCCTAAAATGGACTCATTATTGGAGCATTTAAATTCCTTAATACAGCCCATCAGCTGTGTCTGCCTCATCTGTTGCAGTATGTGCACAGCAGGTATACCTATGGTAGAAGAAAGTGTTTGGATTGTCAGATAATTACCAAGTCGTGCAAAGCCCTCAAAGGTTGCTTCTATGTGCTTATATTTTTCCAGCAATATTTATCAATAGCTCATTTGAGGGACTTTAAAATATTATACAATGACAGACAATGCATTTGACATACCTATTTGACATCTTATTCAAATGAATACATAGTAGACTTGGTGCTGCTGTTATATTTCCAGTACTGTGTGTAAGTCCCCTTGTTTTGCAGCTATGGTAATAAGTAAAATAGTAGTTATGAGCTACAATTATGTTTTCTTCAGTACCGTTGGCACACATGATCAGCCACATGTTCTCTAGAAGGGAAACAATCAGTTACAATGTCCTGCACATTGAATGTTTTTGATCCCTGAAATGCAATAACATTACATGATTCATTCACAAGTTATTTATTTTTGTGTTTCAAGACTTCATACTTGAACATATGCCTCAAGTATTATAGATTTGTTAGTTGTGGTGCTTCTATGTGAACACTCGTGACACTCCACTAAAACAATACATAGATGACGGTATATTGAATATGGTGAATTCACAGGGAAATAAACTACCTGTACTTTCTTCAGACACATAGCATCTTGCCTCAAGTTCACTCTTGATGCTGATAGAAAGTAATTTACAAGAATAACCAGAATAATGACATAGCTATATCCTACCTTGCACGTTGTTCCAAGCCCTTTTGAGTGTAGGAGTAAAACTTGTGTGCATCTTGCTGCTCTCCACTTACCAATTTATAGTCATTGACTAAACAAAAAATATTCAATAGCTAACATGGGTTTTACAAAATTCTTGCAGAATTGGCTACTAGTTATTTGATTTTACTACAGGAAAGTCTTGTCATTCTCAGAAAAGTGATGATAGAAGAACTACTCACTGGGCAGTTAATGTAAGCTGTGAAATCTTAGTGGTATCTTGCTTACAGACAAGCAATATCTTTAGGAATCCTAGTTGATAAACCTACGAAAGGGTAGCAACAGCACAAAAAAATATTTGGAACCCACAGCAGCGGAAAAATATCATTATGATAGGCTTGCAGAGGTAAGCAAATCTGGTCTCATAGATACTGATAGTAATATAAGATATGATGATATTCTTGTGATTAATGCACAGACAAGTACTTCTTACCTAACAATACCAAGCAACGAGGAATCAATTGTTGGTAGCACAGAATGTCACTGTGTTGAGCCAAACAGCAAAAAATGTGAAAATTATACCCCATTATCAACAGGTCCTCGTGCTAAAACTCCTACTGCAAGTTCAGATGGTTCAGAATGTGAAAATCCTCCTATAATAATCTCAGGTGACACAGAATGTAAAACTCCCCCTTAATCAAGTACTAGTGAAGTACAATATAAATCTCCTCACTCACCTCTTTGTGGTGAAGCTGCTGACTGTAATAGTTTTACTCTATCGGGTTATGCAAACTCTAATGACAGCTCAGGTCAAGTAGCTTCTGTTCATACCAATCAATTATTTGTATGTTCAGACTGCAATAAAAAGTTCAAGCATTATGCGTCTTTATATAAACATTCTGCTAATGTTCACAAAAATACATTGAAAAAGAGAGGATCCATAAAATGCATGGAACACAACTGTTTATTCACATGTGCCAGACTAAATGTACTGCAGGAACACTTAGTAAATGTCCATAACATTGATTTCAAAGAAGAGACTAGAAGATTTGACAGTGAGAAAGGTAATTTTAGTTGCCATGCATATTGCTATTAGATTTTATAATTGTACATTTGTAGAGTTTTTAGAATGGAAATCTAAAGTTGAGAAGACTACAAATGTATATTATATAAAGAGTTCTGGCATGAAATTGTCAACCAAAAATAAATTTCAATACTATTATTGCAGCAGAAGTGGCTATTTCAACACAAGAGGTATGGGAAAGCGGTAATGGGTCGTTACAAAATTGGCCTGTATACAATCTTCATAATAATATTGTAGAACAATACTATTGATGAATTTTTTCAGCCACTTAAAGCATCAAATTGGCAATGTTAAACCACAATGGTTTATGTCAGATGATGCTGAACAGTTTTATTCTGCTTGGATAGCTGTATTCAATAAGCCAAGAAAGCTACTATGCACTTGGCATATTGACAGATCTTGGAGAAGAGCTATCTCTAGTATGGTAAAAGATCAAATGAACCAAGTATCCTTATATCATATTCTTCGAACCTTGATGGAAGAAGTAGATGAAACTAAGTTTATAGAAGTATTTCACAGTGCAGTCAACTATATGAAGACGAATGAAGGGTTTGAGCAATTTTTTCAATATTTTGAGAATACATAATAATGGTAACAGACATGAACAGTGGGCTCTTTGTTACAGAAAGGATGCAGGTATCAACACAAACACATGTATACTGAATCATTTCGTCGAGTTTTAAAGTATGTGTATATGAAGGGAAGGTTAAACAAACGAATGGATGCAATTATAAACCTGCTTATTAAATATGCCAGGGACAAAGCTTTTGATCGCCTAATTAAAGCTGAAAAAGGGAAATATACAAAACATATTACCAGAATACACAAAAGACATGCAACAAGTTTGAATCTGTCAACTAGCAGTGTCAGTAAAATCAGTGAAAATAGCTGGCAAGTAAAATCGGTTTCTAGCCAATATGTCTACACATTGAAAAAAGAATGTGCAACATGTGAATTTAACTGTTTCATAAAATGTAAATTTGTTCAATATGTCTCCATAACTACTCGTGCAGTTGTGATGACTATATTCAACTTGGAACCATATGTAAGCATATTCACTTATTAGCACGTAGTATTACGGGAGCCAACCATAGCAGTGAGACAAGTTTTTAGTAAGAATATAAAAGATAGAATTTTGGAAAAATTAAATAGTGTATCTGGTTTTATTTCACAATGTTCCGAAATTAAAGAACTTTCCATTTTTGAAAATAAATATCTAACTTCTATGCTAAAATTTGTTGACTTGCACAAAAGTAAGAACATTAATAACATACCACCAAACAAGACACTTACGAAGCAAGTATTTTATTCCACTAAGAGAAAACACGCTTCAAAAGTGTGCTTAGGAAAACCAACAATAAATGAGAAATCAGAAATATCATCTTTACTTAGCAAGACAAAGCTGAAATATGAACTAAGTGAGTTGCAACATTTGTACAATTTAAGTACAATATTATCAGTAAAATTCTTGTTCAGATATCATCCAAGTACTATGCACAAAGGAAGGTGTCGACTGGGCCAGTAGAGGCAATCAGATTACTATACAGTATATACATGATGAAACAAGTTTGCCAATTGAAGTTTTAAACTTAGCAGATGATCATCTACTCAAAGTACAACACCATTTTTGTGATGAAGCATTTGCATATCTACAGAAACAAGGTTGAACTAATCATAAGTTAGCTGTGTTACCATCATTATTATATGATTTTTCTGCTATTGTAGTATCTGCTTTGAGGGAAATGTGGACGTGTAAATCATGTTGTAAATATGATTCCCATCAAGACATGATTGGATGTGATATTTGTGACAACTGCACTGTTAAAAATGGGGTGTATGGGAATCCCATTTTGGGGTGTCCAGGTAACACTGGCTGTACTACTCCGCATAGGGTGTTTCCATTTCACCTAGAGGAAGTGTTCAGTTACACCCCTGTACACCCTTCATTATACCAAATGGGGTGTTGTGATACGCCCATGTCCAAGTTCTATTACACCCCTATTAGGGCTCATAATGCACCAAATATGGTGTTATTGATACTCTACCAATGGGGTGTTGTGATACTCCCTTAAACTAGCTACTACAACACTCCAAATGGTGTTCTACAATCCTCACTTTATAGCCATATATTTTAGTGTGTAAAATTTATTCCAGTAATCAGCAAATACAATAAATATTAGTCCGTGATGTGACATTGTATCTGTGTGATAGGTGAAGAATTAACTGTTCATGAATGAATGAAGATGCTCACGACTTCTTCATACAGCCAGGATGATTAGAACTGTTCATCACTCATGTCAGCTGTGATCTACAAACAGCAACAATAAACAAAAAACAACAAAACATAATGGTAATTGACTTCGGATATTCCATACCCTTGCCCAAATCTCAGCATGTCATACTTTTTTCAAAAGTAAATTTAAATAAAACATATATTGTACTTGCTTAAAAATGACGACAACAACAATAGTAATGTTTAGAAGACAATAAGGACCCAACTTCGTTTATTATTCCATGGACATAATTTGACACTCAAGTCATGTCCCACACTTTCTCTTGAAGTCTTTATGAAGTTCATCCACACTTTCATTTAACCTATTAGTATCATGTCAACACTATATGATTGGAAACATTCTACTAAGTGTCTTTTGTATTGATACCCACTTGTGTACAAACTGACTGTTCAGTTCCCTACCTGTCTTATTGCACACTTCATGTAATAGTTAAGAACAAACTAAAATATTTCTCTCTCCTCCCCACCATGACGATCAAATAATTTTCAAATATAGCTTAAGCAAGGATCCTTTACCAATAAGAAGTGCCCATGATACAGACCTTTATGAAGTGCCTGTGACCCTTTACCAACATGAAGTGTCTATAACACAGACCTTTATAAAGTGCCTGTGACCCTTTACCAATACAAACATGATACAGACCTTTATGAAGTGCCTGTGACCCTTTACCAACATGAAGTATCTATAATACAGACCTTTATGAAGTGCCTGTGACCCTTTACCAACATGAAGTGTCTATAACACAGACCTTTATAAAGTGCCTGTGGCTCTATACCAACATGAAGTATCTATAATACAGAATAAAGTGCCTGTCGCCCTTTACCAATACAAAGTGCCCATGCTACAGACCTTAAAGATGACCCTTTACCTACATGAAATGTCTATGATACAGATCTTTCCAAGGTCCTACAGGATCAGAAATTGTTTACCTAAGTGCCTATAATACAAACCTTTTTTAAAATAGTCCAAGTCTATAAAGTGTATATAACACAGACTTTACACAGTGGAATCAGAAAACTTTATTAAGTAAAGGTTCACTGAAGTCATTTTATAGGGACCTTCAGTGGGATCAGAAACAGAACTGTATACAAGTGCTATATGATTGTATAGGCTGCCTGTGACCCTTTGTCTATAATACAGACCTTTATAGAGTGCCTGTGACCCTTTACCAATACAAAGTGCCCATGCTACAGACCTTAAAGATGTCCCTGTGACCCTTTACCTACATGAAATGTCTACGATGCAGATCTTTCCAAGGTCCCACAGGATCAGAAATTGTTTACCTAAGTGCCTATAATACAAACCTTTAGTCTATAAAGTGTATATAACACAGACTTCACCAAGTGGAATCAGAAAACTTTATTAAGTAAAGGTTCACTGAAGTCATTTTATAAGGATCTTTAGTGGGATCAGAAACAGAACTGTATACAAGTGCTATATGATAGTATAGGCTGCCAATTGTTGCCTACACGGTCTATCAAGCCGCTTATTTCATTCAATCAATCAAACTATAGCTTACAACAAATTACTGCTGTTAATCTAGCTCCACAATTATAGAATTTACGCTAAATTGGATAGCCGTAAGTTACTAGAAATTTGCCCCTACCCCACTGTGGGCCTGCCCACATGAGATCTTTATCAATGTTAAGTTTTGTAGTCAGAAGTATTTTTGTTGAGTTTATGGTCATGTGCAGTAGGTAGCGGTAGCGTGTGTATGTGTGTTAGCAAGGATTGTACGATCACAAGACCAGAACATTGCAGCATTTTGTGTGAACAGTAGGCGGGAGTTTGTGTTAGTATTTAAGTTGTGTGTCTCGTGGTTCGAGTTAGTTCTATGTCATCTCAATTCGCTGTGTCGTTATCCTGTGTTTAAAGTAATTTAATCCTACCTAAAACCTATTCCTTCGGGCGGGTATGGTTCGCCGGGTAGTCAGCAGGAGGCATACACTCTGGTGGCAGCAACTACTTTGCTGTCTCCAGGTGCGAGCGAGAGAAGGGAGCGAGTAATCCAGACATAATCGAGCCCACACCCACATCATTCTAATTTAATACAGATAATAACGTTATCAATAATATATGGCAATTTAAAAATAGTAATGTTTAGGTAAGCACTCCCTATGAATATTCTAGAACACATCTGCTCGGTAAGGAATGTCTTGTCACAACAACGTAAATCAGATATATGGTAAAGGGTTCCTCATCTAAACAGGTACTTGAACCTGGTCAACCAAATAAATGGTAAAGGGTGTGTTGTCACAATAAGGTAACACAAGTACTTGGTAAAGGGTTACCGATCCTACATCAACCAATTTCATGGTAAAGGGTGCCTTGAATATTTAGTAAAGAATTCCTAAAACCTTGGAAAATATTGAGGTTGTGTCACAGGCATTTGGTCAACCATAAAGTATGTCAAATACAGTAACCCACAGTCTAGAACTTGGTAAAGGGTCCCTAATTCCAATTAACAGGCCCATTCACCAGGACTCACATTTAGTCAGCAATCACACGTTAGGTATCTGACAAGCATAAAGTATTTAAACAGTTATTGTTGGAGTGAGAGAGTTGACAGTCCTGTGATAGGCTCTATTAAAGGTGTATCTTAGTTACTAGGCTAATCCTACATATATCACAAGGAGTCTAGCCATCATGGTAATTGGTAAAGGTCACCAATCCTAAAAGAGGTGACATTTCAATATATTGGTATAGGGTGTCTTGTCAATAGACATGTTATACTAACGAACTCTCAATTTTTTGTGCCACATGATGCACAGTTTTCCAACCAATGGTCACTAATGAATATTAGCCTCTCCACTCTAACATTATAAGTGATCATCATGCAACCTTTGTGCATTCTCTTATAATTCAAATATCAGCTACAAAATCCAAGCACAAAGTGTGTGGAGGTACTCTGCTAACTAGAAAAACGGAATCTCACCGTTAATATAGAAGTGCAGCATGTATCTGCCGTTACTAGAATCATTTGGGGGCTATTCCACAGTGTCAGCTGTCCAGTGGAGGTGCACTGTAGAGGAGTAAAGTCAGACCTATTCAGACTTCTATATTCATAAGCTCCAGTGTCCTCTTAGCTCCATCAATGCTGCAGATAGCATGGTGGAACTCCCAACAGCCTGAAAATAGAGATGGGAAAAAAAGTTAATGAAAGTAACCTCAAGATGTGTTAGACTCCTGATTCTAAATATAGCCCAAACATGTGCCTGCATGCATAAAAGGTCATCAAACACTCCTGACTTGAGTAAATATGAATGTGTGCTAAAATAACTTCCAGCTAAAATATGCATTCACAATTTAGAAGTAGCTAGCTACTGTCTACTACTACATAATGACTGCCAAATTTTTGAACCAATATCCCAGCAGATTTATTCAGCATATATTCTGGGGGCTGCATCTATGATGCTGAGGCTTCTCTTTACTGCTGTAAGATACTAATACAATTTTCAATCAATACTTTCTTTCACTGGTCATTAAAAAGTTGCAGCTATCCGAAGTCAAACTCAAACATTATACAAATAGCGCACACCGTCACCACAAATTATGATAGTTCACCCACACTAAATCACTACCACTAAAAAATTACTTCATCTCAATCACATCTCTCTTCTGGGGGGCTCCGTCGAACCTGACCTTCACCATTATCTGCCTCGTACAACTCACACCACCGCGCACAAAATACGCGAAAACTGGAGAATTTATACCATACACGCATCACGGAAAATTATTGGTAAAGGGTCTTTGCTGGGGAGAAAAGGGCGTGGCTGCACTACGAGAGCAATAAAAGAAACGTTGCAAACTTACATGAGACATCGGAGGAAAACCGCTCACCTGGAAGCATCATTTACAATTTTTAGGTAGGTTTTGTCTCAGGTGATTTATACAGGTGTGGGTAGGGGGGGGGGGGGTTTTGTAGAGTTAATTTAGCCAAATGATAATATTGAAGTCAGACATGAAAACAGGACAAACTATTATGAATTATGCACCTCAACTTTATAAAAGAAGTATTTTACATTTTAAACGAACTAACAGTACAGTAAAACTGTGGTTTTTCATATATCTTTTTAATTTTTTTCTTAAAATGTTTTGTCAGGGAAAAAGTATGGAGGGTGAACGAAATGGGATGGGGGTGGGGGGAGGGAATCCCAACATTGCCATAGTCTCTATGAAACCCTGCCTTTACCTACCCCTATGCTGGGAAATATGTGATATAATTAGAACATAGTTCTGATTCAAATCTCCTCCTCTCTCTTCCTCCCAATAACGTCCACTGCTTACTTGCAGTCTTGTATAACTTGGCAGTAACCACTGAGGAGTGGCTGTGAACTTAAGCAGAGAAAGTGGCTATAGATTAAGATAGTGGGAAGGGTTGAAAGAATTGCATCTATAACTAATTTTTGGGCTTGTAAGTGGTAGAGATAATACTACCAGCAGGATAAGGAAAAGGTTTTGAATGCTTACACTGAGTCTCCATAGATAATTGGCATTTTCCTGAATTCTAAAAGTCATATCTAAATACGGCAGTAATGTGCTTTTAGCCAAAAACCCAAGTGTGATACTTTTATGTTCATATTTTATGTTGATATTTTTTTAGTTCTGTCACTTTTGGTTAAGGAGAAGGCTGGGTCGGTGGCTTGGAAAATATGAATGGGAAACTAGGGCTAGTTATATCCTGCATTGAACCCACTTACTGGTGTGTGTGTGTGTGTGTGTGTGTGTGTGTGTGTGTGTGTGTGTGTGTGTGTGTGTGTGTGTGTGTGTGTGTGTGTGTGTGTGTGTGTGTGTGTGTGTGTCCTTGGCTCAGGGCCAAGTTCAAGCCCCATTCTGGCAATTTTCCATTTGGTTTTCCATATGCCTCCCGCCAGTCCACCCAGGTGTGATTGGGTACCTGGCATTTGCTGGGGTGCAAATTCAAGGCCTTTCTCATGAAACAGCAATGTTTGGGTGGCCACGCCACTTGCTGTGAGGAAAGGCCTATTCTCCTGCGAGTTCCTAGCCTGGCTCCAGGAGCTTTCCTTGCATGGCTCACAGTGCCTGCTTAGTGCACAGGCATCATGGGTCTGCCAGGTGTGCATGACCGCTTAACGGCAACAAGAGATTTACAAATTTGTATTTGGATGTGTGTGCATGTTCTTAGATGGACACTAATTGGTGGAGTTGAGGAACTATGAGCACGTGTTGGAGGATGTACTATGCTAGATGTTTGAACACAGCCATGTGAAGCACCACTGTCTTGTTCATAAGAGCTACAGGTATGTAACTGGGATATATGTTTTTGTTGCATTTTATTAATGTTTTCTCTTTTTGTCAGGCTGTAACGATTACAATGAAGTGATTTCAAGAAGTAAATGAAGACTATCTCTAAGTACAAGTGACATTTGTACGACATGTCTATCGAACATTACGTCTTTGTTTTTTTCTTTTTGTGATTATTTTACTGTTGATTATCTTTTGTTGGATTGTGATTATTGCATGTCTGTATTAAATGAATTGAAAAAAATAAAGGAAGTCATTATGATCATCTGGTAGTGTTGAACCTAATAGTCCTGTCTGCTTATTATTCTGCTGCAAATGGACGTTTATCTGGGATACGGAGGGCGATAGCAGCAGAATACACCTCATTACTGGGGACAGGTGGTGGTGTTATTGTGATATTTTGATCAATGACATGCAATCACAGCAGTGTTGTTGTTCCTTAGTTATTCTAAACAATGCTTACACACTTGGCTATGCTACATGCATGTATGCATACAGATCAAACCATCTCAATTCAGATTCATAGACCAGTGTCTAGTGCACTCTGCCCGTAGTTTTTAGATACAGTAGCAACTTATTTCTCAAAAGTCAGTTTGGCCCAGATCGTAGGGAATGGTCCTGCGGAGGTGTGCAGATGGTGCAGGTCACAGGTGGAGGCCTTGGTCGCTGAGCAATTAGTGTCATACTGCAGGGTGTGCAATGGATCCCCAGATAATCAGTAATGCATGCATTATGCATGCATAATAATATATCATGCATATTTAATATGCATGAGGCGCGAAATCCAAGACCTTGGGGGATTAAACGTGTCCTTACATAGTAGAACATGTTCTTCCTTTATCACACTAACAATACTTATTACATGGTGACCATGGGCTCCTCCTACATAAGGTGGAGCCATAGCATGATCCCAAGCAAGTATCAATTTAATTGCACAGCAACTGCAGTCTCTCTATATACCATTTTTCTTGTGTCTGAACTGATTGTTATGCAATTTGTATTTAGATATGTGCCATAGGTAAAAAAATAGGTGGAGGTTGTGGTCCTGTGCAATGTTAGTGTCATCATGAGCGATGCAATAGGTCAGATATATGTGAAAGTCATGGGAGCTATGAAATTAATATAGTGAGATGTACCACTGACAAACGTAGACTGCCATGTGCTGTGCAGTTAGTACAATGATGAGGTTTATGTAGTTAGCACCCACCACACTGAATGCATAGCAACTGCATGGCCTTCCTACCTATGGTATATTATATACCTTACAACATCACTTTTTGTACATGTATCTCAGGATATGGAATGTGTGCAATTGGATCTAATGCATCTATAAGTTGAGGCCATAGTCGCAATAGCATTTCCTCGATGTGTAACGGGTTCTGATATTCTTTACTCCGATTTTACACTTGCCAAGTTAGTATACTCATGTTTGCTATTGCTGCCTTTTACTTATTTAAACAAAACTGAATAAAAATAATAATATACACGTACATCAGTTTTAGTAACAGGTCCTCAATCACACCACAACAGAACCAAGCAAGCTTACTGCTAACATACACCCATTTTTAAACTTTGATTTTCCGCAAATAATTGTAGCATGTCACGCTACCAAGTCTACTAGATCATATGAGTGTGAATGAAACGAAATCAGTGAAATGACAACTAGTACAGCTAGTTTGTAGTTCAGTCTCATAGAAGATGTATACAGTAGAGTGACTGCAGAGAACCCCAAGGCTCCCAGAGAACAGCTCATGGAAAACGATATCTGAATGGTAGACATATGACATTCCCAGCAGTCCGGATGACCAGATCCATCGGTAAATTAGACTCCATCACAAGCGAAGGCCAACTTGGATTATTACCTACATATAATAATAATAATAACAGCGGTAGTAGTAGTAATACTAATAATATTATTATTAATAATAATTAACAACAACAGCAATGTATAACTAGAAAAAAAAATCCTGACTGATGAGGATAAAAATAATGAAATTAGAGTAGTAATACTATAGCCGAGTCATTAAAAAAAAAAAAAATGTGTGGCATTCAATTGAAATACAACAGCAGTGACAGGCTGACAGACAGAATTATTGACAGACTGACAAACTTATTGAGTGACTGACTGACAGATTGACTGACTGACTGATGACAGATTGACTGACAACACACTGACTGATGACAGATTGACTGACAACACACTGACTGACTAACAGATTGACTGACGACAGATTGACTGACTGACTGACAGATTGACTGACTGACAGATTGACTGACTAACAGATTAACTGACGACAGATTGACTGACGACAGATTGACTGACTGACTGACAGATTGACTGACTAACAGATTGACTGATGACAGATTGACTGACTAAGATATTGACTGACGACAGATTGACTGACGACAGATTGACTGATGACACATTGACTAACAGATTGACTGACGACAGATTGACTGACGACAGATTGACTGACGACAGATTGACTGACTGACAGATTGACTGACGACAGATTGACTGACGACAGATTGACTGACGACAGATTGACTGACTGACAGATTGACTGACGACAGATTGACTGACTAACAGATTGTCTGACGACAGAATGACTGATGACACATTGACTGACTAACAGATTAACTGACGACCTCTAGTCACTGGTCATATGAGAACCTCATTACTACCTCTAGTCACTAGTCACATGAGAACCTCATCACCACCTCTAGTCACTGGTCATATGAGAACCCCATCACTACCTCTAGTCACTGGTCACACGAGAACCCCATCACTACCTCTAGTCACTGGTTATATGAGAACCTAATCACTACCTCTAGTCACTGGTCACATGAGATCCTCATCACTACCTCTAGTCACTGGTCATATGAGAACCTCATCGCTACCTCTAGTCACTGGTCACACGAGAACCCCATCACTACCTCTAGTCACTGGTCACACGAGAACCCCATCACTACCTCTAGTCACTGGTCACACGAGAACCTCATCACTACCTCTAGTCACTGGTCACATGAGAACCCTATCACTACCTCTAGTCACTGGTCACACGAGAACCTCATCACTACCTCTAGTCTGGTCTCATGAGAAACCCATCACTACCTCTAGTCACTGGTCATATGAGAACCTCATCACTACCTCTAGTCACTGGTCACATGATAACCTTATCACTACCTCTAGTCACTGGTCATATAAGAACCACATCACTACCTCTAGTCACTGGTCACATAAGAATCTCATCACTACTTCTAGTCACTGGTCACATGAGAACCTCATCACTACCTCTAGTCTGGTCACATGAGAAACCCATCACTACCTCTAGTCACTGGTCATATGAGAACCTCATTACTATCTCTAGTCACTGGTCACATTAGAACCCCATAACTACTCTAGTCACTGGTCATATGAGAATCCCATCACTACCTCCAGTCACTGCTCATATGAGAACCCCATCACTACTTCTAGTCACTGGTCACATAAGAACCTCATCACTACTTCTAGTCACTGGTCACATAAGAACCCCATCACTACCTCTAGTCACTGGTCACACGAGATTCTCATCACTACCTCTAGTCACTGATCACATGAGAACCTCATCACTACCTCTAGTCACTGGTCATATAAGAACCCCATCACTACCTCTAGTCACTGGTCATATGAGAACCCCATCACTACCTCTAGTCACTGGTCACATAAGAACCTCATCACTACTTCTAGTCACTGGTTACATAAGAACCTTATCACTACCTCTAGTCACTGGTCACATGAGAACCCCATCACTACCTCTAGTCACTGGTCATATAAGAACCCCATTACCACCTCTAGTTACTGGTCATATGAGAATCCCATCACTACCTCCAGTCACTGGTCATATGAGAACCTCATTACTATCTCTAGTCTGGTCATATGAGAACCCCATCACTACCTCTAGTCACTGGTCACATAAGAACCTCATCACTACTTCTAGTCACTGGTCACATAAGAACCCCATCACTACCTCTAGTCACTGGTCATATGAGAACCCCATCACTACCTCTAGTCACTGGTCACATGAGATCCTCATCACTACCTTTAGTCACTGGTTACACGAGAACCCCATCACTACCTCTAGTCACTGGTCATATGAGAACCCCATCACTACCTCTAGTCACTGGTCACATAAGAACCTCATCACTACTTCTAGTCACTGCTCATATGAGAACCCCATCACTACCTCTAGTCACTGGTCACATAAGAACCTCATCACTACTTCTAGTCACTGGTTACATAAGAACCCCATCACTACCTCTAGTCACTGGTCACACGAGAACCCCATCACTACCTCTAGTCACTGGCACACGAGAACCTCATCACTACCTCTAGTCACTGGTCACATGAGAACCTCATCACTACCTCTAGTCACTAGTCACGTGAGAACCTCATCACTTCCTCTAGTCACTGGTCACATGAGAACCCCATCACTACCTCTAGTCACTGGTCACATGAGAACCTCATCACTACCTTTAGTCACTGGTCATATGAGAACCTCATCACTACCTCTAGTCACTGGTCATATGAGAACCTCATTATTACCTCTAGTCACTGGTCATATGAGAACCCCATCACTACCTCTAGTTACTGGTCATATGAGAATCCCATCACTACCTCCAGTCACTGGTCATATGAGAACCTCATTACTATCTCTAGTCTGGTCATATGAGAACCCCATCACTACCTCTAGTCACTGGTCACATAAGAACCTCATCACGACTTCTAGTCACTGGTCACATAAGAACCCCATCACTACCTCTAGTCACTGGTCATATGAGATCCTCATCACTACCTTTAGTCACTGGTCACACGAGAACCCCATCACTACCTCTAGTCACTGGTCATATGAGAACCCCATCACTACCTCTAGTCACTGGTCACATAAGAACCTCATCACTACTTCTAGTCACTGCTCATATGAGAACCCCATCACTACCTCTAGTCACTGGTCACATAAGAACCTCATCACTACTTCTAGTCACTGGTTACATAAGAACCCCATCACTACCTCTAGTCACTGGTCATATGGGAACCATCACTACCTCTAGTCACAGGCACACGAGAACCTCATCACTACCTCTAGTCACTGGTCACATGAGAACCTCATCACTACCTCTAGTCACTAGTCACGTGAGAACCTCATCACTTCCTCTAGTCACTGGTCACATGAGAACCCCATCACTACCTCTAGTCACTGGTCACATGAGAACCTCATCACTACCTTTAGTCACTGGTCATATGAGAACCTCATCACTACCTCTAGTCACTGGTCATATGAGAACCTCATTATTACCTCTAGTCACTGGTCATATGAGAACCCCATCACTACCTCTAGTTACTGGTCATATGAGAATCCCATCACTACCTCCAGTCACTGGTCATATGAGAACCTCATTACAATCTCTAGTCACTGGTCACATTAGAACCCCATAACTACTCTAGTCACTGGTCATATGAGAATCCCATCACTACCTCCAGTCACTGCTCATATGAGAACCCCATCACTACCTCTAGTCACTGGTCACATAAGAACCTCATCACTACTTCTAGTCACTGGTCACATGAGAACCCCATCACTACCTCTAGTCACTGGTCATATGAGAACCCCATCGCTACTTCTAGTCACTGGTCACACCAGAACCTCATCACTACCTCTAGTCACTGGTCACATGAGATCCTCATCACTACCTTTAGTCACTGGTCACACGAGAACCCCATCACTACCTCTAGTCACTGGTCATATGAGAACCCCTACCTCTAGTTACTGGTCATATGGGAATCCCATCACTACCTCCAGTCACTGGTCATATGAGAACCTCATTACTATCTCTAGTCTGGTCATATGAGAACCCCATCACTACCTCTAGTCACTGGTCACATAAGAACCTCATCACTACTTCTAGTCACTGGTCACATAAGAACCCCATCACTACCTCTAGTCTCTGGCACACGAGAACCTCATCACTACCTCTAGTCACTAGTCACATGAGAACCTCATCACTACCTCTAGTCACTGGTCTCACGAGAACCTCATCACTACCTCTAGTCACTGGTCACATGAGAACCTCATCACTACCTCTAGTCACTGGTCACACCAGAACCTCATCACTACCTCTAGTCACTGGTCACATGAGATCCTCATCACTACCTCTAGTCACTGGTCACATGAGATCCTCATCACTACCTTTAGTCACTGGTCATATGAGAACCCCATCACTACCTCTAGTCACTGGTCACACGAGAACCTCATCACTACCTCTAGTCACTGGTCACATGAGAACCTCATCACTACCTCTAGTCACTAGTCACATGAGAACCTCATCACTACCTCTAGTCACTGGTCACATGAGAACCTCATCACTACCTCTAGTCACTGGTCATATGAGAACCTCATCACTACCTCTAGTCACTGGTCACACGAGAACCTCATCACTACCTCTAGTCACTGGTCACATGAGAACCTCATCACTACCTCTAGTCACTGGTCACATGAGATCCTCATCACTACCTCTAGTCACTGGTCACATGAGAACCTCATCACTACCTCTAGTCACTGGTCACATGAGAACCTCATCACTATCCCTAGTCACTGGTCACATGAGAACCCCATCACTACTTCTAGTCACTGGTCACATGAGAACCTCATCACTACCTCTAGTCACTGGTCACATGAGAACCTCATCACTACCTCTAGTCACTGGTCATATGAGAACCCCATCACTACCTCTAGTCACTGGTCACATGAGAACCCCATCACTACCTCTAGTCACTGGTCACATGAGAACCTCATCACTTCCTCTAGTCACTGGTCATATGAGAACCTCATCACTATCTCTAGTCACTGGTCATATGAGAACCCCATCACTTCCTCTAGTCACTGGTCATATGAGAACCTCATCACTATCTCTAGTCACTGGTCATATGAGAACCTCATCACTTCCTCTAGTCACTGGTCATATGAGAACCTCATCACTTCCTCTAGTCACTGGTCATATGAGAACCACATCACTACCTCTAGTCACTGGTCACATGAGAACCCCATCACTACCTCTAGTCACTGGTCACATGAGAACCTCATCACTACCTTTAGTCACTAGTCACATGAGAACCTCATCACTACCTCTAGTCACTGGTCATATGAGAACCCCATCACTACCTCTGTCACTGGTCATATGAGAACCCCATCACTACCTCTAGTCACTAGTCACATGAGAACCTCATCACTACCTCTAGTCACTAGTCACATGAGAACCTCATCACTTCCTCTAGTCACTGGTCACATGAGAACCCCATCAATACCTCTAGTCACTATCACATGAGACCTCATCACTTCCTCTAGTCACTGGTCACATGAGAACCCCATCACTACCTCTAGTCACTGGTCACACGAGAACCTCATCACTACCTTTAGTCACTGGTCATATGAGAACCTCATCACTACCTCCAGTCACTGGTCATATGAGAACCCCCTCACTACCTCTAGTCACTGGTCATATGAGAACCCCATCACTACCTCTAGTCACTGGTCATATGAGAACCCCATCACTTCCTCCAGTCACTGGTCACAAGAACCTCATCACTACCTCTAGTCACTGGTCACACGAGAACCCCATCACTACTTCTAGTCAATGGTCACATGAGAACCTCATCACTACCTCTAGTCACTGGTCACATAAGTTAAAAATGACCACTAAGACTGAAGTACAAACATCCACACAAACATTCTGACTGTGTGGACCATACCCTACTAACTGAATATAAGTTTCAGCAGCAACTCATATCCAAACATACACATATTGACTACTTAACTCTCAGCAACAATGATCTCCTACATAACTGCACAACATACACACACAAAGTCCAGCAACACAGGACTGCACATGACATGACTGCACAAAATACAGATTTCAATGCCCAGCATGACTGCATGCATTGTAAACACCTACACACTCTACACCAACATATGGTCAGTGGTGACAAGTTTTACCAACCACAAACCTATATGTTGTACTTGTGGTGGTCAGACCCAGCCATGCCTCAACCACAACATTCCAAACTCCACTGGCCATCAACTACTGCACGAACACAGCTAAAGTCAATCATCTCATTCCCCAATAATCAAAATTTAGTCAAATTCATAGAAATAAAATGAAATAAACACCATGGTGACCTAGTGAAGTGGACACAGTGAAGTGGGGCATGGTGACCTAATGAGGTGGACACCATGGTGACCTAGTGAAGTGGACACATGGTGACCTAATGAAGTGGACACCATGGTGACCTAGTGAAGTGGACACATGGTGACCTAATGAAGTGGACACATGGTGACCTAGTGAAGTGGACACATGGTGACCCAATGAAGTGGACACATGGTGACCGTATGAAGTGGACACATGGTGACCGTATGAAGTGGACACATGGTGATCTAATGAAGTGGACACATGGTGACCTAATGAGGTGGACACCATGGTAACTTAGACACATGGTGACCTAATGAAGTGGACACCATGGTGACCTAGTGAAGTGGACACATGGTGACCTAATGAAGTGGACACATGGTGGCCTAATGAGGTGGACACCATGGTAACTTAGTGAAGTGGACACATGGTGACCTAATGAAGTGGACACCATGGTGACCTAGTGAAGTGGACACATGGTGACCTAATGAAGTGGACACATGGTGACCTAATGAGGTGGACACCATGGTGACCTAGTGAAGTGGACACATGGTGACCTAATGAAGTGGACACCATGGTGACCTAGTGAAGTGGACACATGGTGACCTAATGAAGTGGACACATGGTGACCTAGTGAAGTGGACACATGGTGACCTAATGAAGTGGACACATGGTGACCAAAATGAAGTGGACACATGGTGACAATAAGTGGACACATGGTGACCTAATGAAGTGGACACCATGGTGACCTAGTGAAGTGGACACATGGTGACCTAATGAAGTGGACACCATGGTGACCTAGTGAAGTGGACACATGGTGACCTAATGAAGTGGACACATGGTGACCTAGTGAAGTGGACACATGGTGACAGGTGAAGGTGGAAGTGGACACATGGTGACCAAATGAAGTGGACACATGGTGACCGTATGAAGTGGACACATGGTGACCGTATGAAGTGGACACATGGTGATCTAATGAAGTGGACACATGGTGACCGTATGAAGTGGACACATGGTGATCTAATGAAGTGGACACATGGTGACCTAATGAGGTGGACACCATGGTAACTTAGTGAAGTGGACACACAGTGACCTAATGAAGTGGACACCATGGTGACCTAGTGAAGTGGACACATGGTGACCTAATGAAGTGGACACATGGTGACCTAGTGAAGTGGACACATGGTGACCCAATGAAGTGGACACATGGTGACCGTATGAAGTGGACACATGGTGATCTAATGAAGTGGACACATGGTGACCTAATGAAGTGGACACATGGTGACCGTATGAAGTGGACACAACAACAACAAAACAAAACATAAATCAACCACTAAATGTAGGTACAATTCAAGGAATTGAACTATCATGTATTGAGTTTAGGTCACTCACTAGATGGAAAGGACTCTGTGGAGTAAGCAGACAACCCGCCCACAGTCAAGCAATGGAGACTTTAAAGAGAGCTGATCTGCATATGTTAGGCCCTGTAGAAATTGTATGGCTCCCTGGACTACAGCTCCATCCCTGTAAGACATACATGTATATGCAAGTAGCAGAGCCAATCACAGGGCAAAAGTCACAGCACATCACACAATTAAATAAGGCAATTAATAGGGCATGTGCAGTCCTAATTAATGCCCATCTATATGTGGTACATAGTGGGTAAGTGTAGCTAGCTAAATTGCAATTGCAAATATAGCTCCTTAGCAAATACAGATACTTTATAGTAAGTTATACTTGTACAACTGAAGAAGACACTATGTATGTACATGTAGTATGAAATCAAGTTAACACAATGATAGAAGAGACTATTAGTTCATCCCAGGTGAGACTTGTAAATAATATTACCTATGTGCGTGCACAGTAATAGTACTACGTGCGTGTACAGTGCTAGCACTATGTGCGTGCACAGTAATAGTACTACGTGCATGCACAGTGCTAGCTAGCACTATGTGCGTGCACAGTAATAGTACTACGTGCGTGTACAGTGCTAGCACTATGTGCGTGCACAGTAATAGTACTACATGCGTGCACAGTAATAGTACTACGTGCGTGCACAGTCCTAGCACTATGTGCGTGCACAGTAATAGTACTGCGTGCGTGTACAGTGCTAGCACTAAGTGCGTGCACAGTAATAGTACTACGTGCATGCACAGTGTTAGTACTACGTGCGTGCACAGTAATAGTACTACGTGCATGCACAGTGCTAGCACTATGTGCGTGCACAGTAATAGTACTACGTGCATGCACAGTGCTAGCACTATGTGCGTGCACAGTAATAGTACTACGTGCGTGTACAGTGCTCGCACTATGTGCGTGCACAGTGTTAGTACTACGTGCATGCACAGTAATAGTACTACGTGCATGCACAGTGTTAGCACTATGTGTGTGCACAGTGCAAGCACTATGTGTTTGCACAGTGTTAGTACTATGTGCGTGCAGTGTTAGCACTATGTGCGTGCACAGTGTTAGCACTATGTGTGTGCACAGTGTTAGTACTACGTGCGTGCAGTGTTAGCACTATGTGTGTGCACAGTGTTAGTACTATGTGTGTGCACAGTGCTAGCACTATGTGCGTGCACAGTGTTAGAACTATGTGCGTGCACAGTAATAGTACTACGTGCATGCACAGTGCTAGTACTATGTGCATGCACAGTGTTAGTACTATGTGCGTGCACAGTGTTAGTACTACGTGCGTGCAGTGTTAGCACTATGTGTGTGCACAGTAATAGTACTACATGCGTGGAGTGTTAGCACTATGTGTGTGCACAGTAATAGTACTACGTGTATGCACAGTAATAGTAATATGTGCGTGCACAGTAATAGTACTACATGCATGCACAGTGTTAGCACTATGTGTGTGCACAGTGCAAGCACTATGTGTGTGCACAGTGTTAGTACTATGTGCGTGCACAGTGCTAGCACTATGTGTGTGCACAGTGTTAGTACTATGTGCATGCACAGTAATAGTACTACGTGCGTGCACAGTGCTAGCACTACGTGCGTGCACAGTAATAGTACTACGTGCGTGCACAGTAATAGTACTACGTGCGTGCACAGTAATAGTACTACGTGCATGTACTACATGCATGCACAGTGTTAGCACTATGTGTGTGCACAGTGTTAGCACTATGTGCGTGCACAGTGTTAGCACTATGTGCGTGCACAGTGTTAGCACTATGTGTGTGCACAGTGTTAGTACTACGTGCGTGCACAGTAATAGTACTACGTGTGTGCACAGTGTTAGCACTATGTGTGTGCACAGTGTTAGTACTATGTGTGTGCACAGTGTTAGTACTACGTGCGTGCACAGTAATAGTACTACGTGTGTGCACAGTGTTAGCACTATGTGTGTGCACAGTGCTAGCACTATGTGCATGCACAGTGTTAGTACTACGTGTGTGCACAGTAATAGTACTATGTGCGTGTACGGTGCTAGCACTATGTGCGTGTACGGTGCTAGCACTATGTGCGTGCACAGTAATAGTACTACGTGTGTGCACAGTGTTAGCACTATGTGCGTGCAGTGCTAGTACTACGTGTGTGCACAGTGTTAGTACTACGTGCATGCACAGTGTTAGCACTATGTGTGTGCAGTGCTAGCACTATGTGTGTGCACAGTGTTAGTACTACGTGTGTGCAGTGCTAGCACTGTGTGTGCAAAGTGTTAGCACTATGTGCGTGCATAGTACTACGTGCATGCACAGTGCTAGCACTATGTGTGCAGTACTACTTCGTAAATGCAGTGTTAGTATTAGTATGTGTATGTACAATGATAACAGTAGTGCATGCCTAGAGACTTACCATTATTATCTTCTTCAATCAAGATCACCAGAACCTCAGAACCTATGTGCGTGGAGTGTTAGCACTATGTGCATGCAGTGTTAGCACTATGTGCATGCACAGTGTTAGCACTATGTGTGTGCACAGTGTTAGTACTATGTGCGTGCACAGTAATAGTACTACATGCGTGGAGTGTTAGCACTATGTGCGTGCACAGTAATAGTACTACGTGCATGCACAGTGCTAGCACTATGTGCATGCACAGTGTTAGCACTATGTGTGTGCACAGTGCTAGCACTATGTGTGTGCACAGTAATAGTACTACATGCGTGGAGTGTTAGCACTATGTGCGTGCACAGTAATAGTACTACGTGCATGCACAGTGCTAGCACTATGTGCATGCACAGTGTTAGCACTATGTGTGTGCACAGTGTTAGTACTATGTGCGTGCACAGTGCTAGCACTATGCGCGTGCACAGTGTTAGTACTATGTGTGTGCACAGTGCTAGCACTATGCGCGTGCACAGTAATAGTACTACGTGCGTGCACAGTGTTAGCACTATGTGTGTGCACAGTGTTAGTACTATGTGTGTGCACAGTGCTAGTACTATGTGCGTGCACAGTGTTAGCACTATGTGTGTGCACAGTATTAGTACTACGTGTGTGCACAGTGTTAGCACTGTGTATGCACAGTGCTAGCACTATGTGTGTGCAGTGTTAGTACTATGTGCGTGCACAGTGTTAGTACTATGTGCGTGCACAGTGCTAGCACTATGTGTGTGCACAGTGCAAGCACTATGTGTGTGCACAGTGCAAGCACTATGTGTGTGCACAGTGCAAGCACTATGTGTATGCACAGTGCAAGCACTATGTGTGTGCACAGTGTTAGTACTATGTGCGTGCACAGTAATAGTACTACGTGCATGCACAGTGCTAGCACTATGTGTGTGCACAGTGCTAGCACTGTGTGCGTGCAGTGTTAGTACTATGTGCGTGCACAGTAATAGTACTATGTGCGTGCACAGTAATAGTACTATGTGCGTGCACAGTGCTAGCACTATGTGTGTGCACAGTATTAGTACTACGTGTGTGCACAGTGTTAGCACTATGTGCGTGCACGGTGCTAGCACTATGTGCGTGCACAGTAATAGTACTACGTGCGTGCATAGTGCTAGCACTATGTGTGTGCACAGTAATAGTACCACGTGTGTGCACAGTGTTAGCACTATGTGTGTGCACAGTGCTAGCACTATGTGCGTGCAGTGCTAGTACTACGTGCGTGCACAGTGTTAGTACTACGTGCATGCACAGTGTTAGCACTATGTGTGTGCAGTGCTAGCACTATGTGCGTGCACAGTAATAGTACTACGTGCATGCACAGTGTTAGTACTATGTGTGTGCACAGTGTTAGTACTATGTGCGTGCACAGTGCTAGCACTATGTGTGTGCCCAGTGTTAGCACTATGTGTGTGCAGTGCTAGCACTATGTGCGTGCACAGTAATAGTACTACGTACATGCACAGTGTTAGTACTATGTGTGTGCACAGTGTTAGTACTATGTGCGTGCACAGTGCTAGCACTATGTGTGTGCCCAGTGTTAGTACTATGTGTGTGCACAGTGTTAGTACTATGTGCGAGCACAGTGCTAGCACTATGTGTGTGCCCAGTGTTAGCACTATGTGTGTGCAGTGCTAGCACTATGTGCATGCACAGTAATAGTACTACGTGCATGCACAGTGTTAGTACTATGTGTGTGCACAGTGTTAGTACTATGTGCGTGCACAGTGCTAGCACTATGTGTGTGCACAGTGTTAGCACTATGTGTGTGCACAGTGTTAGCACTATGTGTGCACAGTGCTAGCACTATGTGTGTGCAGTGTTAATGTGCATGCACAGTAATAGTACTACGTGCAGGCACAGTGCTAGCACTGTGTGTGCAAAGTGTTAGTACTATGTGCGTGCAAAGTGTTAGTACTATGTGCGTGCATAGTACTACGTGCATGCACAGTGCTAGCACTATGTGTGCAGTACTACTTCGTGAATGCAGTGTTAGTATTAGTATGTGTATGTACAATGATAACAGTAGTGCATGCCTAGAGACTTACCATTATTCTCTTCTTCAATCAAGATCACCAGAACCTCAGTAAAGATAGCAACAGCCCAAGCACTATGAAATCTAGGAAATGAAAAAAAAAGGTTATGACAATATTAATTCTAATGTAAAAGAAAATTAGTTATCAAGCCAAGCAAATGAAGCACCAAAGGTGTGAACCCTCAGCGCTACTATACACTAGCTAGCTATAACAAAATCATTTCTCAGACCGAAAAAATAATATATTTGGCTATTCCTAATCAGGTATCAATACAGCTCAAGCAATGAAAACATAGATGTAGCTAATTGCTGTCTAAAGAAGTAGCTAAACATGCAGGAGACCTCACCGGTATATAGTTTCAACGTAAAACACCTGAATTCCAGCTCTCATTAACTTTTCAGTATGAAGCAAAAACTAACGTGGGAAGAAAAGAAATTATTCGCCCATGTGATTGCGACATGACGATAGGGGACATTACCTACAAAAATTTGAACCTACACGGAACAGACAGCTTGTTAAATCATCATCCTGAGCAAGATCATACTTAAATTAACAGTTAATTATTGTCAGTAATCTCCAAAATCAGCTGACAGACAGACAAACAGATGGGACGACTACTATAACCCACTTGCGCATGCATGCTGAGGGCTAATAATAACAATCTGGCCAATGGCACCGATATCATTGCATACTACAGAATCACTAGCCTCAGCAACTGTGATACTTGATAATATCTCTGTTCTATATGCAACAGCACAGGCCAACCAACACTTTCATACTTGTTTCAACTCTAGTGTTATTAGGGCCCAAAGAGTGGGAGCTGGAGGACAACTTGAGGATGCTAGGGAAGGTCTAGTACAAAAGAATAGCCAAGTGAAGGGTGCATGGTAAGGTCATAAGGTAAGGGATAGCATCAGCAGATGAGCAGTGCAATGAGACTGTCACTAATAAAGCATGTATAGACTTGCCAGCAAAGTGTGAGCATTAACCAAGAATGGGTCAAAGCCATAGGCTAAAGCCAAAGCAGCCAGGGAACGCACAACTACAAGTTTACCCTAATAATGCCCACCCTGTAACAAGTACATGTAATAGGAGAATATCAGTAAGTCTTCAACTTTTTGGTTGGACATAAATCCAGTGTGGTAGACTCAATGCAGGTGAACCTAAGTTGTGCCCCAAAACAAAAACAAACAAACAAACAAACCTGGAAAGATTAGTACCTAGACAATAAAAGAGGCAGGGCCACCAACATTATCACTATTAGGGATGAGGCCTGGTTATGTTCACACCCGTTATCAACTTACTTCATGACACTTGCTTCGCCAACATCTTGTATTGACTAGCCTTGATACATCAGCAGCATGTTGCTACCTGCAAAATAAGCCAATGGGAAATGCCATCACTACTGGACAAGATAATACAGGTGTAGTCCTGCTGTATAAAAATACATGGATATAATAGCTATATGATTCCATTCAATTTTTGTAGTTGTACAGCCATTCCATTTAGCTACTCTAGTCTAGCTATTAGGTGAGCGAATTTTTTATTTCACTGATATTATTACAAGTGACAAGTAGTACTCTTTAGACACTTGCTAACTAATGACAGGATTAGATGGAGGGACAAACATACAAGCCTAATGCAGCTGTCTTGTGAAACCACTGAAGATGACTCTAAGATATATATGTCAAGTTTACATAGCAAACAACCAGTTTCCATTTTTTGTCAGACTTTACATACTGGCAAACTAAACAGGCACCTTGTCACGAGAGTATTACTAGATTGGCATTACTTTGGTGCAAAGCTTTTAACTTACTCTTGAAAGCTGAGTGAGATACCTTCATTTAACCGAACCGCCATAATGAAAAGTTAGTCTCATGTACCCAATCCCTTTACCAACCGCTAATCGAGTGTAGAGGTTCTAGGTTGGTAAAGGGTCTCGCCGAATGAATATGGACTTGATATTATCGCTAAGCAACTCGAAGAAAACTCAAAGGATGCCGAAGACCTCATGAAATTGCTATCTGCCGGCCAGAAGAGAGCAGTGAACCTAGCAAAGGAAAAAGGATCATAAACCTGGCTGACAGTGCTCCCGCTCTACACAGGGTGCATTTCACGACGCCCTCGCACTGCGCTATGGCTGGACCCCTGGGAGACTACCAGCTAAATGTGCATGGGGCCGTCTTCTCAGTTGAGCATGCCCTTTCATGCCCCAAAGGGGGGTTTCCATCCATCAGACACAACGAAATGCGGAATTTGACAGCAACACTCTTAACTGAGGTGTGCAAGGATGTATGTATTGAGCCTGACCTTCAGCCCGTGTTTGAAGAACTGAATGGTGCGACTGCTAACTCACAGCCAGGAGCAAGACTCGACATTGCAGCAAACGGTGTTTGGGCCGGCAATCACGAAAGAACATAATTTGATGTAAGGGTATTCAACCCCTATGCCCCTTCCAACAAACATTCAGACATGCAAATGGTGTATAGCATGAACAAGCCAAGAAACGGGCATATGAGGAGAGAATTAGAGAAGTGGAACATGCCACATTCACACCAGTTGCACTCTCTACTACCGGTGGCATAGCAAAGGAAGCCAGTATATCTATAAAAAAATTAGCGTCCATGCTCGCCAATAAGTGGGAACACAGTTATAGCAGTACTCTTCAATGGTTACGATGCCGCCTATCCTTTTCTCTTCTACGGTCCTCTATCCAAGCCATTCGAGGAGCCAGATCATCCATTGGACATGCTGTAAGAATACCAGCTGCAGTAGACCTGGTGACCTCAGAAGCACATCTAAACTGATCTAATTTCATTTGCTTTTTGACTGTAACTGAGTTTATATTATTTTGTATTGTATTGTATTGTAGTGTATATATATAATTAAAAAAGAAAAAAGAAAAAAAAAAGCTAGATTACTGAACTCAGTTTTGGTAGCAACACCAGTGACAGAACAGTGAGTAAAGCCTACACAAACCAAAAGCGGTTGATTTAAATTCTAAGCTTACAGCTTCTTACATGCACGGATGATCCTAGAGTCTTACAACTAATATATATGTCAGGGCCGTAGTCGGCTAAACTGAACAGGTAAGGCCAGGAAATGGGTGTGACTTACTAGTTAACAGGAAGTGGGTGTGGTCTATCCCAACGAGATATGTGGTTATAATTATAATATTATGAATCAGAAAAAAAAATGAATGAATGAATTATATTACGTGAATGTTCCAGTTATTATAGCCTCTAACAAGCTAAAAATGCAACATTAAAGTAAAAGTCTTCATTTAACATTATTGTTTGAACTTACAAAAGCAGAGTCATCTCCTGGAGTAAGATTAATTAGCTTTTGCTTCAAGGAAGTAAGGCAAAGATGACAATGAACACAATCTTCTGCCTCATTGTAGTGAATCCACCTCCAAGAACCAAACCAGGTAGCTTGGAACGCTCGCTTTACCACAGTTTTTTTTTCCGTACTTGGTTTCTCTGGAAGTCCACTCAGAAGGCTATGACTTGAATCATGCACTACAAGTGCTAATTTTTTAGCAACCGGGAGATCGTGAACCACGCACAACCAGTTGCAATAAACGACCTATACTAATTTAATAATATAGTATTTTTATGTAACGATCTTTACCTTTGACGAAAAAAAGGTGCGACCAAAGTCGTACTGGTCGTACTATCGACTACGGCCCTGTATGTAGTTTGTTTCGAGTTCATATTCAAGGGTTTTTGTACGCACCTGTGCTAATCAATTAATTGGGTAAAGGGGTTTACAACTACTTCATCTTAAAAGGCTTCTCAAAGTGGTTCGGTAAAGCGTCACCTTTTCAATTACTATGATAAGTTGATTTGTGCAAAGACAAATGCTGTTTTTACTTTCTTGAATTGTGTTGACACTTTTACCATATCATTAAGATGTAAGCTGCATAGCAGAAATGCAATCTCAGGTTTTATTTAATTGTTTCCTATTTTTTTAAAGCCAAGACTATCTCTGGCAGATGAAACCAATGAGACTCATTACTTAAAGGTTAATGTCATCATAACAATAGAAATAACCACATATACATATTTAGCTGTGTTGTTCTCAAACTTAGATACCAAGCATGCCTTGAAATTCTTCATTAGAACTTTAAGCTCTTCAGCTTCCTCGTTGTGAATAAAAACATTAAATTGAAATTAGTAAAGCTAGCTACTATTAATATAGCTTGCACAATGACACATAAAGTGTGTTTAATAGAATCTTGCCCACTAAATTGTGAACAACATAAGACCAGCACAATGATATGCACATTAACTGTAAATATTCAATAATTATTTCCATCAACAAACTGACCAAAGTTGTAGTCAGCCCACTAGCTAGTTCCTACCACTGTGTCAGTAGTTGAACACCTCTTAAAGTAGCAAGTCTGCATGGGCGTACTGATACACTCCACAGAAGTGTTGTAAAGTCACTATGCTTATAAGGGTGTCATGCTACACTCCACAGTGTTACCAAACACTCCAGAGTGTAGCACAACACCCCACAATACCGAAGTGTTCCACTACACCCCATTAAAGGTGTAGTGGAACACCCCATTTTTTACAGTGTGGTTTCACTGGTAAGGATAAATGTTTGATGTAACTCTTACCAACTATTTCTTTCACACAGGAAATGTGTGGGCTTGGATGCTGAAACGCCTAACAGCATAGCTGAGATTCAGTGGTATTGTCAAATTTGCACGAAAAGAGAAAAATCAACATAAACATTTTATTCTAACTTGTTGCTATAGTTGTAGAATGAAGCAATATGTATTTTATTTATCAACTTGATTTCTTATGTCATGAAAAAATATTGACATTATGGCCAAATCAATTTATCACTAATAAAAGCTTTGATGTATTTGATAAAACAGAGTTATTGAATTTAGCAACACCTAATACAAATTAAAATGATTTGCTAGCTACTACATTTTAACAAAAAGTAGCTACAAGTAAGTTTTTCTTACAAAATTGTATAAAAGGTGGAATATATAATAATGTTAGTATCAAGGCAACTGTGAATAGAGTAGCAAATTGAAAATATTAGTAGTGACTAGCTACACTGACAAATCAATTAGCTAGCTTATTCAGCTAATATATCGGTAAAAAAACAACAACAAAAGACAAAAAAAAACAACACCAAAAATATCTTTATTTATCACAGCTAAATCAGATTATCATAATAATTACAATGTACCTTTTTAAAGGCATCACTGTAGTTTTAACAACCACCAAATTTAAAAATATACAAAGTAAAGACAGGGAGCATGTGACGTGCATATTCTAATCTTGTGTATGATATGAAACCACACCCAGAATATGACAACCACAAGCCACACTCAGAACATGACACATTGAGTGATTTTCTTCTCTATTTGAAACTAAACTTAATATTCGTGGGATGTCTGTGTATAGCTATAGTGTGCATGGTAACTAGGTGATAGGATAGCTACATGAATCAATGACAGAGTACAAATCAATGTAAAATTTATTCATCAAATAATTGGGAGTGTGTATTAGCTATTGATATGATGCCAGCAGCTAATAGTTACATTCTGTTTACTTATCACTTCCTTCCAGTGATGAAGTCCTTGAGCATCAGAAATATCTGCTCCTATCTGCACTTCACCCACTCTATCATCCCAGCTGAAACTGTCATAATCCTTTACAGTTATATTCAAATGTAACTCATTCGTATCCATGTCAATGGTTTTGAATACAAAATGTTCGTTATAGACAGGTGTGATAGAGTGTCTTTTTTCACTGAAAATTTCCCCTTTTGAACACTCTTGCCTTTATAGCAAAGAGTTATCTTCACATAAGGATCTGCAAGATTGTAATAAAAATATAATAAAGTGAGATTATTCTGAATAATTAGCTTGTTCACTGAGAAAAAAAATCATTAAAATATGTCAAATTAATTTGTGTAGTCAAACCAAAGAAAGCTTGTAGCTAGTATCTATCCATCCAGTCGCATGTGATTTCAATTAGCTTGATAGCTTATTCCACACTGCATTCTTCTTGTGAAGCATGCAGTATTTGTTATGTTCCACTCATTGACCTATATAGCTGCTAATCAAGTTCATAGTATGCACACCAACACATAAATGCTAAAAATGTCTCTTACTTAGCTTTTCAAATCTGCTTTGTGGCTTTAAAATTGCCTTCAAAAGGTGACCTCTTAAGAGATCCCGCCTTCCAAGAGACATTATTCTCGAGAACATTCGTGGAGCACGATTGTTCTCAGACACTTTCTCTGCGTAGCGGTACGGTAAAGGGTCCGGCTACGACCGACTTTAAAGTAAGCAGGTTTACAAATTGGGACATAAATATTATATCATATATAGAATAAGGAAGAAGGGAACTTAACCTGTTTCTACCTACCACAACTTGGCCAAAAATTATAAAACTTCAGCCTCAAATTGATTTCACGGCGTCACTGAAAATCGAGCTAACTCGATTTATTTTAAGAAAAAGGGTCTAAATAAAGCAGATGAACAACCTGTATTTTATGTTAATGTTGATCAGTATCCCATCATCACTGAGTAAGGATTGGAGTAACATTGTAGTTTATATGACAAAAGTAGTTCCTGACTCAACGATTGACATTTTAGAAAGGGACTCTGTTGCACTGTGGCAGTCTGTCACCAGTAACTTGGACGTTTTCCTCCCGTAATCTTCCCCTTCCCGGTGAATATATTATCGAAAGCAACAGCATTACACTAACCAATTTAACTGAAGTACACTATGGATTCTATAACTGTTATGATACTTACTTACCTGAGTGATACGTTTGAGACAAAGCAATTTAAAAATTTTATTTTTATAGATGTAAAGGAGCAAGTATTCTATGGTGAGGTGTTGCCTAGTCGTGTGGAGGTTCAAGAAGGTAGCACAGTGACTCTTACATGTGGGAGTATCAAGCCAGTGCAATGGAAAACAATGAAGGTTCCAAATGACCACATGATCAAAGAAGATTACAAACTAACTTTAACAAAATTAAAGAAAGAACACAGTGGACCTTATGTATGCAGAGGTGTAAATTATTTAAATAGAGTATTTCATTCCAAAACTCTCGTTATAGTGGATCCTAATATTCAATTCCTTTCAGAATTGCCTCCAATTTTTTTCTAGTCACCATTACTGTATGCAATTATTATATAGATGCCAACATTCTTTCATATTATTTTCAATTAGCTATTACATACTGGAATTTAAGTATTCCATTTTCAATTAGCTATTTGTGGGGGAAGGGAGAACGACACGTCTCAACACGTCAGCACCAAATGTAGGGGAAACGTTCCTTCCTCTTTGTGGGTCACTGCCACCAGAGTTCGTAGCGCAGAAAGGCTCCCCGCAGGTAAGAATATCTCAACTAAGTTAATATTTAATTAAGATACGCATTGGTCCAGGAACTGAACAAAAAATGACTCAACCAATGTATATATAACTATAACGCTCAGGCCACTTGAGCGGGCTCAGAGCACACAACGTCAGACATGCTCATGTGTACACAGATGACACAAAACCAATAAGTTCTAAAAATAACACGCATCTAGTTCACATGCGCACACACACACAGATATACAATGTTCTAGTGTCTTTCTTCTCTATCTTCGCTCATCTCTCTTCACGTCTTGTTTCTCCTCTACTCCTCTCTTCTCATTTGTGGAGGCCGGCCCCACATCTTCCCCGCCTAAGATCATGACCTCCGGAGCGATCTGATCACAAACTCCGGACTCCACTGACAGATCTTCATGCCAGTCCTGGTGACTAAGATTGTCAGCATTTCTATTGGCCTTTCCCGGGCGATAGCAAATGTCTAAGTCCCAACTCTGTAACTTGAGGGAGTATCTTCTCAACCGTCTATTGAGATTCTTGCTTGTCAACAGGGCCGTACAAGGTCTATGGTCCGTGTAGACCGTCACTGCCGCTCTGTAGATAAAGTACTCAAAATGGAGAACTGCCGCCACTATAATAGTCAATGGTTCCAACTCATTTACTGTCTACTGCTTTTTGGCACCCCACAGCTGTCTGCTGAAGAATGCAACAGGAAGCTCTTCCTCTTCTCTAATCACACCAGTCCTCCCCCAGAGGCATCCGTGTAAAGAACAAACAAATCACATACACAAGGTACATGTAATACAACACGCTCACACAATGACTTACATAAACTTCTGAAAGCTGCATCCATCTTTGGAGAGGGTTGTCTGATGAAGAAGGCAACCCTTATTATCCTTTTCCACCCATAGGAGTTCATTTAAGTGTATTCAATAACTGGTATTATAATTACAATTGACTACACACACTCTGCTATGCACTTGCCCTTGGCCTTCTTATAAATGTCTCGCCCTCAACGTTGCTACAAAATCCAAGCAACATGATGGAGAAGGTATACAATGCTGACAAACGAAAATTTAATTGATGTGCTTGGTAAGGGTTGACAAGACTGAATGTACAGTACTACAAGTGAGTGGATGATTAGTCTGCAGGTTATTCATTACATCCTTGAACTACATTCTGTAGTACTAATTTCTAGTCCTAAATCCACACAACAGATAGAACTAATGTTTAAAGAGAGCTTTATTATGTATAAAGTGAGCTATATTATAAACTAGCTTTATATTATATATTATATTACTAAATTCAAGTCAAAAGGATAAAAAGGATTTGTACTACATACATGAGTATATGTTGCATATGGCTAGGCTTGAAAAAATGAAATGCTAAACTTTTCGCAATTTTTTTTTTACCATACCATATTATGTAGCTATCTTCTTAAGCCAGTTGTATACTCAGTTATACAATCATATACTTACTTCTACAATAGATCCATAGGAACCGAGACCCAGGGTCTTTCCAGTAGGTACAACTTCCTCTAAAGTAAACTGTAACAAGTGAGGATTCTTTTGGAAGTCCAGAGACATCATCGCGTATTGAATTGAACATCAGCCAACGACACAGTCCACCTCACCAACATCAAGAAAAACTAAGAAAATGTCCCTTGAATTGAAGATATTTGGGGGCGTTAGCCAGCGGCTGGCCCACTACTTCGTACGTATTCGTCGTAAGCTGTACGCTTCCGTTGTGTACCGCTAGATCAGACTAGCAATTAGGTAGCTCATAACGGTCCGCAATTATAATTCCAATAAAGTTTTACGATCACAACAAGTAACTGGAAATGGTATAGTACACATGAACGTTCAATATAGCACCCTTGAGTAACTAGCTAACTCCCTTGAGTATTCATCGATAATTCCATTGAGTGTTCAATAACACCCTTGGGTGTTTAGTACTAGCACCCTTCAGTAGAATCCTGCGTGTAATTTGTAGGGGACATGGAAATGAATGCAGTTGTGCTAGAATGACTCTCAAGATTTTTTATTTTATTTTAGTAAACAAGAGCAGTAAAAAAAAGGACAATCAGTGCAGTAGCTATATGACATGGTTTATTTATTAATGAGATCATCAGATAAAGTACCAGGGAGTTAACATTATTAACAGCAGTAAGAACACACTCACTTCTAAATTTTCTAACAAACACCTATTTGTTGTTTCATCTCCTGATCTAACTCTACCTGGACTGCTCTGCAGTAAGCAGTAAAGCAGCTAGCTATGGTAAATACCTGCGGTATCAGAGCGGCAGCAGGAGAGTTATATGATAGGGCTGGTCCCATATAGGTATAGGTAGATATGAGAGAGTAGTAGACCCTGGCATATCCGGCCTCACATAACCTGCTCCCTGCTTTATCCAGCCTATTCTATTAAACTAAAACTCAAAAATAGCAATACCCCAAGGGTGGTTAGTATGCACAGTTTGTACACCTAAAGGCAAAAAATAGTGCACACTTACCAAGTTAGTACACCTAGTAACAATATGTCAACTGGATCTAAATATGAGTATAATGTATATTTATGTTTACATAATAATATGTATATACATACATAGTCCTAAACGTGTACAATACGTTATATAACATAAGTCGGTATACTTTTGAACCCCCTACAAGAGACAAAAACAGTGTCAAATATTTAATCTTATCAATCAGCACAACTTATTCTCTCACAACTTACTCGCTTACAACTTACTCTCTTACAACTTACTCTCTTATTCAACTTACTCTCTTACAACTTACTCTCGTACAACGTACTCTCTTACAACTTACTCTCTTACAACTTACTCTTTTATTCAACTTACTCTCTTACAACTTACTCTCGTACAACGTACTCTCTTACAACTTACTCTCTTACAACTTACTCTTTTATTCAACTTACTCTCTTACAACTTACTCTCGTACAACGTACTCTCTTACAACTTACTCTCTTACAACTTACTCTTTTATTCAACTTACTCTCTTACAACTTACTCTCGTACAACGTACTCTCTTACAACTTACTCACTTACAACTTACTCTCTTACAACTTACTCTCGTTACACAACTTACTCTCTTACAACTTAACTTACTCTCTTACAACTTACTCTCTTACAACTTACGCATTATTATTAGTAGTAAGTAATATGTTAAATGTGTAGGCTCTACTAGTTTACCTTACGATCTCGCCTGTTTCCTTGGTCAACCTCTTTCCTATTTTAAGTTAGTCACATCAAATCAACACCACCACCACCACCACCACACACACACACACACAGAGAAAGTCGGTAATGCAACAAAGTCTAAAGGGTTGACGACCGACAGGTCAAAGGTCAACCGGGCTTTACGCAGTGAATGTAAAAAAAATATAGTTACTCATAGAGAGTGAATTATGTTGTCACTGATGCTTCCTCAAACCATACAACAAATATTAAGAAAATCCTATTCCAGTTGTGTGGCCGTTATTTACTAGCATTCCATAAGGTTATTGTATTAAATATTATCATATATAATAATAATTATTGTTGTTATTGCCATTGCCATAATAATAATAATAACACCAATAAGAATAATAACGACAATATAAACAATGACAATAATTGGTATTAATAACTAGTGATGTACTTCAGCACATGTGGCTAACGAGCTGATCTGACTGAAATTTAAATTTGAATACTAAGCTCTAATAATTTTTGTTAAATATTTTTGTTTAGTTTATTACTATTCTTTAGCAACACACAACACTTTTATACATACTTGTTCACTGGATATAACAGCACAAGGCCTGCATTGTATTCTCTTCGTGACTTGACCATTGGACAAAGGATTTTCAATGGGTAAGAAATCAAATTTCCAAGGATGATACTAGTATGGATCGATAAACTAACGGTTTTAGTTTAAAGCTAGTTACCTTTCCGAAGTACTCTCCATTCAAAATGCTCTATTGTACCAGGGCTCTAGTAGATATAGCATTACGTTGTATCCTCTTAATGACGTGACTATTGGACATTGGATTTTCAAGTAAGAATAAATCTGTTATGTAAGGCATATAGCTATGATGAACAGTGCATTGACAAAGTTAACTTTTAACTGCGAATGTCTTTCCCATTCTGTCTCCATAGCTCTTATCATTATAATTTATTTTCCTAGAATTATTTCGAAGTCTTTTTTCCACAATTTCTTGCACCTGCACTAATGTTTACATTTTTAAGTAGCCTCCGGGATGGACACACATTGACATCTTTGAACTTTGTCATGTACATTATAGTACATATTACATGAGTCAGAGTGTGATATGGCAAAATATTTCATGAGCAGGCTATTTATTTTCACGAGCCAGAGGCGAGTGAAAATAATGCCTGAGAGTGAAATATCTTGCCACATCACTCTGACAAGTGTAATAAATGGTTTATTCCACACTAGATATCTTCACTACTGTAGTTAGTACTAGAGGAAGGGTAACTCACAGCTAAAGTTGGTTGTAGGGGCTACCCACACCACCAGCCTGACATTTTACAAGCTGCTCTAACCCTGTTGAGCAGGGTACACGAAAGGATGATAGCTGTAAAAACCAGAAAATTGAAAAAATAGGCAGATTGCTATAATTACAAGGGTAATGAGCTTGCTCAGTACAGGTGTAATAACAGCGTGAGATAACGTGAGTTATTTCACGGGTCATGTACCTCAAGATATCATTGTAAAGATATCTAGGGTGGAATAAATAAATATAACGAAACAACATGGTTCAACAGGCTACTAAAGACTGCACTATGCAAGGATTGGAAGCAAACAAGACTCGGGCAATGATAATGAAATCTGCCAAAGTACTCGGTGTCATTGATCCTGTATTGGCAAATTTTGATTCAGAAAATCAAGTTACAGACATTTCAGGGGGCCATCGAGCTAAAAAAAACACGAGAGACATGGAACTTATGTTATAAAATGTATTTGAAGAAACTCCTGGGCGCATGCACAGAAGCTTAAAAAATCCGAGAGATCCTTTACATCATAAGACCATTAAAGAAATAAAAGATTTTATCAAGGCACATTAAAAAGTTACAATAGTTCAATTTTTTATTTTTTTTTATTTGGTGTACACATTAAACTAATGTATTGACCCATATGTGGATGATGAGTTTTCCATCTCTTCGACCATCATGGGAAGGACCATGTGAAGGCAAATAAAACATACAGAATTCCCTTCCCTCCATCTTTCATGGAATAGATCCTCCAGAGTCTAGCAGATGTTGAGATTCATCACTCATGTTTACCACCTGATGATAGGCTGCAAGACTCAATGAATGCAATTGGTGCTACGGAAAATGAAGTAACTTTACCTGCCATGGTTTCTTCCAGTTCTGTGGTTCAGGAAGATGAAAGTGCCAATGCAAATGTTCCTGCTGTGTTGCCAACTTCAAAAGAGCATGCAAATTATCCACCAATTCAAGTTATCAACTAATATTCAACTGCAACATCTCTGTCACCAATTTTCAATGAGCAGGAAGGGATAGATAGCAACTATCCTTCACCTGCTGCTGATTCATTTCATCACATACACTATATCAGGAAAACCATGACTCTTTAGAATCAGTGTCACAAACAACTCTGGCAGCCGAATCAGTTTCATCAAGTCTAGTGCAGAGTAATAGCTTCTCCCTGACCAAACTGGAAGAGCATCTTCACTAACTACATAATCACTGTCCTCAGCTTCCATGCTGCAGGTTAGACCTCCTACTGATGTGGACAGCCATGGCTTTCTACTTGCTGATTCAGCTTCTTTAAATCCAGCAAAGCAGGAGAACGCTAGTTCTTCTCAATCTGCTGCCAACACAGCTCAGCAAGTAACATCAGTACCACCACCATTAGAGCAGGACTATCATCATCCTGACCAAGCTCGTAGCATGAATCTTCCTGCTCCTCAGTCTTGTTTGTCTGCTGCTTCAAATTCATCAGAGCAGGATGAATGTAATATTAACTCAGCGGGAAACAAATCTCTAGAATTGTTGGCTTCATCCTATTCTATGGATCATGTCAATCATCCCATTAACTCAGCTAGCAATACAGCTGTGCCAGCTATTCATAGTGAAGACTCTACTACTGCGACAAAGCAAGCGCGTTTTCACATCCAACTTTGTTCTTCTGATCTGCTAAAATCACTTATCATGAGTGTAAAGCACCCAATGTAGTATTAGCATGGGAAATTAGCTCCCTCCTTAGACTGTATCCAATAGCATAAGGATCTGTATCCAACCAAACTATTGGAAGAACTTTAGCTTTCTACCTGCTCCTGGTAGTACTGGAAAGTGAGCCAGCAAACTCAGAATACTTGGAAATACCATGCAACTGCTGACTCAGAGTTTTACTCCGTACTTTGTCCTCCAGAGCAACCGTTGCTAGTTAAGCCCCCGCATTAATTGATCACACTGGATACCTACTACGGACAGACTTGGACACGAAGATCTTGCCGCACTAGCATCAACGACTCGTTCGAGCCACCTCGATTTTGGAGTGGCGCTTTTAGCACATTCCTTGGTACTTCGTCATGGGACGTCATCATAATGCGTCATTATACGGTTCTTTTTTTTTCCCTTCAAGCATGGAAGACTCTTACCTGATGAGGTTTGTAATGTAAGATCACAGCTACTTGCGGCGCAATCTGGAGGAGAGGGCCCAGAATTCTCATCCAATAATTTCTTCATTAGATTACGCCAGGCTAACACAATTCCAGAACAAAGTCTTGAGAGATCTGATCTCTCTGCAACTAGCCTACGGACATATCTAGACTCTGATGTAAGATCAGAGCCACAACCTAAGCAGAACTCCACAGCTAAGCCGGATCGCGCTGGTCGAGCTGCAAGTTACAGTACTTTCCCTGGAAATATTAAAATGCGCGGGAATATGTGACGCAATTTTGACACTTTTTAATTAAATTCCTCTGGAACAAGTCGTTGATGCTAGTGACCCCAGACCCTTCCCCCACCCATAAAAAAGAAGGTAAAGGGTCTAGCCCACCAGACTACACTATCATAGTGTTTGCGTGAACAACAACAATGGCTAGGAGACCAGGCTGGTCTAGAACTTTTAGAAGAGATTCTAAGTTACAACAGTATTTCTTAGACCAGGTGGTACCTACTGGGAAGACGCTTGGAATAGGTTCATATGGCTCAGTGTTAGAAGTGAGTGTTCTTACTGAACAGCTATAAGAAAGCTTGGAAAAGTTAGATCTCAGTGTAATATTCTGAATTTTATGCATCATTATACATCAAGTTCTCAATAGTAGTTTAAATCATTGTAGTATATACACACTATCAAATAATCCTCATTTTATTACCGAACCTGAGCCTTGTTTAATTTATTTAACTGATATATGATGGTAATTTCAGGTAAAATATAGCAAGGTTTTGTGTGCTGCCAAGCGTATGCACGAACTATTACTGGATCCTGGTAATGAAGGAGTTGGAGAGACTATAGACAGATATCAACGAGAATGTCAACTCATGGCAGGTCTCCGACATCCTAACATAACACAGTTCCTTGGTCTGTGTTTCCTTGAGGGATCAGAACTACCTCTACTGGTGATGGAGAGACTAGAAATGAGTGTGGACAACCTTCTGGAGTGTTCCCCTAATATTTCACTTGCAGTCAAGATTTCCATTCTTACAGACACAGGCAGCGGTTTAGTTTACTTGCATAGTCGAGGACCTCCAATAGTCCATAGAGACTTGACTGCGAGGAACATCCTCCTCACATCGTCTCTGACAGCTAAGATCACTGACATGGGAAACTCTCGCATGGTAACTTCAAAACCAACTCAACTAGACCAATCGCTCTCAAAGAATCCGGGGACCACTGTTTACATGCCACCAGAGGCTCTCAGTGACAGCCACAGATATGGCCCATCTCTAGATGTGTTCTCATTCGGACATCTTGCCCTATACGTACTGACACAGGTAAACACAACTTGAATATTCAATATACTCTATTAGTGCAAAACTTTTTAAAATTCAATTAAAATTTATTTGGTACTGTGTGTATGTGTTTCACATTATGCTATATTAAAAGGAGTTCCTGATCTATCAAGTTATTATAATACTGACCATTATATGTGACAGTCTATAGGAAAAGGGGGCACTTCACGCAAAAATTTAAATTAAATTTAAATTGAGATATAGGCTCCAGAAGTAAGTCATAGGAAAAATTCTTTCTTTCTCCTATTATTGTTTTTTGCAGAATTAGTCATAGTGACCCTTACTCTAAGTCTACACCAAAATTCAAATGCTGAAACAACTTAAAAGACCCCAAGTGTGCCGTGGAAAGACAAGCTACTTTTTATTCTCTCTCGTTCTCGAAGTTCAATAAACGGGAAATGGGCGGAGTTTCAAACAAGCAGCTAAAAAAAACGGCATAGCTTTGAGAATAGTGCATGCAATCTACAGCTTACCTCTGGTTGAAAGTTTACCACTACATGGAGTAGAGTAGCCAAGGCTTCCGACAAGACAGGCAGTTGAGACGCTCTGAAAGCTAAAACGAACTCTACGCACACTTCGTTAGTCGCCGTTAAAAAGCGGCTGTACAATTTAATTGTGTGTGTGGAGTACGCCGTTAAGTATACGGAAACATTAATTATACCAGAAGTGGAAATTCAATTTATGTTTTCTCAATTTCTAGTTTAATTGCTTTGCTGAATACAGCCCAGTTCAACTGCCAGTTTCTCTGCAATTCGAAGGTTTTACCCTCCAGTAATTTAGCACAAAGTTGAGATCTTTTTATTAGCATAAAAACTCAATTTTTTTGGTTTGAGTGAAGTGCCCCCTTCACCCATTGACTGTCACATATAGTTGGTGAACTTAGAATTAGAATAATCTTGATAGTGAACAATATAATGTTCATATGATGTTAATTGTCTTTCACACAAATATCAATCAACTGCTAAGTCTTCTAAAGCTGTAGTCAAATGCCAAGTTTACTTCACACTGCAACTTTCCATTTGTTTCTTAATAGCTAGGCTTAGATATCTTCTGCATCTTCTTGTCTACTGCAATTGTACCATTATATATTTGGTGTACTTAGAATTAGAATAATCTTGATAGTGAATATAATGTTCAGATGATGTTATTTGTCTTTTGCACAAATATCAATCAACTTAATAATTGGTTAGATTTTTCCAGGAGAACTGCTATTGGCTACACCTTCAGATCTACACAATCCTGGCCGACTTATTGGACGTACTGAAGTAGAGCGTCGTGAGGTGTACATGAAGAAGTTGGAGAATCTGTTATTGGAATCTCATCCTGTTCTAGTAGAGATGGTGACTAATTGCCTGCACAATACTCCTCAAACAAGACCTACTGCTGAGCAACTACTGGAGACACTAACACCAGTACAGGATGCAATGGAGGACATACATGGAGGGAATATGGGGAGATCTCTCAACATAGCCAATGTGTTACACATGAAGGAAACAAAAGAAAGAAAGAGAAGAATAAAAGAACTTGAGGTAAACTTTTGTAAGTGAACTACGGTAATTGGTTAAACCTATCAAGTAGTTATTAACTCTTTCACTGCTAAATTGTCAGGGAAATTACAAATTTTTGAATAAAATTGATGTAAATGTTTTTCAAAGCTATAACTGTTCATAAACAAATTTTCTGATACTGAACTGTCAGTTGCTAATTCAGTGTCCGGTGAAACTACTTCATCATCATGCAAATCTTCACAACTGCTAAGTCTTCTAAAGCTGTAGTCAAATGCCAAGTTTACTTCACACTGCAACTTTCCATTTGTTTCTTAATAGCTACTTTAGGTTGTTAGCTAACAGATTTCACCCTGTGAAGATAAGATAATGAATTAACAATAATACAAAAGTGTATACATTACAAGGTGACCTATTCACCCAACAATGTGCAGTTTTTACTTGGAGTTGCTTTGAACGAACTTGTTCATTTTACTTTATCTTGCTATACTAATGTGACAGTCTATGGGAAAAGGGGGCACTTCACTCAAACAAAAAAAATTGAGTTTTTTATGCTAATAAAAAGCTACAATTTATCTCAACTTAGTGCTAAAATACTGGAGGGTAAAACCTTCCACGCGCAGAGAAACTGGCAGTTGAACTGGGCTGTATTCAGCAAAGCAATTGAACTAGAAATCGAGAAAACATAAATTGAATTTCCACTTCCGGTATAATTAATGTTTCCGTATACTTAACGGCGTACTCCGCATACGCAATTAAATCGTACAGCCGCTTTTTAACGGCGACTAACGAAGTTTGCGTAGAGTTCTTTTTAGCTTTCAGAGCGTCTCACAGCCTGTCTTGTCGGAATCCTTGGCTACTCTACTCCATGTAGTGGTAAACTTTCAACCAGAGGTAAGCTGTAGATTGCATGCACTATTCTCAAAGCTATGCAGTTTTTTTTAGCTGCTTGTTTGAAACTCCGCCCATTCCCCGTTTATTGTACTTCGAGAACGAGAGAGAATAAAAAGTAGCTTGTCTTTCCACGGCACGCTTGGGGTCTTTTAAGTTGTTTCGGCATTTGAAATTTGGCATAGACTTAGAGTAAGGGTCACTAAGACTAATTCTGCAAAAAACAAAAATAGGAGAAAGAAAGAATTTTTCCTATGACTTACTTTTGGAGCCTATATCTCAATTTCAATTTTTAAGTGAAGTGCCCCCTTTTCCCATAGACTGTCACCTATTATTATGTATACATGTCCAGCAACAGAGCTTATAAATTAAAACAAATAAATGCTTTGTTCAGATGTCCTATAATATATTGAGTAATGCAAGATCTAGGCAAACTCAAAAGAAGCATCACTTGATATCAAGGCTTCAAAATGTTGTGAGCAAGAGACTTCATGCAATTATCGAGAAGGAGAGTTCAATGGGCCATTGACACTTGTCTTGAAATATTGAACTCTATTATTTCTAATTAGGACAAAAATATGAAAATTGAATACATTTATTATAGCAATTAAATTTAACACCAATTTTGCACAAAAAGAGTTGCATTAGTGTCTGCAGATTCTAGCATATCAGGATCCTATTACCAGGTACATAAGCAGACTGGAGTAAGAAGTGGGTGTGTGTGGGGAGGGGGGGTACACTGCCTGAAAAGTGTCCATTGACAACCAAAACAAAATCCTAAATTAGTGTATAATGTATTAATAACTAGTTGTTAACCTCTATTGCCTTGTAAATTTTTTGTTAATTCTAATTACCAAGACAGTGTATGGATTTTGTTATGGTTGTAAATGGACTTTTTTCACCCTGTGGTAGTGGTGCCAATGGGAGGGAGCTATTTTCCCATGCTAATGCTACATTAGATGCTTTACTTACACTTATGACAAGTAATCTTTACAGATCTGAAAACAAGTTGTTATGTGAAAACTAGCCATTGCTAAATCAGTCACTAAAATGATAGTTCAGATGAATCACCTTCATTTTTAACAGCCTCTACTGAACTTAGTTTATTAGGGCTTTCAATACCACAGTAAATTCGCTACAACTGTTTGAATTGAAAAAAAAACAACAACACAAAACCAAGTCATTATTTTTAAACATTTCTTCGTGATATTCTTTAGCTAGCTAAGTAGTAGCTGTAACACACAACACTTTCACACAACTGGACAAGCCTACACAAGACTTATTTTTGTGATTAGCCTAGTGGACAATGAATTTTCACGTAAATACTGTTGCATAGGTCTTAATGACAAATAACGTATTAACTTATCACTACCACTAACTTGAATTGAAAAGAAACTTAAGCAAGTTTTTTTTAAGTTGTAGCTAACTGCACCTACAAAATAATTAAAAAAGTAAACAATCCAATTCGTAGGAAGATTCGGGAAATGATTGATACAACATCTCAACTTCCTCCTAATTATTTGTTAGCTTCCCCTCCACCCCCCAATTATTAACCCACAGCACACATGCGCGAGAGGGTTGCAGTAGTCTATTAGTCATACATTCATTTATTCTGTCACTCATCATCAGCGGATCTCGAAAATGGCAGCCTTTTATGCCTTGGAGAAGAGGAAATCTGACTAGATGGCGATGTAAGTCCCTTTAATTTGCCACTTTTTTATATTTTTTTCTGGCCACAGTCAGTCCTCCCCCTCAGCAATAAGGTATGCTGTGACTCCCACCAGAGGACAGGGACACTTGAATCTGGTGTTCAAGGCTCCGCCCCCTCCTTCCGCAGAGCCGCAGCAGCTGGAGCATATAGCGGACAGAGAAGGTCAGGGGAATAGACAAGTATTTGAGATTTTGTAATCCAACACTTCTGGGAATAATTTCTCAATTGTTTCTTTACCACACCATTTTCCTGCCTACTGTATTGTTTACATTTGAGCAGCTTTGAATTTTATCAAGAGGTGACGATGAAGTATTTAGACTCCAGACTAATAAGGGCGTGACTTGGACATAGGGGTGTGGTATGGACATTCAAGGGGTGTGGTATTGACAAACAAGGGGTGTGGCATTGACATACAAGGGGTATGACATGGACATACAAGGGATGTGGCATGGACATTTAAGGGGTGTGGCATGGACGTTGGGGTGTGGCATAACATTGGGGTATGCCTTGCTTTTGAATGATTTATTTTTGTTTTGTTTTGTTTATATTGGCAATAAATGCTTCCGTTTGTTTCTATCATTTATTATATTTGCAGATCTATCCAACAAGGAGCGAAGAATGTTTCTAGAGAAGTCAAAGAATGCAAGAAAAATGTGACCATCTACAGGAAAACCAGGCACAACGCGGCACCCTTCGAAAAAATTTTTTTTGCACTTACAGAGTTGTCGGCGTCCAGATATTGAGCTCTCCAAGTTTTATCGTCGTAGCTTAAGTCGTTCCCACTATAGTAGACCTAACCGTTCCCTTCCGTCGGATTAAAACAATACATTTTTAAGAAATCGATCGATCTTTTCTCGATATTTACGCACGCCGCGTTGTGCCCGGTTTTCCCATAGACGGTCACAAATGATGATGAGAAATAGTAAGTCAATGTATAGCTTTATACATGCGTACTTAAGTACATGCATTGACATAATGTACCTGAAATTGTTTAAAGAAGTGTATTATAAATATACTTATTTAATCAAAAAGAAGTAGACTGTAAACTCTTTTGTCTGAGAGGTTTCAACACCTAGAGTACCACAGACCTCAAATTGTTTTAAAGTCAACACACTTGCTATACAGTGGCTTGGAATTTATACGGTTTACTTGAAGAGGGGTGGAAGGTGGAGGGTATATGTATACATGTATGTAGTTAAGCTATATTATATATTGGGTGCTAATATATATTTTCGTGGAAGTGGGTTTGGTTAATTATATTCATAGCTTGGCAATCTATTCATGAATCTTTTTAACCCCAGTTATATTTCTAAATACGTTAGACATTGAGAAACAGTTAAAGTAAACAAATAAAATTTAAACCAATAACATTCAACTTCAGTTCAGAAGTTCGCTCAGGTGTACATGTACGCACAATGTCTGGTTTACCCACTGCAAGCAATGGAGATATTCTAATCTGTTTTACAAGAATATGTATTTAGTTTTTCCTTTTAGTTCTAGAACACAGTGATAGTAAAGTTACAGTCTTCAGTTATGCACATTGGTGGCCTCACACTTGCTTCTTCTCTGTGGAAATACAAGAAACACAGAGCAGTAACTGGTTCTGAAGTGTAACCCCTCTATGCTAGAGCACCATTGTGAATACATGTATATCTGATACATACATGCCATGAATGCTATCCTTGAATGCTGTTGTTAACTTTTCCCTCGATTGTGCAGTGTAAGAACTACTTGAGTCATGCACTGTAATATTTGCCCTTTTTGAAGTAGAAAATGTGTATTATGTATTTATATGTATGCTCTGGCTAAAAAATGACTACTACTCTAAGTTAGTTGTCACATGATGGGAAAGCCAGAACTGATTAGTTCTGCCCCCCTCGTTGCTTCCTTCGTTGCTTCCAAAAGTCATTTGTTTGTCTCCTGCTCTGTGCTTTGTTCTTATTATAGTTAGTTAGTTAGTGCTCTTTTGGTTGTTAGTGCTCTTTTGGTTGTTAGTGTTATTGTTGTTATTGTGTGTGTGTCCATTCCAGGCCGAGCCAAGACATTCTCTGGACGGAAACATCACAGCAGCGCCCGCATGTCCGTACTAGGAGGCAGGGCTGACCACTCCCCTCTCATGATTAAGAAGGCTAACTCCTGCTCCACAATATACACTGATGACAGTACCGTCAGCCTCCCCAACCTCAAGTTCTCGTTAAAGTGGTAAGTATGGGATTTCATGTGGGAAATTGCGTATGTCGGTAAAGGGATTTCATCAATGAGGCCATTTTTTATTTATTTAAGAGTATATATTTTTACATTTATGTATCAATACGGACTAAATATATCAATTAATAATAGTTAGTAAAAAGTGTCCATTTTTTTGTACAAAGCTATCTACGATATTGTAAATATACACTTGGATGTTTATACACATTAATTATTTATTTATAAGAAAAAATCGTATGCCCCGAAACATTTTGCTTAAGCAAGGAATTTTGATAATTGCATGCAGTATCATGAAAATATCCTTAAAACATTCTCAATTTTATCGACAACTCATTGATACTGGTTTTCACCTCGTATACCGCAAAGTACAGTACACAGATTTGTGTATTGTGTACCCATTTGACATTATGTTGTTGTTGTTGTTGCTGTGTCTGTAGTGTCTCTCTAGCAGTGTTTTATCACATTAAGAATAGAGATCGTACACGAGACCCTCGGACATTACCCATGTGTGGGTCTGCGCAGCTCGCCTCAGCGCTCTTTCACTTAGTTCGACGGGCAAGCCACACAGGGTCGCTGCCACCAGAGTCCTCCCTACCAAGCTGACAGAGTTTTACGTCTGATTAAAAAGTTAGGCATGGGAGAACTGAACAGACGCATGCGTGGCTGGGCTTATAAATGTTCCGACGGCCACGCATGCGCACATATACAATGCTACGTCAAATGCACCAAAATAACGCACACACAATGATACACAAAATAACGCACAACATCAAATTATTCCAGTTGACGCACAACACATACACAATGCCTACATGCACACACAAAAATATGATTATGGATGTTCTTCTCTTCTTCTTTCACTTCTCTTCTTTCTTCCTCTCTCTTGCCTTCTCTATCTTCTCCAGACTCACATCACCCCCGCCCAAGCTCGAACCTCCAGGTCGAGCTGACAACACCGGGTCTGGTCCTGATTTCACATTCCAGGACTGTCTGGAAAAACCATCTGCGTTGCAGTTTTCTGAGCCGGGTCTGTGGACAATCTTGATGGGTCTATCCTGGAGAGTTAAGGCGAATCTTAATAAACGTCGGTTGAGTCCTTTACCATCTTGCAGAGCGAGGCATGCCCTGTGATCTGTCACCACTGTGACTTCTTTAGCAAGACTAGCGTCTCGAAATGTTTTACGGCAGACACGATTGCCAAACTCTCTAACTCTGTGACAGAGTAATTCTTTTCTGCAGGTCGGAGTTGACGGCTGTAAAAAGCAGTCGGGATTTCTTCCCCATCACGTAGTACATGGAGGCATGCACCAATGCCATCACCAGAAGCATCAGTGTATAGCACGAAATTGTCATCTGGACTAGGAACACATAGCGCAACGTTATCAGCCAACAATGACCTCAACTTACCGAATGCCATGATCATCCCCCGTGTCAACTCCACCTGCTGGGGAGCGCGCAGAGAGACAGAGGGAGTGAGAATGGCAGATAGGCTACCAAATCCCTTGATGAACCGTCTATAGTAGGACATGGCACCCAAAAAGGAACGCATTTCCTTCTTTGTGTGGTGTTGGGCAAACTTAAGGAGGGCCTGTACTCTACATTCCGGTATGGAAATGTCACCACCTCCTATCCTATGGCCTAGATAGGTCAAGTACTTTCGACCAAACACACACTTTCTTTTCTTAATAGTCAAACCAGCCTCACCTAAACATTGTATCACACTTTTGAGATCATGCATGTGTTGATCCAAAGATTCACTGAATATAACCACGTCATCAATGTAATTGCATGCAATATGTTTCACAGGCTCAAGGACAACATCAACAGCTGCCTGAAAAATGGCAGGTGCGTTCTTCAGCCCAAAGGGCATCCGAACAAATTTATATTTTCCTAGGGGGCATACAAATGTGGTTAAATCACTAGATTCAGGGTCCATCAGGATCTGATGAAACCCAGTGTCTAATCCAGAGTGGACAGACAGCCACATTGACCCACTTTCCGGAGTATTTCATCCAGGGAAGGCACCCAGTACCTTACAAGGGGTGTGACGGCATTCAACTGGCGGAAATCAACACATATCCGCACTGAGCCATCCTTTTTGCGGACAGGAACTAGAGGAGAGGACCACAAGGAAGTCGACTTAACTATAATACCCTCCTCTAACAGTTTAGAGAGCTCAGATTTTACAGCACTCTCAATGCCAACAGGTATATTGCGTCCCTGCTGGGTGACAGGTACAGCATTATCAGACAATAAGATGTAACACTTAGCACTCATACATAACCCAGGTTTCTCACGAAAATATTCTGCCACTTCACTAAGCACAATATTTATATCTCTGGAGTTGAAACCAGGGCATTTATCTGAGCAAAGAAGGGGAGTACTCTCCAGCAATGCACTATCTATGCCGACGTCCTCCGCCACCAACATGACAGCTTTAACACTTAGGGGTCTGTCCAAGTAGGACTTCAAGTTATTAATGTGGGCTAATCTGGTTGGGTGGTTCTTGCCCTTGGAAACCTTGAAGGTAACCTTGGACACCCTGTCAGTTATACCGTAAGGGCCCTCCCACGAAGCCTGAAGGGCAGAGTGGCGGCCGGGAATCCTCATAAGGACCTTGTCGCCCACATTCAACACTCTATCGCACTTGCCTTTGTTATACGTGCACACTCTGCTATCGATAGCATTGGCTTCAGTAGCTGAAGCAAAGTCATGTATCATGGCCAGCTGATCATTTAACCTGATTAACCACTCCTCAACGTCAACATTGCCTAGATGTTTCTCCATCCAACCACTATATAACATGTCCAAAGGACCAACAGCTTCCCTCCCAAACACAATCATATGAGGGGAATAGCCTAGGTCTCTATTGGGTATTTGCCTTAATGCAAAAAGAGCCAAGGGCAGAAACTCTACCCAATCAAAGCCAGCATCCACAGCCTTAGCCAAGGCTTCAAAGTGCCGTGAAGCCGCTCGATGACTCCATTTGACTGGGGTCTATATGGGGAAGTCTGAATGGCATCAATATCAAGCATGGAACAAAGGGCGGACATTAACTTGGAAAGAAACACAGTACCTCTATCTGAGAGAATCTTAAGAGGAATGCTAGTCCTAGAAATAATCTGAATCAGACATTGGGCTGCCTCCTCAGCAGAGGCAGTCCTCATGGGTATAGCCTCTGGCCAACGACTAGCCATGCAAACATAAGTCAGCATATACTTGGCACCTCGTTTCCCTTTGGGGAGGGGCCCAACCAAGTCTATGGCAACAGATTCAAACGGAACTGTAAGGATAGAACGTTCTACCATGAGTGCTTTCTTGTTGCCGGCCTGATTGATACGGAGACACACATCACAACTTTTAACGAATTTCACAATGTCTCCATGAATACCTGGCCACACAAATCTGGAATTTAAAAGTCTCCTCATCCCTCTAATGCCAGTATGGGCAGTGTTATCATGTGCAAGCTGCAAAGCCTTTACACGTTTAGAGAGGGGAAGTACAATTCTCACACGTTCATTATTAAACTCATCAAGAGAGGTATGTACTAGAACACCACTATTCAACCAAGAGTAACCGTTCATGTTATGATCTGCAAGCTCCCTAATGGAGGCTAAAGTACTGTCTTCCATAACCTCTAGTATCAAAGATCCCACACTAACATTATCAAGCAAGGAAGGTGTCACCAATTGCAAGGCATTTGGTACATCAGAATTGCTAGCAACATCAGAGTCATCAGCACCATGTGCACTATTTACACGCTCAGAACTACTATGTGAAGGAGAGTTTACAACATTAGAGACAGGAACACTTTGAGAATCACTAATTACATTAGACTCAGGAATAATACTAGAGTCGCTAACTACACCAGTTTCACCATTAACAGCAACATCAGTGGGGTTTGAGACTTGGCTTATCTGCACCACTTCCATGTTTGCTTCAGAGCCATCACCAAGCCCATATACAGAAGGAACAGCACCGTCTGCCGAAGGAACACAATCATCAATCGCAGCATCCTGCTCAATACCGACCGATATATTTGCCAGTCTCTCCCACTCATCAGAGAAACGAGAGGGTTCTGCTTCACTCACATCATTATCATGCTTCACTCTCGTGGCTTCCTTTCTAGACTTAGTCTTAGATCTAGTGACCATTCCGACCACACGGCTCTCCTGGTTAGCAGCAGAGCTCTGTGGGGTCTTACTTGCCCCATTCGAGGTGCTGCCAGAGCAGGCATCATCTTGAGATGATGTCTGGATGCCTGGGGTATCACCAGGGTGCCCTGCCTCCCCCTCGCTGGAGTGCGAGGTGGAAGCAGCATCCAAAAGAAGCCTTGATGCCATGTCTCCATCCATAGGGACAGAGAATAGCACCCTGCTGCATAGGTCATCCTCATGGGCAACCGCTACAATAGACATAAACGATTTACCATGATATTCAAAATCGACCTTTGCAGTTTGGAGCCACTGAGGCTCACCATTCCAACCCTTTACCTGGACCCAATCACCCAACAACTGGTTCTCATAGATGAAGCAAGCAGGCACAATGGTGATCTCAGCACCAGTGTCAGGGACAATCTGGCATTGCAGACCATTGACCTTCCCTTCCACGTGGGCTGCACCCTCTTGCACTGCCACCCAGTTTGCATTATATGTACGGGTCTCTATTCTGATGTTCATTCTTTTGTTGTTATTGTCTTTACTGTCACCATGCACATTAGCACCAGATTTATTCTTATGCGGGCACTCAGGGGTTTTGTGGCCTGGCTCATTGCAGGTAAAGCACACTATACCAGGAGCTTTAGGAGCACTGTACACATTACTACCACTATTTCTAAACCTACATTCAAAGGATCTATGGCCAAAATTGTGGCAAACATAACATTGAATGGCCCTATACCCACCACCACCATAGTTGGGGGCAGAGGGTTTGACACTCGATCTCTCAGGCTCAGTTGTCTGAAAGGATAGGGCAACTCTATTTAGATCTTTGAAAGTGTTAATCTCTCGAGCATCTAGCAAAGTTCGCTGGTGAGCTGGCCGTGAGGCCCTATAGATAGCCATAGCAAGAAAAAGCAACACTTCACCTTTATCATGTGTAGCCATACTAACAGAATCTATCAAACCTTTCAAGTACATGTAAGATTCCAGCGAGTTCATTGATTTGGTGTGACTATCAAACTCAGAGATAAGCTTAATGCCAAGAGAAATTTTACTCGAGCCTAAACCATCAATTAAGAGCTCTTTCAATTCAGAGTAGGTAAACTCATCTCGATCTATAGAGGCAACTAGATGTGTAGCCTCCTTCGATTGTAGCTTCTGTAATAGAATTATCTTAAACCTTGCTTGTGGGCAGCCTATATCGACCAGGTCTGCCTCGAGCTTCATAATGTACTTTACAATGTCTGTACCCTCTTTGTGGGGGGCCAAGGCAGTAATTTGCTGGTTGAGTTCAGCATTAGAAGAATCACCAGACGGCCTGCCAGAGGGACCAAAAGTCCTCATAAACTCACTAAAAGAATGCATCATGGAAATAACATCACCAGGACTAATACTATCACTATTACTAGAAGGGTTAGTGTTAGGACCAGAAGGGACTTCACCACGCAACACAGTATCCTCAGGGCTATCAATATCCCTAGCAACACCATTGTTTCCACCATATTCACTACGACCGTCCATGACAGAACTCAGCTGATTAGATAAAACAGACTTATTCTCTCCAATAAAATGTTTCATAAACCTCACTTTGCTTGGAAGCACACTAACGGGTCCGTCCGAGGATCTATCGATACCAGAGTCTGACAAGGTCTTTTTCTTACAGGCTCTGTCTCTTTGCTCCCTCCTATTCATCAACAGGCTTTGTATCCACAGAGAAATCTGCACGACACACAGGGAAGAGAACAAAGTCAACCAAACAGTCACAACTATAAATGTTCGACCAAACAGTCACAATATAAACGTTCAACCAAACAGTCACCATACAGTGAACCACACAATGACACCAGGATTTCAGTCCAAACAGAAGAGAGGTGTCCAGCCGTCTGTTAACACGGAAATGGGCAGCCACTTCAGTCCGGGAGGAAGAAGAAGGCACGTCGATGTCGAGGTTGGGTCAGAGAGTCGATGGTTAAGTCGGTCTCCACACCGTTGCCACCAATTGTGGGTCTGCGCAGCTCGCCTCAGCGCTCTTTCACTTAGTTCGACGGGCAAGCCACACAGGGTCGCTGCCACCAGAGTCCTCCCAACCAAGCTGACAGAGTTTTACGTCTGATTAAAAAGTTAGGCATGGGAGAACTGAACAGACGCATGCATGGCTGGGCTTATAAATGTTCCGACGGCCACGCATGCGCACATATACAATGCCACGTCAAATGCACCAAAATAACGCACACACAATGATACACAAAGTAACGCACAACATTAAATTATTCCAGTTGACGCACAACACATACACAATGCCTACATGCACACACAAAAATATGATTATGGATGTTCTTCTCTTCTTCTTTCACTTCTCTTCTTTCTTCCTCTCTCTTGCCTTCTCTATCTTCTCCAGACCCACACCATGTTTGATGAAAAACTTCATCCACTCACGGTGCGTAGCTGGAAAAATTAACATTGTTAGCACTGTATGTATGTCCCATGTTTAAAGACACTCACGATTATTATTTATTTATTTATTTAATATTAATTTGTTTATTATACAAACTTTGAATGTGTTGTTTGTTGTGTGTGTGTGTACATATTTAGAGAGAGGAAGTCCCTGCTCATTATGGAGACTATACACCCGACCACAAAGTTATTTATAAATTTATTAAAACTCTTTTTCATGCAGCACAGGTAAAGTATGGTACATGTGTGTGAATGTGTGTATTTGTGTATTATATATTGCCCATGTACCTTATGTAGTTAGCATGTGTACATACAATGTGACCAGCTTGTGGAAAATGTAAAAAAACAAAATTTACCTTGAAGAGCTCACAAGTTGAAAATGTTTAATATTAAAAAAAAATTGAACATAGGCTTCATGAAAAGTATTCCCAATTTGGTATTGAAACAAGACAATAAAACATGAGCAGCAGCACCAACTTTTTATTTATTTATTTTTATTTTTTATTTTTTTATACCTACATGTATATACTAGTGGTGTACTTGATCACAAATGGCGAGCGAGCCTAAAACTACACTATTGTTAAACGATTGATTATACCTCCAAACACTCAAGCTACTAAATTATAGTCGAGTTTTTAAATTACGTATAATTAACTATAATATTATTACGGTAAAGGCATTTAATGACATAGTAACCAATCCCCGCAACTGTTTGAATTGAAAGAAAAGCAAAATTATCATGTCACGTTATTTAAACTTTTTTATTTGCGATATTCTTAGTAGTAGTTGTAACGCATAATACTTTCACATAACTGAACATACCTACGCAAGACTTACCTTCGTGGTAACTCTAGTGGACAATGTATTTTCAGGTAAATACTGTTGCATAGGGCTTATAACTATGACAAATAGATTATTGGCGAGCGAGCATAGCGAGCGAGACACTTACAGGGGTAACACAATTGAAAATCGGGGATGTTTGTGTATTTGTATATATGGACGTACGTATGTCATTTTGTACTTTGACCCTCCGTATTTTTGTGTTCGCTCCGTGTTTGACCACGTCCCAAACTTCACTAAACAGAATCCTCCGGTTTAGCGACCATTACCCGTATCAACTTAGAAATTGAATTGTTTACCGCTTTGAATTGTTTTGCGGGTGCAGTTAAAACTCAAAAACTTATGGGAGCTCCATTTCTATTCGAGTTAGTGGCGGTGGTAAGTTAATACGCTAAGCCCTACTCAACAGCATTTACTTGAAAATTCATTGTCCACTAGACCAACCACGAAGGTAAGTCTTGCTTAGGTATGGTCAGTTGTGTACAAGTATTGTGCGTTACAACTACTATTAAGAATGTCACAAAGAAAACTTTAAATAACGTGACTTGATTTTGTTGCTTCTTTTTCAATTCAAACAGTTGCGGGGAGCGGTTACTATGGCATTGAAACCCCTTTACCGCATACGTAATTTAAAAACTCTGACTTTATTTTAGTAGCTTGAGTGTTAGTTGTTAAAATCAATCATTTAACAATAGTGTAGTTTAAGGCTCGCTCGCCATTTGTGCTCAAGCACACCACTAGTTAACTTACCACTGCTACTAACTCGAATAGAAATAGAACTCCAGTAAGTTTTTGAGTTTTAACTGCACTCGCAAATGAATTCAAAGAGATGACAATTCAATTTCCAGGGCCAACTGCCCTTTTCACTATTGTAAGCACTGCCACATATTTATGTCCACGCATAACCACATAATGTGCATGCCACAACGTGCGCAGATTTGATTGGATTCACAATCCTAGGAAACACTGACTGTCAGTTCACTACTGTTTTCTATACGCTAGACGTGTAAAATGTCTGATTAACTTTTATAAAACAGCTGACTGCAGTTGCAATCGACACATCCCTCTGACGAGGACCCTACTTCATAGGCCTTTTACCCATTGTTGGATCTCTAGTTGTAAAAAAATTAAATTAAGCCCTTTGGGCCTAACAAAAGTAATACTGGTATCTTCACTTTTTCTAATATTGTTTATCTTACGCTTTATAAAAGTTCAGCATTTAGAATGCAATAATGTTGTTCCAACTGCCTTCTCTCTTTATGCTACGTTGTTGTATGTGTATATCCCATAATGTACAAATTTTATCTTGTTGGGGGAGTCATTTCACTTAATTTTTTAATTTTAATTTCTTTATAGCTCACTGCTGAGTGTGCCATCATCACTCTGGTAAGTGTATTAATTGACTTCCATACTTTACCAAGTGATTGTGATGCTTATTTTTATTAGTGGGTGGGGTTTGTTGGATTCTCATTTCCATGCATTTATACTCCTGGAGACCACAGGGATGGTTTTAATAATGTAAATGCATTTTAAATACCCAAATAATTAGCACTGCAATAAAATAAACCAATTGACAATAGATTATTGTCAAATAACCTATAATATCCATAGCTAGAGCAACCATTTGTGTTTATTCTATTATGTTTTGTGTTTTGCTGTTGTTTTGTTGTTTTTTGTGTTTTGTTTCCTCCTCTTTGATTAATTTCCATTCTCTTTGGTTCTTTCTCAAATTTTTTTGTTCAATTTTTATATGTATAATTTAAATCACGTATGCCTTACTTCTTCCTTTTCACCACATACACACCTCTACAGATCTATCTTGAGCGTCTTCTACATTATGCCAACCTTGACCTTCACCCTAGCAACTGGAAGAGAATATTGATAGGGGCCATTCTATTAGCATCTAAAGTGTGGGACGATCAGGCAGGTTAGTTCATAGTGGGCGTGTCTAGTGTGTGATGATCAGGCAAGTCAGTTCATGGTGGGCGTGTTCAGTTTAAGATAATCAGGCAGGTCAGTTCATAGTGGGTGTGTCTAGTGTGAGATGATCAGACAGGTCGGTTCATAGTGGGCGTGTCTAGTGTGTGATGATCAGGCAAGTCAGTTCATGGTGGGCGTGTCAGTTTAAGATAATCAGGCAGGTCAGTTCATAGTGGGTGTGTCTAGTGTGCAACAAGCACGCAGGTCATCAGTTCATAGTGGGCGTTTCTAATGTAGGGTGATCAGGCAGGTTACTTTATAGTGGGTGTGTCTAGTCTGGATGACTGTGCAGGTCAATTAGAGTAATGAATTGAACCCTTTGGTAAATAATTTTGGCTTTACAAATAGGCTGACCAGACCTATGTACGTAGTACAATGTCTAGATGCTTGTCGGCTTGAACTTTTGTTGTTGTTTATTGTCAATGGCCTAACAATGCTAAACTAACTGTGTTTTGAAGAGCCCCTAATAGACAACACTGCCCGTCTTCAGTGCCATATGGTGTGTATGTGTGTGCTATTGTTGGAGATTTAAGAACATGTCCATAAATCGGAACACATTCAACGCCATTAGTTAATTTGCCAGCACTGATGGCTATTATATGACTTTGTTTGTTTGTTTGTTTATTTATTTATGTAGTATGGAATGTGGATTATTGCCAGATCCTGAGGGACATCTCTGTGGAGGACATGTGAGTTCAGTAGTTTCAATGAAGTTCATCAGACACACAGAATATTATAATTACACTGTTATCAATGTAATTGACGTTTGATGAAAGTATTTTGTGTTAAGGCAGGTGTAGGGTTAAAATATGATGTACATATGGACATGTCTGGCCAAATATCAAGAGTAGTAATTACATGCATGCATATTATATATACCAGCAGTGTAGGAAGATGTTTCGGTATAGGGAGCTCCGAGGACAATTTGTTTGTGGTTAAAAATTGTTCATCTGAGAAACGACTTTGTTAATAATTGCGGCCCAAAAATAAGGGGGGTAGGCTCCAGCCCCTGGAGCCCTCTCCCTTCCTATGCCACTGCATGCATACTTACGTAGGTCGGGGCAATTGTTTTAATAAATTACGTTTAATCTTAAATTACACTGAAATCATTGTCTTGGTCACCATGTTTAGTTGCAGTGTATTCTGCCACAGATACAGGTGCTAATATCAGTGAGATTAGGTCAGCTTTGTGGCCTGTGTGCGTACATCTCCATTGCATCATTTGCTTTGTGTGTTTGTCCAGGAACGAGTTGGAGAGAGTTTACCTGGAGCAGCTTCAGTTCAATATCAATGTCCTCTCGAGTGTCTATGCCAAGTACTACTTTGACCTGAGATCACTGGCCGAAGACAACGGTCTCAGCTCCCCCAGCGAGTACGAACCCCTTACCAAGGAAAGAGCAAAGAAACTAGAAGTGAGTTTGAAGACAGAAGTTTTTAGAAATTCCAATAACAGTGATGAGAGGATTTGTTGTCAATTAGAGCTATTGATTAACAATGAAAAGTTCATTAAGAAGATTGATTAATTGAAACCACTTTTTTTTATTAAGTTTTTTCTTCTTATTATATAGCTGTATTGGCTTATTGTCTACATTGACACTTTTTATAACTTTGGACTGTGAAATGTTGGCACTGATAGTACATTACAATGATCTCTTTATTTTATTTCCAATGTCCTCAGGCTATTACAATTACAAGTGATGAGAAGCAGACAAATTTCAAGCTAAGAAAATCCGCCAGTTCAGAACCTTTGTCTCCCAAGAATACTCTAGTAATAATGTAACTAGCTAGTCAGTTACCACCATACATGTCAGAAATAAATACTTTCACTTTCTCTTTTTATTCTCTAACAAATTTTAAACTATTTTTACGGTCAAATTATTTATTTTGTGCACAACATAGTTTTTTTTAAATTGTACAATATATATTTGTTTCATCAGTTCTTTAGTGAAGTTTTTTTTTATTGTTCATTTTTTATCGGTTCTGTCAGTATCTATTAATGTAATGTTGGCACTCTATCACAATTTTCTTTCTTGTATAAAATAGAGTGGTTTGAATTTTTATGAATGTGGTTGGTTCTAACTAGCTAGCAAGCGGAACAAAAAAATTGACATCTTGTTGCCTATCTTGATAATCCACTTTTTAAGTAAGTAAATTTTAGTAATCCTAGCTATTGCATAAGATTCCCCATCCCAAATTAAACCATAAGGTTAGTCTGACAGGGACAATCTGGTAGGGACATTCTGGCAGGGACAGTCTGTAAGAAGTGTTTGGTAAGGATTAGTCTGGTAGGATAGTCTAGTAGGGCCAGTCTAGTAGGGTCAGTCTGATAGGGCCAGTCTGGTAGTGCTGTTTTGAGTAAGACACTAAGATCATACTAAAGTCAAAGATACTATACCCATTACCACATAGTCATCCACAGTATACCCTGCAGTTGTGGTAGAGTATACATAAGTGAAACAACTAGAAGTTTTGAGCAGAGAGTAAAAGAACACCAGGATGCTTGTAAGAGAGGTGATGAGAAGGTTTCAGTCATTGCTGAACATGCTTGGCAGCAGCATCACCTCATTAAATGGTAAGAGGTAAGACAGAGCCAGTAAGAATCGTGAGTTGAAGATCAAGGAGGCTCTACACATACAGATGACACCTAATGACACCAACAAGTTTAACAGAGACATAGGATGCAGGCTGTCCATTTTGCGTGCAAATCACCCTCCAGGATTATAATAAGCAGTAAGTGTGCCCTCCAGAAATCTTGCTGTTTACTTTGTTATTGGAATCAATTCTATTTCATTTGACCAGAGAAGACTGTCTCCAATATCATAAGGATCTGTGTCCAACCAAACTATTTGCAAGAACTTTAGCTTTGTACCTGCTCCTGGTAGTACTGGAAAGTGAGCCAGCAAACTCAGAATACTTGGAAAAACCATGCAACTGTGCTAACTTCAGTTTTACACTGTACTCTGTCCTCCAGAGCAACCGTTGCTAGGTAAGCCCAGTTTGTGGTGGACACGAAGATCTCGCCGCACACCAGGGCGGTTAGTTAACGACCTATGCCTATTATGAAGTAAGAGTGCGGCTCCACTAAACGCACACGTCACGTTTCCCATTTGTGTGGCCTTTCCGTTTTGGGCGTGGCACGATCGTAGTGTTTGCGGGAACAACATCAACAATGGCTAGGAGACCAGGCTGGTCTAGAACTTTTAGAAGAGATTCTAAGTTACAACAGTATTTCTTAGACCAGGTGGTACCTACTGGGAAGACACTTGGAACAGGTTCATATGGCTCAGTGTTAGAAGTGAGTGTTCTAGCTCAACAGCTAGAAGAAAGCTTGGAATAGTTAGATCTCAGTGTAATGTTCTGAAGCTTATGCGTCATTGGTACACCAAGTTCTCAATAGTAGTTTAAATCATTGTAGTATATACACACTATCTATCAATCCTCATTTTAATACAGAACCTGAGCCTTGTTTAATTTATTTAACTGATATATGATGGTATTTCAGGTAAAATATAGCAAGGTTTTGTGTGCTGCCAAGCGTATGCACGAACTATTACTGGATCCTGGGAATGAAGGAGTTCGAGAGACTGTAGACAGATATCAACGAGAATGTCAACTCATGGCAGGTCTCCGACATCCTAACATAACACAGTTCCTTGGTCTGTGTTTCCTTGAGGGATCAGAGTTACCTCTACTGGTGATGGAGAGACTAGAAATGAGTGTGGACGACCTCCTGGAGTGTTCCCCTAATATTCCACTTGCAGTCAAGATTTCCATTCTTACAGACACAGGCAGCGGTTTAGTTTACTTGCATAGTCGAGGACCTCCAATAGTCCACAGAGACCTGACTGCAAGGAACATCCTCCTCACATCGTCTCTGACAGCTAAGATCACTGACATGGGAAACTCTCGCATGGTAACTTTAAAACCAACTCAACTAGCCCAGACACTCTCAAAGAATCCGGGGACCACTGTGTACATGCCACCAGAGGCTCTCAGTGAGAGCCACAGATATGGCCCATCTCTAGATGTGTTCTCATTCGGACATCTTGCCCTCTATGTACTGACACAGGTAAACACAACTTGAATTCAATATACTCTATTAGTGCAAAACTTTTTAAATATTCAGTTAAAAAATTTCTTTGTTACTGTGTGTCAGTGTTTTACATTATGCTATATTAATTAAGGAGTTCACAATCTATCAAGTTATTATAATACTGGTAATTGTACCATTATATAGTTGGTGAACTTAGAATTAGAATAATCTTGATAGTGAATATAATTTTCAGACAATCAACTTTAATAATTGGTTAGATTTTTCCAGGAGAACTGCTATTGGCTACACCTTCAGATCCACACAATCCTGGCCGACTTATTGGTCGCTCTGAAGTAGAGCGCCGTGAGGTGTACATGAAGAAGTTGGAGAATCTGTTATTGGAATCTCATCCTGTTCTAGTAGAGATGGTGACTAATTGCCTGCACAATACTCCTCAAACAAGACCTACTGCTGAGCAACTACTGGAGACATTAACACCAGTACAGGATGCAATGGAGGACATACATGGAGGGAATATGGGGAGGACTCTCAACATAGCCAATGTGTTACACATGAAGGAAACAAAAGAAAGGAAGAGAAGAATAAAAGAACTTGAGGTAAACTTGTATATGTGAACTACAGTAATTGGTTAAACCTATCAAGTAGTTATTAACTATTTCACTGCTAAATTGTCAGGGAAATTACAAATTTTTAAATACAATTGATGTAAATATGTTTTTGAAAGCTATAACTGTTCATAAACAAATTTTCCAAATCTGATACTGAACTGTCAGTAGCTAATTCAGTGTCCAGTGTAACTACTTCATCATCATGCAAATCTTCACAACTGCTAAGTCTTCTAAAGCTGTATTCAAATGCCATGTTTACTACACACTGCAACTTTCTATTTGTTTCTTAATAGCTACTTTAGGTTTAGATATCTTCTGCATCTTCTGGTCTACTGCAATCACCATCTAAAATGCCAAAGTGGCCAATAATCCTGTTCTACTACTACCTGAAGAATTGACCACCAAGTTGCCATTTTGAAGTAAGCCTAAACGCCAACCCTGAATACAAACCTAAGTGTACCATTATAGCCATACGATATCAATGGAAGAAGTTCAAACTTCTCTTAACCCTTTCACCGCCATAAGCGCCATATGGCGCTCAGCAGTACGGTCGTGTTTAAAAAGTATAAAAAATCAACCGTTCATGCTATCGACACGCAATAAAGCTTAAAAGCTTTAGAAATGACTATTTTAGTACTGTTCTTAATATAGAATAATTACGTCAACGGTAACTAAGGGTAATACTTCCTGAAAGTTCAAAGTTTGAGTAAAGAAATGGCGAGGCTATCGCGAGACGAGGTCCTTGCGTGTGTCCTGAATAGTGACGATAGTGACGATGCATTCGGCCTAGTAGATAGCTCCAGTGAAGGCGAACAAGATGGAGAAACAGAAGAAGTTACTGCTTTCATGGGCCAGCAATTATTATCGAGAGATTCTCTTGAGTATCTTTCAGATACTGTGGCAGATACTGTGGCAGACCGTTCAATTGATATGAGTACAGATGATGAGCAGTTACTAGTAGAACAGCAAGGAGATATTAGTAAGTTTTTATTTAAAAGAAGAACAGTTTATAAAAAATACTGATTGAATTTAGCTATTGAAGAATAAATATCATAATTTATAGATGTTGATGCCATGGATGTTTCAGCAGTAACTTCTCCAGTAGCAAGCACAGAGTCTCTTCCATTGTCTTCAGATTGTTTCAGTTCATTATCGTCAAGTGATGAGGAGTGGATGGATCACGATAATTCAACGCTACATACACTGAAAAAGAAAAGTAAAACTGGAAGAGGAGGAAGAGGAAGAGGATTACGAAGACGGAGAGGGAGAGGGAGAGGGAGAGGGAGAGGTAGAGGTAGAGGGAGAGGGAGAGGGAGAGGGAGAAATAGTTGTACATCTAGAAAAACTGGATCTAACAATGGCTCTCATAGTTTATCACTGCAATTAGATGACATAATTGATGATGAATGGGATCACAAAGAATCAACAGCTCTTACATATCCATATACGCTGAACCCAGGCCCAACTGTGCCACTAGATTCCAGCATGTCAGCTTCAGACATGTTCTATCATTTTTTTACAGATTAAGTTTGGACATTGCTAGTAAGTTCAACTAATGCATATGCCAGTGCTACAAGAAAATCTACCCCATCTGCTTGTGAGTGGCATGACACAAGTGCAGAGGAGATGAAAGCATTCATAGGTATTTTGATTCTCATTGGTATTATAAAACTACCTCGGCTAGAGATGTATTGGAGTCATAAGTATCCACTCATAACGACTCCATCTATAGTAGCTATTATGTCCAGAGTTCGGTTTGAGCAGCTTTTTAGGTTTTTCCATTTGAGTATCAATTCTACTGAGCCTTTGATTGTCCCAGTAGCAGATCGTTTAGTGAAAGTTAGAAAATTTTTAGACTTGATCACAGCACAGTTTGAAAAATTATACAATATGCATCAAGAGTGCAGTATTGATGAAGCCATGATCAAATTCAAAGGTCGGCTAGGTTTCAAACAGTATCTCAAAGATAAACCAATAAAGTGGGGAATAAAAGTATTCGTATTAGCAGATGCAACTAATGGTTATGTAAAGAGATCACAAGTTTATACAGGAAAAGGTGTAGAGAATAACAATGGTCAAGTTGGACTGTGTACAAAAGTTGTACTAGATTTGATGCAAGGACTAGAATTTAGTGGAGCCCATTTGTATACAGATAATTATTATACAAGTCCTATATTGTTCAAATATTTATATAGCAGAGGGATAAATGCATGTGGAACGGCTCGTACAAATAGGAGGTTTTTTCCGAAAAGTTTGGTTACTCATTCTACAGCAGAAAATAGAGGTGATTATAAGTTTTTATCTAATGGTCCTCTATTGTCTTGTTCATGGGTGGATAAACGAACAATTTATTTTCTTTCAACAATGCATGTTGCAGAAACTAGTACACCATGTACAGTGGTGAAGAGAAGGCAAGCAGATGGTTCTATAAAGAATTTGAATTGTCCACCGTGTCTTCCACACTATCAATCATATATGAGGGGTGTGGATAGAAATGATCAGTTAGGAAGTTACTATAATGTTGGCAGAAGATCGCGTAAATGGTGGAAGCGTGTTTTTAGCTATGGATTGGAATGCTGCTTGGGTAATGCTTTTGTATTTGATAGCTATGTTCGACCAGAGGAGCATGCACGACTAGGTAGAAGCAAACGTGATTTTCTACAGTTCAGATATGAAGTACCTACTGAACTTATTGGGGACTTTAGAGGGAGGCAGCGTATTGGGCGTCCTCGTAGTTTGGAACATTTGAATGCTGATAGACTTCTTTTGCTTGGTCACTGGCCAAAATATGTAGAAAAGAAGGATAATTGTGTGGTGTGCCAGGGAATTATGAAAATGAAAAAATTACCTTCAAAATCATTTCGGCATGAAAGCAGAATACAATGTGAACATTGCTCAGTGTATTTGTGCGTAACACAGGGTCGAGACTGTTTTAAAAAATATCATACTTTATCTGATTATCGTCGCTAACATTGTCTTCATTTTCTTTTTGAACAGTATGCATTCCATTGACTTTTTGAACATCAATACTGTACATTCCATTTTTCTGTATGTATATATAAATTTTTATATTAGTTAGGATTCAAAAGTTGCATAATTATAATTACATTCACAACAATTAGCGTTTATTAGTGATAATTACTTTGTGGTCAATTAGTATGTAACCACATTATTTTTTAAATATTCACCAACTATTTCTGAATTCGAAAATATATGGTTGCTAGGTACTTTTTTTGTGCTTCATGAGTTTAAAAAATATATATATACTAAATTTGGTCTATTATGAATACAAGTCCCATGTAAACTTGGCGGTGAAAGGGTTAATAAATATTGATCTAACTTATTGAGGCTATAGCATTCGAATGACATCACATACAAGATGAACAACGATTTTCTGGAGGCATTATTTCAAACCACAATACAGAGAAGTGATTGTATTAAAATTCTTTAATTTATTCTCTCCAAGTTAACTTTGCCACACATATCAAGCAAGCTAAATTCTTCAATGTAAAATTGTTAACCTAATTTTTTTATTGTGGTTATATTCAAATTATTAGTATTATGCTTCACTTACAACTGCAGTGGTTATATTTTATTTTATGTATTGTGATTGTAGAATCAGTCATAATTATGATTGATTGCTTATAGCATATTTTTTTAACTTTTATGTTATAAGCTTTTATACACATACTTCCTGGAGTTCAAATTTTTCTCAATAATAAAAAGTGACATCTGAGCTCTACAAATACTCAATAGACAATTTTTTGGCATCCTCTGCAATTAACTGTTATTCAATGTTATTGATAGTTATCGTTTTA
>WLWD01006183.1_pt1 | contig 146874 bp, 73 predicted proteins | sample 6712731 | NCBI WGS metagenome assembly WLWD01 (sample SAMN12718690, study PRJNA576275) | sponge metagenome | isolation source: marine sponge | host: Mycale hentscheli | place: New Zealand: South Island, Marlborough, Capsize Point | collected 2014-11-01
AGAACTTGTTGTTTTGAGTGTGCGTCGTTTTGAGTGTGTGTTGTTTCTGTGTGTGCATCGTTTTGATTGGTTGTGTGGTGAGGCGGATACGTATATCAAACCCCTCACCACGTGTTGTAATTTAGTCCAGTTTACCGTAGTATTATTATTATAACTCAAAGTGAGGCTTGTCCTCTTGCTGGATTCTGGTGGCAGCGACTATTGATCGCTGTCGACCATTACTGCTGGCGACTCGTTTTGTGCGCAGAGCGGGCCCCCACAGGCTACAGAGGCTACAATGGCTACAGAGGCTACAAGGGCTACAGAGGCTACAAGGGCTACAGAGGCTACAGAGGCTACTAGGGCTACAGAGGCTACAAGGGCTACAGAGGCTACAATGGCTACAAGGGTAACATAGGCTACAGAGGCTTACAGAGGCTACAGAGGCTACAAGGGCTACAGAGGCTACAGAGGCTACAAAGGCTACAAGGGCTACAGAGGCTACAGAGGCTACAAGGGCTACAGAGGCTACAAGGGCTACATGGGCTACAGAGGCTACAATGGCTACAGAGGCTACAATGGCTACAGAGGCTACAATGGCTACAGGGGCTACAGAGGCTACAAGGGCTACAGAGGCTACATGGGCTACAGAGGCTACAAGGGCTACAGAGGCTACAAAGGCTACAGAGGCTACAAGGGCTACAGAGGCTCAAGGGCTACAGAGGCTACAAGGGCTACAGAGGTTACAAAGGCTACAAGGGCTACAGAGGCTACAAGGGCTACAGAGGCTACAGAGGCTACAAGGGCTACAGAGGCTACAGAGGCTACTAGGGCTACAGAGGCTACAGAGGCTACAAGGGCTACAGAGGCTACAAGGGCTACAGAGGCTACTAGGGCTACAGAGGCTACAAGGGCTACATGGGCTACAGAGGCTACAGAGGCTACAAGGGCTAAAGAGGCTACAATGGCTACAGAGGCTACAAGGCCTACTAGGGCTACAGAGGCTACAGAGGCTACAAGGGCTACAGAGGCTACAAGAGCTACAGAGGCTACTAGGGCTACAGAGGCTAAAAGGGCTACAGAGGCTACAAGGGCTACAGAGGCTACAAGGGCTACAGAGGCTACAAGGGCTACAGAGGCTACAAGGGCTACATGGGCTACAGAGGCTACAAGGGCTACAGAGGCTGCAGAGGCTACAAGGGCTACAGAGGCTACAATGGCTACAGAGGCTACAAGGGCTACATGGGCTACAGAGGCTACAATGGCTACAGAGGCTACAAGGGCTACACAGTGGCGGCGGAACTGGCCCGGCAGACCCGGCAAGTGCCGGACCAATATTTTTCATAAGTGCCTGACCAATTTTTTCATAACTGCTTTTTTCATAACTGCGTGACTATTTCAGTCTCGCCAGCGAGACTATTTACTTAACCGCTCTACGTCGGCTCTTGTAGCTCTTAATATTTCATGTGCATGCGCAGTGATATTTATAGAATAGAACTGGGGTACAAAACTATATAACGATACTTACCAGTTGAATTCGACCTGAACTGGTATGGCATCCTGTGGCGACTCCAGCGGTAGCGTACTGGAGAGCAGTACTGTCCAGAGAAGTCAGTTAAGTTGCAAACATGAATTTATTAGTGGAAGTGAGCGCAGGAAGAATTTTTGGATCATTTTAACTTGAGCTAATCATTAATTTTCTTTTATTATTTCAAATTCAAATTTTAATAACATTGTTCCTTTAATACAAAATGAGCTATGAAAATAGAAGGTATGAATTTGCCTGACCAATGAAAAAATGCTTCCGCCACCACTGCTACAGAGGCTACAATGGCTACAGAGGCTATAATGGCTACAGAGGCTACAAGGGCTACAGAGGCTACAAGGGCTACAGAAACTACAGAGGCTACAAGGGCTACAGAGGCTACAAGGGCTACAGAGGCTACTAGGGCTACAGAGGCTACAAGGACTACAGAAGCTACAAGGGCTAAAGAAGCTACAAGGGCTACAGAGGATACAAGGGCTACATGGGCTACAGAGGCTACAAGGGCTACAGAGGCTACAAGGGCTACAGAGGTTACAAGGGCTACAGAGGCTACAGAGGCTATAAGGGCTACAGAGGCTACAAGGGCTACATGGGCTACAGAGGCTACAAGGGCTACAGAGGCTACTGAGGCTACAAGGGCTACAGAGGCTACAATGGCTACAGAGGCTATAAGGGCTACAGAGGCTACAGAGGCTACTAGGGCTACTGAGGCTACAGAGGCTACAAGGGCTACAGAGGCTACAAGGGCTGCAGAGGCTACTAGGGCTACAGAGGCTACAAGGGCTACAGAGGCTACAAGGTCTACAGAGGCTACAAGGGCTACAGAGGCTACAAGGGCTACATGGGCTACAGAGGCTACAAGGCCTACAGAGGCTACAAGGGCTACAGAGGCTACAATGGCTACAGAGGCTACAATGGCTACAGAGGCTACAATCAATGGCTACAGAGGCTACAATGGCTACAGAGGCTACAAGGGCTACAGAGGCTACAAGGGCTACAGAGGCTACAGAGGCTACAAGGGCTACAAAGGCTACAAGGGCTACAGAGGTTACAAAGGCTACAAGGGCTACAGAGGCTACAAGGGCTACAGAGGCAATAGAGGCTACAAGGGCTACAGAGGCTACTAGGGCTACAGAGGCTACAGAGGCTACAAGGGCTACAGAGGCTACAAGGGCTACAGAGGCTATTAGGGCTACAAAAGCTACAAGGGCTACATGGGCTACAGAGGCTACAGAGGCTACAAGGGCTAAAGAGGCTACAATGGCTACAGAGGCTACAAGGGCTACTAGGGCTACAGAGGCTACAGAGGCTACAGAGGCTACAAGGGCTACAGAGGCTACAGAGGCTACAAGGGTTACAGAGGCTACAAGGGCTACAGAGGCTACTAGGGCTACAGAGGCTACAAGGGCTAATGAGGCTACAAGGGCTACAGAGGCTATAAGGGCTACAGAGGCTACTAGGGCTACAGAGGCTACAAGGGCTACAGAGGCTACAATGGCTACAAGGGCTACAGAGGCTACAGAGGCTACTAGGGCTATAGAGGCTACAAAAGCTACAGAGGCTACAAGGGCTACAGAGGATACAGAGGCTACAGAGGCTACAAGGCTACAGAGGCTACAGAGGCTACAGAGGCTACAGAGGCTACAGAGGCTACAGAGGCTGGCTACAAGGGCTACAGAGGCTACAGAGGCTACAAAGTCACAAGGGCTACTACAGAGGCTACAAAGGGCTACAGAGGCTACAGAGGCTACAGAGGCTACATGGGCTATAGAGGCTACAAGGGCTACAGAGGTTACAAGGGCTACAGAGGCTACAGAGGCTACAATGGCTACAGAGGCTACAATGGCTACAGAGGCTACAAGGGCTACAGAGGCTACAAGGGCTACAGAGGCTACAAAGGCTACAGAGGCTACAAGGGCTACAGAGGCTACAAGGGCTACAGAGGCTACTAGGGCTACAGAGGCTACAGAGGCTACAAAGGCTACAGAGGCTACAAGGGCTACAGAGGCTACAAGGGCTACAGAGGCTACTAGGGCTACAGAGGCTACAGAGGCTACAAGGGCTACAGAGGCTACAAGGCTACAGAGGCTACAAGGGCTACAGAGGCTACAAGGGCTACAAAGGCTACAAGGGCTACAGTGGCTACAGAGGCTACAGAAGCTACAAGGGCTACAGAGGCTACAAGGGCTACAGAGGCTACAAGGGCTACAGAGGCTACAAGGGCTACAGAGGCTACAGAGGCTACATGGGCTACAAGGGCTACAGAAGCTACAAGGGCTACAGAGGCTACAATGGCTACATGGGCTACAGAGGCTACATATTTTAGTAAAGCATGCAAGTACCCATTATTTTTTTTGTTTTGAGTTTCTCTAAATTTCTTTATTCCATTTTTTTGTTCTCACAATTTTTATAAAAAATTTTGCCAGACAATAAAAGGAAAAGTGTTCCACCAGGAAACTGCTGATTTATAGATACCAGAAAGTGCTTAACTGTTCCAAACACTTCAGCCATGGGACAAAAAAAAATCCTACATGAAATGAAAATAAATAAATAATTAAAGAGCTAGCTAAAGTCTAGCTAGCTAGCTAGCTATATTTACTAATGATTTTTGTCGATACTAAATTAGAAATGTCTATCATTGTACAAGAACAATACGATCATTCATTTTTAATAATAAAGAAATATTTCTTTAGAGGGCTACTATAATTAAGAAAATCAGAAAAGGTATTCACCATTATTAGTTAGTTAAAAATATTATTGGAAACAATTAAATCATACCCATCGAGGTTATCATGATTTCTCTTCAAATGTAGCAAAAGTCCAGGCCCACCCGCATCAGATGATACATGAACAGAAGCCTTGACTTTGATTCCAAAGTTGGATACAGGCTCTCCAGGATTTCCATCATCCTTGATGCGATACATAATGGATTCTCTGATATAATCCTTGATGGTGGCATTTTCTAATATTTGTATTTGGTATCTGTTAAAATAACAATGATCCCATTCTGACCTAACTAATTGGTCTACTTGTATACCTTTCAGCGAAATTATTGTTGCGCAGCGCTGTAGGTAATCAACGTGAGTTGAAAGATTGTTGTAGTTCTGGAGTTGCCAGGGGTATCAACTACCGAGGGGTTGATTTTCTGCGCAACCAAAGGCGAGCAACAATTTTGTCGTCCCTGGCAACTAAGATGGCAAAAAGAGGATCATTCCTGTGTTCGTCGTGTGGCACCAGCAATGGTAACAAGGCGCTATCCTGCAAGGGATGCCACCTTCCCGCTCCAAAGAGGAAAAAAGAGAGTTTCTCTTTGACTGAAGTGAATATGACACAAAGTAGATTCAATGCAATTGAGGTAACCCACCTAATTCCTTCTTACTCAAGCCTCAAGTCATACTTAAAGGTATACTCTGTAAGAGTAAGAAAACAAGGACCTGAGTACAGGTATATTTGGATTATTTAAATCTTAATAATGCATTACGATTTATGTATAACTTTTTTTACGTGTGTAGACGCTTCCTCAGTAGAAATAGTGAGCGAGAATGGATTTGCCACTACGATTAATGCAGACTAGTATTTGAAGCAGAGCACGGTCTAATTCTTTAACCAGTGAAATTGAGTGTGGCCATGTTTTGTCCGTAAAAATCAAAAATATTCAATGAATAGTGAATTTACAACTTTGTCTGCTGAAACACTGCACACTGTTCCTTTCCCACCTGAAGTGATGAAGATTTTTGAAGAACATGTGCGCACTGATTGTTGTGTAAATCCACTAGTGATAATGGATTGCCCTCTGTAGCTGGGTTGTAAGGCCAGCTATACGCAAAAATAGCTCAGTCAAACTTGATTAAAACTATCTTTAGGAGAAAAAAACAGAAAGAGTGAAATGATACAAGGTTCTAGTTTAAATAGTGGGAAGAGGCAAGGTGAGCATGAGTGGAGAATATACATATATGGAAAAGAAGGGTTTGCATGAACATGTGTATATAACTGTTCCACAAATTAAATAAATGGTATAATGATACAGAATGAATGGAGAGTAGGGTGACTGTTAATGGATCAATGTTTATTTAGCTGCAGGAGGAGGTGACTAGCAGGTGTGGTGTGAGCAGGGAAATGTAGTGAATAGGTGAGAAGTGGGTAAAGTTTGTGAAGTAATGTGAGGCTTGAACACTGATAACTTGAACAATATCATTTGCAAGATTTCTGCCAACAATTTTGTGGTTCAGGACAAAAACACACACGAAAATACTCCTGGAATTTTGCACGTTCGAATAGACAGTAAGAAACAACTATTTTGCACATGCAGTAAATTCAAACGCATGCAGTCTTTGAGTGGTGCTACTACAGCGCCTAAAATTTCTAGGCGCTGCTTCCACATACTTATGCCTTTGGGGGATATTTTCGAGAGAAAAGTTGAAGAAAGAGTTTTCATTCGATCTTTTTGATGAAAGCCACTTATCAGGTATTGCAGATTCACATTTAGCCAAGGAATAGTCCCTCTGTATTGTAGAATAACATTAATCTTATTGTTGTTAATGATATTTTTGATTTGTGCTATGATTCAATTACAGGGGGATTATATTGATTGATTATGTGACAGAATTCTAGAACAAATGCGTTAGCTTTGTGCACAAGACACCAGACCCTTTTGAGCAGTCATATGTCAAATATACAAACACCAAAAATTTTCAGATAGAGTTAGTTAATAGCATTATTATTGTTCAGTATTAAATCATATAGCTATAATTTTTATATCCTATTTTTTTAAGGTTGTACTGAAGGAAAATTGGCAACCGTGATAAAAGTAAGAATTTTGTATTTTATTTTTGTGCTAATAATCAACTGCAATATTGGTTAGTGAAAGATGAAGAATCCTCGATTGGAAGGAAAACAAGTGTGAAAGCATTCCATAAGGGTTTTGAATTAATTCCAGAAGCTCCAAGTTCCCCAGAAATTCAGAGTGTTTTATTGGACATTCAAATAATGAATTCAAACCTAACTTTGGAACAGCATGGTATTCACGATGCTTTTCTCCCCCATTCTAAGGCTAGCAATGTTAATAGCTTATTTATTTTAATTATTAGTATAATTTTTATCATTGTTTTAAAGGTGTGGGATACTACATATTGTCCAAAAGATACACATTGTAGGTGCTGTTTTAGTTTTCTAAGTAGTGAGACTAAATTGCAGGGTGGAAGGGGCTCTTTTTGGCGATTAACCAAATGTGGCATACATTCAATTAATGTGCGTGTAGGTTGTTTTGAAAAACCCCAATCTGGTGTTAATCCCACAGTAAGTCGCCCTAATAATGAAATGTATTACATTTTAATTGTCAACTAATGCAACTATAGACGAAGCATGTGAAAGAGCTGGACCAAGAGGTTTCATGTAAGGCATTTGAGTTCAATGGATCTATCTGCCATGACCACATGTACTACTGTAAAACTGATCTGGTACATCCTTTGATGTATTCTTCTGATCATTATGTAGTAGGAGACAGATTTCACGATGGCAAAAAATCTGGGCATAAAAAAGGAAACTTGCAAATACCAACTGTTTTGAGCTCAAAACTTATAAATCCGTTTTGTCTGAAGTTATTAATTCAAAAATTAAATCAACGAGACTACAAAGTAGTTCACAGCAAAACTTGTTTCATTATTTTTCTTACAACAGACTTATGGACTACTGGCATAATAGGGTGATAGTGGACAAGCAATTCAATTCCATGCTGAAGACTAAGAAGGATAATGAAATTATCGCTAGAGACTATTTGCACAGGTTTATTTATCAATTGTCTTAAAACTTATTATGAACACTTGTTTCGTTTTTGTGATGTTGTCATGTTTTATTTTGTGTAGTTAAGTAGATCTGTAACAAAATTTATGTTTTTGAAATGTTTTCCTCTCCAATTCATATGTTTCCATTCATTGTAACCTTAATTTCCAATAACATCCAAAGACAAAATCTGTTTCCTTGCAAAGTCTCAAACATACCCTGGCCCAAACCCTAACACCTAGCCTGTCCTGATCCCAATCACCCCGTATTACATATAGTAAAACCCTGACCTAGCCTGCCCTGGTCAGAATGCCCATTATACAATTAGTTATATATAGTTAAACCCTTACCTGCCCTAGCCCTAATCCTTAGCCTCCTGGGTCTCAGCCTCCAACCATCCAGTACTAGCTATTAATAATACTGTTGTGAATTCCAATGAACTCTATTTAACTTCGATTGACTTAACTTAAGTAGCTAATTTATGTCCACTCAGATTTCTATTTACATTTACATTCACATCACATTCCATAGCAGAAACACAATCACCTCACACAGTAATATAAGCAACATCATTCTAGGATTCAGTCAGTTACTATCATATTCTCCTTACTGGAAAATACTGTGTTGTCCTGGGGGAAAAGACTTAGTAGAAGCATTCTACATTGGTGACCTCGACGTTCCTCTCAACACTTCTGCTCTCCGAGGTAGCAATGGCAGAACCGCCAACTGTAGCGGCTGTCTCCTACTCAGGCTCTGAAAACTCCGAGATTATGCAGCTTCGCAAGGAGTTAACGCGTCTGTCAGCTCTAGTTGCGTCTCTGTCTTCAAAAGACCTTTCCCATCGTGGGCGCAGTCCTTCCCAGTTTCGACGCAGCAACTCTCGACATCGGCGTCGCTCACCCAGCCCTGTTTCACTCGCGGAGGTACCCCTCTGTTGGTACCACGAGAAATATGGTGCTGCTGCCAAGAAATGTAGGGAGCCTTGCAGTTGGGGGAAACTTCCAGGCCGGACCATAGTGGTGACTAATGCTCCCGATCTCTCTCCCACTAGTCGCCTTTTCTATGTCACTGATGTATTTTCTGGTATGAAATTTTTAGTCGATACCGGCTCAGAAGTAAGTGTTATTCCTCCTAGTCGGTCTGACAAGCAGCACCTGTCAGATAGTTTGTCTCTTCACGCCGTAAACGGCACGCCTATTGTCACCTACGGAAGACGTTCATTAACTCTAGATCTTGGACTCAGACGTTCCCTACCCTGGATTTTTATCATTGCAGGGGTTTCTAAACCCATCCTCGGTGCCGATTTCCTCAGACATTTTGGATTACTAGTTAATATGCAACGTAGCCTGCTCAGTGACTACCTGCCTCCGTGTACAGGGCATTACCTCAGTTGTCTCATCTCCTAGACCGTCCTTTCACCCTAAGGGTGGTAGCGATCCATATCTCACCCTACTGTCAAAATTTCCTTCTCTCACACGAGTTTGTTCACCGGACGATACCATCAAGCATGATGTCACTCACTTCATTGAGGTCGCAGGACCGCCCGTGTCAGCTAGGCCCAGGCGCCTGGCGCCAGACCGACTTCGAGTGGCAAAGCAGCAGTTTGAACACATGCTTCAGCTCGGTATTATCAGACCCTCTTCTAGTGCCTGGTCATCCTCGCTTCACATGGTGCCAAAGAAGACTCCAGGTGACTGGCGTCCTTGCGGTGACTATCGTGCTCTCAATCGGCTAACAGTGCCTGATCGTTATCCAATCCCTCATTTACATGATTTTTCTTCCTCCTTACAGGGTGCTACTATTTTCACCAAGCTGGACCTGGTGCGAGCCTACCATCAGATCCCAGTGGATCCGTCAGATGTCCCCAAGACTGCTGTGACTACACCATTTGGACTGTTTGAGTTCCTCAAAATACCATTTGGTCTACATAATGCCGCCCAGACTTTCCAGCGTTTTATGGATCAAGTCCTCCGTGGGATTTCTGTGGCTTACTCTTACATTGATGACATTCTCATCGCAAGTAACAATCCGGAACAACACCTTCTGGACGTACAGACTGTCTTTGATCGTCTCTCCACGCATGGTGTGGTTATCAATCCCAAGTTGGACTTCCTCGGACATAAGATTAATCGGCAGGGTGTCACTCCACTTCCTCAAAAAGTGCAGGTCATCCGTGAGTCTCCACGCCAACTACGCCGGTTCATTGGTCTCGTAAACTTTTATCATCGATTTCTTCCACATTGTGCTGAATTGATGATTCCACTACATGCTCTCCTCTCCTCGTGCAAACCAAAGTCTCAGAGTCTGTCCTGGAACGACAACGCTGTAGCCGCATTCCATGCCACCAAGGAGGCTCTTGCTGCAGCATCACTCCTTTGCTACCCTCAAAGTGACGCTCCAACTAGCCTGGCGACTGATGCTTCTGATACTGCCATTGGTGCAGTTCTGCAACAACACATTGAGGGAGCCTGGTGCCCTATCTCTTTCTTCTCCAGGAAACTGACTCCAGCGGAAACTAGATACAGCGCGTTTGACAAGGAGTTACTGGCAATTTACCTTGCTATCCAACATTTCCGACATTTCCTGGAAGGACGTCCATTCCAAGTTCTCACCAACCATAAACCCCTCACATTTGCACTGAACTCTCGTTCTGACCATCATTCTCCGAGGCAAGCACGACAACTTGACTACAGATCGACTCAAGCCTGCCACCTCGATGACAATATATCCTGCTCCTCATCTGCTCCACGCACCACTACTACACCTGCTTCACCCATCACTACTACTACACATGCTCCAGCACTCATCACCAACTCTCCTCGCACCACTCGTTCAGGACGTCACGTTCATTTTCCTCACCATCTTGTCGACTACATGCCGTGAGGCACTAAAGGAAAGGGGAGTGATGTTGTGAATTCCAATGAACTCTATTTAACTTCAATTGACTTAACTTAAGTAGCTAATTTATGTCCACTCAGATTTCCATTTATATTTACATTCACATCACATTCCATAGCAGAAACACAATCATCTCACACAGTAATATAAGCAACATCATTCTAGGATTCAGTCAGTTACTATCATATTCTCCTTACTGGAAAATACTGTGTTGTCCTGGGAAAAAAACTTAGTAGAAGTTTTCTACAATACCCTTACATGCCCCAGCCCTAACCTTAGCCTCCTGAACATAGCCTGCCCTGGTGTTTCTTTGTATAGCTGTTAGCAAAACCCAGACCCATATGACCCTAACGGTGGTCTCAACCCTCATCCTCTGTCCCGCGATAAAAGTAAGTTGCACCACAGGGCGCGCGGCGCTATGATTGGTCACATGATTTGATTAACCAATGAAATGATAAGGAACTGCGGGACTGTAGAAAAATATCCTCGTGCGCGCAGAATATTTACGTGGTGACATCGAGTGAGTGTCTCCAGGGACACTAAATTTACATTAAATTCACATTATATTCGGGTTTGTCACGTTCTGCGTATAATGACCCCATGGTATTATTTTTTTGGTTAGTCTGATTTGGATACTGAGAAATGCTCCAGAAGCACTTGCAGAATACACCAGAACTGTTTCATATGAAAATGAGATTTTGGTTAAGTGGTAAGCTCAAATTGTGCTTTCAATAAAAATTGTATTTATTTTATTTCCTAGCTTTCACTTGACAAAACATCAGATAAATAAATTGATGACTGCTGAAGGAATTGACATATGGAAGGTGGACCAGCACGGCAATGTCGACTTTAGAATTTCTATTGATTATTTTGCAAAAATTCAGAATTTCTTTTCTAGCTGCACAATATTAGAAAATGTGGAAAGATTGGTTGGTAGATCAGAGAGGCAAATGAAGCTACAATCTGTGAATCCATCAGATGCATTGAATATACTTAAAGTGGATATAAATCAAGATTTAATAGTTTACAGTATATGTAAGATTTTTGTAGTTACAAAAATTTTAGTATGTATTCACTGGGCAGTAAAAGAGTAGGAAATAATGTACCCCATAATGTAGTTCAAACATAGCAAAAGGACATCTAGCTATACACGCAACTTAAAACGATATATTTTAATTTCAGTCAATTTGCCAATGTACATTCACTTTTTCCAGCATCCATATGCAGAAATTGTGCAGTGGTGGAAGAAACTGAGCAAGAATAATTCAGAGGAAGTTACCTTCATTGAGTCCATAGGACAGAGTCACGAGGGGAGAGACATGCCAGCTGTTGTAGTGACATCTTCCAAAGATAAACCAAACGCAGTGTATTTCCAGTGTCTTATCCATGCTAGTAAGAATAGAATAAAATTCATATTATTTTATACCTGCCTTAACTATTTGTTTAATTAATCTGTAGGAGAGTGGATTTCAGGGACACAGTGCATGTATATCATGAATTATCTTATAGAAAACAAACACAGAGTTCAGGTAAAGTACACATTGAATAACTTATTGACATTAACTTGTGGTATTACAATGTATTTCAGATTGCAAATCTTTTAAATAGAGTGAGATTTGTGGTAGTTCCAATTGTGAACCCTGACGGATACGAGGTATGTTCTGGGGATAACTTTCTTTAAAAAATATTACATATTTGATAATAGTATACTTGGACCACCGATCGTTTGTGGAGAAAGAACCGAAGGAAATCGAGTGTTTGTACATGTCAAGAAGCTGTGGGTTACAAGGAGTGGCGGTGTAATGGAGTTGATTTGAATAGGAACTTTGACTACCAATGGGGAGAAGTAAGGCACTATACTTAGCTCTAATTCTTAATTTAACTATATTAAGGACACTATAGTATACTCTGCAGAAAATGAGTAGCTAGGGAAAGCATAAGAAAACTTCGATAAAACAATAATATTAACTTAAGTTTTAAATATGAACATCTTGAGTCTTTTTTTTTTCTTCAATCAATCTCTATTTAGGTAGTGGTGTATTGAAAATAAATAGCTAAAACAGCTAAGTTGTTCAGTTGGAGAACTTTAAGTCTAAAGTATTAATGTTATAATGAAATTTCCTTATACTTATGAAATATAATACGATTGTTCAATCCTTAAAAAAATTGTATAGTTGAAAGAATGCCGAAATGAAAGAACATATGGAAATATAATAGAATGAAAACTAAGTATTCAGAATTAATAACGTGAGTGGTGCAAGAAATATTTCACGAGGCAAAACCAAGTGAAATCACTTGCCTCATAAGTGCTATTTGTATGAGTAATAGCACAGTAACTGTGCTATTCGGGATTAACATGATTGCTTTAATTAAAACTGTATCATTCGCTCACTATCTTCGTATTTCAAGATTAGCTACATTTCCAAGATTAAGGGTTGCAAGTGTGCACACTTACCCATACTATTTCACTTAGCTACGGTGGTATTTCACTTAGTTTCCGTGCTATTTCACTTTGTTATACTATCTGGATGAACCAGGCATATTGAGTTGAAGGCATTTAAAGGTGCATGCATGAAAGTGAGATTTCATTTCCATATTGTATGATGAGTTACATTGAATGTTTTAACTCCAGAACCATAATCTTTATGGGATAACTCCACCATGCTTCTAAACTTTTTTTGGTGAATTGGAGCTTTCAATATATAGCATTGAATGTGGGAATATATTAAAACAATGAAATGCAGAAATTCTCAAGGAAAGTATCCAATGTGTTCAGGCCTGCTAGGATGCCTGAAGAATTGATCGTTGAACTCTCTCATATTTGTGTGTTTTTTTGTTTCGCATGCGTGTTTTGATTTTTCCCTGCCTTTTTTTTCTTAATGGCGAGCGAGACACTCTCAGGGGTAACACAATTGAAAATCAGGGATGTTTGTTTGTTGGCGAGCGAGTGGAGCAAGCGAGACAGTATTAGGGGTGGATAATGCAAAATCGAGTGTTGTATTACATGTGTGTGTATCGATGGTACGTATGCCCTTTAAACGTGTGCGGGGGGGTTCCCTTTTTTCTCCTAAAAACACGGCTTTTTAGGCTTGACACCAGTTTGTTCTGAAATAACAGCATTAAGCAAGTCTTACTTTAAACTTAAACTCCGAAGTGTGAGAAAATTCCTGCGAAAACATTTATTTTTCAAGACAAGTTGCTGCGACCGTTTACTATGGTATTGAAGACCCTTTTCCAGACTTAATTTCAAAACTTCACCATTTTCGGGCGATACGAAGTGCCGATTGTTGGTTGTCAAGAGCCATTGGTAGTCAGAATGCCGTAATATTAATGCTAAGGAGGCTACTATTACTCTAGGGAAGCTGTACGTAATTCCATATTTGTTTGCAAAATAAAAAAATGGCCTTTCTTTTAGGTTGTCAACAGTGACTGGTAAATTCAAATAGTCAGAATGGCTTAAATTTGATACTACGGAAAATACCACTGCTCAAGAAAATGAAGTAAGAAAGTAATTTTGTATTTGTGTGCTAAAATTGATAGTCTATTGTTTTTGTAGCTGATAGCTTGTCAAGAATTCACAGGAATTCAGATAGTCTAAATAACTAAAATTTGGTACTACAGAAGTTATCAATACTCAGGAAATTGAGGTAAGCCAACAAATATGGAATTACTACTTACTTCAATTTCATGAGTATCGATAACTTCAATTTACCAGTAACTCTTGAACAAACTCTCAGCTACAATAAAAATTTAAATAATTAAATGGCTGATGTTTGATACTACAAAAGTTACCATTAATCAGGTAAGAGAGTAATTTTGTATTTGTTTGCTGAAATAAAAGGTCATAACTGCTTGTGGGGGTAGGTTCGTCGCTGCCACCAGGAGAAAGAGGTGATGGTCAATAAGTAGGTTATTAGGAAGATAGAGATTACTCGCCCCAGAGAGTCCCCAGAGTGGTCGACCCAGAGTCGGTCCTTAGAGTTGACAATCGAGCTTATAGATTCAACTAATCTCACTAAATCTTACTGACTCACAAAACTCAATCTCAAACCCCACTGGTGCTGGCCTGAGGTATATATAACCAGCCACCATGTGGGGGTGACATATGAATAAAGGTGGTGAATAGGTTTGCATGCTATTACTGTGAATGGGTGTCAGGTAACTGGTTCTCATGTTCTGGACAACTTCCTGAATGGGCGTTCCCACATCCCCCTCGGCTCAGACGAGACCTCGGCTCGCCAACTCTCACAGGAACGTCCTCGATGCCATCATGTTCTCCTGTAACTTCATCAGACCAAGCTTGGCGACTCAAACCATCAACATTTTGGTTACTCGATCCCGGTCTATAAATTATGTTCACATCAAATTGCATTAGTTTAAGCGCCATCCCGTGTAATCTTCTATTCAGTGTCTTAGATGTCAGCAGTGAAATCAGCGCCTGATGGTCTGTAATGACATCAAAGTGTCTGCCGTACAAATAAGGCAGAAAGTGATTCACCGTCCGGGCTACTGCAAGGGCCTCTAACTCCGTAGCAGAGTATCTATGCTCCGCCCCTCTGATCTGCTGACTGAAGAATGCCACAGGTAGAACATCACCGTGTCTACATACATTCAAAACTCCACCGACACCTCGGCAACTTGCATCAGTATGAACAACAAACATATCACTTGACACAGGTACATGTAATATACATCTGTTACAAAGACTTACAGTTAGTGTGATGAAGGCCTCCTCCATTGCTGGGGTCCAAGCAATTTTCCCAGGGGCTTTGGATGAGGTGGATGGGGACAAAACGGAAGAAAGGTCAGCAAAGTTCGGAATGAATTTTCGATAATACCCGATTGAGCCTAGGAATGCTCGCAGGTCTTTCTTCGATTTGGGCTGAACAAACTCCTTCATGGCTGTAATCCTGTGCTCCGGAACTGCCATCTGTCCATTTCCAATTTTATGCCCAAGGTATTTAACATACTTCAAGCCCCATTGGCACTTAGACTTTTTACCCTTCAATCCTGCCTTCCTAAGGGCAATTAGCACTTTCTGGACATCTTTAACATGGTCTTTGAGACTGTCCGAAAATATGAGGATGTCATCGATGTACACCACACTGCAATCATCACAACTTCTCAAAATTTCACCATAATAGCTTGAAAAATAGCAGGGGCATTACGTAACCCAAAAGGTAAAACATTAAATCTAAAACAGCCCCAAGGCGTAACAAAAGCAGTGACATCTTTGGAATCATCCTCCAACGGAATTTGATAATATTCTTTCTGCAAGTCAATTTTCGATAGGATAGAAGCACTACCAACTTTTACAAGCATCTCTTCCAGGAGAGGAATTTGGTACTGTAACTGTGGAGTAGCACTATTTAAACTCCTGTAATCCATGCACAGGCGGATTGACCCATCCGGCTTAGGCACAGGCACAATAGGCGCTCCCCAAAGACTCTCAGCTTCCTCAACCCAACCTTCGTCCACCAGGTGCGTCACTGCCTCTTCAACTTTCTGTTTCAGAGCTACAGGAATCCTATAAGGCTTATGTGACTTGGGTTTGGCATCAGGTTCTATGACAATCTTCGCCTTACCACCCAAGTAGCACCCAACACTACCATCAAACACATCTTCAAACTCACACAGAACCTTCTCAATTTCTTTCCTCTCACTCTCAGCAACCTCATCATGCAAGACAACATTTGACTCATCCAATTCCATATCATCAGCAATCACTGTCATAGCATTCACATCTACATTTCTGTCCACAAACTTTTTAAGAGAGTTTACATGAGCTGATTTACTCCTATGTTTACCTTCAACTTCCCTAATTCTATAGTTCACAGCACTCAATATTTTCTCCACCTTATACGGCCCATCCCAAGAATCCTCCAGCTTACCATTTCTTCCAGGAATCTTACACCATACCAACTGACCAACTAATAATTTTCTTTCAACCTTCCCACAATCATAATAATATTTTCTCTTCTTACTCTCAGAAATGCTGTTAGACATGGCTACATCACGCAAAATTTCCAATTTCTCTGCTAGTTGCATAACCCAATCAGAAGTATCAATCTGTTGAAATTCCCTTAACTTCCACCCAGAATATAACAAATCCAAAGGAGTTCTCATGTTCTTCCCATAAATCAGTTCATAGGGGCTGAACCCAGTGGATCGGCAAGGCATCTGCCGAAGGGCAAACAATGCAAAGGGAATCTGGCCCACCCAGTCCAAACCCTGGGCATGTGCCTTTCTAAGCATGCTTTCTAATGTGGCATGCATCCTCTCTATAACTCCATTCGACTGGGGGTGGTACGGTGTGGTTTTCACTAGTTCAATTCCAAACAAGGTTGACAACTCTTTGATAAGTTTACTAGTGAATTGAGTCCCATTATCGGATAATAATCGCAAAGGTAGGCCAGTCCTACTAAAAATCCCAACTAGAGCATCCGCAACACTCTTAGCTGTTATACTCTTAAACGGAGCTACATCAGTCCATCTTGTGGCCATGCAGATAGTAGTAAGTATATATACAACCTTACCCTTCCCAGGCGGTAAAGGCCCTACAATATCGACAGCAATGACTTCGAAAGGCTCTGTAATGATTGGCCTTTCCATCATAGGGACTTTCTGTTGTCCTCTCTTACTTGATTTCTGGCAAACTATACAAGACTGGCAGTATTTGTGAACATCTACACTAACGTTGGGCCACACAAATCGTTTCCCTATAATATCAAGGGCTTTACGATACCCAATATGACCACACCCATTGTGAACAAGCTTCATCACAATACCACGTCTGCACTTAGGAATCACAATTCTTTTTAATTCCCCAGCAACATCATCAACCATCACATGAATTAATAAACCATCCTCCCATCTATAACCACGTTCATTCTTGGAAGCTAATTTCCTACAATACTTGAGGGAATTATCCTGTTGTGTTTCTTCAACGAGTTTAGCTTTATCATCTCCCCTGCTAAGATTATCCAAAGATAACTTATTACAAACCTCATCACAATCAGCTACCAGCTTTACCTCCCCACTACAATTTGGACTAGTCTTCACCTGTACTGCCTCATCCAAAGAATCCATACCAAATTCCTCATCACTAACTAAGGGCACAGCTTCACAGCTACCTTCACTAACTGTGGGTAAAGGTCTAATATTCTGCACCTTTTCATTTTCAAGTAGTGCACTCTCTATAGCATCCAATTTTTCTCCTCCTCAACCATTGACCTAGTCTGTACAGCACATACAGCTTTCTGTTTCTGCAAGGCATCCAACAAAACAGTTCTTTTATCCTGATTTAGCAAAGGAAGGGACAGTAAAGCTTTGCCCCCTAATTCTACCATACTGGCCAGAGCAACCTTTTCATTCAAAGTTACATCACCTAAAGTAATCTTAACCACAGCCATTTCTCTCACCTTCACATTCCTATCGTAACTATGGATCGTCACTGTCTCGTCCAACCTTGCTACCTTTGGCACCAGTTCCTTGGGCCATACTGTGATGTCAGCTCCAGAGTCAATTACCGCTGGGATCGTCGTATTATAAACCTCAATGTTAATCACATTCTGCCCAGAAGTCATTGAGTCTGGAGTAGACACCCTGAGAGAATTCTTGGCAGAAATCTTTTCCTTCGCAGAAATTTCTTCCTTCTGCTGGTTCCCTTTAGACGGACAATTTGGACTGGTATGGCCTTGTTGCTTGCAGCTAAAGCAAGTTATAGTTTTGTAGTCCCTTTGATCTCTCCACGACGAGTTATAAAAGCAATCTGATGTCCTGTGTCCAATCCTTCTGCACGTTGAGCACGATGGGCGAAAACCAGGAGTACCCATCTTCCTCTGTGTGTCCAAATCACTCTTGCGAGCAAAGTATTTCGCAACGTTTCTTGTAGTTTCAACAACAGCCCCGTACGTCTCATAGCATCCAAGTACGGCATCACGAAAATCCTCCACAGTTACAACAGAGTTTGAACTAATTGCTGCCAAACACTTCTCATTTACAATATTAGACAGATATCCTTTTAGTAAAATGAAGCGAAGTGTTTTCAAGGTCATGTCGTCAGTGGCAATTCTATTGACCATACTCTGTGCATTGTTGAAAAGATCTAATCCACTCATAGCAGCAACCGCCTCAGAATCAGGTCTGAGCAAAGACTTCATAGCTACAGATACAGTACATCCTGCTGCATTCAAAAGTTGAGATTTGGCTTTCTCGAAAGGTACATCATTGGTAAGTTTCAAATTTTGGAATGTCACAGCCAAGGGTCCTTCTAGGATTTCTTGAAGTCTGCAAGTTCGTTTTGTCTTGGGGCATTCATACTCCTCCAAAATATCTGAAAAATTTTGTAACTGGGCTGGCAATAACTGTTTATCTTTTATTTTTGGAAAATTTCGGATTGCTTGATTTAGGGCAAATATGGTGTCCTTCTCCTGTACTCGCTGTTTTTCCCAGGCCAAGTCTTCCATTCTCTCCATTTGCCTTTTGTCTTCTCTTCTTGTAGCCTCAGCAGTTGTTTGCCTGATAAGTTGACTATTTTGATCCAATATACGCATCATCATCTCCATCATTGATGGTTCTTTACTTGACCATTGGGGTGGTTCAACAGGTTCGGCCCGTGTAGCTTGCTCTTGAGGTTTTACACTTACGTCTCATACCCGGTGTTCAGTTCGGTTTTCCCCACATTTGATCAGTTCAGTTTCATCTCGGGGAACTGCTCTTTTCTCCCGTGCCAGACATTCGTTTCTTTCATCTCGATCAGCCATACTCGGTGCCAGTAAAGTAGATTCGCTCGATACAGATGCATTCTCCATGTCATCAGGATTGGATATAGTCGTGTCATCCGGCATAGATGTCGATCTTTTCCCGAGACCCAACATCAAATCGTCGTCCGATGACGTACGTGCTCGAGTTAGCATTCCATGATCGCCTCCGTATTGCAACTGGTCCCCTTTTTTCTTATTAGCCCTCTCCATTAGCCCCGGGTCAGTTGCTTGGTCCAGCTCTAGAGAAAGCCTGTACAAAAATAAGAATAATAGAATTAAAATTTACACTGTTAAACGTGACACAATTGATACAAGTAACAACCACACAAATGTTTAAATCGTTGACAGACAGTTCTTCCAGTCCCAGTTGCTGTCCTCTCTCGTTCTGCACAAACCAGGTTTTGTCAGTCTGTGGTATATTCCTTCGATTGGCGTGATGTCCTTCACCACCGCTGCTACCAGGTTGTGGGGGAAGGTTCGTCACTGCCACCAGGAGAAAGAGGTGATGGTCAATAAGTAGGTTATTAGGAAGATAGAGATTACTCGCCCCAGAGAGTCCCCAGAGTGGTCGACCCAGAGTCGGTCCTTAGAGTTGACAATCGAGCTTATAGATTCAACTAATCTCACTAAATCTTACTGACTCACAAAACTCAATCTCAAACCCCACTGGTGCTGGCCTGAGGTATATATAACCAGCCACCATGTGGGGGTGACATATGAATAAAGGTGGTGAATAGGTTTGCATGCTATTACTGTGAATGGGTGTCAGGTAACTGGTTCTCATGTTCTGGACAACTTCCTGAAGGGGCGTTCCCACACTGCTATTATAGTGTTTGCATGAACTAAGCTAAAACATAGTAACAATACTGTAGTTTTATGTTACCTAAGCGGGCTCGCTTGCCATTTGTGCTCAACACATCACTAGTTTGACGTACGTATGTCATTTTGTACTTTGACATTTAGCATATTTTTGTATTTGCTCCGTGTTCAACCCCGTCCCAAACTTCACTAAACAGAATTCTCCGGTTTAGCGATCATTACCCGTATCAGTCTAGAAATTGAATTGTTTACCGCTTTGAATTCTTTTGCGGGTGCAGTTAAAACTCAAAAACTTATGGGAGCTCTATTTCTATTTGAGTTAGTGGCGGTGGTAAGTTAATACGCTATTTGTCACAGTTATAAGCCCTACGCAACAGTATTTACTTGAAAATTCATTGTCCACTAGACTTAATCTCGCAAGCCAGACCCTAACACTCCGTGTAGGGTCTGGGGAAATTCAGTACATGAAGTTGTTCTGCCAGTGTCAGCACTTTTTCTAAGGCGCGCGTGATGACAGAAATATACAATTCACAACTCGCAATGGTTTACGCGCGCTGTAATAAAATCCCAATGATATCGATTGAGTTCCTTGGCAATAAACATTCACGCATTGTTATTAAATACCCAGAGCAAGTGATGACGTATTACTGCGTATGTCTGCCACGATTTTCATGGCATTAGTTGACACAAAACAGTCTAAGCAATTTCACCAGACCTTCCTCCTTCCCTTTTCCAGCTCTTCGCGCGTGCTTCTCTGTATGGTCGTGGGAGGGGGGTCTGGCTTGCGAGACTACACTAGACTAACATCGAAGGTAAGTCTTGCATAGGAATGTTCAGTTGTGTGAGAGTATTGTGCGTTACAACTACACAAAGAAAACATTTAAATAACATGACTTGATTTTGTTGCTTCTTTTTCAATTCAAACAGTTGCTGGGAGCGGTTACTATGGCATTGAATCCCCTTTACCATTATATACATAATTTAAAAACTCGACTTTATTTTAGTAGCTTGAGTGTTAATAGTTAGAATCAATCGTTTTAACAATAGTGTGGTTTAAGGCTCGCTCGCCATTTGTGCTCAAGCACACCACTAGTTTGCTTATTCTTTTTTTTGCTCACCCATTTAGTTTTAGTTGTAACTTGCTGATGTTGTGGTCACCAGCACCTTGTCTTCTCTCATTCTCGTCGTGTACGTGAACTGTCTTCGTCTTGTACGAACTGTCTTCATCATGTATGAACTGTCTTTGCCGTTCACGTTGAACTTTCTTCATTGTGTACGTTGAACCGTCTTCACTCCGTGTGAGTCATTCATATTGTGTCTCCATTCTGTTGTGTGTGCGGTTTATGAGATTTGTTGTTCTGTCATCTCAGTTACCTTTCATTGAGTTACTGTTCATTTTCATTTCTGTTAAACCCCTGAATCTTCATTACAATAATTTAACTAATTAACTCTTTATTTGTGATTGTCATTGGGGCTACGTATATGGCCTTAGATTGTTCAGTTTCTTACGAAGTCCAGGACATCTGTGGGCTTTACAACCCCACAGCTCTCTTGTTAAGTGAGGATAGCCCTGGCAGGACGTGTCTGCTCCAAATGTATCATGAATACATACAATACTTAGACTAAAATACTGTGAATCTGCTGCTAGGCTCGAGCTGTGGCATTCGATTATAGCAAGAAAGGTTGAATAGCAGCACTACATACAACACATTTGCGATGAAATGAAAAAGAGGCTATATTATGAAAAGTTAAGTATTAGTGATCAGAACATACTGAGCAAGTTAAAAGAAATTGGCTGAAAAAACTTTTGAATATACCAAACAACAACAAAAAAGAAGTTACATAAAACGTTATCCAGAAATAATAAGAAGAAAATCCTTACTTTATATCCAGAAGGTTTAGACAGCTGGATGGTAAATGTGTTTCAGGAAATCCTGACATTTGGTTTGAACTTTGTTCCTGCACCATAGAAGTTACTTAGCATAGGACACAATTTCTGCACTTGAAAGAAGTCATTACCAGAGAAAGCAAATAAATGATTTGAGGAATAGGGGTTGAATAAGATAATGGTACTTGACAGTGAAAGAAGATATGGGATGATAATCAAAGGGATTTGCATGTCAAAAACTGCACAAATCTCTATTAAACAGGGACACAGGATTAGCATTCATAGTTGTGGTGAAGCCCACCACATTATCAGCAACAGTACCTACAGACATCCACGCGTAATTATATTCATAGCTAGCTCATTATGGACATTCTTATTAATGCACACATTACATTATCCTTATATCATCTTATCCATGGTGCATGTGTGGCAGGTTTAGTATATTATGGCTTGTCACACGTGTACCCGCTCAGTTGTCATTCATTAGCCTTAACTTTAATTCCACGATCCTTGAGTAGAGGTTTGAAACCCTCAATTTGGGAGGTTGGAAAGCTTTGAACAGCTTTGGGTTAGCTAAGACAACTCAGGTGGCAGCCTACTTGGTCTGTTTCCCCTACGCACCACCACAATAGTCATGCTACAATTTTTTCTACCTTTTGTACTGCTTTCCACATCATTATAATTGTGATGTAATGAACTCCAACATTATTTAACTGTTTAAGTTTCCACCCATACATTGACTCTGATGTACTTCCCACGTCTTTCCTCAGTAATTATTTAATTATCTACTCTTCTATTTATTAATTATATCATTACTTACTTTACATTCATCAATTATGTAATTATTTAATTAACTAGTTTATTTATGTTTCTTTTGCTCATGACCCTTATTCTGTGATAGCTGGTTTTCTATATATTGGCTGGCTAAGTATCATTCTGGGAGTTTTTGCTGTATCTCATATTAACCTATGACACTAACTGAACCAAGAATTAACCTCTCTCAAGCTCAGGGAAGCTTAACTCCTGGTGGCAGCGACCTGCCTAGAACTGATTAATCTCTATTCTAGGGAACTTATTCTAGCCTTCCTTAGCCAGGAGGTCAAGAAGCTCCTGGGAACTCTAATCTCCCACACGTGTGGTGGCACACACACATACACACACACACACACATACACACAGAACACACACACATACACACACACTGCTGTAATTGTCATGAGATAGTACTAGCACACACAAACACACACACATAAACACACACTGTTGTAGTGCTCAAATGGGTTTTCTCTGATAATGCAGGGAGATTCAAGCTCCCCTAATCCATGCTCTGACAGATATCAAGGCCCTTATGGAGAATCTGAAGTAGAAACTCAAAACATAGTCAAGTTCTTCAAGTCAGTACACACTAAACATATTATAACATAAAAATTATTGCATAATTCACTTCAGGAGTCTTGGTAACGTGGTGGCTGCTCTGGACTGGCACTCTTATGGACAGATGATTCTTCGGCCATATGGTAAGTAGAGATACATGCAGTGATCAACAAAGTGAATATTAATTTAGTAGTTGAAACTGAAAGCATTTCACCATAAATTCCTCATTCTTGAAATATATATTGACTAAATGCAGTTATTAGGTGATACAACTACAATGATTATTTGTGAATTATAAAGTGGGTATAAACTTCTCAGAGCAAAAATTTACTTGTTAGAACCTTAGCACTCCATTTGTCAATGTGGTCTATAAAAATAATGTAGCTCTATATCCTCATTACAACTTCAGGTTATAGGCTGGAGCAGTATAGCTCAACAATTTATGATAAAAATAATGAAATTTGGTACATATGGAGGAAATAACTTACATACTGTATGCACAAAAGGTGAATATTGTGCCATCTTTGTTGATGTTATTAAGATGTAATTACAATGCTAATTATTAAAAATGAGGCATTTTCTTTATGAATTGTGTTCATGTTATAGCTATACACAAAAAAATGAAAGAAATAATTGTGAACATATTCTATTTTTCTCTGTGATTCCCTGACAGGCTATGATACTGTGTTCAGCCTTGTTGGGTATATTGCATGGGAGGTAAATGCCTTGTCAATTTGTACTGCTTGCAAGAACTAGCACTGAAGTGCAAACCCTCAGCTCTAGTTAGAAAAAAAGAAAGGACAAGGTAGGAAAGAAATAATAACAGTAGGAAGAAAGAGGAAAATAAAGAAAAATAAGGCAAGAAGACAAAAGAAAAAAGAAAAAAAAAAAGGAAAAAGATGAAAAAAAAAAAATATTGTCGACGTGAATTCGAACCAGTAACTATTAGGTTTGGTACTTACTCACTCAACGAGTACGCAACGCAACTTCTCACGCTGAATGCATGTAATTGTTAGCTATTTAAAAGTGATTTGCAACTTGCAAGCTGGCTCACGTGACAAGCAATTTTTTAAGGGGCGGTTCCCGCTGTAAGCCTACGATCGCACGGTTATGGAAAGACTCGCTTTTTTCTGGAAAATGAAGTCCAAAATCAAAATTCTGGCACATTAAAAGAACTTACTTCGTGAAATACTGCTGTTTGATGCCACTTTCAGAGCCTGGCTGGTTCCTACCTTCCAGAAGTGCCTGTTGACAGACAGAGTGACAGAATGAGTGAATGAACTAGAGCACTGAAGTGCAAACCCTCAGCGCTAGTTAGCTAGTATGATAAAGAAAATAATAACAAAGTGTAGAAACAAAAAAAAAAGAAAGAGAAGTGGCATGAAGAGAGGCAGGAAAGAGAAAAAGACAATGAAGAGGGACAAAACAAAGAGGAAAAGAAGGAAAAGGTAGGAAAGAAATAAAAACAGTAGGAAGAAAGAGGAAAATAAAGAAAAATAAGGCAAGAAGACAAAAGGAAAAAGAAAAAAAACAGATGAAAAAAAAAGATGAAAAAAAAAAAGCGTCGAAGAGGATTCCAACCAGAGACTATTAGGTTAAGTACTTGCTCACTCAACGACTACGCAACGAAACACCTCATGCTGATAGCATGTAATTGTTAGCTATTTAAAAGTGATTTGCAACATGCAAGCTGGCTCACGTGACAAGCAAGTTTTTTAAGGGGCGGTTCCCGCTGTAAGCCTACAATCGCACGGCTCTGAAAAGACTCGCTTTTTTCTGGAAAATGAAGTCCAAAATCAAAATTCTGGCACATTAAAGGAACTTAAATACTGCTGTTTGATGCCGCTTTCAGAGCCTGGCTGGTTCCTACCTTCCAGAAGCTGCATTCACCATAGAGCTACGTGATGGGGAGTCCATAAATTCCTACTTCCAGAATCACAGGTAACTATAGAAAATGCAGCTCTTTAATAAACAGAAACATATTATGTAAAACAATCTGGCTAATGAATGTAATAGATAATTCCTACTGGAAAAGTGTGGATTGCTCCAATTCTATGGCTTACTGAAGACCTAAGTAAAAATCCTCTACTTAAATGAAATACCATTTTCTTGTACAATAAAATTTTAACAGTGATATGCTTATTAACCACACAGTAAAAAATGGGGTGTAACGATACACCCTTACTAGGGTGTACTGAAACACCCTTGCGGAAAGGGGTGTAACGGTACACCCTATGGTGTATCATAACACCTTATGGTGTACTAGTACACCCTATTGAGCATAACTTCTAATAGAAGTCTATGGAAGAATCTCATCATATATTTTAGCTGAACTTTGTTCATTTTCTTGTTAACTGAAATTTGCTCTTACAAACTACTTCACAAGCTTTTGTTTGTCAATACACAGCACTAGTCCTTATAATATATGTGAAGCCCACACCATTGCAACAAAGGCTACAGTCTAAAACTGGAATGACATACACTTTACAAATTGTAAATAATACAATGCCATTTAGCCTATTCTAATGCTTCAGCTTTAGTCCTGCATATTTGACGACCCTTTTCCCAACATACATTATTACATCGGCAAGGATCATCAATATTGAACTGGTACCTCAGGGAATTTCCTGTTATAATTGTTAACCGTGATGATCATATTTACCTAACGACTATATTTATTTCACTGGTCATTATATGAATGCTAATAATGTTTATAAAAATAATCATCAATTGAAGGTTCCATAACTGAAGAGAACAGGAGAGCTGATTTCACTCATCCAGGATGGTGCGCATTCTCTACATAACATGCAAAACAATGTTGAATGTACAAGTAAAGTAAGATCAGATTTTCCTTTCAGTGAAGTAGCTATATGACCAATATCCCCAAGTCCACCCCACCTTTATTTCTTAACTACCTTCAGTATCCATACCTTAATGAAATACCACACAAAACAGCTGCTTATAGTTCAATTTATTCTTAGTATCTTTAGCATGGACAACACAATAGATTACAATATTATGTATACAAACACCACGTGTCTTAATTCATCCAGGTGAAACTTTGTCAATCTCAGTCACTTACTATCATATGCTAAGTTTCCCTTTACCAGATTTAAAATCGCCCTTCAAATCTGGCAATGGTCAACATTTGAACTTTATTGAAAGTAACTTAGCTGGCAAACCGTTTTTTTTTTAAGAGCAAATTATACTTGGGCTCATTGTGTGTGTGTGTGTGTGTGTGTGTGTGTGTGTGTGGGTTTGTGTGTGCAGTGTGGTGTGTGTGTGCAGCAAGTATACACATTTGCATTTTGTGACCCTTGCAGTTCATAAACCTGACATATAGCTCAGCCATCACACATTGCCATAACACTACCACTTACCATTTCAAAAGTACCAGTAAGATATTGCCCATGTTCAATGATCATGAAGAAGTGTATTTTACCTATACAAACATGCACACATACATACACATACACACAAAAATGTAATGGGTAACTTGAAGTTAAAAAAATACAAGTTAGTATGATTAGAATTGATTATTATTTGAGTGTGCTTTGTTTAGATTTTAGGGGAAATAGTTGGGCCGGGGAGAAATGCAACTGCTGTTGAAGACTGAACGAGTGAGAAGTATCGTGACATGTTATTCAGTCACTATTTTTGGCTAATTTCAGTTGAAACAATGGACACACTGGGAGCAAGGTGATAGAAGTTAGAGGATTTGTGACATAAAATAATCAATGAGACGAGAGGCTAAGTCAACTGATTGTCTTCTACAGAGATTATCTGTTGCACTTCAAGGGGAAACTTTACCTCAGCCATGGGTAGCATGCGTTGTCTAAGATATCTGCTCTCTTTTATATTATCATTATTTATTATTATTATTGTTATTTTTAGAGTTGCACCGATATTGGAATAAGCCGATATTCCGATATACCGATATTAATGGCAGACATCTGCCGATACCGATAACTGATCCGATATTTAATTAATTTTAGTCAAAGCATAATTATGACAAAGAAATTAAACAAAACAATAAACATTATTTAGGATGACAGAAAACTGAAATTGTTCTTTATAAAAAGAAGAGTTTCTGCTCTTTCAGGGGCAAGGCGGTTTCTTTTATCGTCATATATTTCTCCTGCTCCAGAAAAAAGCCTCTCAGATGGCACGGACGTGGGAGGAGCAGAAAGATACTGCCTGGCCAGGTTGGCTAGATGTGGAAATCTATTTCGATTATCATTCCACCAGGAAAATGAATTATTCTTATGAAACGAAACCAATGGTTCAGAGAGATATTTGTCCACCTTGCTCTTGTCTGTGCTGTCAGTGTCAACAACTCCAGCTTCTTCAAGAATGTCAGAAAAACATTTAAGGACAGTTGTCTTTTGACGTTTAGGAGATGGCTCCCTGACTTCACTTTCTTGCTCAGTGCATCTGTCAACTTTCTCCTCCAGTACCTTCCGAGCTCTTAATTTTTCAATTGATCCACTGAAGAACTTATCTTTGAAGCGACAATCGAGAATTGTTGCTAATACCAAAGAACTATTGCTTTCAACATCTGCAAACCTTCTATTTAGGGCTGACAACATGTGTTGTTTCATGGTTTGTACACCTTGATCATTTTCATGATTTTCCAAAGTCTTGCGTAAAGCCCTAATAAAAGGAATTATCAGCGAAGCAGAAGCCTGTTCAGTTGATATAGATTTCGTTATCTCTTCAATTGGATTGAGCACAACAATAGCCTTGTTAACAATGTCTAACTGATTAGCCGTTAACTGTGAAATACTGTGGCCATGATCACTACAATATGCACCTAACGCCATTTTCTGTTCCTGCACACTCATCAGCATGTACAAAGTGGAATTCCACCTTGTTGGTTCATCCTGCTTGAGATGATGAACTGGAAGGCTGAGACTCTGTTGTATTTGTTTCAGTTTGGAATAAGCCAATGGTGAATGTTTAAAATGGCCAACAATTTTGCGGCAGACAGCAACTGTATCTTTAACCAACCGTTGTGATAATACACCTTCATGAACTATTAGCTGGAGTGTGTGGGCAAAGCAACCCAAGTCAGCATATCCTCCATCCTTCATAGCCTTGACCATATTGGCTGCATTATCCCGAACAATCAGATGAACTTGTTCCTTTTCAATAGACCATTCCTTGAACATGGTTTCAAACATGTTCGCAATGTTTTCTCCAGTATGAGACCCAGGAAATGATTGTGCATGCAGTACTGCTGACTTCCTTTCAAATGAATCAGTTAACCAGTGTGCTGTTAAGCTAAGCAGAGAATTACTACTAATATCTGTAGTCCAAATATCTGTTGTGAAACTTAGATACTTTACTTGTGCAAGCTCTACCTTCACTTTAATCCTTATCTCCTCGGTAATTGTAGGGATGACTGTTTCAGTTATGTAACGTCTGCTTGGCAAGCTATACCTTGGTTCCAGAGCTTGTAAGAGAGCTTTAAAACCACTGTCTTCAACAATCGAGAATGGTTGATTGTCCAATGCCACCATTTCAGCAATTTTCCTGTGAATTACCTTGGCTCTAGGATCATTCACATCCCACTTGTTGACACGGTCTTGGCTCTCAAAAAGAGTTATTTGCTTCGTCGTTGGAGCTGGCACTGGCTGTTTCCCTTCCAATTCCACTCTCTTCTTCTCTTCGTACTTCTTAAATTCCTCTGGATGTCGACTCTTCAGATGGCTTATTAAGTTGGTGGTGTTGAAACTTTTAGTTGTAGCTCCGCCACGTGACACTTTTAGCTTGCAATTATTGCAAATAGCGTACTTGGTGTCGTCAGCTAAGGAAAAAAACAGCCACAGCGCTGACTTCTTTCGGGAACCACTCGCACTCGGAGTAGCCATAGCTGGCTTTAAAAACTGAACCACACGGAAAAGAGTTTCGAGTTAGTTTGACGAGACCAAATGTGACAATGATCACGTCACTAATGTGCACGTGACCGAACGCATATCGGGAACGAATCGGCTCGTTTGAAATCGATGCCGATACCGATATTTTTCTGGCATATCGGTGCTATACCGATAGCCGATCCGATTATCGGTGCAACTCTAGTTATTTTGTTGTTGCTGCTGTTGAAATATTGCCAAACAACTCTTGTTATACTATGAATTATATTACATGCAATTACTTCTGTAATAGTACACAGCAAACATTGCCCAATGTATGGGAAAAATTGCCGTTCAATTGAAATAGGCCGCGGAAAATGAAATAGTATGGCTGGAGTTGAGATAGAACAGTTTGCAAAGTGAGGGGTTTTGCTTAAAAGTTTATTTAAAGTAATAGTGGATTAGGTTAGGATTTAGGTGTACTATTAGCGAGTGATAGCACTAGTAACCGTAGTCGTAAAGCAATAAACAGTACTCGGCTTTGCCTCGTACCATTTCAATTGCATTACTTGTGTTATTAATCCCGAATACCATGGTTACCCGTGTTATTACTCATACCAATATACCCCACACCAATAGCACATTGAAAAACGTTCGGGCTAAATCGCCACTAAATAGAAATGTCCCATAGAAAATGTTTAGGGTGCTAGTTTTGTGCCAAAGGAATATGCTATCAGTTCAAGTCTAATACCATGCTATACTGGGTCCATGACTGTTATAATCAAGGTATTGGTAAGTTAAGATTTTATTCCAATCAAGAGCAAAATCAAGTTGAACTTTGAACTAGCTAAAATTAGCTAAAATTAGTACCACAAATAAAAGTTACCTTAAGGTAGCCATAATAAAATAGTGTTGGCTACATGTTAGGATGTCAGTGTACTATTACCAAGTAACAGCATGGGTAGTCGTGGTATTTGGGATGAATAGTACTCATGAAGCAAAAAAAAAAGCTCTCAGCTTCACCTCATTCGATTTCAATTACCTTACTTACGCTATCCTGACTACCATAATTACCCGTGTTATATTCATACTAACTCACATTATTCTGTCTCATGTTTTGCTGCCACTATGACACAACAAATCCTTTTATCATGACCACCAAATCTATATGAATATAAACAACAACACACTCACACACAAAGTACATTGACTCACACAAACCGTTGTTTTTCATCTATCAACAACTAGAGCTGGACGATATTCCGGTATTATCGTTGCACCGCAATATTAACCTGATATCGGGATACGATATTTTGAGAATGTCCAGATATGATCGGTTCACGGTATCGTTTTATAGGAGCAGCCATTTTTGTTATAATGGATAGATAACAAAGTTCTTACATCAATAGCTAGCCGAGGATCATATCAAAAGCAAACACAGTTTCAATTGACATGTTAAAAAATATCGCGATATATCGCTATATTGTGATAATATCGTATCGCCTGTGATCGCCCAGCTCTATCAACAACCATTACTTATCTACTTAAAAGCATAAGGTATGATATGTTTTGATAGCTATGTCCATCAAAGCAGTAGTTCTAACTATGAAGTGCAAATGTGTATACCACTAAGGTTTCATTTACGTAGATTTAGGCAGACCTTTCGTTCGTGATCAAGTTGAACATACTATGCAATACATAGCTACTACCATTTAGTAATAATTTTTAAGCTAAGCCTATTTATTAAATCTGACTCTCACTTAGGCAGACCTCTCAACTCTCACTCATCACGGGCGAGTTTCACACACTTGGCTGGCATATCAAGCTCTCAAGCAAACCTATATATATTTCACACAAATCACTGTTACTATAGCTACACGATTTATCAACAATACTGTGGACAATAGCTAAGGTTTGCAGTATGGAAAACGAGCAAAAGGTCTGGCTTTTCTAGAAAAAGTCATGTCCCCTATACAGACAGGTACTTGTAGGGGTTTGCTATCTTAGTTTAACTACATAGCTACTTGTTTGTTACTAAATGATTAATCTCATGCATATGGACACAATCTTCAGCATTTTGCCACCAGGACTCGATCACTTATGAATTTTGGTTGCTAGTTCTGCCAAGGTTTGGATAATAACACCCTCCCACACAAAACAACACGACAACACGTGTATGAACCACAATTAACTTACAAAACATCATCAGTGGACCATAAAGCTTTCTTGTCCCGAGACAAAACCAGCCAACGAGCTTCTTAGACTTTCATTGGAAATTATGGTAAAGGGTTTAACTCTAGCCCTCATAATCGGTAAAGGGTTTCTTATACTCAACATTGGAAAAGGGTTTCTACTCAGTGTCACCCACCACAATTAATTAGGGGGTGTGGTAATTTGTTGGAGAAAGAGGCGCGCGGAGACACCCTTGATTGATAATGAAAGAGCTGGAGTTGATGTGCGGAAATTTTTATGGTTAGCGAAGCAATGTGTATGTAGATCTACCAGGTCATTTACTTTGTTAACAGACTAGCACTTTTCAGTCATAACGTTCAAGCACACGAGCTCAACTGAGCTCAACGCACTGCTGCCCAGTAAAACTATTTTAGATCAGAGCATTTCCCATTAGTATGCACTTATTCTAGTGAACCTTAGCAACAGTTAAGATGTTTTAAGAGACAATGGGAGACAAATGGTAGTGATTGTTTATAATATATAAAAACAGGAAATATTGAGTAAGTGGCAACAAATGAAATTTATGAAATGTAATGAGGTAATAAAATGATGGTGTCTTGTGGAAGTACTCTGGTAGTTCGTGGGTGCATAACAATGTGGTGATATAATTTGTCATAACATACATGGATGTGTTTGTTCAAATCTGTCAGGGTGTGCGTCCGGTAGTGTCTGTGATATTGGTCCAGTTTGTGTGCATTTCCATAAAAATATATTTCAGTTCCGTTAACTACTAGTATTTTGTGAATTTGAAGTGCTTCAATAATGTCCTCATCTTTGTTTAAAATAACAGTAGCATTCCTTTTGTATGTGGTCCCATGAACTTTAGCCCACTTCGTCCTATAATGGTAATAGTTATGGTTTTAAGAATTTCACAATACGTATTGCTTACTCAAAGACATTGAAGGCTGATATGGTATCTGGCAGTTCAGTGGTTGCTACAGGAAAAGCTATATACATATACATAGTTGGTTCATTTTGTAATATACATTTGCAGGCGATCATATAGGAATATGTTCTCCCACCTGGACCAGTAGTGATATGGTCTTTCTGGCAGTCTTGCGTGATGCTCTGCGTGTAGCACACATACTGCTGGTAGCGCATGGCCAAGGAGTATGGTATGTTGACATAATTTCCCAGCGTGTGTGTCAAGCTTTTGAAGTATGAATGTTTAGCTTCATACCTCATGGTCCAGTGATAAACAAGTGGACCAAATCTAAAATAAGACACAATTAGTATGCAAGTTTAGTCAGTGAAAGTAACGGCCACACACCTCTACTGTTACATGTCAGTCGTGCTTAAAACACATTTATGCAGGATGTCCCTCCCAAACTAGACTGACTTTGTTTAAATACTCTAACAGAATTGACTTACAATTTATCTTCAATAATTGTTTGAGTGTACCAAAGGATGCAATAACAAACCTAGAATAATTTCATTAAGCTAGCACTATATGAGACAAGATAGCTAAATGTGCAGTGATGAAATTAATCGCAAATTTTTTTAATATAGAAATGTTATTTCATAGGAAACGTTAATTATTTTTTTGGATGTTTTACAAAACAGTGAGGATAACGATAATTATATAAAATACACCAATAAGTCGAAGACTTTCGAATCGCAGTCAGATTTGCAAAAATAACCATGTCCATGTCATCATTCGAGTGACTCTACGTTCCAAAGTAAATTTTTTTCAATGGGTATCATATAAAAGTCATAGACAACATTGGTAACATGAAGTATGGATAGGGACTACACTTTTCTGATAGGGGTTTTTGTCACTAAAGTAATATAAATTCCTATAATAGCAGTTGTACTTACTGCAGTGTGAGTCGTGGCATGTGTACCATGAAGTGCATCTTTGATATGATGCTGTCATTTGGATATAAGTCCTTGAACTGAGAGTGGTGCAGGTAGATTTTTTGTGATAAATATCCAATTAGATCCTCTGTTGTTCTTGGACTAAACAAAATGTCTACTATCCGCATCATTATGAGATAGTTCTCCCAGTAAGGATCTCCTTCTGGAACTAGATCCCCGATGACAATAGGTAGGATTCTTCCTAGTAGCCACATTTGGGCAGCTGTGTACGTAGGTACGCAAAATAAATTAAAAAAAGGAATAATAATAATAATATTGACAATAGAGTAGAACGTTAGTTATCTGGACATTATTGCACCAGAGGGTATCCAGATAGGTGAATATTCTGGATATCTCTATATGAGCACTATGGAAGGGTGTGACCATTTGCTATTGCATTTAGGGTGTCCGGAGATAACTGACTGGCATCCAGATTACCGACACTCTACTGTAGTACACTGTGGAATTCGCCCATAGGATAATGTAATGGGTGAGTTTGTCAATGTGTAGCCCATGATTTTGTGATTGCACAGTTTAACTGCTTGATATTTTACTCAATCCAGGGTGACAACTGTAAGTGTAAGGTCCACTTAGATGGCTATTGTCTTCGAGATCCGCTTTTGACACTAGGATGACTACTATAACCCTTATGCTAATTGTGTGATAAGGGCTATTGGCGAGCGAGCAAAGCGACCAAGACACTCTCAGGTGTAACGCAGTGATATCACTTAATACTTTAAATGCCCCTATTTCACAATCACATCACTGCGCCAGCCGTACTATTTTAGCTTTATGGCACTCATAAACCATGTACAGGCACTCCAGCTATTACTCTGCTATATTTCTAAATACAGTAGTACTATAATATGTCGAGCTATTACTTACATATATAGCATGTGTGAGTCTATTCACATAAATACCTGATTGTCTGAGAGTGTGGCCATTGCTAAATAAAGTTGTAGCATCTATGAGGGAGCACTTGTCACTAGCCTCCATGTAACCCAGCTCAGTGTTGGTTAGCCTTGTGTTTAACAAATCTATGGGAAACAGCAAGTATTATAAAAGAAACCGGAATTAGTTTGTGCTTACCAAGAGTAAAATACTGTTTCACTTCCACCATTATTTTTATCATCAACTTTATTTCATATTGTAGAGCTCCTTCCAGTATGTCATGCATGATGTCAGGGATCAATCCACCATCGCAGACATGGAAATACCTTTCATGAAAAGAGAAGAAAACAGTACGTTTATATGTTGTGGAAAACCACATTATGTAGTGTACCTCAATTCATTAAGGTGTGAGTTTCTGTTGATCCCATACTGTTTTGATGCCTCGGAAGAACTCTCTGCTTGTACACAATATTGCCTGTGGGTAGTGGGGTCCCTTAGGATGAAATCTTCTTCTTTGAACTATGTATTGAAGTAGCATTGGTTGCAGTTTTTAAATATTTGGATATAGCACACGCACACACACACACACATGCACGCACACACACACATGCATGCACGCACACACACACACACATGCACGCACACACACACGCATGCACGCACACACACACACAAGGACCAACTAATTGAGCATTAACAGATTTTTTTAACTGAGAGAAGTTGTGGGAGGATGCAAGACTTGTGTGATAATTGGACTAGGTAACTTGGAATGAAGTCAGCAAAATAATTGTCAGGGGGCAATGATTTCTTTGGATGAGTGGGCTCTGTGTTTTTAATACAGTAGAACCTCTCTTATCTGGACACCTTAGATAAGGGCACCTATATTACCCAGGCACCTAAATCAATACTGTAGCTGCCTACAAAAATTCCGTGTCAGCTGGATCATTAAGTTATAATTTCAATATTTTTTTTTAAAAAACAACAACACCTGCACGTGTTTGGTAAGGGATCGTCAATGTTTTCCCAATAACTTTTGATTGGCAGAGCTAATTATAATTTTCATACTTCAAGTTGGAGTTATTTCACTACTGTTCATTTTAAGATATAAAATAAGAAAAAAGACACATTTTTAGCAAAGTTATGATCAAATATGGAAAAAATGCAATCAACTAATAAATTACGTATAATACAAAGTGAATTATCTCAAATGTCAAAGTCCCAAACAGTACCTATATATTTTAGATGTCAGGTAACATTCATTCACTTTATTTTTAGTAATTGTATTACAAAAGTTAATTCTCATTTTTCCTAAAAAAAAATTGGTAAAAAAATCCTGCTATTTTTTAATAATTTCTTTAATAAATCAGCCGGCAAGAATTAGACCCTTAGTGTGAGTACAACTTGCAATTACTGAATGTGTGTGCAAAATTTAAAGCTTTGATAATCATTTGAGAAAGAGAAATCAGGCAATCAAAAGGTGCACATTTTGGAACGTCAGGACTGATTAGGCCAATTCACACATCTCATTATTTCTGTACAGAAGAGTAAGTTTTCATTCATTCAAATTTATATTTTTTCTACAACATATCTCCTCTCTGGTTAAGTTTTTGTTGTTCATTCTGTCATCTTTTCTGTACACTCTGATCAATATGGTAATTACTATTTAATAGTCCGTAATGATATTATGGTCTAATTAAACTTGATATGTCGCAAAAAATCATGTTTCGGTAAAATTAAAAAGCACCTCCCCATTAAAAATTCCTCTTTGCTTACCTTAGTTTTGGCTGAATCCTTTGTTGCCATGCACTGTCTGCACATTCTGTAAGCTGTACAGCTTTCCTTGAATCCTCCAAGTGCCAGACTAGCCAGATTGTCCGCTGATATGGCACATAATGCTCCAAAGTACTTCTTTTTTTCTCCTTTTATATCAAAGGTTTGTCCAATTTCCTAAAACATCACTTGGTTTATATTTTTGTATATGTCATGTCAATGTTACACTTACTAATTTTTTAAGATCACGAACAATTGGTTGTAGAACGAGATCCATTCCATATTTTTTTAAATGTTTCTCTTTCAGCAGAGCTACCAGATGGATAGATGACAACCGTGATCTCTGTGTTGGTGGTACATTTCCCAGTGTGAAGTAGAAGATACCTGGAGTGAGATGTAAGTAGATGATGTTGTATAGTATACAGAAATTAGAAGTTATTGATAAATTAAACATAATGTGAAAACTGTGTGACTATTATATTTCAGCAGCAATTAATAATTACGTTATGATATTCATTTATAAATGACTCTGGTGTGTACTCTTGATTGTGTTTACTGGTAGCTTTGACATACTTAATTTGTGAACTTTTGCTTTTGAGCCCAGGGGATTGCACACTTCTAGATCATCGTAGTACAGAAATATCTGTAAGGATGGTGATGCAGTGGAAAATAAGGGATGTCTTCTATAGTGAGACCCATCTGTGTAATCCCCTAGCCACCCTGTGGTTGTAGAAGCAGCTGCCTTATTAACCTGAAAGTATATGTAACTAGTATGTACATACATGAACCATATAACACCACTACATTGTTCAGTAACATATAATCTCTCCTTTGTGTATTAGGGCTATTATTTTACCTCCATCCTTAGAGTGGATGATTGTAAGAGGCTTTGTAAAGTCTTGTCTATGGGTATGTATATGAGTTCATCTTTTTTGATGATGCATCTTCGAAGTCTTCCACAGCCTTTCCACACAGGATGTTCACCAAGCACAATCTTCTCAGGATCCTAGGTAGATTTTATTTTTTTAATTTCACCCATCTAGATTGCAAGTGTTACAAAACTGACTAATGCTTGCGTAGATATTCAAGCTGCTTGTGCTTTGTGAAGACTTCACTGAATGGATTGGCGTAAGGACTGTCATCATTGAAGAGTTGATCCAATGCATCCATCTTGCCCGGTGAGACTCCAGCTTGTGATAGCTCCTCACTCACTTTAATATGCAAGTGCTTCAAATGTTCCTAAAATAACATTTATAGCAGTGAGCAAATTTTGTCTTTACTCTACAGTACAGTCCCCGCTTATAGTACCTGCATTAAACATGTTACTCCTTGGATTATTCCCTGCATTGCATTTTGTGTGAGCTTATGGTGTTCTTTTGTTTGTAGACCAAATGTTGCAGCTGTTCTAGAGAGATGATCTGGTTGGGATTCATCAACAGTATGATCTGAAATACACATCAACATTGTGAAAGGTAACTTACAATGTATAATGTGTATAGGTTTTTACCATTATCACTGAAGGAGGAAATTTCATTCTGGTATACTTCCTCTTCAGTGTTGTATGGAATGAGCTGCTGTTCTAGAGGAGTTTGATGAGCAGGGACCATGTAGATGGTGGGGTTGTTGGAAATATCACTGTCACCTCCGTGCCATTGATACACGTGCGTTCTAAAACTAAGGAAGTTTTTGAAGTGTCGGAGACATCCATTCATACCACAGGTAATGGAAAATGTTGTTGATACAGCATGGTGTTCCCTGATGTGTTCCATGTAATGCCTCAACTTCATGTTGAGTCTGGCAGTATCATCCACTGGGCATATTGGACATATCAGTCTAGCTGTGGAGAGCTATAAAACACGTGATGTTTTTAATCTGAGAGTTTATGTAAGAAGGGGAAGATAATGAGGTGTTTCTAAAGATGCAATGATTTACATACATACATACATGTATTACCAAATTCAACATAGTACTGTTTCTTAAATTTGAGTTGGTTAATTGTTTACATGTAACACACATACGACCTATAATGCGGAGAAGTTTTAAGAAAAAAACTATCTGTCTGGTATAAACTTGCTTGCATTTGAATAATTTGTACTAGCAAGCTAAAGCTTATTTTTGTCATATATTATCTACGGCGCAATCATTGTATGTATTGTTTGGAGTATGTACTGACAACTTAGTTTAGACGTTGAAAAAATATCATAATTCTTACTGTGTGTTGTAGAATGGACCGGGATGATGGGGATTCACTAGGACCCGGATCACTTCTCTATATAAGTAAGTATAATATGTATATGTCATTTAATTGATATTGATATCATTAGTCATAAGTACATACAGCATTAATAGAAGCACTATTGGTTCGAGTTCCATGTGAGCGGCCTCTGGGCGTGTTTCCCTAGTATATGTGAATAGTGAATGTCACTCTATCAGTTATAATTCCCACACCAATGACCTATGTATATACCTGTGGAGAGATGATGCTGGCACCAAAGTTACTAGACTGGAAAATAAACAATGCTGTATGGAACCTTTTAAACTAACTAATAGTTAATCAATACCTCAGTAGGATCGTGCAGTCTGCGTGGCTGCCTAGAACCCTATAAATTAATTATACACAGTGATTATGTTCAGTTACTGATACCAATGTTGACGTTCTGTCATTACTTTAGAAAGAGTAGGTGTTGTCACATGAACTTCTGCTGATGTGCACTGATCAGCTGGTGTGGATGTATTCTCAATATCAAAGCAATCCATTTCTGAGTCATCCTATTACAAGAGATAATATTTGTTATATTTTTTCCTAGGCAATTTGTACTAATGTACCACAAGAGTTAATGAAGGTGAAACACAAGAAATCAGTTCCTGGGTGCTGCTCTCTGGTGGAACCCGACCAGTCTAACAAAGTCATATTTGATAGTGAGTGAAATATTAAACTTATTACAGTTATCTATTATTAACCTCTTTGTGCTTTGTGATTAGTTGTCTCAACTTCACTCTGTCTCCTATCTTGGGTGCTAATTCCTTCATCTCCATCTCCGTCAATTGTATGCAGCATTCTCCTGTCACTTCATTGGTTACAAAATTATCTATTACACTTTCAGAAATTCCATTATCCAGCATAAAGTCCACCAGCTCAGTGCACGACAATCCTTCCATCGCTAGTTGCTGTAAGTGCAAAATTCTGTCAGCTTTCAAGTCAATCCTTATATAGGCCGAGTATGCCTGTGATCATGTGATCACCGAAACTGTGTTAGCCACTATGTCTGCTGGGAGCGCTATTGGCTCCCAGAAGTCAAATCTATTTAGCCAAAAGTCTACAAGAGGTTTGAGGTTTTTTAAATGGGAGAGCTATTGGCTCCCAGAAGTCAAATTCAAATCTATCTAGCCAAAAGTCTACATGAGGTTTCAGGGTTTTTTTTAAATGGGGAGAGAGCTATTGGCTCCCACCAAGGTCATAATTCAAATCTATTTATTATTGTAGTTGTTGTTGTTGTTAATATTATTATTATAATCATTATTATTATTATTATGATTATTATTATTATTATCATTATTATTATTATTATTATTATTATTATTATTATTATGAGGAGAGCAGGAGGAGAGGACGAGGGGTAGGAGAGAGGCGGAGGAGACGAGAGGAGACGAGGAGAGGAGGAGGGAGGAGGCGGAGCAGGAGGAGGAGGAGGATGAGGAGGAAGAGGAGAGGATATGAGGAGGATCAGGAGGAGAGGACTTTATGATTAGTATTAGGAGGAGGAGAGGATTATAGTATAGGAGGGAGAGGATGAGCATGAGTATGATGAGTATTATTATTATTATGATTTCATTATGATTAGCGTATTATCATTATTTGATGACGATTAGTAGTATATTAGTATCATTCCCCCCCCCCCGACTATTATGAGGAGTATGATGAGGATTAGTTCGCTCAGACCACCCAGGGTGATCTCCATTATTATTATTACTATTATCATTATTATTATTATTATTATTATTATTATTATCATTATTATTATTATTATTATTATTATCATTATTATTATTATTATTAGTATTATTATGACTATTTGTATTTTATTATTAATATTATCATCATTATGTTATTATTGTTATTGTTGTTAATTGTTGTTATTATTATTATTATTATTATTTATTTTTTTATTAGTATTATTTTATTATTATTATTACTATTACTATCATCTGGAGAAAACTATTTGCTACGATAAGTCTTTTATAGAGAAATTTGCTCGCCATCTTGTGAAAACGTACCACATACTAGACGTACGACATGACAATTTTCAGATACTTTGTTTCAACTTACCATTGAACTAGTTGTGCAATCTTTCACAACTTAATTTTTATTCTATTGTACAGTATGTGTGTGTGGTGTGTATGTGTGTGTGTGTGTATGTATGTATGTGTGTGTATGTATGTATGTGTATGTATGTGTGTATGTATGTGTGTGTATGTGAGTGTGTGTATGCATGTGTGTGTATGTGTGTGTGTGTGTATGTGCGGGTGTGTGTGTGTGTGTGTATGTGCGGGTGTGTGTGTGTGCATGGTCGTAGCAAGTGATCTGGCAGATCCGACTTTGATTGGACCACTTTTGAGTTTAAGAGTGGGTGCAGGGTTTCATACAGGATTTTCAGTTTTGGGGGGGGGGGGGGGGGGGGAGATGTTGTGGGTGGGTTAACTGGGATGGGAGAGTATACGTTTTACTAGCACTTCCAGTTGGAACAGCAACCGTCGAAAGATCGTTTAGTCACATGAAGATGATAAAGACCAGGCTAAGGAATCGCTTGTCTGATGAAAACTTGACTCACCTTATGAGAATTGCCATTGAAGGCCTAAACTTAAGTGAAGTTAATTTAATGAAATTCTGGACAAAATTGATAGGCGCATTAGACTGTAATAGGTATATTATTCTATTATAAAAGTTTGTGTAAAGAAAAGAGTTTGGGGGGGGGGGGGGGGGGGGGAGAGATACCGGGCTCCCCCCCCCTGTATGAAACACTGGGGTGTGTCAGATATTTAACTGGGCATATGCTACATGCATGCTGCTGAACTGGATTTTTTGTGGCACATATGACCTCATCTTCTCTTTCAATATAAGTCTTGTTAAGGGTGGCCGCACACCGCCCACGCAATTTTTACCCGGTTGGTTGCTAAGCACGATTCTGCTACTTTCTTTATTTGCAGGGCTACTCTACTATACTAGAAGGATAAAGTACCTGCCGAAGATACTGCACACCGACTTTGGAGTGAATCTGAAGGAAATATCATGGCCCCCGATGTAAAACTTTGAAACAACTTTTTGGAGCGGTGCGGCAAGTTGGAGCTCCAGAATTTTGTACGCCGCTAGCCAAGACAATACTCTAGGGCAAGACAACGAGTTTTTTTCCCATTTCAATATTACTTTATGATTTATTTACATTTTTTTCCTTTTATAAGATTTTGAAAAATTCAAATTGTGGTGCCCTTCTTTTTTTTGTGTTCTACACGTGTGCAAAAAATATAGTCGTTCTCATTATTTGATTCCAAGAAAAACTGATTCAAAATTGGATACTTCTATTCCACTCGCAATTCTTAAGAAATAGCCCCACCCCCATATCTCGTACTACGAGTACGCGAGCAATTTTTTTTTTCAATTAGTTTGTATTGGTTCTAAAAAGAGCCTGCCTATATCAAGAGTAAACAAACATCAATACAACAATAACAAGAGAGTCAGAAGAGAGAGCAGTTTATTGGAGATAGCCATAGGTGAAGGTATTAGATCTGCGCAGCTTGGGAAGTCTTCGCTCCGCAGAAATTGAGCCTGGTATATCCATCTGCTTGAGTTCAGGTGCGCAGAGTCCGGAGAACGGCTACAGGAGGAGAGACTGCCTGGTGCACCTTGCTGCGTGAGCTCAGACGATGTATGGAGAGTTGCTGTAAACGGATATGAGACAATAAGAAGCTAAACTAAAACACCACAAATTCGCAAAGTATACTTCTGCTACTACTGCGCGATAGTTTCTGCTCGCGTATTATCAAATGGTGGGGTATTGGCGGGGGATAGATTAATGTCCGGATCTACAGGCAGTGCGCGTTGCTATGTGCGGCCACCCTTAACATCCCATATTATTCAAGAGCCACACTTATCATAGCTTGAGTGCACCCACTTCCTGGCCTTACCATTTCAAGTGCTTGCTACAGTGTGTATCATGTATTATCAACCTCTGTATAAGTCCAGGGGATTGCGCCTGACTGTTGTTATTTAAATCAGTAGTGTGTGTGTGTGTTCCTTTATTTTTACTTTCAGTTGCTTATTTTTTCTCTCTTTCTTTCCTTTTTATTAATTTCGGTCCCTCCCTTCCTCCCTCTATCCCTTCCTTATTTTTTTTGTTTAGTGTGTATCTAACCTCTATGTATGTGTTGTGTGTGTGTTTGTTTGCTTCATCTTTTCTCTCATTGTCCTCTTTATCCTCCCTCCCGCTTAACTTGGAACAGTCACCCCTCATTAATTATAATGTAAATTTAACAAAAAAAGTGTGTGTGTGTGTGTGTGTGTGAATTATTATATAGAGAAATGTAGAAACAATAAAAGCAACAATTAACTCATTATCCAAACTATATTTTGTGTATTCTTAACCTCTATGTATGTGTTGTGTGTATTGTGTGTGTGTGTGTGTGTTTGTTTGCCATTGTCCAAACTATATTTTGCTTCATCTTTTCTCTCTTTCTCCTTATTCCTTTCTTCCTCCATCCGTCCCTCTCTCCCTTCCTTCATTTTTTTCCCCTTCTTTTTTTAAAATGTGTATCATGTATAACTTGTGCGTGAGTCCAGGGGATTGTGCCTGACTGTTGTCAAGTCAGTGGACAAATTGATCTTGGAACACCCTCACCCCTCATAATAAAAATGAAGAGTTTATAAAAAAAAAAAGAGGAAAAAAGTGCATGTGTGAGTATGTTAGAAGACAGAGACTCTGTACTAACCACTATGATTTAGCAGAGCCTCCTGTCTTCTGGCACATACAAAAGCAGCTGCTATTTGTATACACTGGTCAACCACTATGGTTTGGTTGGGGGTGAATGGTACATGTTGAACTACAAGCATGTGTTGGGTATTAGTACTCATGCCAAACTCATGATGGTGCGTACTACTACTGGGAGTATCATATAGATTAAAAATTAAATGGTACATTCACGACCTTCTTTGGGATATGATATTGAAAGCTTTAAAATGGATTAGCATGCTCCAAAAAATATTATAATGAAATGTGGTTTGCACACACACACAAACACACACTATCACTTAGGGGTACCCATAAAGGATTGATATTAAGCAAATTACAGTTGTTCTGTTTGTTTGTGTGTTTTTTTTGTTTGTTTTTTTTTTACCCAAGTCAGGGATTCATACAGGATTTTTTGCTTGAGGGCGGGAAACAACACATGCGCAAATGAAACTTTAATGTCTATGTACGGTGCTTCCTGCTTAACACTTTTGTTCTTGACTTATATCGCGAGGTCATCGATCTTGAGTACCTCAGAAAGCTTTTTTTTTTGTTTGACTGAAAACTATTTTCGAAGTTTCTGTAATGCTTTGGGCTCCTAAAGTCTACATTAAAGGATGAATTATGAATTCAGGCTGAAAATTACTTTTCAGAAATAGCGTATGATTAGTTGTAGAGTTACAACCCGAAACATTGAAAAATCCTACGAAGTATGTGCATGATGTAAGTTGAAATCGCAGAAATCGCATCCACAACCTGACCGCATATTTTTGCGGCTGCTTTCATACGTGGTTATAGGTTATTGATATGTGGGGTCATCTGCTCAGTCTCAGTTTGTGAACTTTCTTGTTAAACAGAAAACATAATTTGGGTAAATTTAGTAATTGTACTACTATTATTATTTTTTTTTAGCAATCACCGTTTAGAGCCTCTTTTTATTAATAATAGCAGTTAGTAGCCCTAATCCTGAGTTGTGTTGTCACTGTGTGTATGCAATACTTTTAGTTTTTATTCGTACATCTTGGTCCGAGTAGGATGCAGTAATGCTTGCTCACTAACATTTCCTCATTATTGTTCTTTGACTTGTGCAATACTTCTATGCTTGAAGTGAACTTATTAGTGAATTGTTGTATTATCTGTTTCAGGATTCTTCTATAGAGAAAATGTCCAGGATATCTAAGTAACTATTATAACTAATTTGATTCCTTGTTTCAAAATTTCCAGCTGTTTTTTTTTGTGGTATTTTGTAGTCATATTCATACATTATTTTAATATTGCCAGTTTCAGTTATTCAAAATAAAAATTTATTTAAATGTGAATATCCAATGGTGCAACCAGTCGATACATGTGGGCAATATATCATAAATGAATGCTTCTACTTTGCCTACCTATCAAATTTTGCATGCAAGCATACACATTTATTACTTTAAATATACCTGTTTGGCTAGGGATAGATATAACAAGGTTTTTATTGAAACTCCACTAGCCTTTATTTGTTGTAATTCGGTTTATCACACTAACAGTGACCTTCATCAGTGGATGGCAAACAATAAATAACATGGTGACATGAGGGTGGTGGTATAACATGGTGACATGAGGGTGGTGGTATAACATGGTGACATGAGGGTGGTGGTATAACATGGTGACATGAGGGTGGTGGTATAACATGGTGACATGAGGGTGGTGGTATAACATGGTGACATGAGGGTGGTGGTATAACATGGTGACATGAGGGTGGTGGTATAACATGGTGACATGAGGGTGGTGGTATAACATGGTGACATGAGGGTGGTGGTATAACATGGTGACATGAGGGTGGTGGTATAACATGGTGACATGAGGGTGGTGGTATAACATGGTGACATGAGGGTGGTGGTATAAAGTATAAACATGTTAAGATATGTGAAAAACAAGCACACAGTTTGGACGCAAACGCACACACGTGCATACTTGTCTTGTCTCAATACTGCCCACAACGGGTCACGCGTCCCTCCAATGGAGGGTGAGTAGAGCCTCAACTCGGCTGGGGATTATGGGTGCACCGATGAACAGCAAGACCGCTGGCACTTCCAAACCATCGCTGGCATACTCCACATTGTACAGCGCCTTGCTGGTCCTTCACTGGTTTCTGTCGTTCTTGTAAACACTTGTGTCGTTTGAGGTCTCCAGGCCGTGCGAAGTTCCTTCCACATACACTACATATCACATCACATACACACACACTCACTCACACATATAGCTATGCTCCATGGAGCTGTCAAGTTTTCTTTTATGGTGGGATGTGCCATATGTGAGGCTGTTATCCCTGCGGTGCTCTGTCAACGATAGCTCAAAAGGAGTGGCTGTATTAATTGAATTTGCGAAGGGAGCCAGCTTGCTGAAAAAGATAAAAAGATATATTTACCAAATTTTGTCAGTGATGAATATACAACTGTTGGTAATACACTTCCTGTGAACATACGCCAGGCAGAGGATAGGTTGTGTTATAGTGTGGTAACAAACCAGTCTGACAGTTGAATAAATTATTGTTTATCTTCTCAGTTCTGCACACACATACACACACACACACACACACAATAATTGTCCTCACCAATGAGGTGCGCATTGTTGTACAAAATACTTGTTTTCTCCAGTTCTTGTGTGACTGATTATAGAATGTCACATATCCGAACACACTGGGATCGAGGGGTGTTCGGATAACTTAATCCTATAGAAAAATGTATTGTAGAGTGCTGCTATGAGAGGGTGTGGTCAAGCAAATTATTCGTGACTGCACGTGCCACTATTGAGTTTTGTTGTTTTCGGATTCTACAGTATGTAGTTAAATTGTCGGAAAGATAAGTTCATTAAAAAACATCTACCAAATTAAATATACAATTTGCTGTGTGTGTATGCATGTTTGTATTGTGCATTCATGTTGCTAGATGTTACCTGGTGGTTTTTATTCAATTCATACATATGCATAAAATATACCTACGTGGATATTAGACAGTTTCTAACATTGCCTCGAAAGTACTAATTGTATACAATAATCAGCATAAGAACTTGGAAGCACAAAAACAGTGCTCAACCACAATCTTTGCTACGTATGGCATTGGAACACATTACGGCTACTGCTTTATCATGTGCAAGCATTTGATAATCCAATAGGATTCAATATTGTATTTATTGTACCCTTGATATTATCAAAGTATTTCCACATATTAGTGTGTTATAATTTCCCATATTAAACACAAATGCTCTATGGGTGAAACTCCACATTCTGGAACATTAAATGAAGAAAATTAATCACTTATGATTGTGTTGTGAACTATGCATCATAATTATACTTCTACTCATGCAATGATTTCCACATCACTACTCATGCATTTGCGTAGTGAGCAAAATCAATGGAAAATCAATGGAAAAAAATTGTAACTGGTGGAGTAATAATATCACGAGAAGTACAAGAAATCACTTACTGCAAATACATGTGGGTTCTCTCACCATATTATAACTCCAATTTGGCACATTAAAAAAACGGTGTGCTATTAAATGTTTTTCCGTACTCAGTATAATAAGTATACGTATATATAAGTGTGTGTGTGTGTGCGCACCAATTTACAATTCAAATATATACATTGGGAGTCTCCGGATAACGGACACTTCGGGAGCTATATACATTCAGCGCATTTTGTCCCTTGTAGAGGATTGTCCTTGGGAAGATTCTATTTTCATTATTTTGGTACAGGAATTAATTTTTTGGGGACTTCAGGTATTGTCTTTCTGAGAGAGATTATCATACATTGTCCTTTGTCGGAGTGTCCCTTTATCAGATACTTCACTGTATATAACTTGTTTCATATTTTGGGCCTAACTGTTTATGCTATAATGGTATGTCCTGATATGTAACGTAACTTTATTTAACTACAATTCGCTTATTGGTATGGTACCTGTCTGTCATCCTCCTAACTACCATTGGCCGTCTGAGCTGATGTGAGCCCGCGTCATGTGTGCGCATGCTCCTTGCGTGAGGCAGCGGTATACCTTGGACCCATCCCCCTGTGTAGCCCTTGGGGTGAGAGACTCGCAGGTCGAGGTGGCAATTAGCATAATTGCCGGCATCTCCGAGTCCCCCCAGCTCAATCAATCCAAAGAATGGATGGAGTATTCTAGCTACTATCCTTGAAGCTAGTGGTTTGCATGGGAGGTAAAGTGGGACTGAGAACATGGGCTATCAAGTAGCTGCTAGCTATCATACTAATATACTGGTGCCCGGGTGCCATTGCTTCTGTGTTACCGCTTAGCGCAGTCCGCCGTACTCACTTTCCTCTGCCGATCTTTCCTGGGCTCTGTATGCGTGGGCTCACTTCGTTAACTACGTTAACTAACTACGTTAACTACATTCAAACATGTGGCTGATTTTCGATTTCGAGTGGTATTCTATGCACTAATCTGTAGCAAACGTGTGAAGGGAATGTCTCCATTATTAATTGTTCTTCCAATTCTAGTAACTTATTAGATTTGAACTACGTATTTTGGTCAATGTTCAGATGACTCCAACTCCCCATGCTTGGACAACCCCACCTTCCAAGACGTCCATCCAGTATTTATTAGAGTGCATTTTAATTTAATTAAAGAGGCTAACTATGTGGCTATCCGGGGACAATCATCGGCTTGAGTGCTTCATTGTTATCATAGCTAATATTTACCACTTTACATTCTCCTTTTTTTTGTTGCTGTGATCATAACATCCATGTTTTCATCATTATACAATAATAATATTACCGGTAAAACAATAATAAACATATTAAAAAAAGAAGTTATTCATTAACTAGAATACATATTAATAACCACACAGGTGACATAAAGATGTTTGATATTTTTATGTACTGGTCATCAGAGTTCACAGCTTCAGTGTCACAAGACTTCAGTCCATCAAGCTACATAAAAACCAAAAAAAAAAATATATATAATATTCAGGCCTAAAAATCAACTTCCAATCTGAACTTATACACTTTGTGATACGTAACCTAATCCCACCACCTTCATCACGCCACAATCATGCATAATTCAATATCTATTTTCATATCATGTGTTCAGGTTCACAGTAGACATTGATAGCAAAACAACAACAAAAACAACAACATCTCTATTATTATTTCAATGACACAATACTGCAATAATACAATGTCATGATAAAATGTGACCGTCTACAGGAAAACCGGGCACAACGCGGCGAACGTAAATATCGAGAAAAGATCGATCGATTTCTTAAAAATGTATTGTTTCAAGCCGACGGAAGGGAACGGTTAAATCTATTATAGCGGGAACGACTTAAGCTACGACGATAAAACTTGGAGAGCTCAATATCTGGACGCCGACAACTCTGTAAGTGCAAAAAAAAAAATTTCAAAGGGTGCTGCGTTGTGCCCGGTTTTCCTGTAGACGGTCACAAATACAGATTGAAAATTTTGAGGCCAGCTAATATTCAATCAGAGTATTGAAATACATTGCAAATACATACACAATACTTGTAGCACGAGTCAGAGTGCAATATGGGAAAATATTTTAGAAGCATGCAAAATATTTTCATGAGCCGAAGAGAAAGTGAAATATTGTGTGAGAGTAAAATATCATTCCCATATTGTACAACGAGTGTGATAAGTGATTCATTGCTGCCTTGATATTTTTTCTTAATCGGTTACAATACAATTCTAATTGATTCTACTTGCATTCAATAACAAGCATACAATTATGGGAAAATACAGAACGCTCGCGTGATGCAGAAATATTCAAGCTAAAAATATCAAGGCTGCAATAAATATATATACAGTAGAACCTTTCTTATCCGGGCGCCTTGGGACCAGTGGGTGCCGGTAACTCTGAAAGTGACTGTATCTCTGAGACAAAGTATTTTCAATCTAGTTATGCCTGGAAAGGTCACTAGAATGTCAATCCACCCACTCACTTAATTGATTTTGTCCAGATTTAGGCACCTGGATAATAGAGGTGAGGAGTCCGGATACGAGAGGTTCTACCAGTACTCTATGTAGCTAAAAAAAATGCAATTACGGAATTTTTTTTTTAAATATTCCAAATTAAACACAAATGTATACATTTTTCTGTAATTGCGGCTGCGTTAATACTTCAAACAGAACTGCCAGGTAAGTGATGACAAAAAATATATATGTCCAACAAAATTCCTTTTGTCTCATTGTGATCTGATGTTCCCTCAATTTGGTGAATCATTTTTCAGACAACAGTCATTACTATCACAAACTCACTGATTAACAAACCGTAATAATATTAACTTAGGTTCTATCCACACGTTGGACGTGCATTAAATGGAATAAGCCTTAGCGATACAAAATAATAAGCACAAAGCTGGCAACACTCATACACTGGATATTCTATTGTTTCAGCGAGATCACCATAGGTGTGAACACTCAGTGGTAATTGTGCAACACCTGTCTAAAGTACCACAAACCTAATCAACAAACACAGTTAGGCAACTGGGCTATCATCGTGATGAGGTATTAGCCAAGACAAGCAGGATTCACTAATCAAATGGTACTGTCCACACATATTGTGCCAATTTTTCCTACTGGATGACCAGCTCAGTTAGAGAAATAAAATCCAGCAATACTCTTAAAAGCCCTCACAACTACTTACATCTTCAGGGTTCTATGTATGTAGTGGGAGGGGAAGCCACATATCCAAGACAAGGTGTAAATAGAGCCAGGATATTAGTTATAAAAAAAATATTGGTTTAACTAATTTATAGCCCGCGGGCATAGCTAGTTACCGCTTGAAATTTCTATTTGCAGTAGTACGGCTGCTGGAATGGCAGGGAAAAGAGTCTGTCTTTTATTCATTAAAAGTGCTGTTTCAACAAAACAGAAATGTAACCGTAATGCCCCCCAAAACTATAATCTTTAAATTAATCTAGCAAGTGTTAGCTTACACGATTCAAGTATAGCTGATAGCTAAATCTATTTTTTATGGTAAAAATAAGTCTAGATAGCCACCTATCCCTGCGTACAAAATAAGGTTAACAAGTCGCGGTGTAGGTACTAAAGTAAACCCTGGCCAAGTTCCAATTGTTTTGTTATAAATGTTTAACTACTGAGTTGCAAACCTAGCTAGGAAACGCTTCTGTCGCAACTGCTACTAAACCTCAAACATTCGTAACAAAACCAAAACATTTTGTATATTATAGCTCGCTACCTACGCTCCTTACTTACAGCTAATTAGCTAAGTGCAATAAGAGTAAAGTTGTAGCTAATTGTTACACAAAGAATACATAACAAACTTTATTTCCACCACTTCTGTTTCCTCCCTATCTTTCAATGGTTGCTACGAACTATATCAGAAACCAGCTCATCAACAGGAAGCCACACCCATCATCTGCACCCACCATACAATGGCCGACAGGAAATGGACCCACAGGTGACATCACAGAACCACACCCCCAACCACCACCCCCGCAGCCGAACACTACCATACCCCCCACCACCATGTTTCTAAAGAGTCACCTCCACAAGGCACACAACAAGAAACAACACTAACCGATTAAGCGACAACCGGACAGAAGCACTGAACCAGGAGAAGCCACTCCCACACAACCACCCCCATCCCCCGAGATAGCTTCACAGTAGCAGGGAGCATGGACCACGATGAAGAGAGAGGCAGACACAACACCTGTAATGCAGCTACAGAGACCATCTACAACAACACGATAAAAACGATTGTGAAGGGTTGCGATCAATCAAACACATTGGGACAGATGATTAAATCTAAACTTCAGTAAGGTCCATCTAATCCTAACCAACCCAGTACTACAGACTGATGCACTGAAGGAAATGACACCCGCCCAACCCACCCAACTAACCTTACCCAATTACTCCACCTATCCAACCCCTACCAATCCTACCTACCACACCCACCACTACCTTACCCCCTACCCCCCACCCAATTCACCCCATGTCTCTTACATGTGCCTTCCGAGGAATCCACAGACCTTGTCCTACAGTCAGGTGACTGCAAACAACAGACCTACAAACACACAAACAAGAAATAATAACAATAGATACAATAGGAATAACAATTTTTCACTAAAGGGGAAATCTCATCCCCTAATACTAATATAGATAGCTAACATACGTAGTCAACTCAATTAGCATACATGTACATATAACAGATATTCAACTTTATCATTCAATCGACCATAAAGAAACCAGTGAAGGCATCATTAAATCTAAATTAATTTTCAGAAGTGTGCATGATTCGTGTGAAAGATCATCTACACAACAACATACACCTAAAGCTTTCCTGTGCCCCCTCCATTCACATGCAAGCAGATTATTTTTTTCATACCCATAGCCAGGGGGGTTCGGTTTAACCCTTTTCAGTGACCAGAAGTTAATAATTAGCCACAATATGTACCTCGTAGTCCAGAGCCTAGCCACCACAAATGTATAAGACTAGCACCAATTATCCCAGGTACCACAAGGCATGCAATTGCAGCTAGCGTGTACAGTGTTATTACTACGTGCGTGCACAGTGCTAGCACTAAGCACACAGGTAAGTCAAGCTATGTTACATTTAATATTTTAATTTAAATTCTTAGTTACATGGCATATGAACCTGTAGGAGTTTGAGTATCAGTTCATCCCTCGTTGTTATTAGAAGCTCACTATGCGAGAAGTCTATTGCACTATCACAGTGGCAGAGAATCAAGGGGGCAGATGAGGGCTTGAGCCCCCTTACTTTTTAGAAGGGGGACTCCCCCCCCCCCATATATTGTGGGATAAAGGAATTTCAGAATACTTCATAGAGGTTAAAGTCAATTACAGCAATCAAATTTCATATACTCTTAAAAGTACTAGCTATTCATGTACAACATGATGCACTCTCAGTGTATGATAGCCAACCTGACAGGTGGCCGTCTTAGCACCTCCCCCCTCCCACTTTTCATATGCTGTCTCTGCCACTATCAGTTAAGTATTCATCAAGGCCGTAGGAAGTGGTATGGCTGGTTGGGTTTTGGCCCGACCACTTTTTCTGCGAGACCACACCCCGACCTCACCCGCTTACTGCTTACACTACTCAGAGGTCCATTATCGCGTGCTGTTCGACACCAGCCATGCAACTTAGACTTTCCTGAACCAAAGTTTTGGGAAGGATAGGCCCGTATTAAGGAGGGAGTTCCCTCCGGTTTTCTAAATGGCCTTTCCTCCATTCAAAGGTGTAGTGCTCTGCCAGACCTCTGCCTCCTTGGATACAATAGAAGAAAATAGCTAATAGCATCTCGTGCGGGCTCTCAAGAAAGGCCAAACTAAGGACCATTCATATAAATTTTAAACTTTAGTGTTTCTGTATTTTATTGTATTTCTAAAATTACGATTTTGAACTTTATTGAGACCACACCCATTTCCTGGCCAGACCACTTGAAATTTGCTTCCTACCGCCTTGTTCATTCAGTATTCAATGAACTTAGCTATAGAGACTAAATTAGTGTCATCAATATAGATAGCTATCTACATCAAAATTTTTAATTATGTGTAAAAATGATTGAAGAAAACAAAACAGTGGATGTGGCTTTCGGTGCAAAATTAGAACCCCTAATTCAAAGTGCTGGCTATGGGTTATATGTGCCAAAAACATTAAAACTCACCTTTTATAACTTTCCTTGTTAAAACATGCATGGCAGCTGAGCCCCCTCCCGTCATCGCGTCATAGAGTATACGTCCACAAGTCAGTAGAGACGTCGTCGCGTATTTTTCCCCCGGCCCCCCACAATATCCAAAGCTAAAAACTGAGGAATTGAAGAGCATGCGTGCAGAGTGGGCGGAGTAAGTTTGTTTAAATTACTGCGCGCCGCTCCAGACTATTAGTAGCTAGCGAGCGTGGGGAGAAGTAGTGGGGGCTGTGATGGGGACATCCAACAAGTAAGTTGTGTTAGTGTGACTTCATAAAACATATTTTCCTATTGTATTGACTATCTGTAAGTTTGTTTAAATTACTGCGCGCCTCCAGACTATTAGTAGCTAGCGAGCTAGCGAGCGTGGGGGGAGAAGTTGTAGTGGGGATTGTGTACCTTTACCTAATACATAGTTAGTGGGTAAAGGGGAGAACCATGTCCCTTTACCTATTACATGTCCCTTTACCTATTACTTTTTTTACCTAATACTTTTGGTAGAACCAATACATAGTTAGTGGGTAAAGGGTAGAACCATGTTCCTTTACCTAATACTTTTTGGTAGAACCATGTCCCTTTACCTTATACTTTGGTAGAACTTAGTCTGGTCAAATGCAATAGTATGACCTGTTCTGCTGACTCATCATACATTGGTGCGTGAAATGTTACCACAAAATGCGCACAATTCTGCAGCACACGGTTCATTTTTTTAGCTTGTTAATTAAAGTGTGGATGCAGAAAGTGCAATGAGGGAGAGCATGCAGTTATTTGGTGTCACTGAAAGAAAACATGAAAGAAGCTATATGTGGAAGTCACTCTGATCTAACAGCTTGAGTTGTTGCTCCAGCTCAGATATTTTGTGAAGCTTAATAACGTCACAGCTTCTTTTCTAGCTAATACCATATAATTTCTTCCTCCGCTTCTTCGCCTGAACAGTAGATAGATCACTCCTGCATATGCAGCAAGTCGCCATTGCTAGCCTGTCTGGATGCTGCAGCAGAGATCCGATTTTTACACGCATTTTATTAGGATAGCGCGGTTAGCTAATGGCCATTGCGGCTTCCCCCACTTAACGTGGGGAACCAGAACAGGTCATACTATTGCATTTGACCAGACCCCTTTCCCCACTATGCGGTAGGTAAAGGGTCTGGCTATGCCAGACAGGTAGAACTATGTACATTTCTATTTAATATTTTGGTAGAACCATGTCCCTTTACCTAATTCTTTTTTATTTAATACTTTGGTAGAACCATGTCCCTTTACCTAATTCTTTTTTATTTAATACTTTGGTAGAACCATGTCCCTTTACCTTAGTGGGAGTCAGCTGGTGAAAGAGTAAATTTGAAGAAACTAAAGCGTTTTTATCATGGTTATATGTATACTAACATATCCCCAACTACTTGTTTTTTTTTTTGTAAATCATATGTAAGCCCAATATTTCGTGTGGGTGTTTCTGTTTTGTTTTATTTTTCACTAGTGCACAAAATTTCTATTGGGTAAAGGATATCAGTAGTTGGTAGTTGGTAGTAATCAGGTAAAGGGTTTGGCTGGCTAGATTTTTTGGCCCATTTCTTTGCTAATGGAGTTTGCCTTGTGATGAATAATAGTTGTGTACTTATACATCATGGTGATTGTAACTACAATAATTACTCAACACAGTATCAGTACAATTATTTCGAAAGGCCTGATCAGACAATCACATCTCAATCAGTTAGCCTTGACACTTGGTACAAATTGACGCTATAAAATGTTACGTAAATTTAGCTAGAAATGGAGGTATTGATTCTTATGTGATAATTTATAATCTGAATATTTCTGTTTTCATGCAGGTGTACTTGATAACCTAAAACAAGTCCCTGTAGAACTGTGGCAATCTGGAGTATTCACAGATGTGAGATGTTTGAGTAAGTGATTTCCTAGGGGGTGGTCAGTTAAGTACTAAGTTGCATGAGCTATGCACATCTGAAGTTTCGTGTGTTTGTAGATTAACTTTGCCCTGCGTTTAGCTCTTAAATTCACTTTATTCTAGTCTGAATACCTTGTCGTGTCATGCCCTTGGTCTTTCATTGTGTTCCTCCTTATGTACATGGCTTGAGTCATGCAAAGCCATTTCTAGCATTTCTTTTTACGCATAAGGTAGATGTTGAGTCTTTAACATGACGCTATCCCACCCATATTTTTCCGACTGTGAAAACATTTGGGAAAATATGTGAATTTTAAAATAGGAAACCTATCTGATTGAGAACACTGACATTTAAATGATGTTGAAAATTTTTACCAGACAATACCTGTATGACAGAGATAGTGATGGGAAGGGGGCAGGAGGGAGTAGCCCTCTTATCAATTTAAGTGCATACTAAGGTGATATTTATGAATCATCACTTTATTGCCAATGTCTGTCAAGGCAACATAACGATTAACTAGGACCTGTATATAGTTTGGTTTGGTAAATGGTCATCATGCTAAAAAGTAATGCCTCTTTAGAATACTTTGGCAAACAGTGCAGGCTCTTTCATTGAAGTGAAGCCAGTGGGGAAAAACTAAACATCATAGTTCAGAAAGCTAAAATGTGGTATTTTAAGAATTTCAAGGATCCACTATACAGCATAGTCTGGCTTTGCCGACCCTTGCCTCCTTTTAATATGGTGCGGGGGAGGAGGAAAGGGTCTGGGGACTTTAGTACTAATGATCAGTCCAGAGCGCCAGATTCTGGCGCTAACCATCCATTAAAAATATTCACCGCAACGCTTGTATACTTCGCCTCAAAGAGATTGATACCTTCAAACCAGAACGAGGTCGTTTGATATAAAGTAAGGCAATCTTTTTCATTACCATGCAATACAAGCGCCTTCTGAGACTGACATAGCATATAAATTGCAAAGTGAGGGACCTCTCTCGGATAATAGACTGCAGGACTACCCAAGTGTCCATAATTAGGCTTAATTAGCGCATGCACAAAAATTCATTTTGAACTAGTCATTGGCACTAGAGTCCCCAGACCCTTTCCTCCAACCCCGCACAATATTAAAAGGAGATAGGGTTAGCAATGTCAGGCTATATGCAACGGTCATTGAATGTCTTTAGGTAAAGGGTTTTCATATTAAAATATCTTTTTTATAACTAAAAAGTACTTATATATATGTAGGCCACATAGGAGTTGTATTAATATACAGAGGTCTCCACTAGTTTCATGATGGTACACAATGTTTCATAGAGCAGTCAGGTGTGTAGAGTGCAACCTAGTCTACAAGTTATCGAGGAAATGTGTATACCATGGCATATATGCCTTTACTTGGTAAAGGGTCTAAGTAGAATATTAGAATTAGTTGTGTGTGTGTGAGAAGTCGTAACCAACTAAAGTGAAAATAAACATAGAATGCAGTGATTGTGTAAATGCTTGGCTGTTCAACTTTGAGTATTTTTTTAAAATTATAACTAGAGTGAGTGTTTGAGAATGGAGTCAATTCAAACAAATACATTTGGTGATTTTTCAGCATATTATATGATCAGTCTGAAATTGAATATTTATAAATATTTAATGTTATTGTTATTTCCATTTAGGCGAGAGTGTGGAGACCTTCAGTGCACCAATTTCCTCAAAATGTCCAGAAATTTGAAGAAATGACTGAAGGTTATTTCTGTGAACAATACAAGCAAACTATAGTGAAGTCATGAACATGATTATCATTTATTTTACTCATATTCATTGTTTTTATTGAATGTACTGTTATAAAAGAAAGTATAACAAAAAATATGAGAACTGTAGGGGCGTACTAATAACACTGAAAAAGGTGCCCACTAAACATTACTAAGGGTGTACTAAAAGCACCACTAAAGGTGTTCTGGATCACATGCTAGAGGTGCATGCATAACACTGTCTAGAGTGCCACACAAACGCCTACAGAGGTGTTTAAGGGTGTTTCATTACACCCTGTTAGGGGGGTTAAGGGAGCACCATGTGAGGAGTTGTAGAGGAGGCGCCGTTCTAACACCCCATAAGGTGCCCATTAAGCACCCCATTTTTTACTGTGTGATGTAGCTAGACCCTTTACCCTGTAGGTCATCATTCTCCTATGCCATGCAATGTGCACAGCTACTCCTAGGAATTCTTAAACTGTTCATCTACTATGCTATAGAGAGAGATGGATTTCACAGACTGAACCCTCACATGACAAAGTATCAACATCTGCATTCATTTAGTGCAATGTTATCTACTTCATTATGAAGAAGTGTTTCGTTGTCCCATCTGGAAGACTCATAAAGAATATCTTTAAACATCTGATTCAGTGTAGCCATTTCATTAAGGAATCTCGATATAGTGCTATAACTGAAAGAGATAAACAGTAGAATGTCCAAATAATAATAAATAACTCTATATGGGTTGATTGAGTGACTAGCTAAAATTAAAACATTGAAAGAATATGGATTTTGGCACTGTATTTATATTAAGGGTATTGTATTCCTTTCAAACTTCATATTGTCTACCTATTGTTTGGTATATATTTGATGCTGTGGTACATAGCTAGGGCAGAGAACTTAGTACTAGTCATCTTCTGCTTTATAAGAAGCTTTCTTACTCTTATCGACGACAGCATACAGATCCATTTTTATTAGAAACACACACACACACATGCACACTCTCTGTAAGTAAGTGCTACTATTATTAGTCCTTACATACAGAGAGTGTACGTGTGTGTTTGTGAGACAGTGTTTTCTTTCAGTGCAGCAGTTGAAAGCAAACACTGTCTCACAAACACACACGTGCACACTCTCTGTATGTAAGGACTAGTTAGTAGCACTTACTTACAGAGAGTGTGCATGTGTGTGTGTGTTTCTAATAAAAATGGATCTGTATGCTGTCGTCGATAAGAGTAAGAAAGCTTCTTATAAAGCAGAAGATGACTACTCCACCGGTAGAAATGTTTCCAAGACTTCAAGTAAGGATGATACAGGTTTCCCTGTTTGCCTATTAATTGGCTTTATCACTCTCTTCATAGCAGTGGTAGCTATGGTTATTGCTATAATAGTAGCATTTGTAATGATAGCTAGCATTCAAAGTGATAAGGATGCTTTGATGCATACCGCTTTTGATATGCAAAATAAGACTAGTGTTCTAGCACGTATATTGAGAATGAATGAAATCCTTGATGAATTTCATGAAAATTTTGACTATCTTCAATTAAGTCTCCAAAATAATTTGAGTCATTTGAATATTCTTATATTTAATTTGAGTTCGTTAGCAAATGAATTGCCTTTGGAGCTTGACAGTGTTCAAAATGATATAATTACTTTACAAATAAACATTACTACATCAATATACAAACATAAATCGACTATAATGTCTACTACAAATAAGTTAGAAAGACAAGTGCAGGACAATGTATCTTCTTATCAAAGTGGAATAGGGCAATTATTGAATAATTTTGAACAGAAATTCATAGCTGACGTACAGACTTTACATGCCTTTGATTCCTGCGACTCCATCACCGCATTAGAAATCACATTCCCATCTGGCATGTACTTACTGAGATCTCCTCCCAATGTCCGTGTTTACTGTAATATGGAGCTGGTTTGTGATCAAATTAAAGGAGGATGGAGGAGAATTACACGATTCAATGCCAGTGATCGTAATCATAATGAATGTCCTGGTAATTTAGAAAGAGTTAGTGAAATTGGACGAAGTAATAACCTGCCTTCTTGCCGACGTTCTGATCAAAGTGCTGGCTGTTCAGAAGTTATTTATGCCAACAATAATATTTCATATTCACGAGTCTGTGCAAAAATTAATGCTTACCTTGTGAACACTCCAGATGGATTTCGCAGTTATCAAAATAGTCGCCCAAATGGTATTAATACAGATGATAACTATGTCGATGGAGTAAGCCTCACTTATGGGACAGACCCAAGAAACCACATCTGGACATTTGCAGTAGATATTACAGGAGATTGCAGTTCTTGTGGAGTAAACATTCCCTCATTTCTTGTAAATACTAATCACTATTCTTGTGAGAAATGTGCTGGCACCAATCGCTGCCAAGTACTATGGGATAATGAACAGTGCAACAATGGTCACCACTGGATCTATAGAAGTCTGAGTAAATCAGTTAATGAAGATATAGGAATGAGAGTGTGTAGGGACCAAGATAGGGGAGATGAAGATATAAAGATTTTTGTCATTGAAGTTTATGTGCAATAACAAACCAGGAAACCTAGACTTTGAAACATAATATTTAAAAACAAATCTCACATTTTATTCACAGTTTGCTCACATACAGTATAGTTCAGCAACACTCTAAATGTAAAATTCAAGTCAGTAAACATTTTATCCATAAATGTTTTTGTGTGTATCTTCTAGATCATAGAGCCAGGATATTTGAAATTTTTTTCCGCAATTTTTTTCCATGTAGGGTAAGTATACCTTTCTTGCTAAGTTTTAGTATCAGGAATTTTAACATTTTCACTACTCTCAGAGTATGCTGTAATTAGTTATTATTTCTTTATGCTAGCTAGTCCACAAAACTGTTTCATGAGGGAGGAGGGGAGATGTGTCAGAGCAGAGAGAGACAAGTGACTATTGAATCTTAGCTGGGATTTCACAAACAACCCTTGTGACATTGATGTCACTTTTGCTAAGTGCCAAAAGTTCCAGCTTGGTATACATTGTTATTAGCTGCACAAGCAGATTTGCATTCACTCGTCATGCATTACTTTTATGACATCTTCTTTGAATCCTAAAAGAAAATTACATAGTTTAGAGATGAATGAAGTTGTGTCTGGGAAGCTGTCAAAACCTAGCTGGAGGTTGTTTTCAGTGTAACATACCGCCAAGTTTGAAGATGAGTGCCCAACATTTATCCATTTACATTGCATCTAAAGTGTGCACAGCTACATTAGTATGGTATGTCACCTCCAGATTAAATAATTTAATTGCTGGGTGCGTCATTTCAAAGTACTTTGCTGTACTAAAAATTTGCTTGCAGTATATACTCTGCATGAGCAACTCTGCATGAGCAACTCTGCATGAGCAACGTAATGAGCTCTATGCCTGAAGGAATGAATGAATGAATGAATGAATGAATGAAAGAACGAACGAACGAACGAATGAACCAATGAACGAACGAACGAATGGCAATAGTTTATTGATGCTCTCTAAGCTATGACTCAACATGCTGTCATAAGCAAGATTCACCTTTGTACATACATAATGTTTGGGGAATATAGATTAATAAATATTGTGGTTTCAATAACAACACTACAACTATCTCCTACAGTTTAGTCACATAGCTAGGTATACCATATTTTTCTCCAAAATAAAGTCTAATACTATAATGTGCTGGGTTTCATAAATACACTTAAATGTCTCTAGTATAGCAACATAGCTATTGATCCCCACAGTGTGTGTGCGTGTACGAGTCTGGCACTCTATTGTGTTGCACCTTGTACCCTATTGTTCGGTGAGTGCTTAACTCTTGTTTGACAACACACTATATTTGGTGTGACACATAGCTACTCCATTGTTATTGTATTGTTCCAAACTTACAAATTGAATGTTAGTCTATTACTAATGATTGAACTATAGCTACTCTGATAAGAAAACAAGAACAGCTACAAAATTGAAGAGTTAGTTTTGACACTCAGCAATACAAATACGCCAAAGTACTGAGTTATTTTCAACGTATGTTTCTTCCCATTCTTTGGTAATATTGACCACCCAACTACATAACAAATGGAGCGATCCTGCCTCTCGAGCAATCAACTCCTCTGAAATAAGTACTGGTTGAAAGTCAAAGTAAAATGGTCCATTTTGTGGTTGCAAAGGGGATTGATTTTTTCCCCCTCTGCTGGCCAATCAAAAATTGTTGACGCCCACTTGAAGGAATATCCCCGTAAAGCGTAAGATGAACTTCTGGGATGAGAACTGGATTGAACATACGCTAATGAAAATAGGTGTGGTGATCAATTGTGAACTTGATGGAGTGGTTAAACCAAAGACTCCAGATGAATTAGAGGAAATTCCAGATGAATGGCTTATAAAGTTTTAGTACACAAGAGTCCTCCTGAAAGGGAGTTGTGAATTACAGAGCACCTGAAACCAAAGATTCCAGATAAGCGACAGAGGAACTCCTGCTGAAATGGTTAAGTTTTATAGCCAAAAAGCCCCTGATGAAGTATTTGACTGTAAATTGGAAGGAGTACTTGAAAAAATGACTCCGAAGACAAAACAAGGAACTTCTGTGAACCCTTGATGAACTGTAGAAGAGTCCAAGAGTCTTGATGAAATAGTGGCCCGGATACTGAAGGAGTACTTTGAAAACCAAAATTCCAGATGAAAATAAGGGAATTTCTGATGAACTGGTTAAAGTTCAGTGCCTAGAGTCCTGAATGGAGATAAGATGACTGTGAATTTGAGAAATATTTGAACCAATGATTCCAGATGAAGTAGAGGAATTTCTGATTCTCTAGTGAAAGTTTTAATGCCGAGAGTCCCGATGAAGTAGAGGAAGACAACTAATTGTGAGCTCAATGGAGTTGCTTTTGAACCACCAAAGAGCCCAGCTTTAATAAGGGGCTCTACTGATTGAAAGTTGAGTCTAATGCCAAAGAATCCGATGAGAGTATAGGGAAGACACTGATGATGAACTTGATGAAGCATTGGAGCAAAAACGGCCAGAAATGAATTAGACTCACAACAGAAGATGTTGGAATTGTCTCATAGATTCTGGTGCTTGCAGCTACAGCATAGTTAAAATTCCTCAGAAGCTGGTTCTACTTGGGAGCCGAGACACTAGGTGTTATTCTAGGATATAGCTTTCTGATGTGCAACAGAAGCAAACTGCATGTTGCTTGTGGATCTCAGCACACTTGTTGATCAAATTCCAAAGCAGCATAAGAACTTGTCATGGTGGTAAAAGGCTCACCACAAGTGGTTGTATTTCGTTTGTTACTTCAAGCTGTAGAGAGCACAGGGCTTTGCCAGTATGGGATTATCCAATTGATCACATTGGGTTTTGAAGGTGATTTATTCTCTTCAGTTACTACATACCCTAGTACACTTGAGTCTCCATCATGACCTGTCGTGCTTGTTGAAGTGAACATGTGGCTTAAATACAGAACTTCCATGCTTTTGCTGATGCGCAGGCAAGAAAGGCCAACCCCGGATGCTAGTGAGCTTGGTGAATCCACTCTTTGGTTGATGGGGATGATAGTTGTTTGTGAAATTGAAAATTTTGGAAGGATTATTTGAGGACTTTGAAGAGGCGGTTAGGTGGAGAAAAAAAAAAACTTGACTCTTGAAAGTAAGGTTTTTTTTCTTTGCAACGAAGGTTTTCTTACTTGCCACAATAAAACTCGTAAGCTCTTGATGAGTTAAGACAAGATTTTGGTATACAATTCCACAAACTCCATCTGCAAGGCATGGGAATGATCACAATCCTCCTCACAACAACTGAATGCCGTGACCTATCAACTGGAATTTAGGACTACGCCAAACGAAACTTTGACTCCTTAATTTCTTGGAATGATAAACATTCTAAAAGCTAATTCCGTTTCCCGTCCAGATTGATTATCTCTAAATGAGACGCAGAGACGAAATTGAATCTATAAATTGAAGAGGCCAAGCCTAAGGTGTATTTCTCTCCCGCAAGTTTTAATTCATGTCGAAACTATTCAGCTTGTCCGCTAATTCAGTCCCCTTTAACCTCACCTGAGATCCTCCTTTAACTTTTCGTAATCCTTTCTATCACTTTCCAGTGCTGGCTTTATGGCTGATTAAATGCTGAGGCATGTCCTGACGTCTAACCTGCTCCAAAACCAAGATGGCAATATTTGCAGGGAACAACACCATACTTGCACTCCAAGAGATGAGACTCTAGTGATTCTCGAAACTAGACTTCTTCGCCACAGATATTGGGGCAAGTAACGGAAATTTTGGGCACACATCATCATGAGCTTGCCATAAAGCTATAGCAACGTGGACAAGTATGGTTTTTTGATTCACACACCGATCCTTCAGATGTTTTTGAGAGGGTTCTTGCGCAAAACTTTTGTGTTTCCTCCCTCCTCCCTGACATTTATAGGGGCATTGAACTAAAGTTCCAGACAAATCTTTGTCAAGGTGTTCCTTATACAGCCTTTCTCTCCATTCCAATACACAGTGACAAGAAATTTTCTGCATAATCACACCCAGTATCACGTCGACGAAAGTGCCATCCACGAAATGATTCATTAAGTGGTCAGACATATTTCCTATCTCTCACCTGTCCACTCACACCCTCTGTATGATTAGAACACTTGACCTGAATGGGATTCTATTTCTCTCTTCAGTCCTTTTTCCACACATGCTGAAAAAACTTTTTCACTTGCTTGGCAGTGAGGACAGCTTTCAGAGGGCCGAGTCTTCAACATTTCTGAAAGGCAAGATTGACAATATTTTCTGTCCACGCATTCTAACTACCAGGTGAGGCTCCTCTCAATACTTAGTGCAAATGAGCAAATTGAGTCTGTCTGGGACCGGATCGATAAACTCATACTCGTAGCCTCCACTGAGGGATTCGGGAGGTTGTGAACCCTTTAGATCACCAAACATTGCCTAGGGTACGATCAGGCTTTCCGAAAAACTGCTTGGTGAACCAGTACCCGAACAGAGTAGACAAAACAGTACAGGGTGGGGCGGTGGTTAACTTTACTAAATAAATAAAAACAACATTAGGTCAATGACAATATTCCTCATTGCAGTAGGCGTGGTCGTGACTCAAATTGTCGGATTCCGCCATCTTGGAGTACAAGCGCGTTTAAATTGTTCGTTAGCTTTAGAAAATATGGTGTTGTGTGCTATGATGGGCTGCTCTACAGGACCGAAAGAGACAAGGGGAAGCGTTCTTCTTCTTCAGATTGCAGCAGTTATTAGTCACCAAGGAGGATAAACACACGGACTGTAGTACAGGAGGCAGCGTGAATGGATGGCAAACTATCAAAAGAAAAGACCTAAATTTGGAAAAGTTACAATACATTCGTGTTTGTTCTATCATTTTGTGCATGGATCACTGCCAACTATATGACAGTACCAATCCTGATTGGGTTTCCATCCCGAAGCTTGACGTATGATACTTCGAGTACTCAGAAAGCTACTGAAAGCTAAAGTGGAAAGACTCAGCTCAGTGGTATGGAAGTGGAACAAAGCAGGAAGATACATGTTAGAATTCACGTTACGTGTATTGGTAACATTAGGCAGAAGTACTCCTATTGCTTAGTGCCCACGCAACCAATTTGATTTTTGTATGCTCTATGAAACTTTTACAACCTTAGATAAGATTGTTATGTAAGCTGTGGTTTAAGAAATATTTGTGATTCAGTTTGTCCCTTTTGACTAATAATTCATGTACGCATTCAGGTTGTACTTTGATCAAATATTTATTACAATTCACCTCAATATGAATTAAGTGTTTTTGCACAATTATCATCAATTTGTTTGAAAATATTTTAGATCAGTTACATTATAATTAGTTTACATGAGTTTTCTCTTTTTTGATGTCTTCTGAAATGGGGCAACTTCTACAATCGGGGCAATCCAAACTTTACAACTAGGACGAGAATTCAAATTTACAACAGGTTAAAATAAGACCATTCAAAGGAACAGTTAGGATTGTCCCCCCCCCCCACAAATCCTATCATATCTCCTTCTTCTGTCGCTGGCAATAACCAATACATTGCTACAGAGTCAGTATTATTCTGACGGTGCTACTAAAACCACTTTGCACTTGACATTTTTCACTACTCCAGGCTCATCTGACTGTTGTCCTTCAGACGATGAAGCAAGAGATTGAAATTTGACATGTTGGTATTGGTGGTGTCGCTGAGATTAGTGTTTTTCCCGAAAAATTCTAGTAGAAATTGAGCACTTGAAGAATCCTTTGCTTTAGAAGTACTGATCAACTAGAAGTTTTCAGATTTGGGTTATTCTCTCCACATCCAATCATCTTCGTTCCATACAACAAAGTCACAATAAGCTCACCCTTCTCGAACAAAACATCTGACATTGCAACCTAAAGTAATTAAATAGCAACTGTAAATATCTAAAGTTCCCCCCCAGTAAACGTACCATACATCAAATATGTTTTTGGTTGCTAAACTAAACTATCATATTTTTATCATAAGTATTGTAGTTTACTAAAAATAAATTTTGTGGTCAGACATAACTCAAGCTAAAAGCAGAAGTCAAGAGAGATCTCAGCTTAAAACAAAACATCCATTAAGCATAAACTATATGGAATCTAGTAACAAATGAATTTTTTTTTTGTTTAAACACTGAATGAAGAAGTTAGTGATCCATTAAACAGTAAACTCTACATGAAACTTTAAATTCATGACAAATAGCAGTAGTTGCTGAAAAATGTATACTATGGATAACTAAAATCACGATTGCCATGTAAATATAACCTCCTACATGCTTTAAGTTTCTCCAAATACCTTCTCCCTTTTCAGCAGAACTTTTGAGAGAAACAATATCCTCCTAGCAACAGCTTTTTTTCTGCTTTTGGATTCCATTTTCTTAGCGTGTTTCGCGGCGGTTGTACTCCAACTGGCCGCCCTCACTCTTACGTAATTAAAAATTACGTACTCTGCAAGGGTCTATACGTGAAGATGGCGCGCATCCTCTGGGGCAACCCTTTACCCACATCTTACTTTGGAAGGCAAACGCCAGACACAAAATGATGGGGTGCAACCCTCGACGCTATCGCAAAAATTCCTTACGACAAGGGGGGGGGGGTTTTCCATCCATACTTTATGAAGAGTATTGTCTTGCACAAAATGGCTAGTGGTATCTTTTTTGGCTGTTTAAAGTCGAGCATGTCAGATTAGAAGATCATACAAATTTAATGTTATATAAGATTGTGGCTGTGTGTTGGGATTTGAAAGTGAAAGTAATCTATCACATCTACACAACGTGTTGGGTAGCTATACCAATCGTTTGTTTTCCTTTTTTGGCTAGTTATGGGGTCCTGCCTCACCAAATAACAATAGCTGGAAAAGGAACAGAACTAGTGTATTTGCATATTTGTATCTCAAATTGTACAATGTGTGTATGTAGTTAGTGTGTATTCAGTGAATTGAAAGAAGAAGTGTTATTTTATCGTGGATGCATTCATTATCACTTGTATTGGTGTATGCATGAGGGTGCCATAACGCTGTAACCTTGGCCTCTCCTCCACCTTTAGTCATTCTTTATTCCTTGTACTTGATCACTCACTGGCACCATTCTTCCCTCTTTTCAAATAAATCTTTAACTGACCTTATCCTGTTGACAGTGAGATTGGTTGAGTGTAAGAACTTGGTCAGGCAGTAATAATAGATCGGCCTGAAGAGACCCTTAAATGACCTGGTGCAGCTACTTACCCCAGCCCTCCAACTATCTGTCGAGCTACCTGTGACTGACCAATTAACCCAAGTTTGTAATATGTAAGCATTATCACCACCTACAAAAACCAGCAGATGTTATAGAGCTGTTATTGTGGTGAAACTCAGATGTTCCTTGTTATGTGACAAGAGAAATAAGGTGGGTCTTGATAAATTTTCAAAGTTACTTTTATGATGTCAGCTGATGATGCTCACAGAAACAAAACAGATGGCATTGAACTGTGACAACTCAAATTGTGATGATATCATAAGGAAGAAAAGAGAAATTTATGGATCTTATGTGAATAATAATTACAATAACTCGTCCATTCTTACCGTATTATTGTGTTTAGTTAATAGCTTAAGCTGTTGTTTTATTTTTTTCTTGAACCCCACCCTTCCCACATATTATTATATTATTATTTATTATTATTATTATTATTACTACTACTATTATTATTATTATCATCATCTCATCGTATTTATTTATATTATAATTGACTATTTACTTAATTAATTAATTAATTTATTTATTTTTATTTACTTGTGTATTTATCAGTGAAATCTAACTTCAGTTTTTGTTTTTGGTCTATTGATTTTTAGCTAACTTTGAACACATTAGAGTCTGAGCGTGACCAGACAGCAAAAATTCATCATAATCATCGAATGACTCATGCAGCCTCTCCAACAAATAACTCTCTTAACAAACCACGTGTACAGTAAGTTAGCTATCACACTCTGTATTCAATTTCCCAAAGCCTTGTATTTTTCTAAAGTACACCTCTATTTTATCCCTCCTTCTTTGCCTTTGGCAGTCAAATACAAACACCCACTTTATGCAGGCCAGAGTGCCTGAGTCTACATTGTTAATTTATGTGGTGGTGGAGCTCTATCTTAACCTGTCAACTAATCTTGAAAACCCACCAAATTCAAACAAACTGGGTTGTAAATGCCCCCATCGATGCAATGCGTGTCCACACTTCCCCACTTTTCACCTAGTGTGAATGCACACTGAGCTTAAATTCACACGCAAATGATGATCATAACCACATGACCCTTACAAACAACATTAATATATTCATGTGCAGGCACTAACCAATGCTATTATCATTGTAAACTACCTTATAAATGTGTGTGCACTTCTTGCAGTTTTTTTAGTTGGAAAGATTTGGTTTCAGGCACAGAAACCATTCATCACACGTCTTTGGAATCAATTTTTGAAGGAAAAGGAGTTTTACCAAAAACTACAAGAACCATAGTTTATACTGTATCAGTTTAGTGCGGTTAAGCCTCTCGCCCCCCCACCTCTAATCATATTCATATCCCTCCAAATGCTACAGTATTTGAAACAATTCATTTCACAGTGAAATACTGTATCAAGTCCAGTTAGGAGCTTATAAAATTGAAAACTTACTTGGAGCAGCTTACTTTTTCTACCTAATATCTAGCTAAAACCTACCAACCAACTCAAGTAACTGCTAGCAATACAAGTTCAAAACTATTATTGGTTAACAATCTAGCCAAGAGTTCAATTGTGAAAGGTGACATAACAGTTCTCAGTCTTGTCCAAGCAAGAATCCGGCATTTCAATTGTGGAACCAGACCACCCACTGCCTTGTTGCTGAACATAGGCATCTTCCCACTCTGGAGATAGTCCAATGGGTCCATCCGCTCAGCAGTTCCTGTATGTTCAAGGCCATAGGAAGCCACACTTTCAAATCCCAAGCAATATAAATATTTGCACAACTGAAGCATCCTGGGATGCAGCTATAGGCTTCAAGACTACAATGACATCTGACATATTATTGGGTCGTACAGTAGGTGGAGTACCGTAAAGCTCAAGGATTAAAATTTTTGGTCGAACACACCCTTTACCCGGGCAAAATGAAGAAGTGCACCATTTCAGTGAGGTGGTTTGAGGACTACCCATTTCTTCTTCACATCAAACCTCTTTAAACTCCTCTTGGTAGAGTGTTCTCTTTCTTCTCCAGACAATCCCAAAGGAGACTGAATGTATTCTTGGTGGGCTCCCATCAACAGCTGCTTTTTCATCTACGACCTTTTTCTTATTAATTCTTTACTGGTATTTCCATCAATCCAAGTGCTTTCCTCTGAAAATCTTAGTAAAGTGGTTTCTGTCATGTCCATTTTTCGCCTGACCCCATGAGGCATCCAAGAAGCCATATTGACAAGGTATCTCTCATAAAACTTGCATCTTGGTTGTTGATACAATTTGATCATCACAAAGCTTTTCTCCACAGCCATTGGGGCATGTTATCATGTTTTTTCTTTTTCTTACTTTTAAATTACATTGTCCTTCTTTGGTGCTTGCATCCTTGTGAGAGTTTTGGTGCTTTGATTGTGTCTTACATTACTTTTAACACTGCTCTGTGCATCACTTGATTTTCACACTATAAGTAACCTGCAGGAGGTGGTAAGTTTTTCAAAAATTGGTATCAAATTTACCGGAAGAAAAAACGTTGATATCCATTCCGCATGCTTTAAAGAAGAACTTCTTCTCCAGCAGAATCCAATTTTTCTGGTGGTTCATCTGAATCATCATCTTGAGCTTCTTTACAGCACTAGTGTGGGCTTGTCTCTTAGAGGTGTCAGATGCAGGATCCTGCCTTGGTTTTCTTTCTCACTATGTCTGACCCTTTGCCCCCTTTTTGAACGGAACATTTTTGCGTGGTTTCCTCCTTACATCCAGATACTTTACTTGGATCTATGCAAGTTTTTTTTTCAAAATTTGTCCCTCCACTTCTACCTTGTCACTGTCACTGGCAATAGCCATTTTTAAATAATCGTTGGTCACAAAAGTCTCTACAAGTAGGCTGACTAGAGTAATCTCTGATTCCAGTGTCTCTTCTGGAACCTTCATTAGCAACTGGCTGGGGGGATAACTTCTTCACGGATTTACTTTTTTGATGTGGGTTATTTCTCCTCCCAGAGGCACTTCTACTGGACAAACTATCACGGTTAGTTTTCTGCTTTTGTGAAGCTCTAGCACAACTTGTTGACCTCACGCTTGAGCTACTTCCTGACCTGGCTCTTCTTGTGCTCGAAGTATTTTTTGATCCTTTCTCAGTTCTCCCAATTTGTACGTCACTGCACTCATCCGTCAGCAGATGGGCCTTCATGGAGCCTAGCTCTCCTTCCCAGTTACAGCCATGTCTGTGGTTAATGCATTTCACCCTAAATCCATCTATTGTCTTCCTCATGTCTAAGTCAGGAAGGTACCTGAAGCACGGTTTGTTGCAGTTAGAGCACTTTGGACGGGGCTTAGCCTGGTAGAAAGTCATTACACAAGAGTAGCAATATTTCTTACCACAGCACGTCATCAGTTGTGGGTCTCTAAACACTCTGGAGCACATGGTACACACAAAGATATTGGGGATGGCATCTTCCAAGAAAACATAATCTGAGTTGCTCTTAACTGGAAATGGTGGCATTGTGAGGTCTTTAAATCCTGCAATGGACTATCTCTCCGAAACATGAGTTTCTCAAATATGAATAAAATAAAGCAACCAACTGCCTGCAGACTGGGAATTTATAGGCTATTTGAGGAACAGCTAAAGTTTAAAGAAAGTATATATTGGTCTCCCATGATTAACTTAATCTGACCTACTTAAGACGTCATCATTCCATTGGCAATTGATAGGTATTCAGACATGATGGACCCTACACAAAATCTTTTAGAGAACAACAAATCCAGATATCTCATTTGATTGTTTCATGTTCGATAATGAAAATCCATTATCTTCTAATTTGTTACTAGTTCAAGCAAATAGAAACTGGAATTTAAGTGGACTGACTGGAAACAATAAAGTCTTGTCAGAAAGAAAAGGAATAAAATCTGAGATAGAGTTAAATGGAGGACAAGTAGATTGTTGCAGAAAGAAACTTATTGACACCTGTTTTTATTGATCGGAATGACCTCCTAAAGGCAGAACTAATCTATAATACCAAGCTAATTCTTGACTTTGATGTATGTCATGATATTAATTTTCATGTTCTTTGATGTATTTTTTATGTTTTTTTCTTTTCTTTTCTTAAATATATGTAAACAATGAGTATCTATCATTGCTTAATATTATTTTAATATTGATAAATTGTTGAATTTAATCTGACACATATAAACCCAATGACATATTTTTATTTTAAAAGTTTGATTGTCATACAATCCATACACAAATACATAGAAGGTGAGCATGTAATGTGGTTGATATTGTCCTAATCCTTTTTTTTTTTTTTTAATTATATGGGCATAATTATGATAATGCTAATTAGCTATCGGGGAGAGCTCATCAACATCGAAATAGATAACTTCAGAATAAGGTGGCTCTCAGGAGAAACTTTTCAGAGTATGGCTATCTGGTATCAATCTGCTTCAGAAATTTTAATGATATGCTTTACTTGTCTATTCTATTATTAACCCTCAGCGCGCATGCGCCCAGAGGGTTACAGTAGTCCTAGTGTCATTAACCCTCAGCGCGCATGCGCCCAGAGGGTTACAGTAGTCCTAGTGTCATTCATTCATTCATTCATTCATTCATTCATTCATTCATTCATTCATTCATTCTGTCACTCTGTCTGTCAACAGGCCACTTCTGGAAGGTAGGAACCAGCCAGGCTCTGAAAGCGGCATCAAACAGCAGTATTTCACGAAGTAAGTTCCTTTAATATGCCAGAATTTTTATTTTGGACTTCATTTTCCAGAAAAAAGCGAGTCTTTCCAGAGCCGTGCGATCGTAGGCTTACAGCGGGAACCGCCCCTTAAAAAACGTGCTTGTCACGTGAGCCAGCTTGCAGGTTGCAAATCACTTTTAAATAGCTAACAATTACATGCACTTAGCGTGAGGTGATGCGTTGCGTAGTCGTTGAGTGAGCAAGTACCTAACCTAATAGTGTCTGGTTCGAATCCTCGTCGAAGATATTTTTTTTTTCATCTTTTTTTTTCATTCTGTTTTTTTTTCTTTTTCCTTTTGTCTTCTTGCCTTATTTTCCTCTTCCTACTGTTTTTATTTCTTTTCTACCTTTTCCTTTCATTTCCTCTTTCTTTCCTGTACTATTTTTCTTTCTTTCTTCTTCCTATTTCTTTTCTTCCTACCTATTTTCATTCATTCCTCTTCTTTATCATACTAGCTAACTAGCGCTGAGGGTTTGCACTTCAGTGCTCTAGTTGCATCTTGATTTAATTAAGATCAGTCATAATGTGAATCATGTATAATACTTGAGTGTGACCAATTTCAATGAGTGTAGCTGCTTAGAATGAACTCTCTATGTTCTTTTGTTCGTAGCTACAAACTCTATATCAATGAATCCCTTGCCAGTCATAGTAAAGCAAAGATTTGTTCGTGTTGCAAAAAATCTTTCTGATGTTGCTGATATGGGAAAGTAGAGGCGAAGCAATTCATGCATGTGAACAACATATATATATATATATATATATACTGTTATGTTCATGGCCTCATATTGAGTGTATGCACTACTTGTTGTTGCTTTGGGTGGTGCTCTGTACCCCTCACCAAACTTTGGGGATACCTGACCCTCCATCCCCTCCTATCCTCTTAAACCTATGATAATTACATTTGCTACTCTGCTATTGCTTTTAAGTTATTAACTGAAATATTTCTCATAGCTCTAATATTCACTTTGCCTACCATTTAAATTTTACACATACTATTCACATGAGAAAGCATGTGATTAGAACTTCCTGCTGGTTATTAGGATGAAGTTGAAAAGGAAGAGACTAAGGGGGTAATTGCCCCTTATATTTTTAACTTACACATTCTACTGTTGTATTGTTATTCTGAGCTTGTCTGCCCCCTACCAAACTCCACCTCATCCCCCCCACTTCAGTACTATCCTACATTATCTTCTTCCTGTTAGCTGAATGTTTCCAATCAACGGATAAATCTAACTTTACTCTTCTAAGAAATTAAACAGTCTCGAGCTAATCAGGGCTTATGAATGGCCTCCATGATAAATAATATCACTCCATACCTGGACAAAGATGATTTCTCTAAATCTGTGGTAAAAGAAGCAACAGTCTGTTCCTCTGAAATTCCTGAAGTCTCCAATACTTCCATTCTCCCAACTCCCATTGGTGTCACAATGCAGGGAATCGAGGTACTTTATGACAGCATTTTAATAGCTTTAGGATTATCTTTAAATCTAATAATAGTGATTCTGGTTATCAAATTTCGGAACTTAAGAAATTTTTCTTTTTTTATCGCTGTTCAAGTTGCTGCAGTCAATATCATTTTGACATTTGTTCGTACTTTACCTCACTTGATGAACAGTGCAGCTGGCCAATGCGTCTTCAGTCTAGAACTGTGCAAGCTTCTTGGCTTTGCACTTAACTCTCTGTGCAGTGTAAGAATACTACTAGTCTTTGCTTTCTCTATAAACTGCTTTACAACAGTGTTTTCACCTTATTGGTATCCAAAGCATCGTCGGTGCATAGTCAGTATATTAAGTATACTAGCTTGGTTTATAAGCATATTGTTTTTTGCAGTCGGAATTCTGCCAGGTATGGACTGCTATGCCTATTCAGAGCATACTGCAATGTGCCCATTATCTTCTCTTTGCTCTAAAAAGTGTTACATTTTGTATTACAGTGTCTTAGTGTTGGTTGTCATTCCTCCAGTAACCATTCCAGCTGCTTTGTTTCTTATTATGTACATCAAAGGAAGGAAAATTCGCAAAACAGAAGCTTTAGTACTTGGCCTCGAAAAGAAAACCATCTCCGATCGGGATTGGCGGGCTATCAAAACATTTTTGTTATTATTTTTTGGAATCTGCATTATAATTTTTGTTCCTTTTATTATTTTTGAAGTGTCTAAAGTTCTGGGTATACTCTCCCGAACTCTTCTTGATAAGCTGAGTTTTGGGATAATCTTCAGTCATATCATAACTGACCCCATCTTGATTATGAGGAATGCAGATATCAAAGAATCACTTTATGTATTAATGAATAAATTCAAAGAATTTTACCAGAGATTATTTAAACAAAAACAGTCAACATTAACGGGCATAACTTTCAAATGATCAATATAAATTTTCATTTTTTTAAAACTCACGATAATTACCATTTTCATTCAATAGTTGTTACTTTATGTAATACTTTTAAGTTTGACAGCAAGAACTATGTTGTCTTCACAAAACTAAACGTTTCATACAATAAATTTTTAGTTAATTATCAATAAAAATAACTTCAAGGGTTCACTAAGAAAGGTGATCTCTATTGGGTAGTTTAAAAATACTTTAAAATTACTTGTACTTTTGATGAATGTGTGTGCATTTCTTATAATTAGTTTTTTTTAAATCGGGTAAATCTGGATTCAGAAGTTCTTTAGCCTTCTACTTCTCAACACATAATACAGGACTAAAGAATTAAATTTTATGTCTGCTGCCATTCACAGTTAGAAAAAAGACCAAACGGCAGTAGCAGAAAGTAAGTGGCTTTGATATTACTTTCATCCATTCCAATGCAACAGTGATATTATAATATACCAATAATATACTTTGAAAAGTTTAAGACTACTATGTCCAAAAAGTTAATATAAATGCCAATTTCTACTACATAGATCAACACTCTCTAGACATTAGAAATATCTCATAAATTTTTTGCATTTCACTGCTCAGAAAATAAGAAGAGAGAGTGTGGGGCCACGACTGCTACAGGAGGAAGGAGAGACAAATGTTACTGTCAGGGACTGCCCCCCCAGGTGAGCTGGAGACCGCAGTCCTGACAGGAAATCCTCGAATCCAGGACGTTTGTGAGGATACACAACAGTAACCAACACATGTTAATGAAACGTTGAATTGTTTATTCACACGTCCGGTGTTAATAAGTTGTTTACGGCGAATCTTGACTATATCTTACCTTGATTTTTGTCAATAGCTCAGTCTAGCAGAGGTTAGAATAGCTTCATTTTGATTGTTCCATATCTTATCGTCAATTAAAATTTAACTCTACACTTGTTGACCAGGGCTAGCTAGGCTCGGATAAGTGTGACGGTGGCTCTAGTAGCTAAGGTTGGGGCAGAAACCGTCACAGTTACAAAGACAAGAGTGCACAGAATCTCAACAGAGAGTAGACAAACAGTAAACATAGAGTATCAACCCATCCATATTATTGACATTTGAACATGGCACTTTACTTGTTTCAAGTACAGCCCTGTTGCTGGGCACAGAGTGAAGGTTGTATATATACTGTTATCACTCATTCCATTTATCAGTCTCATTTTGTGCCATCTTTACTTCGGTTTGTCACTTCATGTAGCCTCCATCGATACAACTCATTATTGAACTCTTGTAAGCTGTAATTCTCTGGAGTTTGTTTGACAGTACTGCTCACTGGGACTTTTTGGTGGCAGCATACTCTGGAAGGAGTGTGGAAATACAAGAAATAGTCATCTCTCAGACCCTTATATGAACCCATGGAAAGTTGATCACATGGAATAATAATTCAATAAGGAAAAACAATATATTTGTGCTACTGAAATATCATAATACAATTTACAAATAATGACAAACATTTCCCTAGTATAAAGATTTCTGGTGTTAAATATTTAATCAAGATGTTTCTGTTCCATGGAGCCTTCTTCAGTTACAACACAAAAAAAGTACACAACAATGGAAATTCAAAACATTGTTTAAGAACGGAAAAAATTGTGTTCATAAAAACAACATGTAAAACATAAATTTAAGTGCAATATTTCAATTTGTTCTAATTGATTTGCTTATGGAGAAGTTGCAATAACAATATATAGGATAAATCCTCTGGCGCTAGAGCGACTTGGCTATAAAAAAATGAAATGTACTTGTTATTAATATCGGACAATAAAAACTAACAAAATGACTATAATAATTGTGTACTAAATATGACCCAATCAAATGAAGTCTTACAATGTTTATACAGACAAAATGATGTATGCATATAAATCAACATATACAACCACAACACTTCAATTAGAGTAAACAAAACATTGAAAGTTTTTCATCCCTCTTGTTAAAGATTTACATAACATCGTACATCGAAGCTTATATAAAATTAAGCCGTCCAGCCACCACTCATTAATGTTGTTAGAATCTACCATGAAGGAATTACTCCTCTTTCTCCCGCTAATAGCAGCAGTTTATTCCAGCCAGAGTGATTTTGATCATATAATATATGTGAATCAAATTAATGGCTCCAATTCTGAGGAATGCCTGAAGTCCAATAGAGAGGACGTGGCCTGCAAAGATCTAGACTGGGCATTGAAGTACTCACAAAGACTCAACTCTACAAAGTACGTACTCGCAAAAGACACTTATGAGCTCATTGATGGATTTCCAGCTTTCCAGAATCTCTATCGGCAACATTTTGTGGGAAACAATTCTACCTTAGTTTGCCAGCAGCTTGGAATCGGGTTTACCTTCCATGATGTCAAAGATATTGCCTTTAAAGACCTGAAGATATCCAACTGCAGTTGTGCACAAAGCATCTCCAGCATTGGATCTCAGGAGGCGGGGCAAGTTGAGTCACTTTCAGGAGCTGTAAATTTGCTGATGTGCAAGAATGTGTTAATAGAGAATACCGATATCATGGCTAGTCCAAATGCTAGAGCCATTGTTATGTATAATGTGATGGGAAGTAATGCTATTACGCACTCTAAATTTGGCGGTAGTGGATATCAATGCCACAATGCTGGTGGGGGCATTACTATAGAGTTTAATTATTGTATGCCCCATGGTGCTGATTGCTCTGGTAGTGTAACTCATACCACCGCTAAAGCAATTAATTCTGGTGGATATTTCCTATTTGAAAATGTCACATTTATTAACAATTCAGATACTATAAGATCAACATCATCTTGTAAAAATGGCGGTGACCATATTCTTGATGACAAACTCTACAAATCATTTGGTAACGGTGGAGGATTGGCTTTAACGTTCAAAAGAAATGCAGCACATAACCATTTCAGTTTTACAAATTGTGTATTCAGCAACAATATAGCTCATAATGGTGGTGGTCTCTTCGTAAGCTTTCTTGATTCATCAAGTAATAATACTGTATATATTCAAAAGAGTACATTTCTGCACAATACTGTAGATCAACCTCAGAGTCCAGGCATGGGTGGGGGTCTCAGAGTGGAGCATAAAATTTACTCAGATAAATCCAGTAATTTTACAAGAAATAGTTTGGTGGTTGCAGACTGTAATTTTAATAGTAATAAAGCTTTCAGTGGAGGTGGGATATCTCTGTTGCTATCAAGAATGAAATCAACTCGCCGCGAACATCTTTTTCATGTGAGCATTAAAAACAGCTACTTTCATAAAAATACTGCTACAATAGGATCAGCCATAGAAGGTTCTGTGTTACCACAAATTATAGATGGCAAAACTTCAGTGCTTCACATTGAATCTACACATTTTACTGAAAATACTATTTTTTCTAAGAAAACATTAGGCATATATGAAGAAGGAACAGGTTCCTTATATGCTGACAGTGTTCCGATCAGTTTCATTGGAGATAACTATTTTAATGGCAATGACGGGTCTGCCGTGAGTGTTGTAGGTACAAAAGTAGACGTTACCGACTCCAACATTTCCTTCATCAATAACACAGGAAGATATGGCGGTGGTATTAGAATACTGGGAACTTCCTTCATTCTGGTGGATGACAATACCAGCTTATCGTTCATTGGCAACTTCGCTCGAATACATGGAGGGGCGATTTCAAACGTATTCATTGAACAGGACAACTACGAGAGCAATTCCAACTGCTTTATTCGACATGTGGATGTTTACAGGGCACCAGATGATTGGAATGTGAAAGTTGCTTTTATCAACAACTCTGCAAGTAGTACAGGCCATTCCATATACACCACTTCAGTGCTACCGTGTTCCAACATTGGAGGAGAGATGGCAATTAATGTTTCAGATATTTTCCGCTGGAACGGATGGACGTATATTCGAAGTATCACTACTCCACTTCATGAAATAGCCTCTTCTGTTGGAATAATCACATACAACGATAGAATCAATGACGATATTCACAATCTTGCGATAGCGTCCATACCTGGTAAAGAAATACGATTCCCTTTTACAGTGACAGATGAATTTGCGAATAATAAAACGAGCCCATTCACTACGATCATGCTGGAGTCTCACAAAAATAATTCTTGCAGAGATTTAAAATTCAAATACGTTACCGGACAAAGAGGTACACGCACATGTGGTGCTGAGAACAGCCAACTGACAGTAAGAATGAGCACAGTGGGTGAGAGAGCATGGCAATTGAAACTAAACATTTATTTAGGTCAGTGTCCTCCAGGATACATTTCATCTAGCTCAGAATACACGTCTGAATGCACCCCTTTGGATCCATATACAAAACTTACACAGTACGGTTCAAATTTTAAGGCAAGTTTTAAATCTGGCTATTGGATGGGGAAATTAGAGAATGGAAAATTAAAATATTCAATTTGTCCTCCTTCATATTGTGTATACAAGAATAACCATCTTCTATACCACAGTCTTCCATCCAATTATACTGCGTTAGAAGAAACTGTCTGCGGTGAGTTAAGTAATCGTAAGGGTATATTGTGTGGCCTGTGCAAGAAAAATTACGGAGTTTCAGTAACTACGGAAACTTTAGACTGCATTTCTTGTAATGATTCTGAAATAATACAAAACATTGCAAAATATGTCCTTATTCAGTACCTTCCCCTAGCAGTACTGTTCACTCTGCTGTTGTTGTTTCAAGTGAGGCTTGCCAGTGGGGCTGCTAGCAGCTACATTTTTTATGCTCAGACCGTCTCAAGTATTCTCCTTAGTCTTACGGCAAATGGAAATATTCATTATGACATATTCTTAAAGGGAAATCAAAAAATTGCAGTACCCAATAAGTTTTTATTTGGAATTTTCAACTTAAGGATTGGCCAAGGTTTCATTCCCCCACTCTGTATCCATACCAAACTAAATTCATTGGATGTATTTCAATTGGATTATTTAGTGGCTTTATTCCCTTTGATTTTTATGATTGCTGTGGTATTAGCTGTGAAGCTCAAGGACAGTTCTGCCTTTAGGAGGTCATTCAGATGTTTTCACTTCCATTTAAATTCCTACTGGAACATCAGACATTTCAATATCAGAAACAGCTTGCTTCATGTGTTTTCTGGCTACTTGATCCTGTCTTATTCAAGATTAACAATTTCTTCACTTTCTATACTGAACAGAGACCATAATTTATTATACAAAGAAACTTACGCATCTACCAGAGTCTTGTTTGCAGGTCAATACTCACCATTTGATCCTAAATATACAACACGATTTATGTTACCAGCTCTTGCTTTTACAATACTTCTCAATTTTCTTCTTCCTCTAGCTCTATTAAATTATCCGGTCATTTGGCTTGAAAAGTGCATTCACAGAATCCAATGGTTATCTAAACTTTACCCTGTGGACAAAGTTCACATATTCCTGGACACATTTCAAGGTTTTTACAAAGACAACAGGAGATACTTTGCCGGAATTTTGTTTCTTTTTCGTACTTTTCTTGCTGGATCATATCTGCTTGGCAGGGATTCGTTTCACCAATATTTGATACAGCAATTTATTTTCCTCCTTTTGGTCATAGTCTATGGAGTACTCTGGCCATATCGCAAAGAATTCTGGTATTTAAACATAGTTGATTTACTCATCTTCACTAATCTCTCTATAATAAATGGATTAGGTTTAGTTTTACTGAGCTTCAATGTAATATACACTAACAATCATAGCATTTTTTTGCGTATCCTGTATACACAACAGATTCTGCTATACCTACCCTTGGTCTACATTATAATTATTGTGATTCCAAAATCCATTAGAACTGCCATAAAATCCTCATTTTGGAAGTTAACTATTAAAGGAAAAGAACTCTTTTCAAGACCATGGCAAAGATCACTCTGCTTAGAGAACATCACAATAGATGGAAGTTTAGAGCAAGAGAACTTGTCAGTATCTCCTAACGAAGTAAAACAAAAGACCAGGTATTCCAGCTCTAATGACAATAATTTGGAAAGTGCTGACATTCAGTGTTCAAAATAACAGAGCCAATGAGGAGGAAACCGCAAATACGATTAGTGACATACATTCACAAATAGAGTATATAATACTGAAATAATTTTTATATCAACACTGTAGATACCGTATAACTATGTAAGTAGCATAATATAGCTATATTGCAAAAAAACATTATTACAGAATGCTAACGTTATAAACAGCCAATGTAAAAAGAAAATTTGTCACTGCTGAGCAAGGACATTGGGCAAATAATGTCCATTAAGAGTTGAAGCAGCAAGCTATTGGGCTATAGATGATAAATTTAGAATCTAATAATCTTAGTAGTTAATTGCACATAAACTATTAACCTTTAATGTACCAATGTAAATCATCATTAAATTTTCCTGTTCAACAATTTTTGTTCTTCATGAATAGAAATTTTTTCCAAGACAGCTTTCTTTCAATTTCTCAGATTGCTATAAGATAGAACTAAATGAGACATATCTTTTTGCTTTAATAAGTGAACCCAGGTCCTTTTAGTCCTTCTTTAGCATGCTGTCATGACCTAGTCTTGATTGCTTATTATGCATGAAATGTTCACATAATTCGAGTAATGTATTCATTTTTTTTTTGTAGTCATCTCTCAGACCCTTGTATGAACCCACGGAAAGTTGATCACATGAATAATAATTCAATAAGGAAAAACAATATATTTGTGCTACTGAAATATCATAATACAATTTACAAATAATGACAAACATTTCCCAAGTATAAAGATTTCTGGTGTTAAATTTTTAATCAAGATGTTTCTGTTCCATGGAGTCTTCTTCAGTTACAACACACACCAAAAAAAAATGCTAAACAATGGAAATTCAAAACATTGTTTAAGAACAGAAAAAATTGTGTTCATAAAAACATGTTAAACATAAATTTAAGTGCTATATTTCAATTTGTTCTAATTGATTTGCTTATGGAGAAGTTGTAATAACAATATATAGGATAAATTCTCTGGCACTAGAGCGACTTGGCTATAAAAAATTGAAATGTACTTGTTATTAATATCGGACAATAAAAACTAACAAAATGACTATATAATTGTGTACTAAATATGACCTAATCAAATGAAGTCTTACAATGTTTATACAGACAAAATGATGTATGCATATAAATCAACATATACAACCAAAACACTTCAATTAGAGTAAACAAAACATTGAAAGTTTTTCATCCCTCTTGATAATGATTTACATAACATCGTATATCGAAGCTTATATAAAATTAAGCCGTCCAGCCACCACTCATTAATGTTGTTAGAATCTACCATGAAGGAATTACTCCTCTTTCTCCCGCTAATAGCAGCAGTTTATTCCAGCCTGAGTGATTTTGATCATATTATAATACATGTGAATCAAATTAAAGGCTCCAATTCTGAGGAATGCCTGAAGTCCAATAGAGAGGACATGGCCTGCAAAGATCTTGACTGGGCATTGAAGTACTCACAAAGACTCAACTCTACAAAGTACGTACTCACAAAAGACAATTATGAGCTCATTGATGGATTTCCAGCTTTCCAGAATCTCTATCGGCAACATTTTGTGGGAAACAATTCTACCTTAGTTTGCCAGCAGCTTGGAATCGGGTTTACCTTCCATGATGTCAAAGATATTGCCTTTAAAGACCTGAAGATATCCAACTGCAGTTGTGCACAAAGCATCTCCAGCATTGGATCTCAGGAGGCGGGGCAAGTTGAGTCACTTTCAGGAGCTGTAAATTTGCTGATGTGCAAGAATGTGTTAATAGAGAATACCGATATCATGGCTAGTCCAAATGCTAGAGCCATTGTTATGTATAATGTGATGGGAAGTAATGCTATTACGCACTCTAAATTTGGCGGTAGTGGATATCAATGCCACAATGCTGGTGGGGGCATTACTATAGAGTTTAATTATTGTATGCCCCATGGTGCTGATTGCTCTGGTAGTGTAACTCATACCACCGCTAAAGCAATTAATTCTGGTGGATATTTCCTATTTGAAAATGTCACATTTATTAACAATTCAGATACTATAAGATCAACATCATCTTGTAAAAATGGCGGTGACCATATTCTTGATGACAAACTCTACAAATCATTTGGTAACGGTGGAGGATTGGCTTTAACGTTCAAAAGAAATGCAGCACATAACCATTTCAGTTTTACAAATTGTGTATTCAGCAACAATATAGCTCATAATGGTGGTGGTCTCTTCGTAAGCTTTCTTGATTCATCAAGTAATAATACTGTATATATTCAAAAGAGTACATTTCTGCACAATACTGTAGATCAACCTCAGAGTCCAGGCATGGGTGGGGGTCTCAGAGTGGAGCATAAAATTTACTCAGATAAATCGAGTAATTTTACAAGAAATAGTTTGGTGGTTGCAGACTGTAATTTTAATAGTAATAAAGCTTTCAGTGGAGGTGGGATATCTTTGTTGCTATCAAGAATGAAATCAACTCGCCGCGAACATCTTTTTCATGTGAACATTAAAAACAGCTACTTTCATAAAAATACTGCTACAATAGGATCAGCCATAGAAGGTTCTGTGTTACCACAAATTATAGATGGCAAAACTTCAGTGCTTCACATTGAATCTACACATTTTACTGAAAATACTATTTTTTCTAATAAAACATTAGGCATATATGAGGAAGGAACAGGTTCCTTATATGCTGACAGTGTTCCGATCAGTTTCATTGGAGATAACTATTTTAATGGCAATGACGGGTCTGCCGTGAGTGTTGTAGGTACAAATGTAGACGTTACCGACTCCAACATTTCCTTCATCAATAACACAGGAAGATATGGCGGTGGTATTAGAATACTGGGAACTTCCTTCATTCTGGTGGATGACAATACCAGCTTATTGTTCATTGGCAACTTCGCTCGAATACATGGAGGGGCGATTTCAAATGTATTCATTGAGCAGGACAACTACGAGAGCAATATCAACTGCTTTATTCGACATGTGGATGTTTACAGGGCACCAGATGATTGGAATGTGAAAGTTGCTTTTATCAACAACTCTGCAAGTAGTACAGGCCATTCCATATACACCACTTCAGTGCTACCGTGTTCCAACATTGGAGGAGAGATGGCAATTAATGTTTCAGATATTTTCCGCTGGAACGGATGGACGTATATTCGAAGTATCACTACTCCACTTCATGAAATAGCCTCTTCTGTTGGAATAATAACATACAACGATAGAATCAATGACGATATTCACAATCTTGCGATAGCATCCATACCTGGTAAAAAAATACGATTCCCTTTTACAGTGACAGATGAATTTGCGAATAAGAAAACGAGCCCATTCACTACGTTCATGCTGGAGTCTCACAAAAATAACTCTTGCAGAGATTTAAAATTCAAATACGTTACTGGACAAAGAGGTACACGCACATGTGGTGCTGAGAACAGCCAACTGACAGTAAGAATGAGCACAGTGGGTGAGAGAGCATGGCAATTGAAACTAAACATTTATTTAGGTCAGTGTCCTCCAGGATACATTTCATCTAGCTCAGAATACACGTCTGAATGCACCCCTTTGGATCCATATACAAAACTTACACAGTACGGTTCAAATTTTAAGGCAAGTTTTAAATCTGGCTATTGGATGGGGAAATTAGAGAATGGAAAATTAAAATATTCAATTTGTCCTCCTTCATATTGTGTATACAAGAATAACCATCTTCTATAGCACAGTCTTCCATCCAATTATACTGCGTTAGAAGAAACTGTCTGCGGTGAGTTAAGTAATCGTAAGGGTATATTGTGTGGCCTGTGCAAGAAAAATTACGGAGTTTCAGTAACTGCGGAAGCTTTAGACTGCATTTTTTGTAATGATTCTGAAATAATACAAAACATTGCAAAATATGTCCTTATTCAGTACCTTCCCCTAGCAGTACTGTTCACTCTGCTGTTGTTGTTTCAAGTGAGGCTTGCCAGTGGGGCTGCTAGCAGCTACATTTTTTATGCTCAGACCGTCTCAAGTATTCTCCTTAGTCTTACGGCAAATGGAAATATTCATTATGACACATTCTTAAAGGGAAATCAAAAAATTGCAATACCCAATAAGTTATTATTTGGAATTTTCAACTTAAGGATTGGCCAAGGTTTCATTCCCCCACTCTGTATCCATACCAAACTAAATTCATTGGATGTATTTCAATTGGATTATTTAGTGGCTTTATTCCCTTTGATTTTTATGATTGCTGTGGTATTAGCTGTGAAGCTCAAGGACAGTTCTGCCTTTAGGAGGTCATTCAGATGTTTTCACTTCAATTTAAATTCCTACTGGAACATCAGACGTTTCAATATCCGAAACAGCTTGCTTCATGTGTTTTCTGGCTACTTTATCCTGTCTTATTCAAGATTAACAATTTCTTCACTTTTTATATTGAACAGAGACCATAATTTATTATACAAAGAAACTTGCACATCTACCAGAGTCTTGTTTGCAGGTCAATACTCACCATTTGATCACAAATATACAACAAGATTTATGTTACCAGCTCTTGCTTTTACAATACTTCTCAATTTTCTTTTTCCTCTAGCTCTATTAAATTATCCGGTCATTTGGCTTGAAAAGTGCATTCACAGAATCCAATGGTTATCTAAACTTTACCCTGTGGACAAAGTTCACATATTCCTAGACACATTTCAAGGTTTTTACAAAGACAACAGGAGATACTTTGCCGGAATATTGTTTCTTTTTCGCACTTTTCTTGCTGGATCATATCTGCTTGGCAGGGATTCGTTTCACCAATATATGATACAGCAATGTATTTTCCTCCTTTTGGTCATAGTCTATGGAGTACTCTGGCCATATCGCAAAGAATTCTGGTATTTAAACATAGTTGATTTACTCATCTTCACTAATCTCTCTATAATAAATGGATTAGGCTTAGTTTTACTGAGCTTCAATGTAATATACACTAACAATCATAGCAATTTTTTGCTTATCCTGTGTACACAACAGATTCTGCTATACCTACCCTTGGTCTACATTATAATTATTGTGATTCCAAAATCCATTAGAACTGCCATAAAATCCTCCTTTTGGAAGTTAACTATTAGAGGAAAAGAACTCTTTTCAAGACCATGGCAAAGATCACTCAGCTTAGAGAACATCACAGTAGATGGAAGTTTAGAGCAAGAGAACTTGTCAGTATCTCCTAACGAAGTAAAACAAAAGACCAGGTATTCCAGCTCTAGTGACAATAATTTGGAAAGTGCTGACATTCAGTGTTCAAAATAACAGAGCCAATGAGGAGGAAACTACAAATACGATTAGTGACATTCATTCACAAATAGAGTATATTATAATACTGAAATATTTTTTATATCCACACTGTAGATACCTATAACTATGTAAGTAGCATAACATAGCTATTGCAAAAAAAAACAGTATTAGAGAATGCTAACGTTATAAACGGCCAATGTATTGGAGTTTAATGGAGGTATTAAACAGAGTTAACATGGGAGGCTTACATTGGCTGGCGGGGCCTCAGGGCCCCTAAGGCGGGCTGGGAAATTAAGGGAGTACTGAGGCATGCGCAACACAGGCCACATGGCCAGGTCAGGCAGCAAAACCTACCACACGTAAAACGTGCTGTGTCGTGCGGAGAGCAAGTAGAAGCCCTACAAGCGGTGAATAGCGCTCCATTTGTATCGATACGGCTGGAACGTTTCAGAGTTGTTCAGGGGAGAAGCCAAAGTCAAGACAGCGATGGCAGACGGGAGCGACGAGAGCAGCATCGAGCTTAGCCCAGCTTCGCTTCAAGCCATCATTGACGGTGTGGTGACAAAGCTGCAGTGGAGTGCAGGGAAAGGCGGCGGGGGCTCAACGGAAGAGACGCCGAGGGCGCACGATGGTAAGATTATAGCTAGATAGCAGCAATAGGCTAGTGGTGGGTGTTAATTAGCGAGGTTAAGGAGCGCTTCCCCCTCAGGGGTGTTTTTTAGCGGACACTTAGCGTTTAATAAAATTTACGGTGCTATTTCCGGTAGAGCTATGAATATTTAATTAGCTCAATGGCTGATGAGCCCAAAGTCCACTCCAAACCTGCTCTCCAATTCCACAACAACCCACTAGAAATAGTTGACAATATTACATTCCAGTTCCAGACAAGTCTAGGGTGACCTTTTGGCTATCTCTGCGCATGAATAAGAGTGGCTAGTACACCACCACGCAACCACTTCCTCTGTGAAGCGGGTTTTCAGATTGTACTCTCCAGGGGGTACCTCTCCTTTCACCCAGACTAGGCGCCTCCAGGAAGTGCTTCAGGACAGGAAACCACAGTGAATTGGGACACCACAGATAGATTTAGACAAGTATGTTAGAAATTGAATGGCACTATTTTTTTTTTTAAACAATAAATCCAATTAAAAGTAGCAATAAATGACAGCTGTAGCATGGAGTTCCACTTGCAACAGCTCCTGAAACACTGCAGGATATGTGGAAAGCGGTTGTCTAAAGCTAAGTGTAGAACTTCTGTGTTCGATTGCAGTAATTTCAGGGATAATCTGTTGATGACCTTTGGGGTTGAAGTGAATTTGGACGATATCCAAGTCTGTCCCTTGAAGTTCTGCAAGCCTTGCCATGCTGTTATGAGCCGTGCTGTGAAGGCTGCGAATGAGGGAACACCTTACACTCACACAGTCACTCCAATGATATGGTCTACACACACAGACAACTGCCAAGTAATTATTAGTAATTTTAATAATAACAAAAATAATAATAATGTAACCAACGTTTACATTTTAGACTTGTGTCCACTTTGAGACTGTTGCTAAGGGTGGTGGCCAGAACCGCAAAGGAACAAAAAACAGAGGTAGATCATCTGGAGAGACACCCAAGGCATTGCTGGAGTATTTGCGGAGTATAGCACCTCCATCTCATATTCTTGAGGAGGATCCTACACCACAATACCACACATCTGATTCAGCCATGGATAAACTTTGCTGCCCTATTTGCACATACTTTTTAAACCAACCACTCCAAATTTCATGTGGAGCAGTTGTATGCTTAGACTGCTGTCGCAAGTGGATTCGATATTCTTCGTCTCTTTCTTGCCCTTGTTGCCACAACCATTCTCTGGGAAGGTCTACACTCAACTCTCCATCACCTTTGATAATATCTTTACTAGATGACCTTCTAATCAAGTGCAAGAGAGATTGTATGAAAATTGTACATGCTTCCCACTACAGAGCTCACCTTTCCAGTAATTGTAAGGAGCATTTCCATCAAGTGCTTGACTCTGCATCCAGTGTCACCATTGAGAATGTACTAGCAAAGCCAATCACATCCCCCACCACACCAGCAGAAATTAAAGCTACAGGGCATCTTGTCCGTAGAATTATGGAACAGAATTCTGGGTGCAGTAGAAATAAAGCTGTTGTCAAAGTTCCAACTCGTGGTCAGGTAACTTTATACTTTTAGACATAAAGCACAAACATATAAATCAATGAAATACAATATTTAGCCCATCACCTTGATACCAGTCACTGGATGCTGTGTTCGAAGTGGTGAGGCGTGTCAGAGAACATGGAAGCGTCGGTGCATGGAGATTGGCAGAATACGCTCTATAGCCAGTGGAGGAGACAACCACATACAGTTGGAAACTGAGGTCAAGGCACTCACCAAGGAGGAGAGGGATGAACTTCTTCACCAAGCTCAGCTTCCAGTAGTTATCCCCACAGAGCATGTGCTTGCTATGAAAGCTGATCTGGCATTGCCATGGAATAAGCTGAGAATTTTGAGGAGGTATATGTATGTTTGTATACATAATAAAAAATAATAAAATATGTACAATATAGATGGTTCAAATCCCTGAACATAACAATACCTGGTGAGAAGCAGCAGATAACAATGGCTAGCAGCATTGTAGGGGAGAATCTGATTGCTGAGAGGGGAGCATTCTCTTTTACACGGGACAATGGAGGAGAGGAGATTAGAGCTGCTCCTTTTGTTTATGTCCCTAACCTCATAGCAAAAGTGGCAGACATAATTAACCAACATGAGGCGTACGCATTTTAATGAACAATATGATTTATAGTGAACAGAGAACATGCCTTTAGGTCTCCCAGTGGTCTTGTACATCATGATGGGGCTATCCCTGAAGATGAGCACCCATCAAAAAAAGAAAGCTAGAAGATGATGACAACATAAGCACCAGTTCACACAAACAGAAGGCAGCACCAGCACCACTTCATAGCTGATAATACATACATATATACATAACACACACAACAATGCTTTACCTCATCAATTACAGTACATCATTTACTCTCTCATTGAAAACTTGCAATCTGCGGGGAAAAAAAATAGTGCCATTCCAGGACTTATACCAAATGTTTATATACAGCTTAAACTTTACCTCGAAGTAATCTGCATTGTTTGAAGCGCTTCTGGAGAGCTGGTACAGATAGCCGTAAAGCTGTTTCTTCTGCCACGCGTAACCTTATGCCCGGGTGTTATTTTTTAGCCTTTTTTTTTTTACTGCACAGACTTAGACTAATTACTTCCTTTCTGGATATCCACTTAGCCTCAATAGATTGAAAGGTCAAGAAAGCTTCCTGCATTCCACTGTAGTCATTAGTTACCTGGCTGTTGCTAAGGATATTCTGGGTAGGAAACAATTTTGGGGGGTGTGTCTAAGTGTCCGCCGTGCAATGCATTGAAAACACCCGTGCCCTCCGCCCGATGGGTGTGAGCGGGAATGCCAACGGTAGGTAGAGCAGCGGGTAATTAAGAGTAATTGTTAATGGAGGGGTGAAAGCATTAAAAAAAAAAGAGCACAGAGAAGGTGAAGCAAGTGGAAATAGGGTATGCTGCATGACAAGCAGGCAAGGCAAGGCATGACAAGCAGAGGCATGACAAGCAGGCAAGGCAAGGCATGACAAGAGGAGGGGGCAAGGCAAGCATGGGGGGCAAGGCAGGCAAAACAAGCAGAAGCAAGGCATGAGAAGGGAGACATGCAAACCGCAGCAAGGTAGGGCAAGTAGATCATGGCAATGGTAGCCGGGTGAAGAGCCTATGGAAGCTTGATATAGTGATGCATAAGAAGTGGGTGGACAAGGAAGGGCGAGTAGAGGGGGGTATAGTTTATCGAGAACATATCAAATATAGGGACAGCCGCATGGCGTGGGCAGTGCACTGCCCCAGCATAGAGTTAGTTAGCATAGAATATATAAGTTTATAAAAAATTAAAAATAATAATAATAATTATAATAATTTAAAAATAATAATAATAATAAATAAAAAATAAATAAAAATAAATAAAAAATAAATAAATAAATAAAGTTTATAATTAAGCAGTTAGATAATGACAGGGATTAGCGGGCAGGCAGTTACGATTACCACCTCTTCCTCTCTCCTATCTCTCAATCCTGTCACGCATGGCTGCAGGTGGAGAGCGGCAGGGGGAGGAGCTGGCAAGGCTGGGGCTCCACACGTTTTCGCCAGAGAGCGAGTCGCTAGGAAGCAGCTGTGGAGCAATGGTGGGTGGTGCAGGCGATGGCAAGACAGGGCTAAACGTAGAGGGTGAGGCGAACCAGAGTGAGCACTCAGCAGCAACAGCGAAGCCAAGCACCTGCCTGGTATCAATCGGACCCGGCCTCCCATCTCTTCATTCGCATTGGCACAGGAGAATACATGGACTTCAGGAAACTCCCACTGGCCAAGGGCAAAAGTCGCCCCCTTCCGCAGGCAGGAGAGGGACAGGTGGTGGTGGTTCAAGCCACTGACTTGATGGCCACCCGGAAGACGATTCTGGACTTGGCTACTTGGCTGCAGTGCTTCGGCATATTTACGGCAGTGGTGGCAGCAGCACAGCCCAAGAGGGTGCCGGAACTGATGGCCTACCAGGCCATCATCGCGAAGGCAAGCCAAACCTATCGCTGGCCATCATGGGTGGTGTACGATCAGGCTTTCCGCCAGAAAATGGCGGGAGCACGGGAGCAGTCCTGGGCCAAGGTAGACCCCTCCTTGTACTCAGTGTGTTTCTTCGGCCAGAACATCAACGCCGAGAACTGGTGTTCGGTGTGTCGGTCGCTGAAGCACACAGCCACAGCATGTCCCTCAAGGGCGGCAAGAAAACGCACGTGGCCAGGGTCACCGGAAAGAGGAGCAAACCAGGAGGTGTGCCAGAAATTGAACAGGTTCAATGGGGACTGCAGGTATGGCAGGGACTGCAAGTTCGCCCACCTGTACAGCAGATGTGGGGAACCACACCCCGTGGCAAAGTGCAAGGCAGGGAACAAACGCCCCAGACAGGAGGAGTAGGAGTGGACGTAGGAGAGAGCAGCTGGAACTGTCATGGAACAATCTGTTGGCATGGTTGTTCATATTGAGAATGTGTGCAGTATTTAAAAAATATATATATAATTATTATATAGATATAGATATAATATAAGCTACAGGAGATAGAATAGTAGTAATAGAAACAATAATAAGGATTATAAATAATTATAATAAATAAACAGTGGTGTGGGTTGATAAGAAGCCCGGCTTTAGGTAAAGGGTGGTTAGGAATAGGGACAGTGTAAATAATGGGGGAACAACTATGCAGTAGGGCAGCTAGAGTACCCAAGCTAGTCGTAGCTAATGATCTACCATAATATTTAGCAGGGAGATATCAATACCGGGACCAGTTGCTAAGCCTGGATGCATGCAGGGAGCAGGGGCAGCAAAAAATGCCGCAAGAGCTGAGCAAGATTATTACCCCACTGTCTAGTGCTATCCTGAAGGAACAGCTGAGGGGACACCCAGACCGGGAATTTGCGGAGTATATTGTGCAAGGAGTGTCAGAGGGGTTCCGAATTGGGTTTAATTCCGGCTTGGTTTCCTTGAAGCAACGTTCGGGGAATATGCCGTCAGCAGATGAACATCCGGAGGTGGTGACAGGATACATCCAGAAAGAGAGGGAGCTGGGCAGACTGATGCAAGTGAAACGGGCTGAAGTGTTAACACCCATTCACACCAGCCCATTTGGGGTCATCCCAAAAAAGAATGGAATAAACAGATGGAGGCTGATCCTAGATCTATCCTCTCCACTGGGGCACAGTATGAATAATGGGATAGAGAAGGAGCTGGCGTCACTAAGCTACGTCTCGGTGGATGAGGTGGTACAGAGAGTTTTGCAATGGGGAAGAGGAACGCTGCTCGCAAAAATGGACGTCAGACAGGCGTATCGCAATATCCCGGTGCACCCCGTGGAAAGGTGTCTACTAGGAATGCGTTGGCAAGGCGATACCTATGTTGATGCCGTGCTTCCATTTGGCCTTAGGTCAGCTCCACTGATATTCTCAGCAATGGGAGATGGATCATGGAGCAGCATGGGGTCGCATGGTTGGACCACTACATTGACGACTTTATCACTGCTGGATGGCCTGGGGGGATGGAATGTCCAAGAAATGCAGCAGTGATGAAGGCAGTATGTCAGCAAGTGGGAATGCCGATAGAGCCGGAAAAAGATGAGGGGCCGGCCACAACCATCGGGAAGCCAGGGCAGATATCGAGTGGTGGCATACCTATGTTAGCAGGGCCTGGCACATCACACCAGGTGACCATTACGTCGGACGCGTCCGGAAGCTGGGGCTGTGGCGCTTTCATGGAGGAGGCGTGGTTGACCATGGTCAGAGTCTATCAAGGACAAGCACATCACGGTGAAGGAGCTGGCGGCCATTGTGATTGCCGCGGCAATCTGGGGACAGGAGTGGAGAGGGAAGTATGTGCTTGCCTACTGTGACAATACAGCAGCAGTAGCCATAGTAAATTCCGGCTCAGCGAAAAATGGGCAGGCCATGCAACTCAGACAGTGCCTGGCATACCTGATGGCCATGAATCAGTTCTCGGTAAGGGCCACTCACATCCAGGGTGCGCTCAATGTGGCAGCAGATGCCCTGTCAAGAAACGACCTGTCACGTTTCCGAATATGTTGTCCACAAGCTCAGCAACAAGGGTCGCCAATACCAGCCTGCCTTCTGGACACCCTGCTGCTGAGGGAACTCGACTGGACGCGGAAGGACTGGGTCGAGTCGTGGACTTCTACGTTGGACAGGCCTTAGCCGACTCTACGCGGAGAAGCTACTTGTCAGCAAAGAAACTTTTGCACACTGCACAAGGTCACCCCCATCCCCACTAATGAACAGTTATTGTGTCACTATGTAGCATTCCTGGCCAAGAGCAGCTTGGCTGCATCATCGATAAAATGTTGTTTGGCGGCAGTGAGAAACCTACAAATCACAGAGGGTAAATGGGATCCTAATATGAGTGCCATGGCTAAGCTGGACTTGGTAGTAAGGGGCATGAAGAAGACGCAGGCGAGGGATGGACAGCGCAGGCCACGGCATCCGATCACCCCGGATCTGTTGCTCATGTTGCGTATTGCCTGGCTAGATCCAGCAAGAGGTCATGATGGCGTGATGCTGTGGGCGGCAGCGTCATTGTGTTTCTTTGGGTTCCTGAGATCGGGAGAGGTAACAATACCAACAGACACCAGCTTCGACAAGGCGGTCCACCTTACCTTCGAGGACATTGCAGTGGACAATCTGAAGGACCTCACCATGGTGAGAGCCAGGTTGAAAAGTTCCAAGACAGATCCATTTCGTAAAGGTGTGGACATAGTGGTCGGAAGGACGGACGACAGAATTTACCCAGTAGCGGCCATGTTAGGTTATTTGAGGGCAAGAGGAGCTGGCCCAGGTCCATTGTTTCGATTCAAGGAGGGAAAACCTCTCACGAAGCCTCGCTTCGTCTCACAGGTGAGGGAAACCCTCCAAGCAAGGGGTATAGATGGATCATCATACTCGGGACACAGTTTTCGCAGTGGAGCAGCGACAACAGCGGCGAGGGGCACGAGTGAAAGACTCCATTATCAAGATGTTGGGAAGGTGGAAAAGTAATGCTTATCAGTTGTACATCAAGACGCCACGGCATCACCTCGCGGCAATTTCGACACGGCTGGCGGCAACTCAAGGGCAAGACTCCTGATAGAGACTGGGGACCTCTGAGACTACTGCGGGAGCACGCAAGTTGACAATAAACATTGGTTGTTCTCGTGTGTATGTGTCAGTATTGGAGGGTTGTAGTTGGATAAGTGTTGAGCATTGCCGGTAACACCAGTAGCAGGGGATTAACGAGGGAGCAGAGGGTCAGGGGAAGAGGTAGAGGTCTGTTAAAATGTGGTGGTAGGATTGGGCTGGAGTGGAGGCCAAATATACCCAAAGGTGCAAATTAGGGTTAATTGGCAGACAATGGGTGCCAATTGGTGGCAATCATACCTAACCACATCAAAGAGGTGGTACATAAGTCGGGGACCCCCTTCCTCTTGCTCCCAAAGGGTAACCGATCCAAGTTAAATGGAGCTTGATGGAGGTATTAAACAGAGTTAACATGGGAGGCTTACATTGGCAGGCGGGGCCTCGGGCCCCTAAGGAGGGCTGGGAAATTAAGGGAGTTACTGAGGCATGGGCAAAACAGGCCACATGGCCAGGTCAGGCAGCAAAACCTACCACAGGTAAAACGTGCTATGTCGTGCGGAGAGCAAGTAGAAGCCCTACAAGCGGTGAATAGCGCTCCATTTGTCCCACCCACCCATCCACCACAAGAAGGGAAGGAGGTAAGACAGACTGCGGAGAGGGCACGATGGTGGCGGAATCTATAGGAAGGGCTGTGTCAGTCACACATGAAAGCTAGCAAAGTTCCTCCATTGGGGAAATGGCGGAACCTCAGTGTGAAAGAGAAGTAGGGGTGGCTGGAGGCCAAATATGCCCAAAGGTGCAAATTAGGGTTAATTGGCAGACAATGGGTGCCAATTGGTGGCAATCATACCTAACCACATCAAAGAGGCGGTAAGTCGGGGACCCCCTACCTCTTGCTCCCAACAAAGGGTAACCGATCCAAGTTAAAAAGAAAATTTGTCACTGCTGAGCAAGGACATTGGGAAAATAATGTCCATTAAGAGTTCAGTAGCAAGTTATTGGGCTATAGATGATAAATTTAGAATCTAATAATCTTAGTAGTTAATTGCACATAAATTATTAACCTTTAATGTACCAATGTAAATCAATTCATTTAATTCATTAAATTTCCTGTTCAACAATTTTTTTTCTAAATTTATTGTAGCTCTTTCATGCTCTTCATGAATAGAAATTCTTTCCAAGACAGCTTTCTTTCAATTTTTCGGATTGCTATAAGATAGAACTAAATGAGACAAATCATTGTGCTTTAATAAGTGAACCCAGGTCCTTTTAGTCCTTCTTTAGCATGCTATTATGACCTTGTCTTGAATGTTTATTATGCATGAAATGTTCACATAATTCGAGAAAGGTATTCATTTTTTGGTGTTGTTGTTTTTAACCATGTTCTCTCACTTTTTCACTCAAAAATTTTTCAGCTTCAAACCTAATCCATTTTATTTTTTTATGTACATCAAAGGAAGGAAAATTCGCAAAACAGAAGCTTTAGTACTTGGCCTCGAAAAGAAAACCATCTCTGATCAGGATTGGCGGGCTATCAAAACATTTTTGTTATTATTTTTTGGAATCTGCATTATAATTTTTGTTCCTTTTATTATTTTTGAAGTGTCTAAAGTTCTGGGTATACTCTCCCGAACTCTTCTTGATAAGCTGAGTTTTGGGATAATCTTCAGTCATATCATAACTGACCCCATCTTGATTATGAGGAATGCAGATATCAAAGAATCACTTTATGTGTTAATGAATAAATTCAAAAAATTTAGCCGGAGATTATGTAAACAAAACAGTCAACATTAACGGGCATAACTTTCAAATGATCAATATAAATTTTCATTTTTTTTAACTCACGATAGTTACCATTTTCATTCAATAGTTGTTACTTTATGTAATACTTTTAAGTTTGACAGCAAGAACTATGTTGTCTGCACAAAACTAAATGTTTCATACAATAAATGTTTAGTTTCAATAAAAATAACTTCAAGGTTTCGCTAAGAAGAAAGGTGATCTCTATTGGGTAGTTTAAAAATACTTTAGAATTACTTGTACTTTTGATGAATGTGTGTGCATTTCTTATAATTAGTATAAAAAAATCAGGTAAATCTGGATTCAGAAGTTCTTTAGCCTTCTACTTCTCAACACATAATACAGGACTAAAGAATTAAATTTTATGTCTGCTGCCATTCACAGTTAGAAAAAAGACCAAACGGCAGTAGCAGAAAGTAAGTGGCTTTGATATTACTTTCATCCATTCCAATGCAACAGCGATATTATAATATACCATTATACTTTGAAAAGTTTAAGACTCCTATGTCCAAAAAGTAAATATAAATGCCAATTTCTACTACAATGTACATATAGATCAACACTCTCTAGACATAAGAAGTAACTCATAATTTTTTTGCATTTCACTGCTCAGAAAATAAGAAGAGAGAGTGTGGGACCACGATAGCTACAGGAGGAAGGAGAGGAGAGACAAATGTTACAAAGACAAGAGAGCACAGAATCACAACAAATAGTAGACAAACAGTAAACATAGAGTATCAACCCATCCAATATTATTGACATTTGAACATGGCACTTTACTTGTTTCATGTATAGCCCTGTTACTGGGCACAGAGTGAAGGTTGTATATATACTGTTATCACTCATTCCATTTATCAGTCTCATTTTGTGCCATCTTTACTTCGTTTTGTCACTTCATGTAGCATCCATTGATAAAACTCATTATTGAACTCTTGTAAGCGGTAACTCTCCGGAGTTTGTTTGACAGTGCTGCTCACTGGGACTTTTTAGTGGCAGTATACTCTGGAAGGAGTGTGGAAATACAAGAAATAGTTATCTCTCAGACCCTTATATGAACCCACGGAAAGTTGATCACATGGAATAATAATTCAATAAGGAAAAACAATATATTTGTGCTACTGAAATGTCATAATACAATTTACAAATAATGACAAACGTTTCCCTAGTATAAAGATTTCTGGTGTTAATTTTTTAATCAAGATGATTCTGTTCCAAGGAGCCTTCTTCAGTTACAACACAAAAAAATACACACACACAAAAAAAAAAGCTAAACAATGGAAATTCAAAACATTGTTTAAGAACGAAAAAAATTGTGTTCATAAAAACATGTTAAACATAAATTTAAGTGCTATATTTCAATTTGATCTAATTGATTTGCTTATGGAGAAGTTGCAATAACAATATATAGGATAAATCCTCTGGCACTGAGTGACTTGGCTATAATGAAATGAAATGTACTTGGTATTAATATCGGACAATAAAAACTAACAAAATGACTATAAATTGTGTACTAAATATGACCCAATCAAATGAAGTCTTACATTGTTTATACAGACAAAATGATGTATGCATATAAATCAACATATACAACCACAACACTTCAATTAGAGTAAACAAAACATTGAAAGTTTTTCATCCCTCTTGTTAAAGATTTACATAACATCGTACATCGAAGTTTATATAAAATTAAGCCGTCTAGCCACCACTCATTAATGTTGTTAGAATCTACCATGAAGGAATTACTCTTCTTTCTCCCGCTAATAGCAGCAGTTTATTCCAGCCAGAGTGATTTTGATCATATAATATATGTGAATCAAATTAATGGCTCCAATTCTGAGGAATGCCTGAAGTCCAATAGAGAGGACGTGGCCTGCAAAGATCTTGACTGGGCATTGAAGTACTCACAAAGACTCAACTCTACAAAGTACATACTCGCAAAAGACACTTATGAGCTCATTAATGGATTTCCAGCTTTCCAGAATCTCTATCGGCAACATTTTGTGGGAAACAATTCTACCTTAGTTTGCCAGCAGCTTGGAATCGGGTTTACCTTCCATGATGTCAAAGATATTGCCTTTAAAGACCTGAAGATATCCAACTGCAGTTGTGCAAGAATGTGTTAATAGAGAATACCGATATCATGGCTAGTCCAAATGCTAGAGCCATTGTTATGTATAATGTGATGGGAAGTAATGCTATTACGCACTCTAAATTTGGCGGTAGTGGATATCAATGCCACAATGCTAGTGGGGGCATTACTATAGAGTTTAATTATTGTATGCCCCATGGTGCTGATTGCTCTGGTAGTGTAACTCATACCACCGCTAAAGCAATTAATTCTGGTGGATATTTCCTATTTGAAAATGTCACATTTATTAACAATTCAGATACTATAAGATCAACATCATCTTGTAAAAATGGCGGTGACCATATTCTTGATGACAAACTCTACAAATCATTTGGTAACGGTGGAGGATTGGCTTTAACGTTCAAAAGAAATGCAGCACATAACCATTTCAGTTTTACAAATTGTGTATTCAGCAACAATATAGCTCATAATGGTGGTGGTCTCTTCGTAAGCTTTCTTGATTCATCAAGTAATAATACTGTATATATTCAAAAGAGTACATTTCTGCACAATACTGTAGATCAACCTCAGAGTCCAGGCATGGGTGGGGGTTTCAGAGTGGAGCATAAAATTTACTCAGATAAATCAAGTAATTTTACAAGAAATAGTTTGGTGGTTGCAGACTGTAATTTTAATAGTAATAAAGCTTTCAGTGGAAGTGGGATATCTCTGTTGCTATCAAGAATGAAATCAACTCGCCGCAAACATCTTTTTCATGTGAACATTAAAAACAGCTACTTTCATAAAAATACTGCTACAATAGGATCAGCCATAGAAGGTTCTGTGTTACCACAAATTATAGATGGCAAAACTTCAGTGCTTCACATTGAATCTACACATTTTACTGAAAATACTATTTTTTCTAATAAAACATTAGGCATATATGAGGAAGGAACAGGTTCCTTATATGCTGACAGTGTTCCGATCAGTTTCATTGGAGATAACTATTTTATTGGCAATGACGGGTCTGCCGTGAGTGTTGTAGGTACAAAAGTAGACGTTACCGACTCCAACACTTCCTTCATCAATAACACAGGAAGATATGGTGGTGCCATTAGAATACTGGGAACTTCCTTCATTCTGGTGGATGACAATACCAGCTTATCGTTCATTGGCAACTTCGCTCGAATACATGGAGGGGCGATTTCAAATGTATTCATTGAACAAGACAACTACGAGAGCAATACTAACTGCTTTATTCGACATGTGGATGTTTACAGGGCACCAGATTATTGGAATGTGAAAGTTGTTTTTATCAACAACTCTGCAAGTAGTACAGGCCATTCCATATACACCACTTCAGTGCTACCGTGTTCCAACATTGGAGGAGAGATGGCAATTAATGTTTCAGATATTTTCCGCTGGAACGGATGGACGTATATTCGAAGTATCACTACTCCACTTCATGAAATAGCCTCTTCTGTTGGAATAATCACATACAACGATAGAATCAATGACGATATTCACAATCTTGCGATAGCATCCATACCTGGTAAAGAAATACGATTCCCTTTTAAAGTGACAGATGAATTTGCGAATAAGAAAACGAGCCCATTCACTACGTTCATGCTGGAGTCTCACAAAAATAACTCTTGCAGAGATTTAAAATTCAAATACGTTACTGGACAAAGAGGTACACGCACATGTGGTGCTGAGAACAGCCAACTGACAGTAAGAATGAGCACAGTGAGTGAGAGGGCATGGCAATTGAAACTAAACATTTATTTAGGTCAGTGTCCTCCAGGATACATTTTATCTAGCTCAGAATACACGTCTGAATGCACCCCTTTGGATCCATATACAAAACTTACACAGTACGGTTCAAATTTTAAGGCAAGTTTAAATCTGGCTATTGGATGGGGAAATTAGAGAATGGAAAATTAAAATATTCAATTTGTCCTCCTTCATATTGTGTATACAAGAATAACCATCTTCTATACCACAGTCTTCCATCCAATTATACTGCGTTAGAAGAAACTGTCTGCGGTGAGTTAAGTAATCGTAAGGGTATATTGTGTGGCCTGTGCAAGAAAAATTACGGAGTTTCAGTAACTACGGAAACTTTAGACTGCATTTCTTGTAATGATTCTGAAATAATACAAAACATTGCAAAATATGTCCTTATTCAGTACCTTCCCCTAGCAGTACTGTTCACTCTGCTGTTGTTGTTTCAAGTGAGGCTTGCCAGTGGGGCTGCTAGCAGCTACATTTTTTATGCTCAGACCGTCTCAAGTATTCTCCTTAGTCTTAAAGCAAATGGAAATATTCATTATGACATATTCTTAAAGAAAAATCAAAAAATTGCAATACCCAATAAGTTATTATTTGGAATTTTCAACTTAAGGATTGGCCAAGGTTTCATTCCCCCACTCTGTATCCATACCAAACTAAATTCATTGGATGTATTTCAATTGGATTATTTAGTGGCTTTATTCCCTTTGATTTTTTTGATTGCTGTGGTATTAGCTGTGAAGCTCAAGGACAGTTCTGCCTTTAGGAGGTCATTCAGATGTTTTCACTTCAATTTAAATTCCTACTGGAACATCAGACGTTTCAATATCAGAAGCAGCTTGCTTCATGTGTTTTCTGGCTACTTGATCCTGTCTTATTCAAGATTGACAATTTCTTCACTTTCTATACTGAACAGAGACCATAATTTATTATACAAAGAAACTTGCACATCTACCAGAGTCTTGTTTGCAGGTCAATACTCACCATTTGATCCTAAATATACAACACGATTTATGTTACCAGCTCTTGCTTTTACAATACTTCTCAATTTTCTTCTTCCTCTAGCACTATTAAATTATCCGGTCATTTGGCTTGAAAAGTGCATTCACAGAATCCAATGGTTATCTAAACTTTACCCTGTGGACAAAGTTCACATATTCCTGGACACATTTCAAGGTTTTTACAAAGACAACAGGAGATACTTTGCCGGAATTTTGTTTCTTTTTCGTACTTTTCTTGCTGGATCATATCTGCTTGGCAGGGATTCGTTTCACCAATATTTGATACAGCAATTTATTTTCCTCCTTTTGGTCATAGTCTATGGAGTACTCTGGCCATATCGCAAAGAATTCTGGTATTTAAACATAGTTGATTTACTCATCTTCACTAATCTCTCTATAATAAATGGATTAGGTTTAGTTTTACTGAGCTTCAATGTAATATACACTAACAATCATAGCATTTTTTTGCGTATCCTGTATACACAACAGATTCTGCTATACCTACCCTTGGTCTACATTATAATTATTGTGATTCCAAAATCCATTAGAACTGCCATAAAATCCTCATTTTGGAAGTTAACTATTAAAGGAAAAGAACTCTTTTCAAGACCATGGCAAAGATCACTCTGCTTAGAGAACATCACAATAGATGGAAGTTTAGAGCAAGAGAACTTGTCAGTATCTCCTAACGAAGTAAAACAAAAGACCAGGTATTCCAGCTCTAATGACAATAATTTGGAAAGTGCTGACATTCAGTGTTCAAAATAACAGAGCCAATGAGGAGGAAACCGCAAATACGATTAGTGACATACATTCACAAATAGAGTATATAATACTGAAATAATTTTTATATCAACACTGTAGATACCGTATAACTATGTAAGTAGCATAATATAGCTATATTGCAAAAAAACATTATTACAGAATGCTAACGTTATAAACAGCCAATGTAAAAAGAAAATTTGTCACTGCTGAGCAAGGACATTGGGCAAATAATGTCCATTAAGAGTTGAAGCAGCAAGCTATTGGGCTATAGATGATAAATTTAGAATCTAATAATCTTAGTAGTTAATTGCACATAAACTATTAACCTTTAATGTACCAATGTAAATCATCATTAAATTTTCCTGTTCAACAATTTTTGTTCTTCATGAATAGAAATTTTTTCCAAGACAGCTTTCTTTCAATTTCTCAGATTGCTATAAGATAGAACTAAATGAGACATATCTTTTTGCTTTAATAAGTGAACCCAGGTCCTTTTAGTCCTTCTTTAGCATGCTGTCATGACCTAGTCTTGATTGCTTATTATGCATGAAATGTTCACATAATTCGAGTAATGTATTCATTTTTTTTTTGTAGTCATCTCTCAGACCCTTGTATGAACCCACGGAAAGTTGATCACATGAATAATAATTCAATAAGGAAAAACAATATATTTGTGCTACTGAAATATCATAATACAATTTACAAATAATGACAAACATTTCCCAAGTATAAAGATTTCTGGTGTTAAATTTTTAATCAAGATGTTTCTGTTCCATGGAGTCTTCTTCAGTTACAACACACACCAAAAAAAAATGCTAAACAATGGAAATTCAAAACATTGTTTAAGAACAGAAAAAATTGTGTTCATAAAAACATGTTAAACATAAATTTAAGTGCTATATTTCAATTTGTTCTAATTGATTTGCTTATGGAGAAGTTGTAATAACAATATATAGGATAAATTCTCTGGCACTAGAGCGACTTGGCTATAAAAAATTGAAATGTACTTGTTATTAATATCGGACAATAAAAACTAACAAAATGACTATATAATTGTGTACTAAATATGACCTAATCAAATGAAGTCTTACAATGTTTATACAGACAAAATGATGTATGCATATAAATCAACATATACAACCAAAACACTTCAATTAGAGTAAACAAAACATTGAAAGTTTTTCATCCCTCTTGATAATGATTTACATAACATCGTATATCGAAGCTTATATAAAATTAAGCCGTCCAGCCACCACTCATTAATGTTGTTAGAATCTACCATGAAGGAATTACTCCTCTTTCTCCCGCTAATAGCAGCAGTTTATTCCAGCCTGAGTGATTTTGATCATATTATAATACATGTGAATCAAATTAAAGGCTCCAATTCTGAGGAATGCCTGAAGTCCAATAGAGAGGACATGGCCTGCAAAGATCTTGACTGGGCATTGAAGTACTCACAAAGACTCAACTCTACAAAGTACGTACTCACAAAAGACAATTATGAGCTCATTGATGGATTTCCAGCTTTCCAGAATCTCTATCGGCAACATTTTGTGGGAAACAATTCTACCTTAGTTTGCCAGCAGCTTGGAATCGGGTTTACCTTCCATGATGTCAAAGATATTGCCTTTAAAGACCTGAAGATATCCAACTGCAGTTGTGCACAAAGCATCTCCAGCATTGGATCTCAGGAGGCGGGGCAAGTTGAGTCACTTTCAGGAGCTGTAAATTTGCTGATGTGCAAGAATGTGTTAATAGAGAATACCGATATCATGGCTAGTCCAAATGCTAGAGCCATTGTTATGTATAATGTGATGGGAAGTAATGCTATTACGCACTCTAAATTTGGCGGTAGTGGATATCAATGCCACAATGCTAGTGGGGGCATTACTATAGAGTTTAATTATTGTATGCCCCATGGTGCTGATTGCTCTGGTAGTGTAACTCATACCACCGCTAAAGCAATTAATTCTGGTGGATATTTCCTATTTGAAAATGTCACATTTATTAACAATTCAGATACTATAAGATCAACATCATCTTGTAAAAATGGCGGTGACCATATTCTTGATGACAAACTCTACAAATCATTTGGTAATGGTGGAGGATTGGCTTTAACGTTCAAAAGAAATGCAGCACATAACCATTTCAGTTTTACAAATTGTGTATTCAGCAACAATATAGCTCATAATGGTGGTGGTCTCTTCGTAAGCTTTCTTGATTCATCAAGTAATAATACTGTATATATTCAAAAGAGTACATTTCTGCACAATACTGTAGATCAACCTCAGAGTCCAGGCATGGGTGGGGGTCTCAGAGTGGAGCATAAAATTTACTCAGATAAATCCAGTAATTTTACAAGAAATAGTTTGGTGGTTGCAGACTGTAATTTTAATAGTAATAAAGCTTTCAGTGGAGGTGGGATATCTCTGTTGCTATCAAGAATGAAATCAACTCGCCGCGAACATCTTTTTCATGTGAGCATTAAAAACAGCTACTTTCATAAAAATACTGCTACAATAGGATCAGCCATAGAAGGTTCTGTGTTACCACAAATTATAGATGGCAAAACTTCAGTGCTTCACATTGAATCTACACATTTTACTGAAAATACTATTTTTTCTAAGAAAACATTAGGCATATATGAGGAAGGAACAGGTTCCTTATATGCTGACAGTGTTCCGATCAGTTTCATTGGAGATAACTATTTTAATGGCAATGACGGGTCTGCCGTGAGTGTTGTAGGTACAAAAGTAGACGTTACCGACTCCAACACTTCCTTCATCAATAACACAGGAAGATATGGTGGTGCCATTAGAATACTGGGAACTTCCTTCATTCTGGTGGATGACAACACCAGCTTATCGTTCATTGGCAACTTCGCTCGAATACATGGAGGGGCGATTTCAAATGTATTCATTGAACAAGACAACTACGAGAGCAATACTAACTGCTTTATTCGACATGTGGATGTTTACAGGGCACCAGATGAATGGAATGTGAAAGTTGTTTTTATCAACAACTCTGCAAGTAGTACAGGCCACTCCATATACACCACTTCAATGCTACCGTGTTCCAACATTGGAGGAGAGATGGCAATTAATGTTTCAGATATTTTCCGCTGGAACGGATGGACGTATATTCGAAGTATCACTACTCCACTTCATGAAATAGCCTCCTCTGTTGGAATAATCACATACAACGATAGAATCAATGACGATATTCACAATCTTGCGATAGCATCCATACCTGGTAAAGAAATACGATTCCCTTTTAAAGTGACAGATGAATTTGCGAATAAGAAAACGAGCCCATTCACTACGTTCATGCTGGAGTCTCACAAAAATAACTCTTGCAGAGATTTAAAATTCAAATACGTTACTGGACAAAGAGGTACATGCACATGTGGTGTTGAGAACAGCCAACTGACAGTAAGAATGAGCACAGTGAGTGAGAGGGCATGGCAATTGAAACTAAACATTTATTTAGGTCAGTGTCCTCCAGGATACATTTTATCTAGCTCAGAATACACGTCTGAATGCACCCCTTTGGATCCATATACAAAACTTACACAGTACGGTTCAAATTTTAAGGCAAGTCTTAAATCTGGCTATTGGATGGGGAAATTAGAGAATGGAAAATTACAATATTCAATTTGTCCTCCTTCATATTGTGTATACAAGAATAACCATCTTCTATACCACCGTCTTCCATCCAATTATACTGAGTTAGAAGAAACTGTCTGCGGTGAGTTAAGTAATCGTAAGGGTATAATGTGTGGCCTTTGCAAGAAAAATTACGGAGTTTCAGTAACTACGGAAGCTTTAGAGTGCATTTCTTGTAATGATTCTGAAATAATACAAAACATTGCAAAATATGTCCTTATTCAGTACCTTCCCCTAGCAGTACTGTTCACTCTGCTGTTGTTGTTTCAAGTGAGGCTTGCCAGTGGGGCTGCTAGCAGCTACATTTTTTATGCTCAGACCGTCTCAAGTATTCTCCTTAGTCTTACGGCAAATGGAAATATTCATTATGACATATTCTTAAAGGGAAATCAAAAAATTGCAGTACCCAATAGGTTTTTATTTGGAATTTTCAACTTAAGGATTGGCCAAGGTTTCATTCCCCCACTCTGTATCCATACCAAACTAAATTCATTGGATGTATTTCAATTGGATTGTTTAGTGGCTTTATTCCCTTTGATTTTTATGATTGCTGTGGTATTAGCTGTGAAGCTCAAGGACAGTTCTGCCTTTAGGAGGTCATTCAGATGTTTTCACTTCAATTTAAATTCCTACTGGAACATCAGACGTTTCAATATCCGAAACAGCTTGCTTCATGTGTTTTCTGGCTACTTTATCCTGGCTTATTCAAGATTAACAATTTCTTCACTTTTTATATTGAACAGAGACCATAATTTATTTAACAAAGAAACTTACGCATCTACCAGAGTCTTGTTTGCAGGTCAATACTCACCATTTGATCACAAATATACAACAAGATTTATGTTACCAGCTCTTGCTTTTACAATACTTCTCAATTTTCTTTTTCCTCTAGCTCTATTAAATTATCCAGTCATTTGGCTTGAAAAGTGCATTCACAGAATCCAATGGTTATCTAAACTTTACCCTGTGGACAAAGTTCACATATTCCTAGACACATTTCAAGGTTTTTACAAAGACAACAGGAGATATTTTGCCGGAATATTGTTTCTTTTTCGCACTTTTCTTGCTGGATCATATCTGCTTGGCAGGGATTCGTTTCACCAATATATGATACAGCAATGTATTTTCCTCCTTTTGGTCATAGTCTATGGAGTACTCTGGCCATATCGCAAAGAATTCTGGTATTTAAACATAGTTGATTTACTCATCTTCACTAATCTCTCTATAATAAATGGATTAGGTTTAGTTTTACTGAGCTTCAATGTAATATACACTAACAATCATAGCAATTTTTTGCTTATCCTGTGTACACAACAGATTCTGCTATACTTACCCTTGGTCTACATTATAATTATTGTGATTCCAAAATCCATTAGAACTGCCATAAAATCCTCCTTTTGGAAGTTAACTATTAAAGGAAAAGAACTCTTTTCAAGACCATGGCAAAGATCACTCAGCATAGAGAACATCACAGTAGATGGAAGTTTAGAGCAAGAGAACTTGTCAGTATCTCCTAACGAAGTAAAACAAAAGACCAGGTATTCCAGCTCTAGTGACAATAATTTGGAAAGTGCTGACATTCAGTGTTCAAAATAACAGAGCCAATGAGGAGGAAACCACAAATACGATTAGTGACATCCATTCACAAATAGAGTATATTATAATACTGAAATAATTTTTATATCCACACTGTAGATACCTATAAGTAGCATAACATAGCTATTGCAAAAAAAAACATTATTACAGAATGCTAACGTTATAAACGGCCAATGTATTGGAGTTTAATGGAGGTATTAAACAGAGTTAACATGGGAGGCTTACATTGGCTGGCGGGGCCTCGGGGCCCCTAAGGCGGGCTGGGAAATTAAGGGAGTTACTGAGGCATGCGCAACACAGGCCACATGGCCAGGTCAGGCAGCAAAACCTACCACAGGTAAAACGTGCTGTGTCGTGCGGAGAGCAAGTAGAAGCCCTACAAGCGGTGAATAGCGCTCCATTTGTATCGATACGGCTGGAACGTTTCAGAGTTGTTCAGGGGAGAAGCCAAAGTCAAGACAGCGATGGCAGATGGGAGCGATGAGAGCAGCATCGAGCTTAGCCCAGCTTCGCTTCAAGCCATCATTGAAGGTGTGGTGACAAAGCTGCAGGGGAGTGCAGGGAAAGGCGGCGGGGGCTCAACGGAAGAGACGCCGAGGGCGCACGATGGTAAGATTATGGCTAGATAGCAGCAATAGGCTAGTGGTGGGTGTTAATTAGCGAGGTTAAGGAGCGCTTCCGCCCTCCGCCCGATGGGTGTGAGCGGGAATGCCAACGGTACGTAGAGCAGCGGGTAATTAAGAGTAATTGTTAATGGAGGGGTAAAAGCATTAAAAAAAAAAAGAGCACAGAAAAGGTGAAGCAAGTGGATACAGGGTATGCTGCATGACAAGCAGGCAAGGCAAGGCATGACAAGCAGGCAAGGCAAGGCATGACAAGCAGAGGCATGACAAGCAGGCAAGGCAAGGCATGACAAGAGGAGGGGGCAAGGCAAGCATGGGGGGCAAGGCAGGCAAAACAAGCAGAAGCAAGGCATGAGAAGGGAGACATGCAAACCGCAGCAAGGCAGGGCAAGTAGATCATGGCAATGGTAGCCGGGTGAGGAGCCTATGGAAGCTTGATATAGTGATGCATAAGAAGTGGGTGGACAAGGAAGGGCGAGTAGAGGGGGGTATAGTTTATCGAGAACATATCAAATATAGGGACAGCCGCATGGCGTGGGCAGTACACTGCCCCAGCATAGAGTTAGTTAGCATAGAATATATAAGTTTATAAAAAATTAAAAATAATAATAATAATTATAATAATTTTAAAAAAATAATAATAATAAATAAAAAATAAATAAAAATAAATAAAAAATAAAATAAATAAATAAAGTTTATAATTAGCTAAGCAGTTAGATAATGACAGGGATTAGCGGGCAGGCAGTTACGATTACCACCTCTCCCTCTCTCCTATCTCTCAATCCTGTCGCGCATGGCTGCAGGTGGAGAGCGGCAGGGGGAGGAGCTGGCAAGGCTGGGGCTCCACACGTTTTCGCCAGAGAGCGAGTCGCTAGGAAGCAGCTCTGGAGCAATGGTGGGTGGTGCAGGCGACGGCAAGACAGGGCCAAACGTAGAGGGTGAGGCGAGCCAGAGATCAATCGGACCCGGCCTCCCATCTCTTCATTCGCATTGGCACGGGAGAATACATGGACTTCAGGAAACTCCCACCGGCCAAGGGCAAAAGTCGCCCCCTTCCGCAGGCAGGAGAGGGACAGGTGGTGGTGGTTCAAGCCACTGACTTGATGGCCACCCGGAAGACGATTCTGGACTTGGCTACTTGGCTGCAGTGCTTCGGCATATTTACGGCAGTGGTGGCCGCAGCACAGCCCAAGAGGGTGCCGGAACTGATGGCCTACCAGGCCATCATCGCGAAGGCAAGCCAAACCTATCGCTGGCCATCATGGGTGGTGTACGATCAGGCTTTCCGCCAGAAAATGGCGGGAGCACGGGAGCAGTCCTGGGCCAAGGTAGATCCCTCCTTGTACTCAGTGTGTTTCTTCGGCCAGAACATCAACGCCGAGAATTGGTGTTCGGTGTGTCGGTCGCTGAAGCACACAGCCACAGCATGTCCCTCAAGGGTGGCAAGAAAACGCACGTGGCCAGGGTCACCGGCAAGAGGAGCAAACCAGGAGGTGTGCCAGAAATTGAACAGGTTCAATGGGGACTGCAGGTATGGCAGGGATTGCAAGTTCGCCCACCTGTACAGCAGATGTGGGGAACCACACCCCGTGGCAAAGTGCAAGGCAGGGAACAAACGCCCCAGACAGGAGGAGTAGGAGTGGACGTAGGAGAGAGCAGCTGGAACTGTCATGGAACAATCTGTTGGCATGGTTGTTCATATTGAGAATGTGTGCAGTATTTAAAAAAATATATATATAATTATTGTATAGATATAGATATAATATAAGCTACAGGAGATAGAATAGTAGTAATAGAAACAACAATAATAAGGATTATAAATAATTATAATAAATAAACAGTGGTGTGGGTTGATAAGAAGCCCGGCTTTAGGTAAAGGGTGGTTAGGAATAGGGACAGTGTAAATAATGGGGGAACAACTATGCAGTAGGGCAGCTAGAGTACCCAAGCTAGTCGTAGCTAATGATCTACCATAACATTTAGCAGGGAGATATCAATACCGGGACCAGTTGCTAAGCCTGGATGCATGCAGGGAGCAGGGGCAGCAAAAAATGCCGCAAGAGCTGAGCAAGATTATTACCCCACTGTCTAGTGCTATCCTGAAGGAACAGCTGAGGGGACACCCAGACCGGGAATTTGCGGAGTATATTGTGCAAGGAGTGTCAGAGGGGTTCCGAATTGGGTTTAATTCCGGCTTGGTTTCCTTGAAGCAACGTTCGGGGAATATGCCGTCAGCAGATGAACATCCGGAGGTGGTGACAGGATACATCCAGAAAGAGAGGGAGCTGGGCAGACTGATGCAAGTGAAACGGGCTGAAGTGTTAACACCCATTCACACCAGCCCATTTGGGGTCATCCCAAAAAAGAATGGAATAAACAGATGGAGGCTGATCCTAGATCGCTCCTCTCCACTGGGGCACAGTATGAATGATGGGATAGAGAAGGAGCTGGCGTCACTAAGCTACGTCTCGGTGGATGAGGTGGTGCAGAGAGTTTTGCGATGGGGAAGAGGAACGCTGCTCGCAAAAATGGACGTCAGACAGGCGTATCGCAATATCCCGGTGCACCCCGTGGAAAGGTGTCTACTAGGAATGCGTTGGCAAGGCGATACCTATGTTGATGCCGTGCTTCCATTTGGCCTTAGGTCAGCTTCACTGATATTCTCAGCAATGGGAGATGGATCATGGAGCAGCATGGGGTCGCATGGTTGGACCACTACATTGACGACTTTATCACTGCTGGATGGCCTGGGGGGATGGAATGTCCAAGAAACGCAGCAGTGATGAAGGCAGTATGTTAGCAAGTGGGAATGCCGATAGAGCTGGAAAAAGATGAGGGGCCGGCCACAACCATCGGGAAGCCAGGGCAGATATCGAGTGGTGGCATACCTATGTTAGCAGGGCCTGGCACATCACACCAGGTGACCATTACGTAGGACGCGTCCGGAAGCTGGGGCTGTGGCGCTTTCATGGAGGAGGTGTGGTTGACCATGGTCAGAGTCTATCAAGGACAAGCACATCACGGTGAAGGAGCTGGCCGCCATTGTGATTGCCGCGGCAATCTGGGGACAGGAGTGGAGAGGGAAGTTGCCTACTGTGACAATACAGCAGCAGTAGCCATAGTAAATTCCGGCTCAGCGAAAAATGGGCAGGCCATGCAACTCAGACAGTGCCTGGCATACCTGATGGCCATGAATCAGTTCTCGGTAAGGGCCACTCACATCCAGGGTGCGCTCAATGTGGCAGCAGATGCCCTGTCAAGAAACGACCTGTCACGTTTCCGAATGTGTTGTCCACAAGCTCAGCAACAAGGGTCGCCAATACCAGCCGGCCTTCTGGATACCCTGCTGCTAAGGGAACTCGACTGGACGCGGAAGGACTGGGTCGAGTCGTGGACTTCTACGTTGGACAGGCTTAGCCGACTCTACGCGGAGAAGCTACTTGTCAGCAAAGAAACGATATTTGAACTTTTGCACACTGCATAAGGTCACCCCCATCCCCACTAATGAACAGTTTTTGTGCCACTATGTAGCATTCCTGGCCAAGAGCGGCCTGGCTGCATCATCGATAAAATGTTGTTTGGCGGCAGTGAGAAACCTACAAATTACAGAGGGTAAACGGGATCCTAATATGAGTGCCATGGCTAAGCTGGACTTGGTAGTAAGGGGCGTGAAGAGGACGCAGGCGAGGGATGGACAGCGCAGGCCACGGCATCCGATCACCCCGGATCTGTTGCTCATGTTGCGTATGGCCTGGCTAGATCCAGCAAGAGGTCATGATGGCGTGATGCTGTGGGCGGCAGCGTCATTGTGTTTCTTTGGGTTCCTGAGATCGGGAGAGGTAACAATACCAACAGACACCAGCTTCGACAAGGCGGTCCACCTTACCTTCGAGGACATTGCAGTGGACAATCTGAAGGACCTCACCATGGTGAGAGCCAGGTTGAAAAATTCCAAGACAGATCCATTTCGTAAAGGTGTGGACATAGTGGTCGGAAGGACGGACGACAGAATTTACCCAGTAGCAGCCATGTTAGGCTATTTGAGGGCAAGAGGAGCTGGCCCAGGTCCATTGTTTCGATTCAAGGAGGGAAAACTTCTCACGAAGCCTCTCTTCGTCTCACAGGTGAGGGAAACCCTCCAAGCAAGGGGTATAGATGGATCATCATATACTCGGGACACAGTTTTCGCAGTGGAGCAGCGACAACAGCGGCGAGGGGCACGAGTGAAAGACTCGATTATCAAGATGTTGGGAAGGTGGAAAAGTGATGCTTATCAGTTGTACATCAAGACGCCACGGCATCACCTCGCGGCAATTTCGACACGGCTGGCGGCAACTCAAGGGCAAGACTCCTGATAGAGACTGGGGACCTCTGAGACTACTGCGGGAGCACGCAAGTTGACAATAAACATTGGTTGTTCTCGTGTGTATGTGTCAGTATTGGAGGGTTGTAGTTGGATAAGTGTTGAGCATTGCCGGTAACACCAGTAGCAGGGGATTAACGAGGGAGCAGAGGGTCAGGGGAAGAGGTAGAGGTCTGTTAAAATGTGGTGGTAGGATTGGGCTGGAGTGGAGGCCAAATATGCCCAAAGGTGCAAATTAGGGTTAATTGGCAGAAAATGGGTGCCAATTGGTGGCAATCGTACCTAACCACATCAAAGAGGCGGTACATAAGTCGGGGACCCCCTTCCTCTTGCTCCCAAAGGGTAACCGATCCAAGTTAAATGGAGCTTGATGGAGGTATTAAACAGAGTTAACATGGGAGGCTTACATTGGCAGGCGGGGCCTTGGGCCCCTAAGGCGGGCTGGGAAATTAAGGGAGTTACTGAGGCATGGGCAAAACAGGCCACATGGCCAGGTCAGGCAGCAAAACCTACCACAGGTAAAACGTGCTATGTCGTGCAGAGAGCAAATAGAAGCCCTACAAGCGGTGAATAGCGCTCCATTTGTCCCACCCACCCATCCACCACAAGAAGGGAAGGAGGTAAGACAGACTGCGGAGAGGGCACGATGGTGGCGGAATCTATAGGAAGGGCTGTGTCAGTCACACATAAAAGCTAGCAAAGTTCCTCCATTGGGGAAATGGCGGAACCTCAGTGTGAAAGAGAAGTAGGGGTGGCTGGAGGCCAAATATGCCCAAAGGTGCAAATTAGGGTTAATTGGCAGACAATGGGTGCCAATTGGTGGCAATCATACCTAACCACATCAAAGAGGCGGTAAGTCGGGGACCCCCTACCTCTTGCTCCCAACAAAGGGTAACCGATCCAAGTTAAAAAGAAAATTTGTCACTGCTGAGCAAGGACATTGGGCAAATAATGTCCATTAAGAGTTCAGGCAGCAAGTTATTGGGCTATAGATGATAAATTTAGAATCTAATAATCTTAGTAGTTAATTGCACATAAATTATTAACCTTTAATGTACCAATGGAAATCAATTCATTTAATTCATTAAATTTCCTGTTCAACAATTTTATTCTAAATTTATTGTAGCTCTTTCATGTTCTTCATGAATAGAAATTCTTTCCAAGACAGCTTTCTTTCAATTTTTCGGATTGCTATAAGATAGAACTAAATGAGACAAATCATTTTGCTTTAATAAGTGAACCCATGTCCTTTTAGTCCTTCTTTAGCATGCTATTATGACCTTGTCTTGAATGTTTATTATGCATGAAATGTTCACATAATTCGAGAAATGTATTCATTTTTTGGTGTTGTTGTTTTTAACCATGTTCTCTCACTTTTTCACTCAAAAATTTTTCAGCTTCAAACCTAATCCATTTTATTTTTTTATGTACATCAAAGGAAGGAAAATTCGCAAAACAGAAGCTTTAGTACTTGGCCTCGAAAAGAAAACCATCTCTGATCAGGATTGGCGGGCTATCAAAACATTTTTGTTATTATTTTTTGGAATCTGCATTATAATTTTTGTTCCTTTTATTATTTTTGAAGTGTCTAAAGTTCTGGGTATACTCTCCCGAACTCTTCTTGATAAGCTGAGCTTTGGGATAATCTTCAGTCATATCATAACTGACCCCATCTTGATTATGAGGAATGCAGATATCAAAGAATCACTTTATGTGTTAATGAATAAATTCAAAAAATTTAGCCGGAGATTATGTAAACAAAACAGTCAACATTAACGGGCATAACTTTCAAATGATCAATATAAATTTTCATTTTTTTTAACTCACGATAGTTACCATTTTCATTCAATAGTTGTTACTTTATGTAATACTTTTAAGTTTGACAGCAAGAACTATGTTGTCTGCACAAAACTAAATGTTTCATACAATAAATGTTTAGTTTATTATCAATAAAACTAACTTCAAGGTTTCGCTAAGAAGAAAGGTGATCTCTATTGGGTAGTTTAAAAATACTTTAGAATTACTTGTACTTTTGATGAATGTGTGTGCATTTCTTATAATTAGTATAAAAAAAATCGGGTAAATCTGGATTCAGAAGTTCTTTAGCCTTCTGCTTCTCAACACATAATACAGGACTAAAGAATTAAATTTTATGTCTGCTGCCATTCACAGTTAGAAAAAAGACCAAACGGCAGTAGCAGAAAGTAAGTGGCTTTGATATTACTTTCATCCATTCCAATGCAGCAGTGATATTATAATATACCATTATACTTTGAAAAGTTTAAGACTCCTATGTCCAAAAAGTAAATATAAATGCCAATTTCTACTACATAGATCAACACTCTCTAGACATTAGAAGTAACTCATAATTTTTTTGCATTTCACTGCTCAGAAAATAAGAAGAGAGAGTGTGGGGCCACGATAGCTACAGGAGGAAGGAGAGGAGAGACAAGAGAGCCAGAGTAGACAAACAGTAAACATAGAGTATCAACCCATCAAATACTATTGACATTTGAACATGGCACTTTACTTGTTTCATGTACAGCCCTGTTGCTGGGCACAGAGTGAAGGTTGTATATATACTGTTATCACTCATTCCATTTATCAGTCTCATTTTGTGCCATCTTTACTTCGTTTTGTCACTTCATGTAGAATCCATAGATAAAACTCATTATTGAACTCTTGTAAGCTGTAACTCTCCGGAGTTTGTTTGACAGTGCTGCTCACTGGGACTTTGGTGGCAGCATACTCTGGAAGGAGTGTGGAAATACAAGAAATAGTTATCTCTCAGACCCTTATATGAACCCACGGAAAGTTGATCACATGGAATAATAATTCAATAAGGAAAAACAATATATTTGTGCTACTGAAATATCATAATACAATTTACAAATAATGACAAACGTTTCCCTAGTATAAAGATTTCTGGTGTTAAATATTTAATCAAGATGTTTCTGTTCCATGGAGCCTTCTTCAGTTACAACACAAAAAAAGTACACAACAATGGAAATTCAAAACATTGTTTAAGAACGGAAAAATTGTGTTCATAAAAACAACATGTTAAACATAAATTTAAGTGCAATATTTGAATTTGTTCTAATTGATTTGCTTATGGAGAAGTTGCAATAACAATATATAGGATAAATTCTCTGGCACTAGAGCGACTTGGCTATAAAAAATTGAAATATACTTGTTATTAATATCGGACAATAAAATATAACAAAATGACTATATAATTGTGTACTAAATATGACCTAATCAAATGAAGTCTTACAATGTTTATACAGACAAAATGATGTATGCATATAAATCAACATATACAACCACAACACTTCAATTAGAGTAAACAAAACATTGAAAGTTTTTCATCCCTCTTGGTAAAGATTTACATAACATCGTACATCGAAGTTTATATAAAATTAAGCCGTTCAGCCACTCATTAATGTTGTTAGAATCTACCATGAAGGAATTACTCTTCTTTCTCCCGCTAATAGCAGCAGTTTATTCCAGCCAGAGTGATTTTGATCATATAATACATGTGAATCAAATTAATGGCTCCAATTCTGAGGAATGCCTGAAGTCCAATAAAGAGGACGTGGCCTGCAAAGATCTTGACTGGGCATTGAAGTACTCACAAAGACTCAACTCTACAAAGTACGTACTCGCAAAAGACACTTATGAGCTCATTGATGGATTTCCAGCTTTCCAGAATCTCTATCGGCAACATTTTGTGGGAAACAATTCTACCTTAGTTTGCCAGCAGCTTGGAATCGGGTTTACCTTCCATGATGTCAAAGATATTGCCTTTAAAGACCTGAAGATATCCAACTGCAGTTGTGCACAAAGCATCTCCAGCATTGGATCTCAAGAGGCAGGGCAAGTTGAGTCACTTTCAGCAGCTGTAAATTTGCTGATGTGCAAGAATGTGTTAATAGAGAATACCGATATCATGTCTAGTCCAAATGCTAGAGCCATTGTTATGTATAATGTGATGGGAAGTAATGCTATTACGCACTCTAAATTTGGCGGTAGTGGATATCAATGCCACAATGCTGGTGGGGGCATTACTATAGAGTTTAATTATTGTATGCCCCATGGTGCTGATTGCTCTGGTAGTGTAACTCATACCACCGCTAAAGCAATTAATTCTGGTGGATATTTCCTATTTGATAATGTCACATTTATTAACAATTCAGATACTATAAGATCAACATCATCTATTAAAAATGGCGGTGACTATATTCTTGATGACAAACTCTACAAATCATTTGGTAATGGTGGAGGATTGGCTTTAACGTTCAAAAGAAATGCAGCACATAACCATTTCAGTTTTACAAATTGTGTATTCAGCAACAATATAGCTCATAATGGTGGTGGTCTCTTCGTAAGCTTTCTTGATTCATCAAGTAATAATACTGTATATATTCAAAAGAGTACATTTCTGCACAATACTGTAGATCAACCTCAGAGTCCAGGCATGGGTGGGGGTCTCAGAGTGGAGCATAAAATTTACTCAGATAAATCAAGTAATTTTACAAGAAATAGTTTGGTGGTTGCAGACTGTAATTTTAATAGTAATAAAGCTTTCAGTGGAGGTGGGATATCTCTGTTGCTATCAAGAATGAAATCAACTCGCCGCGAACATCTTTTTCATGTGAACATTAAAAACAGCTACTTTCATAAAAATACTGCTACAATAGGATCAGCCATAGAAGGTTCTGTGTTACCACAAATTATAGATGGCAAAACTTCAGTGCTTCACATTGAATCTACACATTTTACTGAAAATACTATTTTTTCTAATAAAACATTAGGCATATATGAGGAAGGAACAGGTTCCTTATATGCTGACAGTGTTCCGATCAGTTTCATTGGAGATAACTATTTTAATGGCAATGACGGGTCTGCCGTGAGTGTTGTAGGTACAAAAGTAGACGTTACCGACTCCAACATTTCCTTCATCAATAACACAGGAAGATATGGCGGTGGTATTAGAATACTGGGAACTTCCTTCATTCTGGTGGATGACAATACCAGCTTATCGTTCATTGGCAACTTCGCTCGAATACATGGAGGGGCGATTTCAAACGTATTCATTGAACAGGACAACTACGAGAGCAATTCCAACTGCTTTATTCGACATGTGGATGTTTACAGGGCACCAGATGATTGGAATGTGAAAGTTGCTTTTATCAACAACTCTGCAAGTAGTACAGGCCATTCCATATACACCACTTCAGTGCTACCGTGTTCCAACATTGGAGGAGAGATGGCAATTAATGTTTCAGATATTTTCCGCTGGAACGGATGGACGTATATTCGAAGTATCACTACTCCACTTCATGAAATAGCCTCTTCTGTTGGAATAATAACATACAACGATAGAATCAATGACGATATTCACAATCTTGCGATAGCATCCATACCTGGTAAAAAAATACGATTCCCTTTTACAGTGACAGATGAATTTGCGAATAAGAAAACGAGCCCATTCACTACGTTCATGCTGGAGTCTCACAAAAATAACTCTTGCAGAGATTTAAAATTCAAATACGTTACTGGACAAAGAGGTACACGCACATGTGGTGCTGAGAACAGCCAACTGACAGTAAGAATGAGCACAGTGGGTGAGAGAGCATGGCAATTGAAACTAAACATTTATTTAGGTCAGTGTCCTCCAGGATACATTTCATCTAGCTCAGAATACACGTCTGAATGCACCCCTTTGGATCCATATACAAAACTTACACAGTACGGTTCAAATTTTAAGGCAAGTTTTAAATCTGGCTATTGGATGGGGAAATTAGAGAATGGAAAATTAAAATATTCAATTTGTCCTCCTTCATATTGTGTATACAAGAATAACCATCTTCTATAGCACAGTCTTCCATCCAATTATACTGCGTTAGAAGAAACTGTCTGCGGTGAGTTAAGTAATCGTAAGGGTATATTGTGTGGCCTGTGCAAGAAAAATTACGGAGTTTCAGTAACTGCGGAAGCTTTAGACTGCATTTTTTGTAATGATTCTGAAATAATACAAAACATTGCAAAATATGTCCTTATTCAGTACCTTCCCCTAGCAGTACTGTTCACTCTGCTGTTGTTGTTTCAAGTGAGGCTTGCCAGTGGGGCTGCTAGCAGCTACATTTTTTATGCTCAGACCGTCTCAAGTATTCTCCTTAGTCTTACGGCAAATGGAAATATTCATTATGACACATTCTTAAAGGGAAATCAAAAAATTGCAATACCCAATAAGTTTTTATTTGGAATTTTCAACTTAAGGATTGGCCAAGGTTTCATTCCCCCACTCTGTATCCATACCAAACTAAATTCATTGGATGTATTTCAATTGGATTATTTAGTGGCTTTATTCCCTTTGATTTTTATGATTGCTGTGGTATTAGCTGTGAAGCTCAAGGACAGTTCTGCCTTTAGGAGGTCATTCAGATGTTTTCACTTCCATTTAAATTCCTACTGGAACATCAGACGTTTCAATATCCGAAACAGCTTGCTTCATGTGTTTTCTGGCTACTTGATCCTGTCTTATTCAAGATTGACAATTTCTTCACTTTCTATACTGAACAGAGACCATAATTTATTATACAAAGAAACTTGCGCATCTACCAGAGTCTTGTTTGCAGGTCAATACTCACCATTTGATCCTAAATATACAACACGATTTATGTTACCAGCTCTTGCTTTTACAATACTTCTCAATTTTCTTCTTCCTCTAGCTCTATTAAATTATCCGGTCATTTGGCTTGAAAAGTGCATTCACAGAATCCAATGGTTATCTAAACTTTACCCTGTGGACAAAGTTCACATATTCCTGGACACATTTCAAGGTTTTTACAAAGACAACAGGAGATACTTTGCCGGAATTTTGTTTCTTTTTCGTACTTTTCTTGCTGGATCATATCTGCTTGGCAGGGATTCGTTTCACCAATATTTGATACAGCAATTTATTTTCCTCCTTTTGGTCATAGTCTATGGAGTACTCTGGCCATATCGCAAAGAATTCTGGTATTTAAACATAGTTGATTTACTCATCTTCACTAATCTCTCTATAATAAATGGATTAGGTTTAGTTTTACTGAGCTTCAATGTAATATACACTAACAATCATAGCATTTTTTTGCGTATCCTGTATACACAACAGATTCTGCTATACCTACCCTTGGTCTACATTATAATTATTGTGATTCCAAAATCCATTAGAACTGCCATAAAATCCTCCTTTTGGAAGTTAACTATTAAAGGAAAAGAACTCTTTTCAAGACCATGGCAAAGATCACTCAGCTTAGAGAACATCACAGTAGATGGAAGTTTAGAGCAAGAGAGCTTGTCAGTATCTCCTAACAAAGTAAAACAAAAGACCAGGTATTCCAGCTCTAGTGACAATAATTTGGAAAGTGCTGACATTCAGTGTTCAAAATAACAGAGCCAATGAGGAGGAAACCGCAAATACGATTAGTGACATACATTCACAAATAGAGTATATAATACTGAAATAATTTTTATATCAACACTGTACTGTAGATACCGTATAACTATGTAAGTAGCATAATATAGCTATTGCAAAAAATCATTATTACAGAATGCTAACGTTATAAACGGCCAATGTAAAAAGAAAATTTGTCACTGCTGAGCAAGGACATTGGGCAAATAATGTCCATTAAGAGTTCAAGCAGCAAGCTATTGGGCTATAGATGATAAATTTAGAATCTAATAATCTTAGTAGTTAATTGCACATAAATTATTAACCTTTAATGTACCAATGGAAATCAATTCATTTAATTCATTAAATTTTCCTGTTCAACAATTTTTTTCTAAATTTATAGTAGCTCTTTCTTGTTCTTCATGAATAGAAATTTTTTCCATGACAGCTTTCTTTCAATTTCTCAGATTGCTATACGATAGAACTAAATGAGACAAATCTTTTTGCTTTAATAAGTGAACCCAGGTCCTTTTAGTCCTTCTTTAGCATGCTGTCATGACCTTGTCTTGATTGTTTATTATGCATGAAATGTTCACATAATTCGAGGAATGTATTCATTTTTTGTTGTTGTTGTTGTTTTTAACCATGTTCTCTCACTTTTTCACTCAAAATTTTTCATCATCACCCATGAATAGTTCATAAACAAAGCTTTGTTTTAAGATTAGGGTAATGAACTAAATACAAAACACTTAAGCAATTAAGAGCATCACTACTTCTCATCATAGTGACTATACATAATCTATAATAATTTCAGCTGATCATAAAGATTTATGCTGTGTTTGCAAAACATTGCAGTTGCATGGGTAAATCTCTACATTACACTGATGCTTGCTAACTTCAATGTTTGTTTTCAAAAATAGCTGTTTGAGTCACAAGTAAGTTTTCACTTCAAAGTTCACTTTGTATTAACATGGGAAATTAATAATTGAGAGAAAAGCAATTTAAACTGATACAGTTCATAAGTAGCAGTTGACATCCATCTTTCAACTAAAAAATGTGCTTCAATTTACTATTACTAGTATTGTCACTGTGTCTGTATTATGGTTCAGCTGAAACTTTATATGTGAAGTCAAACGATTCCTCACCTGATGTCTGTCCTGGACAGCCATGTGCTACCCTGGAAGAATATATAGCTAATGAATTTATGAACCACTTCAGCAACTCAAACTTTGTATTTCTTTCAGGAGATCACTATTTAGTAAGCACAATTAAATTTTGTAATATTACTAATGTTACATGGACTGGGAAAGGGCTTCTAAATTCTTCCACCATTTTCTGCCATGAAAACATTTCAGCTATTAATTCAACAAATTTTTTCATCACTAATTTGATCTTTTGCTTTTCCTTCTCTGAATTTTCAAATTATTCTGCATTTGCCTTCGTAAAAAGCAGAAATATCACTTTTAATGATGTTTCATTTGTGACCAAGGGTTTACCAGGAAGAGCGATACAGGCTATAACAACGAGCATTCAGATATACAGTAGCCATTTTGTTGGCAATGGTGGGCTCAATGGAGGCTCAATCATGGTCATGCAAGAGTCAACATTGGTCATGATAGGAAGCTACCTGGTTAACAACAGTGCTCAGCACTCAGGAGGAGCAGTTTATGTGAGCAATAGCAATGTGGTACTTGGCAACAAAAACACTTTTGTGTTAAACGTAGCCAACTCCGGAGGAGGTGGAGCAATTTGCTGTCATAACTGTGATTTTGCTATAGAAAAAGGCAACCATTTTGACAGTAATAGAGTTGAGTTAGTGCACGGTGGAGGCAACGGAGGAGCCATTGATGTTGTAGGTGGAAACATCACTATTAAAGGTGATATTAAATTTGCTAATAATAAAGCCACAAATGGTGGAGGCTTGTCTCTGCTCAATGCCATAGCCACTATTTCTGAAAACACCACTTTCATTAGAAACATAGCCACAGTAAAAGGTGGAGGTATATTTAGTGTAAATTCACTAATTAAATCAGCCAATGGGGTATATTTCCTAAGAAATACAGCTGAAGGTTTCATGCCAGACATGACGGCATGTGGTGCCATATGCCTGCATCAAGCTCAGGCACGCCCACCTGTTACATTGACAAACACATTAACCCCCACTCTACTACACAACTCTGGTCCTCTGGGAGGAGCTGTGTTTGTTAAGGGAGGCTTTAGTTTCACTTTCACTTCTATCAATGCTACAAACAACTCTGACGGAGTCCTTGGAGCGTATTCCTCCAGCTTTCAGACTAAAGGTAATAATGTGTTTTACAACAACAATGGTCGTGGGTGTGTTATGATTAACAATACTGATGCACTGTTCAGCTACAGAAACTCGTTCACGTACAACACAGGTGATGATGGTGCAATTGTAATCGTTAACTTTAGTTTTGTGAAATTTGAAGACGACGTCATCATATCCCACAATCACGGCCTCTCCGGAGGCGGTGGCGGAACAATCACAAAATCCACCGTAGTCTTTCTCACAGACAGTGCTGTCATTTGTGACAACTACAGTGACAGAGGCGGGGGAGCATTTGATGTTGTAAAGTCTACTTTCAAATATTTAGGACAGACTCAATTTTGCAATAACCATGGGTATTCAGGTGGTGCTATCAATATAGTGTTGGGAAACATGGGCAGTAGCACAAAGGTTTTGTTTATGAACAACTCAGCACTCACGCTAGGAGGAGCCATTCATGCCTCAGGTACAGAAATTAGGTGGGGTCAGTCTTCCGTCACATTCTCTTCCAATTGTGCTATTGATGGTGGGGCTATATACTTAGAGCTTGGAGCATTTATTGTTTTGCAGACCACGATGCATGTGTACTCACATAACAATATAGCTTCAGGACATGGGGGATTTATTTATTACAAAGACTCAGTCAGTGATATTCAGTGTACAAGTATAAAAAATGTGCCACCAAACAGCCAATTGTATTCAGCTTTCCCAACTGCATTTCTTCAATTAGATGTCCACGTTCACAACAACTTACCCTACTATTGCCCACACGTCATTTCTCACAATGATACTGCAGGAAAAGATGGCAATTTTTTATTTGGGGGACTGCTTGATCGATCAAGAATGAAGAATTATAATTACAATCCTTACACCTTTTTCAAAAACATTTGCCCTATAGAAGTATATCCACAATTAAAAGATGGCAGTTATATTTCGTCTGATCCATACCGGTTAAAAGTTTGCGCAGGAGTTGATGATACTAGAAATATCAATATTTCTGTGCACAGAGGCCAAATATTTTACATTAATGTAGTGGCTTATAGCCAAGGCAATGTAACAGTGCCAACAACCATAATAGCTGAAACAAAGCATTCTGCAGTATTAAAACTAACTCAAAATGCTCAAGTTATCAACAATGGATGCTCTAAATTGACATTCAACATTTATTCTAGCAAAACTGATGAAAATAGCGTAGAAAACTTAACCTTGTATACCATTGGTCCCTGCAAAAGTTTTGGCGAGTCCAAACAAGTTGTCAGCATATATCTCAAGCCATGCCCAAGTGCATTCATGTTGTCAAGAGATAAGTGTGTCTGTGAGGAAAGACTGTCCGTTTATAATGTGAGCTGCACCATTGATGACGAGATATCGATAGTTCGCCATGCGGGATCCGATTTTTGGATGAATGGTACATACAGCCTATCTGGGTCATACGAAGGTCTAATCATTTGTCCCACATGTCCCATTCAATATTGTACCCAGGATGAGGTTAACATAACATTGGATGATCCAGACGCTCAGTGCCAGTCCTATCGGAGTGGAATTCTGTGTGGCAGATGTGCAGCCAACTATAGCCTCATGCTGGGTGGATTGGGTTGTTCTAAATGTTCTAATGCATACCTACTACTTCTGATAGTATTTGCTCTAGCTGGGATGATCCTTACCATTTCTCTCACAGTTCTTCGACTCACAGTGTCTTCAGGCACCCTCAATGGTTTTATATTTTACTCAAATCTCATTCAAGTTAACAAAGACATCCTGTTTTCCTCGGGGACGACTACTCCTCTCACCCTATTCATTGCTTGGATGAATCTGGACTTTGGGATTTCCACGTGTTTGTATGAGGGACTCGACAGTTACGTCCAAACTTGGCTACAGTATGCCTTCTCTATTTACATTTGGCTTTTAATGTCTTTGATAATTTTTGCCAGCAAGTATTCCTTGATAGTTTCCAAAATGGTTGGTTCTAATCCCATTGCAGTTCTCGCTACCCTACTGCTGATGTCTTACAATAAAATATTGAAGATTATTATTGATGTGTTTTCATCAGTGACTTTGGAATATCCTGGAGGAAAGCTGGAAATGAGATGGATGAAAGATGCTAATGTTATGTTTTTCCATTCCAAACATTTATATCTTTCTATCGTCACTATTTCGGTGCTTGTACTCGTGTTTCTTCCATACACTCTCCTCCTTTTATTCGGCCAGTGGCTGTATCGAGTACCTCAAGACAATAAATTTGGCTGGTTTCTGAAGAGGATCAAGCCCTTATTAGATTCCTATCATGCACCATACAAGATCAAGACACGCTATTGGACTGGATTTTTGTTGATCATTCGCTGCCTCCTTTATTCCATCTTCTCCTTAAATTCTCTTGGAAACATGAACTACAGCCTCATGGCTATAATTGTGTCTTTCTCTATTCTTGTAGGCATAAGCTGGCTCTACCGAGGATTATATCATTCACCTTATGCAGACGGCCTTGAAGCCATGTTGTATCTTAATCTCATAATTATTTCAGCAGCTGCCCTCATACTTAGTGGAGATCAAAAGGAAATTGTGTCTTACTCTTTAATAAGCGTCACTTTCACTGCCTTCCTTATAGTGATAATGTACCATATATATAAATACTATGTGATCAATTCCACACTTTATTTAAGATTAATCTCAAAGAAATCTCCCAGAGCTATTCAAACACTATTACTGAACACAGCTGAACAAGAAAGGAAAGAAATTTTCACAAATGAAGGGGATGAAGTCAGGGAGCCATTATTGCATGTGTAACAAATCATTTTGTCTTGATTTCTTCATGTATTTATTCCAAGTGTGTGTAAGTTTGACAATTTTGATATAATGATCAGTTTTGTATAAGCAGTAATAGATTACCTTAGCTAAACACAATTTATTGATCATTATCTTTATTACAAGCAAAACAATTATATAACCAGAAGTCTGTTGTGTGTCAAAAAAAATGAATCTTACTTTTAATGAATAGCAAAAAATAACTATTTCCTAACTTTGGTTAAAATAATGAAAGTCTAATTACAAGTTGCATGAAACACTAAAGGCATGAACCATCACTCTGTTAAAACGGGGTGTTTAAGTAACACCCTGTGAGGTGTCTACCAGGAGGCGCTGTCTGGACACCCCACTTTGAGCCCTTATAACTTGCACATCAATACACTTCATACCCAATGAGCATGTATAACTGATAGCTTATATCCTCTAGTTTCTTCATTTAAAATATCTTTTATTAATGACTAACTATGGAGACAATATGAGGCTTTAAACTGGGGTGGTCCAGGCAGCACCTCCTATTTAACACCAAACAACATTATTAAATCATTTCACCGACCAAAACAGTTACTGATTTGGCTGATAAGGTATCAATAATAGCTCCAGTAGAGGTGGATTTTAGGAAAGAAGGGGGAGGAGGAGGGAGGGGGGAACTTGACTAGTGCCTAGGAGCCCCACCCCTTTTTTCAGAATGAGCCTCTTTTTTTATTAGCTACAGTACCCCTATTCCGCATGCGCGCGGAGAGTTAATAACTTGATTATTATTTTTTCACCCATTTCAGTACGACATACAGGTGGAAAAACGGTATTGTTGGCCACAAGTAAACTTTGTAGAGTAAGTCTTTATTAGTATCATAGTAGCTATTAACAACTAATAAGAAAAAAGTTAATAAGTATATCTTAGGGCTTTGCCCTTCATACTCATTAGGTATAACCTAAATACTACATTAGACTGAAGGCCACTACTGGCCTAAATACTATATTAGGCTAAAGCCACTACTAGCCTAAATACACTCAAACCTCTCTTATCGGACAGTCTGGGACCAAGGGGTGTCCGTAACTAAGAAATGTCCGTAACTCAGAAATACTTAATTTATTCGGTGATGAACCGTGTATACAATTAATTATTTGATAATTGAATTCACTTAAAATTAACAAAAACACCTGTAAATACATGAATCAATTTATTTAAAATATGAAGTGTCGTCTCTCCAACTTTTTACCAGCATAAGATGTGCAGGGTGTGTGTGGCCTTTGGACTCCAACCACTCCAAAGCAGTATCGAAAGCAGCACAAGCTTGCGATTTGAATTCATTTTCGCACATCTTCTACAATTTCTTCATCGTTCATGGCCAAATATCATTCACTGTAGACTTTGGAACACCAAACTGTCCAGACACTGCCTCACTGACTTCCCTTTCTTAACTTCTGATATTATCTCCAGCTTTCTTTCTAGAGTTAAAACGCTACGCTTGCGTTTAGTTACCGCGACCTTGCCTCCACCACCGCTGGTCGTTGAGTCTTAGAAGAGTTCTCGTTGAGTTCTCACTGCCTTTCAAAGAGTTTTGAGAAGAACTAGCAGCGACGCCGCCGGTCAACGAGTTCTGAGAAGAACTAGTGGTAGACACACTAACTGCCTGTTGATTTCCCTGCTCCATCTCCGCACACAACGCTACGATCGAATACACTCGAAGAGCCACGCGCGAAATATTTTCCCGATTTTATTCGTTTAATTTGGTAGCTTTCCGACTACACTGGCGATCTGTAAGCAGTCAATAATTTTAGTTTGTGTCCGGTAGACGGAGGTGTCCGTAACTTAGACGAACGGATAAGAGAGGTTCGAGTTTACTATATTAGACTGAAGGCTACTACTGGTCCACTATGACTTTACTATATATCTCCTTATGTAGGGTACTCAGTGCAACATACTCTGTTTTACTAGGGTGTGGTTTGCTGGACTCTTCTCTACTACTCTTACCAAATTATTTGCTTTGTTTTGTTTTGTTCTTTTAGTGAACTGCTCTCTAACTTTGGAAGAGCTGAAGAATTGCCATGGCATCAATTACTGCTGCAACATTCGAGCAAGCTTCAGCACCACCACTGAGGGAGTCAGCTTTTCCCATGGAACAACCACCAAAATATTCAGAAATAGTCCCTAGATCTGGTGAGTTGAAACAAAAAGATAAGAAGGGAGAGAGAGAATGAAAACGATTGCTAAGTATGCACACAAATTTGACAAGCTGCGAAAGTAAACATTTTGGGAGAGGAAAAATAAAAAATATCATTGGCTTTATATCTATAGCTCGTTATAACAGAAGCTCTGCTGCTTCACATCCTGCTTCAGAGACTACTCGATTATATCAGTCAGAACAAGCTACTGTTGCAAGGCGGCAGCCAGCTAGGCAGCAACCAAATGTTGCAAGGCGGCAACAGGAAGTGGACACAAGTGATGGTGAGCAACATTTTGACATGGGAAGATTTGTCCTGTGCTGGACTGGACTCTCTACGCAGGCATCCAAACTGACTTGTAAGCGTGACTGGTGTCATATGTTCTAGCGGATAATTGTGGTTTCTGTAAACACTGAACAGGCACAAACAGCTTGTTAACACTCATTAGCATTAATTTACATGCATTCATAGGCACGCAATTACTTTGTTGCATCTAGCTACTTCAACAATAAAAATGTGTTGTTAATATTATGTTTTCAGGTTAAAAACGTATCAAAGAGGGAAAAAATGTTACAGTCAGCTTAGCTGTTCAAGTATGATCAGGCTTTTATAATTGTATGTGCATTCGTGCAGAAACCACTCATTTATCATAATTGTTCTTAAACGTACGAATTAATGGTGGTAAGATGTGACTAAATGACATAATATTGCTAACTATACTTGTATTTCTATCCTCAGATCATCTGTGTTGCTGGTGGTACTTGGCTGTGGGTGCATTTGGAGCTGCTGGTGCTACTCTGCCCTTTGTCATATTCATACCTGATGGTTAGTCTACAGTAGCTATTAAAAAAACAACAACAACAATACCTTACAGCTTTTGTCATTCCTTTGGATGACAGTGTTGTACCTCTTATTGGGTTAACTTCATATTTTATTGTTTGTTTGTTTTGTTGTCCTCAGGTATAAGTTGGAATTCAACAGTATGGCAAGATTCAACCCCAACTTTTAGTAGATTCAAATTAGGTAAATAATTTATCATGTACAGATAATTATGATAAGAAATAAGTCTAGAAATTTTACTCCACAGAATATGCCTATATCTACCATTTCATTCTCTTTGAGGTGGCTGGAGCAGCTTGTCTGATATTGCTCATCATGTGGTGCTTTACTGTGATTTTCTTCCGTTTCAACCATCCCAATAAAGAATGCTACGAATCTAAGTTTAGATTCAGGAAGACAGTGAACACGGGTCCCATTGTGTGCTGCTTCATGATTGCCTGCTTTCTCTTTGGTAGCGTTACCGTGGCAATGATGCGTGATATCATCAACACCTGTAATTTGTTTACCCCTCCAATATACAAAGTAGATTGCTATTTGTTCTTTCCAACTGGAAATAATTTTATGTGGTATGCTATAATTAATACTTCAGCAATGGCTGCGGTTATATTTGGTTTTCTATGTTTGAACTGTCTTTGTTATCACACTTGTGTCAGACCAAATGCTGGGCATGTGTTCTGCTAAAACAGTGAGAACATTTCTATTGTTTGCTTTATTTTTTCTACTACAACTATGTATTAAAATTATTCTTATGACTTTATAACTAGATAGATAAATTACAGCTAAAAATAAAAAAATTAACATCTATATATATATAATGTATATAATGTTTTTCATTCCATGAACACGCATGCACAATATTAATGATCTGAATATTAATTAGTTCAAAATATTCTTTATACACACATCATAATGCACCTCAGTAATCAGAAGGTAGTTCAGATTAGTGAAAAGTTTGGAATATCGAGTATATTTTAAAGGTAATGTTATTGAAATAATATTTTATGTACCATAATAAGTATATGATTATAAAACAGACTTTTATTACACAGGCTTAAAATCAGTCATTTCAATAAATTTTACCTTAACAGCTAGTGTTAAAGTAGTAGCTTGAGCTTTGGTCCAGCATTACACAACCACAGAGGCAACCTTAATACAGAGTAAAGCAATCAAACTACAGCTTCTCAGGGTGGTGGGTATGTGGCTGTAAAGGATGGAACTCAACCTGGTAGGTGTTCAGATACCTGTATTTTAGCATTAGTGAGTTCCAGGGTTTAATGAGGTTTTATATAACTTTCAATACATAGTACTGTTAACAGATTATAGCCAGCAAATAACTCGTATAAAAAGTACATTTTGTTAGTGAAAAAGCATCCTAAAAATTTGATTACAGCTCATAACTCCTGCAAATCATTGCCAAGGTTTCAAAATGCATACTAATATGCAAGTCAACATGGTTTAGACCAAGTGTCAAGTTTTGTAGCTCAATGCCATTCCCTCATTCATGCGCTTGTGATTACATACTATTTATAGATTGAGAGGTAATTATAGCTACATTTTGTCACACTTTAAGAAGTATGAAGCATCAAAGGTGTGAACTCACAGCGCTACTAAACTCTAACTATAGCTATCAAAAAATCATTTCTCAGACAAAGGAATTCCTTGCATACTGCTATATCAGTATTATATACACACATGCTGTCCCTATAGCTTGAGATAGTGTGTAATGGACATACCGGGCAATTTTAACACTCTAGACTTTCACCTCAGACAAGGTGCTCATTATAATTATGCTATGGTGATAAAGCGGCATTACCAACATTGCAAAAGCTTAAAACCGTAGGGCCAAAGAATTACTAGATTTTTCTGAAAAACAAGATTGAAGCAAAAAAAATTTCGGCACATGAAATTGTCTGGTACAATTTCTCTATAATGCTAGAAAGGCCTTGTCTTCGAGCATGACGTGGCCTTTGTGGCATTAAAGAAGAACTTAACCGACATAGCTATTGATGCTAAATAAATAATGTTTTAATTCTCTCCATAGCAACTCCAATTTAATAAAATAATATTACCATTTGTATGAACAGTTAGAGAAACACTACCTCACATTGAACTATTCAACCCCTATAATTAAATCGTTCCATTAACTACTGAGATTATTAGCTAAAGAATGCAGAATTCAATCAGGAACAGCTTATAATTGGTTGTGCCAATACATGTATTTGCCCACAAATCCCAGGTTACTGCATAAATGAAATTCTACTTCCTTTAGCCATATTATACATACATAGCTACTGTAAATGATTATCATATGCATTACAATTTGACTTCTGTTACTAAACTCGAGTCATTCCTTCTCATTTCATAAGAAGAATGTGTTTTATGGCACGACTTGCACAGCTTCTGAATATTTACTGCAAATAGCAATACATAGAGAGGATAAAATGCCAGTATAACAAGTACAACTGTTGTAGTTGGTGCCACATGGTATTGGGTAAAGTCCCGCGGTCAAGAACAATCTGGTAAAGTCCCGCGGGCAAGAACAATATTGGGATCCAGTCCTCGACTTTCACTGTAGAAATAGTTCAAAGTAGATAGGATTAGTGAGTCAGCATTCATACCAAAGGGAGTAAACTCAGCTATATTTCCACACAGCAGTAGTAGGTAATAACATATTACAAGCATTAACTTTAAATCTGAACTTCCAGATGCACTTCCTTCCTGAGTAATAGACATCATACCATTTGAATATACAATTCCAGAGAAAAAAAAAATTTTTTTTATTTTTAATTAGCTTTCATTTGAATGTAAAATGATATCCTTTAACAAAACTAGTATTGCTTGCTATAGTATATACTTTTATAAGTTACCTTATGGAGGCGAGCTATTATTAATAAAATTAGTGGACCCCCAAGCCAATGTAATAGTTATTGGGAGATTAATATTCCCCTCCCCCTGACCCTGCCCCACTTTTCACTTTTTCAACTTGCCCCTACCTGTCTGCTATGTATTATTTTGATAGTATTAGGACCTTTGAGAGGGTAAGCCTAATGGCAAGATTGGACAGTTATATGGAGTTGAGTAAAATGGGGTACATGTAGGTAGGAGCCATAGAGTTGAAATATGAGCATTGTGTTACATGTTGTTGTTGTTGTTGTTTTTGGTTAAACATTAAGCAATGAATTCATCAACATGCGGTCGCCAGTATTGATAACATTAATATTTTTTCCATTACAATGTTATTATCCTATCTTTGCTGAAGGAAGTGCAGATATCTTTTGAGTACTTGGTTTATCTTCGAGCAAAATCTCAACAACTAGATCAAATACGTGCCACTTTAATAATCTATTATGGTAACCGTCTTTCAAATTCATTAGAAATGGTGTCAAGTATTCTAATTTTTGTGTGACGAGAGATCATTTTTGTGCGTACACATTCCTGTAGTGTTAGTTTTGGACTCATGAAGCTCAAGTAGATTTTTCGTGCTTACTAATGTCTGTGCTAGTCATTGTCTGTCTATACTAGACACAGTTTGTACCCTTCTCTTGCACTTTATATAGCAGTGCTTGATATGGTGCATATCATAGAGTTTTTTTTTAGTAATGTCGAGAGTGTACTATTGGAAGGCGAAAGGTCACAAGAAATATTTTTCCATGATTTGTCTTGACCAAGGAGTATTTCCCATTTTTTTAATAGTGAGGTTATTCAAGACTACTGCAGCGTCCAACTTACAGTGTACAACTATCCCCTTCATTTGTACCATTTTTATATTCGTCATAATGTTGGCATTACTTCTTCGCACAAAAAATAATAAGAATAGCTCCAGTTTATTTCACCATTCTTTTTTTTTTTTTTAATTGCACTTATTATATATGGTGACATAGCGGGGGGGGGGGGGGGGGGGGGGGGTGCTATGGTGGTAGAATACAAGTGCAGATTTGTAATTACAAGAAGTACATCAAACAGATTTTAAATTTCAGTTACATTATAATTATTGCTTTCACATTATTAAGATTTGTATGGAAATTCCTTGTAATTTAATGCATGCCAGGACCAAAATGGCCTAGTTGGATGTGATAGAGACTGACACTCAATATCAGGTGCTGTGAGGCAGCACCTCCTATTTAAAAATAAGAACTAAGTTATCGAAATGCCCCAATTTTACTGGTGAGTGAGTCTATTTTCAAAGCAAGCAGTTTTTCTTCACTGATATTATACATTATCTATATATATATATATATATATATATATATATATATATATATATAAACCATAAAACCATGCCACCTTCCAACAACAAAAACGCATAACGTCACTTACAGTAGTTGGGTTTGGGTGTTTTGCTTGCATAATAAAGTGATTGTTCACTAAGGGGTACTGGCAAAAACTTGTGCAAAATTGTAAGTTTAATTTGCTTTAATAGCCAATCTAATTGGGGATGCTAATTAAAATCAAAGGGTGTGCCCTAATTCAGATTTCATTATTATCAATAATTGTAGGGAGGTGTTAAGTCATACCTCCTGGGGTTTTTTTTAATTCGGAGACTGTCATGACCTTTAAATTAAAGGAGAGAACAATTAAAATTCATAGAGCTTATGAGCTGACAATTATTCATCTCTACACCTAGGTAGCTACAGGTACTTACACCTAACAAACAGAACATGGCTACAAGGAGTGGCCACTGAGAGGATGAGTACAATCTCAAATATTTTAGTGATTAATCTTGCTGCCATACCTTCATTAGATCATTTAAATTAACCAAGTTTATTAAGCAGACCAAATTGTTCATAATTCCACACTGCTATCTTTTCCATTAAAGAAGCAGGTTGGCATGTTGATATTAACAATCTAAGTCAAAATTTCATGAAAGTTATATAATAAGAAACAGAATGCAACAACAAAAATAAATCAAGTTTGTATCTAGTATACTTTCACACAATGTTTTTGGCTGCAATGTTAGTGTCACATCAATCATGAGCATAAATTAGTAGACCTTACACCCACTCTTTTACAAATTTTTGCCCTCTAACTCGAATAGCATATTCATCAGTGAGCATTAATTTAAGTAATGCAGCAGCAGTAACTAAGTCTGGCCTTTGCTGCATAACAAATGCTACTCCATTATTATGCTCAGAAACTTTTTGTTCAGTGGCAGCTCTCCTTTTAAACTGCATGTCAGGAAAATATTTTGGCAAAATTCCATCAAACTTCAAGAGATATTGGAGAGTAGTGTTCCTAAAGTTTTTAAGCATTGGTAATAATTGATTAAGAATCATGCGTGTATTGCTGCTCAAATCAATGTGCTTTCTTTGTTTGAGGTTTCTAATGTATTCTCTCAAGCCAATCTTCATTGCAATAGGAGCAAGAGATCTCAAAAATGCAGCTGTTTTATGATTGTAGAGAAGATTTCGAAAAACATACATCCCTCTCAACTGCGCTATATATATATTTAAGAAGCTTTTCAAGGCAAAAGCTTTGTCAGTCAACGTCAATAGTTCTCCAGTGAGCACCTTAAAGAAAATGTTGGTCAGCGTCTTCACATCATTCTTGTATGTCTGACTGAAGTTGAGTTTATTGACTTGCTCCAAGAAGTAATCAAGCGATTTTTTCAGATTTGTTTTGTCTACATCAGCAGTCAAGTATTCCGTTTCGTACAACTTGATAACCAGATCAAAAAATGTTTTAAACATGTCTATTTCAACAGTAGTTAGTGAATTATCTCTTTCAGCCTTTTTGAAGAACAGGCAAGTGAAGTTTTGCTGATAGTATTTTAGAACTTGAAATGGAGGAGCCCATCCATCAGGGGCATCAACCACAGCACTTGCAGGCTTGCAATCACTTATGTCAAATGTTCCTTTTCTAATGAATCGTCCATATAAATATGATAATATTCTTTCTGCGATGCGGCTAGCTTTCTGAACTCCTTCTTTTACTTCAGAATCAACACGATATGAATCTGCATTATTGAGGCTAGCTGCAATGTAAAAAATGTTAGCCATTTCTCGCATCACTTTATGAAATTCATCATCAATACCGTATTTTTTATCAAAGATTTTGTAAAGAAGGTTTCCAATTGAACTCAAAATTTTAGAACTAATTCCTGCCAGTTCATGATAAAAATCGCTAACATCTTGCTTTTTCATTGAAGTTCCAGAGGATAATGGTAACTGCACTAAACTTCTAGCTTTTTCTTGTTCTCTAGAGATGTAACTCCTCCAATTATTTGTGTGGTACTTTTCATCATTTGAATCATCTAACTTTGCGAGCTCTTTATAGATGCTATCTTCTATCCATGGAAGAGAAGAGATTACGGTGGCTGTGCCAATAAGACTAACGAATGCTAAAACAATTTTCATATTTTTAGGCTTTTGTGGTGTAGTCACAGAGAGCTGTCACTGTGTAGGGGAAGACAGACCGAGTAGGCTGCCACCAGAGTTACTACTGCTATATTTCCAAGCTGTTTGAAGCTTCTTCCCAACCCAATCCCTGATATCTTAATTCAGTTCTTAGGTTAGGCCAGATAAAGGATCAAGCAGCACGACAGTAACTGAAGCACAAGCCTGAGCTGGCCATATATATAGCAAACCAGCCCGAGCATGCTCACTAAAGGATGATATAGTAATGAGGTTGTGAGAATGGAATGATGAATGAGATGTTAGTGTTTGTGACAATACATTACTAGTGTGTGTCATTAGCTAAGATGTTGTGTCATGTCCTGTCGATGTGGTGGGTTCACCACAGCTTTGAACACTGAATACAACACAAAACTCACACCAGTTTCTATCTGTATATGACATTGTTTTCACAATTTAAACACTTAATTTCACAGTTTTTTTGTGACAAATTAAAACTAACCTTTCATTAATAATCTCCCAAAAAAATTTCAATTTAAATTTATCAAAACTACATAATTAGTGCATTCAGACAAAATTAAGGATTTGAAAAGCTGGTTTCTGAAAATAGGTGAAAGTAAGTTAGCAATCAGGTTTTCTTTTTCTAAACCTCTGGGCCAGCACTCCCCTGTTATAGCTAGTGGGCGAGCAAGTTGTTTTATTCTATCATCCATGTTCATCTGTAGGTGACTGTGTACACACACATACACACACACACACACACACACCTCTCTGTTTCTCTTCTCTAAGTGGAATAAAGAGGAGTTGCAGAAGTGAGATTATGACAAACTGAGTAGCTAATAGCTATTTATTTTTTGACACAGACAGAGAGAGATTTCACTTGCAAGGAGGCATGACAGAGCTGCGCAAGTGTGAATTGTACAAAAACTTATGAATAGTGTGTGTACAAAGTTGTTACCAAATGAGTTCATGACTATATGCCATGTCAGCTGGAATGATAGCCAATAAGTATTAGGATATCTAACAAGTAGATGGACTACTCTGGCAGCAGAGTGGTGTACTGTATTGTATTGTTGAGATAAGAAAAACCAGATATAGCTGACAAATTCATTAATTTCTCTAAAACCTGATGCGCTATTATCTTCCCCTCCCTCTCCCCTGCTGCCCCTCCTCCACCCCTCCTGAATATGGCTTTGCCTCTCTAAATCACTGAAACCTACACACTTTGTGCAGACCTAAGTGCTAATAAATAATGTCTTGCTGTTATTATACTTCCGTTCTATTCATGAAAGTAAATACAAGCAGAACGCAATAACAAAACACTCACACAATGTTAATACTACTGTCACATTAATCATGAATATAGTTAGTGGATATCAGCTGTGGCTTGTTCAGTCTCCCCTGCTTTTACAAATTTATGCCACTTAATTCTGCTATTATATTCATCAGCGAGCATTAATTGAAGTATTTCAACAGCTGTAGACAAGTCCGGTCTTTCCTGTGAAATAAATTGTTGTCTGCTGTTTTCTTTTGCTACTTTTTGTTCAGTGGAAATTCTTTTTTTCAATTGCATGTTTGGAAACAACTTTTGCTGCATTCCATCAGAGTTTAAAATACTTTGAAAAATAGCGTTTATTAAATTCTTAACCATTGGTAATAATTGATTAAGAATTTTACGAGTGTTGCTGTTCAGATCAACGTGTTTTCTTTGTTTGAGGACTTTAATGTATTCTGTCAAGCCAATCCTCATTGCAATTGGAGAGAGAGACGTCAGAAATACAGATGTATGATGATTGAAGAGGAGATTTCTATAAACATGAATTCCTCTAAACCCGGCTATATAGATAGTGAAGAAACTTTTCAAGGCAAATGCTTTGTCAGCAAATGTTAATTGCTCTCCAGTAAGTACTTTAAAGAAAACATCAGTCAGTGTCTTCACATCGTTCTTGTACATCTGACTCATGTTGAATTGGTTGACTTGCCATAAGAAGTAATCAAGCAACTTTTTTAGGTTTAATTTGTCAGCATCATCAGTCAAGTATTCTGTCTCATACAACTTCATGACCAGATCAAAAAAACTCTTAAACATGTTCTTTTCAGCAAAAGTTAGCGAATTATCTCTTTCAGCCTTTTTGAAGAAAAGGCAAGTAACGTTTTGTTGATTAAATTTTAGAACTTGAAATAGAGGAGCCCATCCATCAGGGGCAGCAACTGTAGCATCTGTGGGCTTGCAATCACGTATGTCTAATTTTTCCTTCCTAATCAATAGTCCATTTAAGTAGGATAAAATTCGTTCCACAATGAGACTAGCTCTCTGAATTCCTTCTCTTACATTAGAATCAATGCGATATGAATCTACAGTATTGAGGCCAGCTCCAATATAAAATATCTCAGCTGCTTCTCGAAGCACTTCCAAAAGTTTATCATCAATACCATATTTTTTTTCATAGAGACGGTACACAAGGTTTCCAAGGAAATTCATAACTTTGGAACCGATTCCTACTATATCTGTTAGTTCATGATGCAAATCAGCAACATCTTGTTTTTTTGTTAAAGTTCCAGAAGATAATGGTGACTGAACCAAAATTTGAATTTTCTCTTTTTCTTTATGGAAGGGACGCCTCCTATCATTTTTCTGGTATGGCTCATCACTGTAAGCATCAAACGTTGCTAGTTCCTTATAGATGCTATCTTCTGCCAATGGAGTACAAAAGATAACTGTGGCTGTACCAATAAGACTAACCAACAAAACAGTATTCATTTTTTTTTTTGGTTTTCCACACTGCATGCTCCACAACCTCCTACTTTTTAAATAGTCCCAAACTATACATTATTATATATTGTTTTGAACATTTACCTACTATAATATATCTTAGAGTGCATACAAATGTGTTTATCAAAACACTTGATTTCACTGGTTCTCATGGTAGATTCACGTTTACCAAAACTAAACAATTGGTGCATTCAAAAAAAAATCACTCAATCAATAGAAAGTAATTAGTATATCATAATCAATAGCTGATTTTTCAACAATATTTTTCTCAGTGTTTGAGTAGCTATTATTGGCTCACAATATCCCAAAAAATTTTCAAACCACGTTTTCCAAAACTACTCAATTAGTGCATTAAAAAAAATCACTCAATCAATAGAAAGTTATTTGTATATCATAATCAATAGCTGATTTTTAACAATATTTTTCTCAGTGTTTGAGTAACTTTAAAAATAAAAGTACTTAGCTATTATTGGCTCACAATATCCCAAAAAAATTTCAAACCACGTTTTCCAAAAAGTCTTTCTCAGTGTACTGTGAGTATCTCTACAAATAAAAGTACTTGTAAATAGCTAGCTACAGTATTGTAAACTCCATCATAACATGCATTTACTTTTGTGACCCGAACCTTCTGCTACACATCTTGAATTTATTGAGCAGACAAGCATTAGTTAAGTATAGCTAATCATGGTAAAATATCAAAACCATATTTTTTTATTATAGTGATTGTAAAGATAATCTTTAACTGAATCAGAATTTTAGTGCCTACTTTACCAGTTCCTGATACAGAACTTTGACATCAGCTATTTCATTAAGGTTCCAGAGGGGAAATGGTGCCCAGACTAACTTACTCTTGTCATTCTCCTATCATTTGTCTGATGTTGTGCATCATAAAGTACTGAATCAATTTGAACAGCGTGTACACTAATCAAGCCCATACAAACTCATTTTTTCGTTCTTATTTTTGATTTTGTCGTGTTTTTTTTACTCACAATGAGTTCTCATAAGCCAATTGTTGTAGTTATGGTCAGTGTTCAAACTAGTCTACAACATGACAAGAACATCAATGGTAACTAATAAATAAAGCACATCTCCTTGAAATATTCATAGAATCATTAGTACAAGGGTACAACTATCACTTAGAATCGAAATGGCAATCTTTCTTCAAAGGAGCTTAGAGCCATTAATAATTTTTGCTGGTAGTAGTGCACCGCCATTATATACTTATATTTAGCTGGCTATTGTGGCTTTCCAATAGGGAAAGTTGCCACTATTGCTTTTCAAATGCATAAACAAGAGTTTTTGGCATAACCTAGCAATTTATTCTCTGGTGACATCACTTGGTGCTGCTTACAGTGGTTTGGTAAGTCATACCTATAGTCACCCCCACTTCCTGGCCTGACCACTTTACAAATGCTGCAGCAGCCCCTGTAGGGTTGTAAGGCTGGCTATAAAACTCTCTGAGTGTCAGTTCACACCATACACACCCCAGCAGATATTTTAGCAGCTGCTCTGACCTGGGTTGGGTAGTTTCCATATAGGAAGGTAGCTGTAAAACACTAGAAAACTGGTAAGCTAGGCAGGTTTCTATAACTACTGGCTTATTTGAGGGTAATGAGCTTGGCAATACAGCCAATTAATGCCCTACACCCATGTGATATATGAAATATGTCACAGGTCATGTACTTAAAATTTTTATTGTGAATATTGTTCAGGACAGCTACAAGAGCAGTCCTGAACAAGTGACTAGTTCATGCAATTACTAGTTACCTTACAGAACAATACTATATGTAATGATATTCATGTTCCTTCTCAAAACCACTCTATATACCTTATGCCATGTCATCCCTATATGTGTGTTGTAAATTGTCTTGCAAAGTTAGTTCATCATAAGTTAAACTTGGAAAAAGCAGATTATGGTAAGCTTGCTCAGCTAGGAATAGTTTGTGGTGGCTCTGGTCCTTCAACCTCCAGCTCAGAAAGTTAGGATCCCTGAACAAATATTATATCACATGGTGTTATCTGTAATGAGCAAGCTCATTACCATAGTAGTTATAGCAACTGTGCCTGGCTTGTCAGTTTTCTGGGTTTTTACAGCTACCTTCCTCAAGTGAAGCCTATACTCAACCTGGTTAGAGCAGCTGCTAAAATATCAGCTAGAAGTGGGGGAGCCCCTGGAGAGTTTTACCTCAACTTCACACCAAGAGTTACCAACTAACCCTATTACAAACTTTACTTCAGTTAAGATATCTAGCTTGGAATAAACCACTTATTACACTGGTCAGAGTGATATGGCTAGATATTTCACTCTCAGGCTTTATTTTCACATGCCTCTGGCTCTTGAAAATAAATTAGCCTGTTCTTGAACTATTTCACCATCACACTCTGACTCATGTACTATACATATATAATTCATATATAACCCAAAGAACTCTAGACCTCATGCAAGCTTCTAGCAATATGAATGTAATGCCACTTGTAGTAGCTGTGTGTTATGCTGGCAATTAAGGTGATATGTTCACTGAATCTTATCTTATCGAAAATGTATGCAAGATTCTTAGTTGGACGATTGCTTCAATAACCATGCTAATTAGAGGGCAGGGCGTTCATTAATATCAAGGAGTGTGTCCCATAGTCAGGATTTTATTTATTAATAAACTATTGGGAGGTGTTAAGTCATAGTCATACATATTTTGTGTGCAATATTGTCAAAAGATGTTATTCTAGTTTTTTTCAATCAGAGTAAAATAACTCAAATCCAGTAAAGATAGTGAATAGACAATATTCTTCTTCTCTCTACACCTATATACAGCTTTAATCCCCAGTTATAAGCAAAAAAGACTACTAGAAGTGGCTACTGAAATGAAGAGGATTATATCATCTCAAATTATTTTAGATGTTTCATTATTCCTTTATTGGGTCACTTAAACCCATCAACTTCATGTAGACCAAAGTGTCAATAAAACTGCATTACTTGCTTCTATTAATGATTAAATTTTTACTTGTGGATAATCAATGTCAAAAATTCATAAAAGGTAATACAGACAAAAAGCAAAAGTAAAGTATCAATAATTCGTATAGTATATATTTTCACACAATGTTTCTGGTAAAGTTAATGTCAAATCAAATGAACAATCCTTAGGCCTGAACTGTTGCTTGTTCAGCTTCTCTATTTTCCATGAATCTGAACCCTTTACCTTTGCCTTCATATTCATCGGTGAGCATTAATTGAAGTATTGCAGCAGCTGTAACGTAGTCTGGCCTTTGCTGTGAAACAAATGCTCGTCTATTGCTATGCTCAGACACTTTCTGTATAATGGCAACTCTTCTTCTCAACTGCATGTCTGAAATAAGTTTTGGCTGCATTCCAAAGAACTTTAAAAAATTTTGAAGGATATTATTCATTAAATTATTAAGCGTTGGTAATAATTGATTAAGAATCATGCGAGTGTTGCTGCTCAAATTAATGTGCTTTCTTTCTTTGAGGCCATTAATGTATTCTCTCAGGCCAATCTTCATTGCAATAGGAGAGAGAGATGTCAGAAACACAGCTGTTTGACGATTGTATAGGAGATTGCTATAGATGCTAATTCCTCTAAACTGAGCTGCTAAAAAGAGGGTGAAGAAACTTTTTAAGGCAGATGCTTTGTCAGTAACTGTCAAGTGCTCTCCAGTAAATAACTTGAAGAAAGTATTTGTGAGCATCTTCACATCATTCCTGTAAGCCAGACTGAAGTTGAGCTTATTGACTTGCTCCAAGAAATAATTGAGTGATTTTCTCAGATTTGTTTTGTCCACATCAGCGGTCAAGTATTTCGTTTCGTACAACTTGATAACCAGATCAAAGAAGTTTTTATACATGTTCTTGTCAGCTGTAGTTAGTGAATTATCTCTTTCAGCCTTTTTGAAGAAAAGGCAAGTGAAATTTTGCTGATTCAATTTTAGAACTTGAAACAGAGGACCCCATCCATCAGGGGCAACAACATTTGAATCTACTTGCTTGCAATCACTTATGTCAAAATTCTCTTTCCTAATGACTCGTCCATATATATATGAAAACATTCCTTCCAAGATGTTGCGAACATTTGTAATACCATCTTTCACTTTAAAATCAATAATGTGTGAATCTGCATTACTGAGGCCGGCAGAAATGCGAAAAATATCAGCTATTCCCCGCACCACTTTATGAAGTTCATCGTCAATACCATATTTCTTACTAAAATAATCATAAAGATAGTCTCCAACTGAACTCAGAATTTTAGAGCCTACTCCAACCAGTTTCTGGTACAAATTTTTGATGTCTTGTTTCTTTAGTAAAATTTGAGAGGACATTGTTGACCGACCAAAATTCCTAACTTTCTCTGGTTCGTTGCGGAAGGGACCCCTCCTGTCATTTCTCTCATATTGTGCATCACTGTAAGCATCTAACTTTGCTAGCTCTTTATAGATGCTATCTTCTACTAATGGAAGAGAAGAGATAACAGTGGCTGCGCCTATAATACTAAACACGACCAAAATAATTTTCATTTTTCACACCTTTAGTGCTGCATACACTACTAAATTCTCACCTTGTTAAATGGTCACCAACTATCCACTACATAAATTGTTTTCAAAATTGAGTACTTCATATCTGAACTGTCATAAAATGTATTTATCAAAACATTTTATTTGACATCTTCTCAAGGCAGACCAAAACATATCTTTAATAAATAATCTCCCAAGAACTTTGAAAGCCATGTTTACCACAGCTACACTTAGTATGTTTAAAACCAGATCACATGTTAAAAGTACAGTACCTTGTATTTCATAGCACCAATAGTGTGGTTCAATAAAAGTTTTACTCTGAGTGCAAGCAACTCAACAAATGATACTGATGGTTGGCTGTCAACAGCATTCTACTATCACATCCCATAATAACATGTATTAAACTCTTATACCCAAACTGTATCGTCTGGCAGTGATGGATCTGTGGACTTTAAATCTTGACTGTGAAGAAGAATATGTTGATTCGGCAATTAAGAATCTTGGCGTTGAAGTTGCAAAAGAAATGTGAGAGAGGTTAATAACATGTTAAACAAGTTAAGATGACTAGCTATGAGATTTCAAATAGGGTGAGAGGCAATGTATTGGGAAGGATGGGAAATGGGGAGGGTGGAGAAGGATGATAGAAGTGTGAGGTATTAGTCAAGGTGGTGAGAAGGATGAGGATACAAAATCTAACTTGCAGTTGATGACATTTTGGGTACGAAATTGCAGTATATAGTGAATTGTAAGTTAGCTACTTGAGTGTCTTATTTGCTAGAATAAAGAATTCCCACCTTTGACCTTGCAGTTGTTTTCTTCCGGCTATTTCCTCTAAGAAGTGTCTTGTAATACCAATTATATATTTATTTCTTTATTTCCTTTTCTGAATTTTGAATCTTGGTGATAAAAATTTGAGCCAGTTATCACAAGTACAGAAACAAAGTTTACAATAACTTATCTTCTATGCTTAATGCAGCTGTATTATTTGCATAGTCACAATGTGATTAGCTATGTAATTATTTTGTTGCTATAGCAATCTAAATCAATATGTCAAACTGTCTCCAGACATAACTATATAGTTTACCTGGTCAAAAATAACAATAAGTTATTCAATGTGAAAATTCAATTCCACCATGCCACTTAAATTTATCCATATCTTACTTTTGTTATATTGCCACAGAGCAAAATAGAGGAGAAACAGGCGAAAACTAAGCATGCATTAACTATTGCACTTTTCCCTTCTAGTACAATTGGGCTACTTAAAATTTCTATCCAAGTTTTAAGTATCTCTCTCATTATGTTGAATCCACCAGACTTCTAAGTCTATCCACTCTTTTTTCCATACTGCACTAAGCTAATGCATTCCAGCTGCTATGTAAGTGGAATGCCTGTACAAAATTCATAGTTTATTGCAGCTATAAATAACAGCTGTGTCAAAATTATTTACATATTCAAGGGGTGTAGACACAAAAAAAACATTGTATATCCCAATAAACATTAGCTGGTTAACTAGGTGATTACTAAGAGCGGGCTCTATCTTCTAGAGAGACGCTATTATTGACTAATTTTAGTAAAACGCTGTTGTTTATATAATTGACCTCTTTTGTTCGTTCTGTTTCCTTTTTGTTGTTATTATTTCCCTTGAGTGTTTCATTCAATGATAGAAAATTAAACAATTCTTGTGACTTGATCATAAAAAGTGGAACACATACTATAGAATGAAATCAAGGTTCTAAAAATGAGTTTTTTTACTTAACTACATTACAAATAATAATAATAGATCAAACACATTACTATTATGGCTACGACACACAGTGCATAATCATATACTGTTTGTCTGTTATCATTATGTTCAACACTACTCCTTCTACTATTCCAGAACTCAGCATGAACATTTCAAGGTAAACCACAATTAAAGCAGTATGTACGTGTTCTGTAGCAGTCTGTTACTAAATGTTGTAACATGTGTTGAGGCCTGACCCTCTTGTGACAACTTCCAGCAGGATGAACACACTTAACTAACTCCGACTTGTACAGTTGAATACGAGAATTATTAATCATCCGCTTCTTAGAGTGGATGGAGTCTTGTTTCTTGGGATTCGTCTCTCCAACTGTTGTAACTTTACAGTTGGTGTCAAGATGGTGTTGCAAGTCCTTACGTTGCACTTTTACCTCACAACCCCGATCTTTTCTTCTGCATGGGACTACTTCTAACTCGCACTGACTTCTGTGTTTAGATAATGTTCTTAAGAATAGTCCAGTTTTTCCACACCCATTAGGACACTCAACTGGCTTGCACTGTCGTTTATGTGATTGATATTCTTTCAAAACAACAATTTGATCACAGTAGGGGCAAACTTTCACTTTCTTGCAACTGTGTCTTAAGTGACTGTCCATATCTTGTCGCTTGATTAATTCAAGGCATCCTTTACTGGAGTAAGTGCATGTTACTACCTCTAGTTGGCAATCTGTTCGATGAGAGTTCAATGTTCGTCTTGTGAGGCCAGGCTGTCCACATCCATTTGGACATGCCGCAGGAAACTTGGCACACACCTTGGTATGAGATTCATCGTATTCTTTCTTGAGCATTTGTTTTCCGCAATATTGGCATTTTACTGGTATGTATTTACAACCGTGGTCAAAATGCTCTTGCATATCTTGACGTTTCACTCTCTCCTTACAACCCATGGAGTGTCTCCTACACTCTATTATCTCTAATTTGCACTGCTGGCTCCTGTGGAAAGACATTGTTCGTCGAACAATTCCAATTTGACCACAATTGTTGGGGCATTCCAAGGGTAGCTCCTGGCACAGTCTTGCATGGGATGAATAATTCTTGTCACTGACTGGTTCGCCACAATGGCTGCAACGGGTTATTTTGTGCTCACATTTTGCACTCAGGTGAACTGAAACATTGTGTAGTTCTCCCACCCAATCACATCCACGCAGCTTGTTCGTACAATACACCTTGAAGGACACGATTTCTCTCTGTAAATATTTGTGGGCTATATAATTCTGAGATGTACAGGGACAAAAAGGGCACAGAATCGATTTTTTCTGTGATTGCCATTTCTTAATACAAGTCAAACAACAATTATTACCGCAGCAGGCCATAAGCTGAGGGCATTTCATGAGGTCTAAACAAACAACACATATATATCTATCATGTATGCTATTTTCAAACTCATACGAAATGCCATCGTAAAATATACAAGAGGTTTTCTTCCTCCTGACAGTTTTCACATACGTATCCTCATCGATATCCAGCATTGCTATGCTATTGCAGACTGTTTTCCTTTCACAAGTTTCAATATGTTTTTCAAAGGTGAGGGAATTTGTTATTTCTCCTGTCCATTGGCAACCATTAAGATAGTAAGGGCAGCAAACTTGAAAAGACTTTATTTCCTTTAGCATTCCTTTGTCTTCGACAAGTCTACATGTAGTTGGTGCTCGACAGTTTGGACAACTTTTAACCTTCTCCAGACATGAACCGCAAAATATTTTCCCACAGCAATTCAGAAATTTAGGAACTCCCATTAGCTTGCAACATATGTCACATATGAATCTCTTCGTAAGTGGGTGGCATTCATATTGAACTTGGCACTGAACTGGCTTACGAGCAGTTATCACCTGTTCATTTTGACTTTCCATATTGTTTCTGAAAAAGAAAGTAGCCAAGTATTTATATATCAAATCTGAAATTAGGAAGTTCTAACTCTAGAATCTTGAACTTGGCACTGAACTGGCTTACGAGCAGTTATCACCTGTTCATTTTGACTTTCCATATTGTTTCTGAAAAAGAAAGTAGCCAAGTATTTATATATCAAATCTGAAATTAGGAAGTTCTAACTCTAGAATCTGGCCGTTAGAATATGAAGTTAATACATTAGTGTATGCTAATGTACTTCAACTCTTAGTATCGGTCAATATACTCATATTATCGGTGATAGTGATTAGCTATGTATCTTATCTGTTTTCAAAGCGTAACAGAATAGGAATCAAGAATTGAAGTAGACAGAAATCCACTTCTCTAATCCTATCTTACCGTCAATAAGGACAAGAAAGACTAAATAAAATCTTCAGCCGACCCCTCCGTGGCGGTGGTAAGACGAGCAGATGAGGTCGAATGTTTACGTTCTAGTCATCGGCCACGCCCCCTACTAAAACCCCACCTCCGACTGGAGGCGGGGACTCTTTGCGGGTCAGCTAGGAAGTAGAGAGTAAGTTAGTTAATTTACTGGTTTCATTTGTGTTATGCTGTTGTTGTTTTTTGCTGACTATCTACACGGAAAACTCTCTTGGCAAAAAAAAGTAAAGTTAGTCGGCATGGCCATAACCACAAGTTTAACCTCAAACCCACATAATAGTAGCTAGAGCGGATTTGCACTAAATATCAGTGAAATTGTGCATTTTGTGATAAAAGCATGAAACTTGGTACATGGCTCCTAGGAACCATGAATAATAATTTAAGAAGTGGAGCCACCCCCAATTTGACCTTTGGTGAAAGTATACTGAAACTTGATTATAGCTAGAGTTCATGTATATGACAGTCACCAGAACAAAAACATAGTGCAGTGCACTTGAGGGCTGCCTTGTAACACTTACACCTCCTGGCACACCCTTTTTTGCAACTGCAGTGAATAAGTTCAGAACATGAGAGTGATGCTTCTGAGAGGGTTGTCCATACCGTGATGCTTCTGAGAGGGTTGTCCATACCGGTTCCCATCCAGTTTGCTCTTTCTTCCACCCCCAATTTCCTGGGCTTGGAAGTTTAGGTTTAGGAATCAGAGCTTGATTCCAGCAGTTGGATTGGTAGCAAACCCTTTTGATGTGCTGCTCTAGGGAAGCTAGTGTTGGTGGGAGGTTTTCTAAGCTTCTTGACTTTCGTGTAAAAAGATGCTTTCTGGCTTCATTAACTTCTGCAATGTCACTAGTGCGGTCATACATTAAAACTACAAAACGTTGCAAAGTTGAAATGGTAGTACTTTCAAAGTTTTCTTGCATGTGTAGTAAGTCTTCAAAAGCTCCTGTGACCTCGGGAAAAACGTTCCATGTATTGAATGCTGTCTTCTTGCCTCTTCCTGCAAATGATGATGTAGTGTCACACCCTGTGAATGCATGAAACACATGGAGAGTAGCACGTGCTTTTGGGTTCATTAAAGCAGCCACGCTGTGGACTGGTATATAACGGAAATTAGATCCAGTACCAAATGCTATCCAAAACTCTTCAGGGTCAATACGATCAAACATTGCTATTGCCAATACTACAACATCTGTATCCACAGTGCGTATGCACACTTTTCTGAAGCCTTTCTGTACTGCATCTGCTGCATGTAGAAGTAGGCGAGTATCAGCTTCTTCATGAGAGCAAGGAGCTAGATAAGTCATATCAGCATCAACTACAGAGCTTAACACATTGCATCCATGAGTTGTGTAGACACATTTGCCTTCTTCTGTGGAGAGACTTCTTACAGATTGAGCCAAAAAACTGAACAACTCTGACTTGTTCTCATCCAGACCTAGGAAATCCTTCCAGTTATGTGGGATTATTGTGGTTGGAGCAACTCTTCTTCTGACTCCCTTGCCTCTCTTCTGCCTAGTTGTGCTCTACAAACTGTCTTGAATGTACACATCCCAGACAATGTCTACACGTTCAACACTCTTTAACTGTGAAGATATATATGGCATGAATATCGTATCGGCATACTCTTGGCATGAATATCGTATCGGCATACTCTTGAAATGTCTTAGTTAGCCCAGGACGAAGCATCTGGACAACAGCTGCACCATCAAACAACTTGACATTAACCACAGGGCCGTTCATATCTTGGATTTCTTCAAACTGAATACAGTGAAGAAGATCTGCCTTTGTGCCAAACTTAAGTTTTCCTCCCAGTGAAAGTGATGGTGGGCTATTTTGATTCTCATGTTTGAAGAAGGTGTCAAGATCACCATCCCTCATTTGACAAGCAATGTATAGTCGTGAGAAGAGATTACAATCATTTTTTAATGCATTGATCTGCATTTTCTGCTTAGACTGGGTCATAGCTTGTTTAGAACTAAACAGTGCCAACTTGTTTTTGGACAGCAGTTCTGTGATAGGTACAGTACACTCGGTTAACCTTTCCTTGATGAACTTTTTATATTGTTGGATGCCTAGGGTTTCAGCCCTTCTTACTGTGTCTCCAACAGAGCGATCCATGATGTTCCTCGTATCCAACACTAAGAGATCATCACTCTTCTCCAGAAATGGATTCCCCATTTCTTCTAACACAGCAGTGAGTGATGCCACTTCTGAAATAAATGCAGTCTGTACACTTGCACGCTGTTCGTGATGGCTATGGTCACCGACACTAGCTTGTGTTCCCATTACACACTTCTCGAACTCTGTAACCATTCTTGCTACCTCTGGGCCAGCCGCCATCCAACGTCTCAATGCACTAGAATTAGTTGTTAGACCTATTGCCCCTCCAGATTGCTTGACGATAGCATTGTTCTGCTCGTGACAATGATCGAGTGCTATGGCAGAAAATTTGTTCCTTGTTTTATTCACAGTGAATTTTCCCGCTTCAAATTCAGCAAGAATTGCTGGGTGTTTATCTGAAAGCTGCATCATGTCACGAATATGCACTGGAAGCCATCTGGAATAATGTGTATGGTTCAGCACAAACATCCAAGGCACAATTTTGGTCAAAGATTCCACATAGAGCTGGAAGTTGCCTTCCCGAAGGGATCTGATGAATAACAGCAAAGTTATTTCAAGTGTCAGAGTTTTGTGCCAGTAACTAAATTGGACACTCTCCTGAGAACGTATTTCACACCACTTTTCCAATGTTAGGACTTCCATTTCTGCAGCATTTATATACTCAGAGTACGCTTTTTGTAGCAGAGTGTGCAAGCTTGCAGCAGTAACTTGGTGTGCATGCCTTGTCTTTGTTACATGACTTGCCTTGACAAAAGAATCTGCTGTACCTGTGCTAGCAATATTTGCTTGGACAAGAGCACTTGTCCAGCCACTGTCTTCTAGCCAATCTCCCAGCACCTGTAAATAAAATACCATCGTAACAGTCTATGTCAGTGTAAATTTAGTACCCATACCTTCAAGGTAGCCATTTCAACATGTAAGCCGCCAAACATTATCACGTATTTGTCCTCTCCAAGAGTAGAAGGCCAGCTCCATTGAATTTGCTTGGCTATAGCATATAATGGCTGGTCAGCAGCAAGAACAGGAACTTGACCAGGATTGAGGTATTGAACAATTGCCTGGACAAGAGTCATAGAATGCTTTATCATAGCTACTGAGTGTGCACTGTCCAAAAAGAGTGGCAATAAACCATTAATTGCAGCATGTGTGATTACTATATTTTGCATGTTGGCATGCCAGGCAGACCAGGACACCCACTCTTTCTCATCCAATTTCTCTTTGCTGAGAGCTTCTATCACCTTCTTGAGCCACTTATTTTCATCTTTTTTAGCTTCATTGAAGGTTGTGAAATTAGCAGGTTCCACGAGACCTTGAATGGAAGGAAGAGTAAACTCTTTGGTCTTCAATGCAGCTGGTGAAACATTTGTGTAGCTGGTTGGCAGAGGACCAATGGACTTGGTGGAAGGAGATGATTCATCGATTATAACGACATCACGATCATGCCCTACAGACTGGTCAGTGAGATGTTGTATGAGAGAAATCCCAGTATCATGGAGTGCATCCTTTGCAGTTGCAGAGGTGGGATTATAGTCAATGTTATCAACAACTGCGGAAGTAAAAACGGCACTGCGCATTTTCGGAGGACACACAACACCATCACTATTGAAGCGTTCACAGACTCCATTGCCAATGTCAGTAGTGAGCTGCAAAACACGATCATAGGACACATACAATCCGAGGTTGAACAGAGTATCAATGAGGTTTCTGCTGCGCATGACATCATGCATTTTCAGTGCAATGGAAGATAGGCAGTGGTGTTTCTCTCTCACGTCTGTGGTAAGTTGAATTAGGAGGGGTTGATCCACGCACAATTTTCACATGATTAAACATCAAAAGCTGGGATATAGAAAGGGCAGCTGATTTGCTAATAGTGTCAATCTCGGACTGATGCTCAATATTTGGACCCCTGAGAATCATGTTTACAAGAGAAAATAAAGATTTTGGTACCGACTGTTGTTGGCATTCAGGCTTGAATGATCCATCAAAATGAAACTTTTTGGTTAACATTTCGCTGCGAACCAACTGAGCTGC
>WLWD01002419.1_pt1:0-55000 | contig 146740 bp, 118 predicted proteins | sample 6712731 | NCBI WGS metagenome assembly WLWD01 (sample SAMN12718690, study PRJNA576275) | sponge metagenome | isolation source: marine sponge | host: Mycale hentscheli | place: New Zealand: South Island, Marlborough, Capsize Point | collected 2014-11-01
AGAGCACAGCCTTCCCATGCTGCGCATTCTTACTGACAGGGGAACCGAGTATTGTGGTCGAGCCGATCAGCATGATTATCAGCTTTACATGGCACTGAATAACATTGAGCACACGAAAACCAAGGTGAAATCACCGCAGACAAATGGGATATGTGAACGATTCCACAAGACCATTCTTAACGAGTTTTATCAGATAACCCTACGCAAGAAAATCTATGATTCAGTTGACGAATTACAGATTGATCTTGACGAGTGGCTTATCAAGTACAATACTCAACGAACTCATCAGGGTAAAAAGTGCCTTGGGAGAACGCCGATGGAAACACTCATCGACGGTAAAGCGATCTGGAAAGAAAAGTTTGTAAACTAAACTCTATCTGACAGACAGCTACTGATAAACGGGTAACTGTCAGCTCAAGTCTGAACTTCTACAATTAATGTAATATGGAATTTGTGAAATTGAATTTGAATCTAATTAGGTTGATGGTTGTTTTTTTTCTGATGTTCAGTCTAAGCTATCCAAAGATAGGCGCAGCGGATGACAGTGGTAGCATTCGGGTCTATAAATTGACCAAGAAAGGACAGTTAAAAAAACGGGACTGGACAAAAAAAGTGACGCATGATGTTTGTTTTAACTTCAAAAAAGCGCAGAAGGGGCATCGTTTTGCGCAAACCCGCTATCAGTATTGTACGTTGTTCGCTAGCCCAAACTGTGACGAAAACAATTCAATAACCAGCATGTGGGGGGGAGATAAGTACCGAGTCAGTGGTCTTATCCTGGATGTGACTCAACCTCAGACTAAGTTGTATCGGGGAACAAAGTGGGTGCTGCATCCCAGCGAGAACATCTCGTTTGAATCAATGAGGTGCCATTAGTAGCATCGTCAACTTACGCGCTACGCCGCCTGCATAAAGACTACGCTAAAAATTGAGATTGTGTATCGACAACATGTTTAGGCGAGCATGATTAGGGTGGAGAAGCGATCGGCATAGAGACAGAGACAGCAACGCCGGACACCTCTTCTCTATTCTCAGCCCAAGTTTTCCCTTGATGATATTCGGCGATCAAACGAACAACGAACAAGCCCAGTCCGAGATGAGAATATTTGGCATTGGTTTTGCCATAGGACACCATTGGGTCGAACATTTTGTCGCTGATGTTTTCCGATAGCTTCTGACCTTCGTTGAGCACGACAACATTGACCATGTCCACTTCTTGAGTAATACGAACGATAATGGGGCAGTCTGCTAGACTAAATTGGACCGCATTGTCGATCAGTTTATCGAGCATCTGTGCTAGGTGATCCGGGCTGCCCTCAATGAATACGTCACTGGTATCTAGCTCCAATAAAAACTGCTGGTTTGGAAAACTGGTTCGGTAACCATCCACAAACTCTGAAACCAGCGAGGGAAAGTTGATGTGCTCTTTGACTTCTCCTCTCATGGCCTCTTCTAGGTTGGCCGCTTCTGTCAGATTGGTAAGAATGGAGCGTAAGCGATTGACACCATTTTGTGCCCGTAGCATGTATTTGTTATTTTGAACTCCTGGAACGTCAGTTTGTAGTATTTGCAATGAAGAGCTGACCACGTTCAGTGGATTGTTCATTTCATGAGCTAACGTGTCCGGCATTTCTTCTAGGTAGCGAGTATAGCCAGAAAGGCGTTTGAGCATACTGGTGATACTCCTACCCAGATCGCCGAGTTCATCAGCAGGATAAGTTCTGCTCGGTATTTGATCTTCAAGCACCCGACCCTCTGAGGTGATCGAACGCTCTGTGGTGTTGTATAAACGCCCAATACGGGCAGTGAGGCGCCAGGCAAAAGCGAACAATGCAAGAAGAACGAAGACGAATACCAAAATAGTGACCAACGTTAAGCTGCGTAGCAGCTGATACTGCAAGGCAAGAATAGCGTGACTACTTTGCTCCACAATCACCGCTCCCATAATTTCATCGCCGGACTTGATCGGGTATCCGGCAACGATAATTTGGGCCTTATTATCCAAGGAGGGTCTTTGTGCAACTTTTGGTGTTCCTTTTAGAATGGCTGTGAATATTTTGTCGGGCCGGTGGGTAATATCCTCAGAGATGTCAGTGAAACGTTCTGGCGGACGTTTTAACAATGCATCGACATGTCCTCTGAATGCACGATAGGTTTCTGAAAACCAACTGACAGGTTCGTCCGCCTGAGAGTTCTGAGTGGGTGGTGCGGCGGAAAGCCCCCCCACGACAGTTCTAACCCGTTGCTGATTATCCAGAACCCATATCCTTGATTGAGGTCGATCAAGGCCTTTTAGTATTTTTGTTAATTCAGGGGAATCCAATAAAATCTGTGCAGGTTCTCCACTTGAGACTTGGGGTGACGTGCCAACAATATGATGAATTTCTCTGTTTTCCTCATCATCAACGTCCACGGCGAAAAAACCAATTCGAGTGCCTGCACCGATGACATCCCTTGGAAGGCGCAGTTCGATGTGATAGCCAATGTCAGTCTCTGCCATCTCGGCCATAAACTCCGTTACAGGTTCTCCGTTGAGAGGTAACTTCCATTGATCATCAACCAAGTAGATACTCATCCTGCCAGGGGCCCTGGCGACCATCAGATAGTGTTTAAGTGTGTTATCAGAGAGCTGAAGCAGCATTCTAATCTGATCGCTGGTATCCAGCTGCCGCCGTTCAAGGTCCCGATATAGTAACTTAGAGTCATTGACTTCAAACATCGCATACAGATAGTTTTCATAATATCCAAGCAAGTGTTTAAGCGAAAACGACGAGGGGTTGTAGTCCGATTCGCAGCTTAGGTTTACCGGGCCAGTATGGTAGGAGGTGAATGATTCTAGTGATTGCCAATCTGATAATTGACCATCCAATTGAATGAGATTTTGCAGTTCATGGGCAAAAATATCATTTTCTTCTCCCAGAACTTCCGGTACTCCGGTGGCCGGATTGAACAATTCAGAGCGGTCATTAAGTACGGTGGCGATGCCATTGGCAGTTAACAACAAGGCGTTCTGTTGTCCCTGAACCAAAAAGCTCTTCATTTCTAGAACATAGTGATAGCCCATCCATGGAATGGTCAATAGGGCGATGACAATGCACATCAGCTTTGTTCGGATGCTGAGTGTGCGTAATCGTTTAAGCATGGGCTAGGGTGCTCAAATTCAGAAGGATGTCGTTAAACCACGGGGCTCCATGAGAATCGGAGGCATGGCATTTTGAGTCGACATGATGAAATAACCGTACTCTGCTTGGCCCGGGGGTGGAGTTAGTCTGGCTCCCATCGATAGCCTACGCCAAACACAGTTTGAATCATTGAAAAACTGGCATCGACTTCTTTGAATTTCTTTCTGATTCTTCGAACATACCCGTTAATCGTGTTCTTTTCGACATAGCTCTGTCGAGTCGTTTGCATTAACACGTCATAGGTTTTTACATGTCCAGGATTTCGGGCTAGGGCTTCTATCAGCCAGAACTCGGTCAGTGTTAAGCTGAGCAGATGCCCTTTCCAGCTAATTGACATACTGTTTTGGTCAATTGCCAGATTCCCCAATACGAGTGCAGCGGATGTCTTGGCTTCTGTTTTCATGGACGAAGCGATGCGAAATAATGAGGAAACTCGGACCGCCAGAAATTGCAAATTAACGGGCTTGGTAATGTAGTCCCATGCATCGAGTCTCAGTCCTGAAACCCGATCAATATCACTGTCTCTCGCGGTTAGGAAAATGATGGGCATGTGAGGGCTTTGCTGGCGCAAATCACGGCAAAGATCGAATCCGCCGTCTATTTCATCCTCAAGCATAATATCCAGAATTGCCAGATCAGGCAGTGCTCTTTCAAATCCGTCGAGAGCATCCTTTTTATTAGCATAAGTATTAACCGCGTATCCTTGGCCTCTCAATGCGTCGGCATAGTTATCCCTTTGGTCTGCATCGTCTTCTACTATTGCAATTGTTCTGGACATATTCTCGAAAGTCACTCTGATTTAACTGAAGGTATCATGTTTGTCAGTTGGGTATAAGCGATTCATTGAATTCCACATGCAATCACCCGTATAACTGCCATAACAATACCATTAGTTTTGCCCATAGATACCATTCTCAGAGGATGTAATGAGTTCATAGGCAATCTGCATAAGCTTAAGTTGCTGATGGCCACTTTGGTCACTACCATATTCATCTGTTGAGGAAACTGCACATGGGACAAAAAGTTTTTATACCAATTACTGACGAAGTACTCTACGAATATCCTGAGCTAATTACTTCGCCGTTGCGCCCTTATCAGATCGATAGCCCTTGCTTTCACTGGATGGCAACCATCGAAGATAAAGATGGCAAGATTGAGAAGAAATTTGATCATCGAATGTCGACGGCGAATCCAAGTGACCAAAACGATCAAAGCGTCTCCAGATTCGCATAGGCATAAATTAGCCACTTGGTTCCAGCATCCGAGAAGTTGACCTGGATTCGGGCATGTTCACCTTGCCCTTCCAGGCCAACCACCATTCCTTCCCCAAATTTTTGATGTCTGACATGAGTGCCTGGCTGTAGTTTAGCAAGTGGGCCGTCATCCGTTTTTATCTGTGATTTAAATAGAGGTCGACTGATACTAGTGGATCGAATGTTTTCGATATATTCAGTGGGCACTTCGGTTAGAAATCGTGAAGCCTGTGGATAATGTTCCCTTCCATATAGGCGCCTTATTTCTGCGTAACAGATATACAATTGCTGCATTGCACGAGTCATACCGACATAGCATAGGCGCCTTTCTTCTTCGAGCCTGCCAGACTCCTCGAGTGAACGTTGATGAGGAAACAGTCCTTCTTCCATGCCGCATAAAAATACCAATGGAAATTCCAGCCCCTTGGCTGAATGTAAACTCATGAGCTGAACACAGTCTTCCCATTCTTCAGCTTGTCCTTCGCCTGCCTCCAGTGCAGCATTGGATAAAAACAAGGACAAGTCGTCTAACTCCTCTTCTTCGTCTGGGACAAAATTTCTGGCGGCACTTACCAATTCTTCAAGGTTCTCTACCCGGCCTTGGGCTCGTTCGCCTTTCTCTTTTTGATAGTGCTCAAGCAATCCGCTGGTTTTGAGTACATGATCGGTGATTTCTGCCAGCTCCAGAGGTTGCGTGTCAGAACTCATTTGGCTGATAAGTTCAATGAAACGGATCACTGCAGTTAGCGCACGTGGAGGAAGGGATTCTTCTTTAATGACTTTATTAGTTGCTTGCCACATTGAGATTTCATCCGTTCTGGCAATGCCGCGGATGGTTTCCAATGTTTTATTGCCAATGCCCCGGGTTGGGAGGTTCACAATTCGCTCAAATGCAGGGTCAGAATTGTGATTTGATATTAGTCGCAAATAGGCTAATGCATCTTTAATTTCAGCCCGCTCGAAAAAGCGCAGTCCCCCATATACCCGATATGGCATGCCGTGGGACAGTAATTGTTCCTCAAATACTCGGGATTGGGCATTGGAGCGATATAAAATGGCAACTTCATCCCGTCGATTGCCTTTTTCAACCCAGCCCTGTATCTGGTCAACCGCAAAACGTGCTTCGTCCACTTCATTGACCGCGGCATATAACCGAATTGGTAGGCCTTCAGATTCTTCGGTCCAAAGGTTTTTCCCCATTCGGTCTGAGTTGTTGGAAATAACCGCATTAGCAGCATTCAGTATATTGCCAGTGGAACGATAGTTTTGTTCTAACCGAATAACCTGGGAGCCAGGAAAATCCTTTTCGAAGCTTAAAAGATTTTCTACTTTAGCGCCGCGCCAACCGTAAATTGATTGATCATCATCGCCTACAGCGAACAGGCTATTGTGCTTATTTGTCAGCAAACGGAGCCATTGATACTGGATCGTGTTAGTGTCCTGAAATTCGTCAACGAGTACATGTTGAAATCGCTGCTGATAGGTTTCCCTTAATGGCTGATTGCTTTTAAACAGTTCCAGCGACCGAAGCAGAATTTCAGCAAAGTCAACCAGCCCAAAACGCTGGCATAATGTTTCGTAACTGGCATAGACCTTGTAGAGCGTTTGTTGTTGTAAATCATTGCCTTCGGGCAAGTGATGGGGGCGCCGGCCTTCTTCTTTGTGGCCATTGATCATCCATTGAATTTGTCTGGGAGGCCAATAGGCTTCATCAAGATCTAACTCACGTAAAACACGGCGAATCAAACGATATTGGTCATCGCTATCGAGTATTTCGAAACTCTGTGGAAGACCTGCTTCTTCAAAGTGCATCCTCAATAAACGATGACATAAGCCATGAAAGGTTCCCATCCACATACCGCTTGATGGCATATCAAGTAATTCAGAAATTCGCCCACGCATTTCCCGAGCTGCCTTATTGGTGAATGTGACTGAAAGGATGGAAAACGGTGAAACCTGATGTCCCTCAATCAACCACGCTATGCGATGAATTAAAACTCGGGTTTTTCCACTGCCAGCGCCAGCAAGCACTAATAGTGGGCCAGGCTCCGCTGCAACGGCTTCCCGCTGAGCATCGTTAAGAGGGTCAAAAATATGTGAAACATCCATGGTTTTTATTGTACTCGGGAACGGATGATGCACAAAGGAATAATCCAGTTTCCATGGGTCTGAATTGCCATATTTATTTTAGAATCGGGGTCGTAAAGGCTAATGCTCCGAGTTACTAGCCGTTTTGAGGGGTGAGACTTTTAGATTTACTTATAGCAGAGACAAAAATTAGGAAGGTCATTGGGAACACCAGAGTGGTCTAATCACGTGACAGCAACTGGTCCTATGTTCATAGGAGATCAAAATAGTAAGGTGTGAACCATACAAACAACAGTTTTTCGAAATTGCTGGCATTTAAGAGAAATGCCAAAAAAAAGAAAATTAGGCAATAAGAAACTTTATGTCGTTCGGTATTAATTCAACGGGCTGTGAATGGGTGCCCGTTGTGTTTGTGATGATGCAAGTCGTTTTCGCTGACTTAAGTTAGCATTGATAAAATGTGAACAGACAGATACGGTAACAGTGAATGCACGATTATCAGAATCGAAAGTAACCTTTTTAGTTCGCGGACAGGAAAAAATAATGAATAGAGCCTTAGATTCAGATTCACAGGACACGAATGTGTCCGAGGTGATCAATAGTGATAAAACTCACGTATGGCATCACTTAAGCCAGCATAAGCCCCTGGAAACTTCCGACCCTATGATGATCGTTGAAGGTAAAGGTATGAGGGTGACAGATATCAAAGGAAAGGAATATCTTGACGCTGTGTCTGGCGGAGTGTGGACCGTTAATGTTGGTTATGGTCGTGAGAGCATTGCCAATGCGGTGCGGGACCAGTTGGTAAAAATGTGTTATTTCGCAAACTCAGCAGGAAATATTCCGGGTGCTCAGTTCGCGGAGAAATTAGTCGAAAAAATGCCTGGGATGGGGCGGGTTTATTATTCGAACTCTGGTTCTGAAGCCAATGAAAAAGCATTTAAACTGGTACGCCAGCTGGCGTCGATTAAAAATGGTGGCAAGAAGCATAAAGTTATCTTCCGAGACCGTGATTACCACGGAACCACCATTACCGCACTCAGTGCGACTGGTCAGGCCCAACGTAAAGATCAGTACGGGCCATTTACTCCTGGTTTCGTGGAGTTTCCTCATTGCTTAGCTTATCGTTCGGCGAATGGTGATCACCCAGATTTTGGTGTTCAGTCGGCGAAAGAGCTGGAGAAAACTATTTTGCGTGAAGGGCCTGATACCGTTGGTGCGGTGATTCTTGAGCCAATTACTGCAGGTGGCGGTGTGATTACTCCTCCAGAGGGGTATTTCGAGACCATTCAAGAAATTTGCACGAAATACGGCGTATTGATCCATATTGATGAAGTGGTCTGTGGTATGGGTCGTACGGGAAAATGGTTTGGCTATCAGCACTATGGCGTAAAACCGGATATCGTGACCATGGCGAAAGGTGTTGCGAGTGGGTATGCCGCGATCTCTGTGATGGCGACGACCGAAAACCTCTTCAGCGAGTTTCTTGCTGATCCTAGCGATAAGATGCATTACTTTCGTGATATCAGTACGTTTGGTGGTTGTGCAGGAGGTCCGGCGGCCGCGCTCGAAAATATGCGAATTATCGAACAGGAAAACCTGCTCGATAACGTCAATAAGATGGGTGACTATCTGATGGATCAGCTGCTGGAACTTCAACAGAAGCATCCGATGATCGGTGATGTCCGAGGAAAGGGTTTGTTCGTTGGTCTTGAACTGGTTAAGGATCGCCAAACCAAGGAACCGGTGGATGAGTCTGTGGTTGCTGGTATTGCGGGAGATTGTTTGAAACAAGGCGTGATGATTGGACGTACAAATCGCAGTTTTGCAGAGCACAATAATACCATTTGTCTGAGCCCTGCTTTGATCTGTACCAAGGGAGATCTGGATGAAATCGTGCGTTCTATTGATATCGCAATAACGAAGGTAGTGTACCCTGAGGTCTGTAATTTATTTCTTTAGCGATGTTCGTTTGGCTTAGGCGAAGTGAGCGTAGCGAACGAAGCCAAAGCCGGTTTTTCAGGCTTTAGTATTGAATGTTGAGCCATCAAGTCGTTCCATTTTTGTGACTTACGCAAATGTGGAGACAACCCAATGACCCAACCTGATTACCCTAACCTATATGAAGTAGTGATGGAACAATTGATTCAACATGGCCCCCAGGCATTTCGTGATGTCATTACCGCGATGATGAATCAGGCCATGCAGATCGAACGATCCCAGTTTCTGGGTGCGGTGCCCCATGAACGCAGTGATAATCGCCGTGGCCATGCCAATGGATTCAAACCCAAACAGGTGGACACGACCCTTGGGACGCTAAATCTGTCGATACCCAAGACGCGTAATCACGGTGAGTCCGGGTTTTACCCGCACAGTCTGGAACAGGGACGACGCAGTGAGCGCGCGTTGATGCTGTGTGTGGCTCAGATGTACGTTAGTGGTGTCAGTACGCGCCGTGTGGAGAAGGTACTGGATCTGTTCGGTATTGAGAAAATATCTTCGACTCAGGTGTCCCGTGCAACGGCTTTGCTGGACGATGCCTTGTCAGTATGGCGGGATCGTGGTCTTGGCGAGATACGTTATCTGGTACTGGATGCGCGTTACGAACGGGTCAGGATGGATCATGAGGTGGTGGATGCGGCGGTGCTCAGTGCGGTGGGAATACTACCGGATGGTCGACGAAGCGTACTGGGTGTGCAGATTGCCACCAGTGAAGCCGAGATCAACTGGCGGGAGTTTTTACAGTCGTTGGTGAAACGAGGCATGCATGGCATCACTTACATTGCCAGTGATGATCACGCGGGTTTGAAGGCGGCAAGGCGTGCCGTGTTTCCGGGTGTACCGTGGCAACGCTGTCAGTTTCATCTGGCACAGAACGCGATTAATCATGCCCCAACGGCAAAGGTTCGTAGCCGGATTGGTGGCGAATTGCGTTCGGTCTGGAATGCGACGGACGAGGCATCTGCCCGCGCTCAGTTGGAGCAACTGGCGGCCCGTTACGAGTCAGACTGCTCGAAGCTATCGCAATGGCTGCTCGATAACGTTCCTGAAGGATTGACCGTGTTCAATTTACCGGAATCGCATCATCGAAAGATGAGAACGACGAATGGAATTGAGCGTCCGATCCAGCAGGAAATTAAACGGCGAACCCGGATTGTCCGGGTCTTCCCGAACGACGCATCTTTACTCAGGCTTGTCAGTGCCATTCTCGTTGAGATTGACGATGAATGGAGCAATGCCGACAAGCGATATATCGTGTGGAACGACAATAATGACTCAAACTAAACCGAAGTTACAGACGTAGGGTTGCACAATCATAACGAATATTTCGTAAACCAGTCTGAGAGACCTGAAAGAGCGCCGTTAGTGCTGTTTCTAGGAGTTAGTTGGCATCTTTAGATGGTCAGATAGTTGAATTCGCTCTTCAAATTCAAACATCTGACTATTGAGGCCAACTTTAAGAAGATGGGTAAAAAGCCCCGCTTTTGATCTGAAACCTGCTTTTGGCTGATGCTAAAAGCAGGTTTTTCGTTTCTCTGTGAGCTTATTAGCCCATGCTAGTGAGCCAGTTCAGGAAACATCGATGTAATGCTGGCTTCATTGGCGGAGCAAACCCCTTTCTCTGTAATCAGTCCGCTAACTAGTCTTGCGGGGGTGACATCGAACGCGTAGTTGCAGGCGGGGCTGTCTGGAGGGGTGATCAATACTTCTGCGAGCTCTCCGTTTATTGCTCCATCAACGTAGGTGACTTCTGTTGCATCCCGTTGCTCCACTGGAATCTCTGCAACTCCGTCAGTAATACTCATGTCGAACGTGGTCGATGGAAGAGCGACATAAAAGGGAATGTTATTGTCTTTGGCGGCGAGAGCTTTAAGGTAAGTGCCAATCTTATTCGCAACATCACCATTTCGAGCGGTTCTGTCGGTCCCGACCAGCACCATGTCCACCATGCCATGCTGCATTAAATGTCCGCCAGTGTTGTCGCAAATGACCGTGTGCTTAATGCCATGTTGTCCTAATTCCCAAGCGGTCAGCTTCGCACCTTGATTTCGAGGGCGGGTTTCATCCACCCATATATGGATGTCAATACCTTCCTTAAACGCATGATACATCGGAGAGGTGGCGGTTCCCCAATCTACTGTGGCAAGCCAGCCTGCGTTGCAATGAGTTAGGATGTTGATGGTCTCGCCAGGTTTTTTAGCGGCAATCTTTTTTATGATATCCAAGCCGTGTACGCCAATCATTCGGCATTGATTGACATCACTTTCAACGATTTCGAGTGCTTTCTCTCGAGTATGTTGAATTCTTTCCGGGAATGTGGGAAAGCACTTTGTGACGAGCATTTGTTGGTCAATCGCCCACATCAAATTGATTGCAGTGGGGCGAGTGACTCTTAACATTCCCGCGTATTCTTTAAATTTGCTTTGAAAAAGGGCCTCTGTCTGATTCGGATGGCCGAATTGTGTTGCAAAATTAATTGCTTCACAAACAGCGAGATGCATGCCTAATGCTGCGGTTGATCCAATGAGGGGCGCTCCTCGTACATACATTTCTTTGATAGCCCGGGCGACGTCCTCGACAGTATGTAACCTAACGTATTCAAGCCGGTGAGGGAGTTTGCGCTGATCGATAATTTCAATAGAAGGCCTTCCTTCGGTCTCTACCAATCGAATAGTTCGTGTTGATTTACCGTTAACATTCATAACAACTTTCAGAGGTGATTTAGATGAATAATTTGTGTTGTGGGTGGCGTGTTCTAAACGAGAATTGGTTCGCCGACGAAATACGCTGGATCATGCTGTGAATAGTCATGGTTTCTTGTTTTGATGCACTGAGTGATTCTGACTTCCGTCAAGCAACGACTCCTCCCCCAGAGACAATGACGTTCTCACCCGTAATACTCTTATTGCTAGGATTAGCGAGAAATGACACTGTTATTCGCAACTTCGGCAGACTCAATAGGATGTCCCGTTGGTAGTGCGCGAACCGCATCCTCATACCAATCAGCGAGCTTTGCCTTTTCAGTGGCCAAAGGCCTAAACGCCACAAAGTTTACTGTTATGCCATCGTTGGCAACTGCCAATACAAAAGATCGAGTGATGCTGACCACGGTTGCCTTAGACACGGAGTGGGCATTAGTGGTATGCGGGATATAGGCATCGATGGATGAAATATTGATGATACTACCACGGGCTCTCCCTTTCATCCATTCGTGTGCCGCCACCATCATAAAATAGGTTCCCAAAACATTAGGCTGATCTGTTAGCATTTTTTCCACAACAGCTCTCCCTAATCCTTTGGTCGCTCCGGTGACCATATTCAATAACTCTTTATCCGATCAGTTTTTCGCGTTAACCTAGCTTGTGCTCGTCCTATACTCGGCCTGAACCGCTACTACCCACCCCTAGTTCTGCTGAGAAATGTAATGCACTACACTACGATTAGTAAACATCAATTGATAATCTTTAGTCTTTACCTACTTGGAGGTGTCATGGTTGAATGGTCCATTAAAAGTACTGTCCGCCTGAGTTCGCAAGGGTCTTGTTAGATAAATTGGAATGGGTTTGTGCGCTAAGCGCGATAGTCGGTTGAACATGACGGGATGTGAGTATGATCTGTTGAGTCACCCAAGCTTGTTGAGGTGGTGCCTAACTCAGATGCTGTTAGGAAGTGGTTCTCTGTGTTAAAGGGCATAATCGACAATGCGCATCAGCAGATTTACGATTTACGATGGAAGATGCCTCGATTAAACTAAAGTGCATTATCCTATATTTAAAGCTTGAAGAAGTTATGCAGAAGGAATAGAGTCACCTTGGCGATCTCCCCATATTGATGCAGAATCCCTGACGAGTAGAGTAGGCGATGGACGCAAATAGCTCCAAGATCTTGTTGGGAAAAATAATGTTATGACTACAGAAAAAACAGTGCAACAACAGTCTCCTGCCGCAGAATCATCCACGGAACGTGACCTTGTTGTCGATAATATGATAAAAAATCATGTTCTTATGGCTAGTGGAGTGTCGTTGGTGCCCATTCCGGTATTTGATATGATCGCCTTGTCATCCACACAAATGAATATGCTGCGCAGTCTTAGCGAACACTATGAATTGCCATTTGATGAGACTTCTATAAAGTCCATGGTGGTTCCCATGCTAAGTGGATCCCTACCTGTTTTGGGTGTGGTCGGCCTTAGTAGCCTTGTAAAAGTAATCCCTGGCATTGGTACTTTAGCAGGTAGTGCGGGTCTGAGTGTAACCGCGGGTGCGATCACTTATGCTGTTGGGCAGGTATTTGCCAAGCATTGTGCCGCAGGCGGTAGTCTTGAGGATTTTGATAGCCAACAGGCACAACACTTTATGAAGGAAGAGCTGGAACATGGCAAAGCGTTTGTGCGCAATATTCAAAACGAATTACGTCATCGAGATGATGAGCAAGTTGAAGAGCAGTCTGATACTGAGGCTTCTGAAGGTAAAAAAAGCGCTGCATGAATCCTATAAAGTCTATTTTTATCTATCTGGTACTCGCTGTTGCTTTCAACGGCGCGGTGCTTGCCCAGCATTCAGTTGGTGGTACAGAGGACAAGGTCGTACTGTACAACTGGGAAGGTTATATTCCTGACGAAATAGTAACGGCCTTTACTAAAGAAACGGGTATCAAGGTAGAGTATCTGACCTATAACAATGATGAACTTATGTACGCTCGTACTAAAATAGTGAAAGGGCGGGCCTATGATGTCATTGTATCACCGACAGATTTGGTAATGAGGATGCGCGATGAGGGGTTATTGCAGGCCATAGATCATTCGCGATTGGAGTATTTTGATCAATTGGAGCCCAAGTTACTCGATCAATTCTATGATCCTGGTAACGTCTTCAGTATTCCTTATGCGTGGGGAAGCACCGGGATTGTTGTGAATGTCGATAAGTTGGATACCAACAAAATATCTCGCTGGGAAGATTTATGGGCCAAACAATGGCGGGACCAAGTACTGCTCATAGATTCTATGCGAGAAGTCTTCATGATCGCCCTGACAGTAAATGGTCATGATATCAACAGTACTAATGAGGATGAAATTAAACAGGCCTATGAAATGCTTCGGCGGCTGTTACCGAATACTAAGCTAATCAGTAGGACGGCAAGATCCGAGTTTCTGTCTGAAAATGTTGATCTCGGTATACTCTGGAGTAGCTCTATTGTCCGAATAGGTCGTAAAAATCCGGCGCTTCGGTATGTTTATCCTGAAGAGGGACCGCTATTTTGGCTTTCAAGTTTCGTTATCCCTGCGCGCGCGGCTAACGTCGATAATGCCCTTCGCTTCATTGACTACATTTTACGGCCTGACGTGGCAGCACGTTGTGTGGAAATACGTGGTCATACCACTGCGACTCGCGTCGATTCGTCTTTGCTAGACAGTGAGATATACAACAATAAGGCCATTTTCCCACCAATGAAAGTCCTTGATCAGGCCAAATTCCCCCAAGATATTGGTCTGACGGTAAAACTGTATAGGCGATATTGGGAAAAACTCAAGGCCGAGGCTGATAAGGGAGGTGGGCCCCGTTAGCGAGGGAGGACAGCAAGCTTTGGTGTATTCCTAAATCAAGTAAACTAGATCAAGTAAAAGTTGTTTCTTCTGCCCATTTACTTGACCTAGGAAGTCTCATTGTTGTGGACAAAATTAGGAGGCAAGCTTCTCAATGATTCTATTTCCGAGAGATACTATATCTGAGTGCTGTATGTTCAGGAGTTCGCGGTTGAATCTAGCTGTGAAGCACTGATATTGGCTACGCTTTAAAGATATTGGTGGAAAGGGGCTGATTATACGGATATAAACGAAAAGCACGATTAAACTTTAGAGGAGCCTAAAAACTCGTTTTTCACTATCACGAATGTAAGATTGCAAGATTTTTTGGCTTGTGGATTTCGCCCTACGTTGGAATCACTATTTTTAGAGGTGCTCGCTATGATTTTGACATTAATAGCAGGTATAATTTGGTGAACCAGACGATTATCTTGCTATGTATAACGTAATCATTAGCAACTATAAAACTTATGGTGACCATATTCCTGGATCTAATTTGATTTGCCAGGGTAACTTTTATCATTTCAGGAGAATTAGCTATGATACCTCCAGTTCATTTAGCGTTAGGCGCTGCTATTGGCGCAGTTGGCACCTATGTGTATAAAGATGACTCAGCCCGAGAGAAACTGACCGCAACAGGTGGGAAAGTTAAAGAAGGTGTGAGCTCAGGCATCGGTTATGTGACAGGCTTATTCAAAAAAGCCCCAGAGGTTGAGGCTGAAGTGGAAGCCCAAGCTGAAATTCAGGCTGAAACTCAAGCTGAGGCTGAAGCGGTGGTCGAAGAAAAGGCTGCTCCTGATAAGAACACTGTAGGAGCCAAAACTAAGTCGCAGAAAAATAAGGACAATCGTTCCAGCAGTGCAGCAGGTAAGTAGTACAGTATTGCTATCTAGGGCTATTTAACTCGAATAACCTGTTCGAACTCTTGAGAGTTGATGAAATGAATTCCTAGGGTGTGTTGGCATTTTATGTGGATAATCACATGACATAAAAGCTCAAAACCAACATGCCCGGATAGTTTCGCTAGAATTTGACTTAATTAGTGGCGGCGAAAAGAAGTGCGTCAATAGTGAAAATTATTCGCTCTATGTCGGTATTTGTCTAATACTTATTCTACGTGTCGGCCGCCGATTCTTTTAATTTTTCTAAATTTTTTTTGGCGCTTTTCTTTATTCGAGTTCTTTGGGAGCTGACACCTATTCTCCTTTGGAAATGTTTTTCATATCACCTGACCTCAGTGCTTTATTATATCAAAACGGATCGGCGAGTCATCAAAAGTCAGTAGCCAACAGTGCTCGTGGTCTCCCACTCAAATCGTCAGAAATCGTTGTTCACTGGTATTAGCCTAGGTGCTGGGTCGATGAATTCTGATGTTACCGTCATTCGTGAACTTCCGTTTCAGAACAGAAGCTTTCACCAACGGTCGAAACAGCTTTTTCAGTTCACCCCTTCTTGTATTCGATCACCTAAAAAGTGCTAATGCGCACTGATAAAAGGTGAAGCATACTTCCTATGCTTGTGTTGCACCCGCAACAGGCAGCAAAACGAGCAGATTGTGCAACCCTACGTCTGTAACTTCGGTTTAGTTTGAGTCATTATTGTCGTTCCACACGATATATCGCTTGTCGGCATTGCTCCATTCATCGTCAATCTCGACGAGGATGGCACTGACAAGCCTGAGTAAAGATGCCTCATTCGGGAAGACCCGGACAATCCGGGTTCGCCGTTTAATCTCCTGCTGGATCGGACGCTCAATTCCATTCGTCGTTCTCATCTTTCGATGATGCGACTCCGGTAAATTGAACACCGTCAGTCCTTCAGGAACGTTATCGAGCAGCCATTGCGACAGCTTTGAGTAATCTGACTCGTAACGGGCCGCCAGTTGCTCCAACTGAGCGCGGGCAGATGCCTCGTCCGTCGCATTCCACACCGAACGCAGTTCACCACCAATCCGACTACGAACCTTTGCTGTCGGCGCATGATTGACCGCATTTTGTGCCAGGTGGAACTGACAACGCTGCCACGGTACCCCCGGAAACACAGCACGTCTCGCTGCTTTGAGGCCCGCGTGGTCATCACTGGCAATGTAGATGATGCCGTGCATCCCCCGTTTTACCAGAGACTGTAAAAACTCCCGCCAGTTGATCTCCGCTTCACTGGTCGCGATCTGCACGCCCAGTACACTGCGTCTGCCATCCGGCAATATACCCACCGCACTGAGCACCGCCGCATCCACCACCTCATGATCCATCCTGACCCGTTCGTAACGCGCATCCAGTACCAGATACCGAATCTCTCCAAGGGCCCGGTCACGCCAAACCGATAGAGCATCGTCCAGCAGGGCCGTCGCACGGGACACCTGAGTGGAGGAGATCTTCTCAATACCAAACAGATCCAGCACCTTCTCCACACGACGAGTACTGACCCCGCTGATGTACATCTTTGCCACACACAGCATCAAAGCACGTTCACTACGCCGTCCCTGTTCCAGACACTGTGGATAAAACCCGGACTCACCGTGGTTACGGGTCTTGGGTATCGACAAATTCAGTGTCCCAAGAGTCGTGTCCACCAGTTTGGGTTTGAATCCATTGGCATGGCCCTGACGGTCGTTGCTGCGTTCGTGAGGGGCGGCACCCAGAAACTGAGACCGCTCAATCTGCATGGCCTGATTCATCATCGCGGTAATGACATCACGAAAAGCCTGGGGGCCATGTTGAATCAATTGTTCCATCACTACTTCATATAGGTTACTGTAATCCGGTTGGGTCATTGGGTTGCCTCCACATTTGCTTAAGTCACAAACATGGAACGACTTGATGGCTCAACATTCAACACCTAATCCAGAAAAACCGGCTTTGGCTTCGCTCTCTACGTTCACTCCGCCAAAGCCAATAGCGAAGCTGCAATAGAAAGCTAAATTACAGACCTCAGGGTACACTACCTGATTTAATGAGAGTTACCCGTTTTGATGTAGTTACCAAACAATATCAAAACACAACGAGGTAACTCTCAATGATCCATACTAACGAAAAAGTCATCAAGCATAAAGTCGGTTTACTGAATCTGGCTGAAGAGCTCGGAAACGTTTCTAAAGCCTGCAAGGTGATGGGATTGTCGCGCGATACATTCTACCGATACAAAGCGGCGGCGGATGAAGGAGGAGTCGAAGCGCTTCTTGATCGCAACCGTCGCAGCCCGAACATCAAGAACCGAGTCGATCCTGCTGTCGAGTCCATCGTGCTTGATTACGCACTGGAAGAACCTGCCCATGGCCAAAGCCGAACCAGTAATGAACTGCGTAAACGAGGTACCTTCGTTTCACCCAGCGGAGTTCGCAGTATCTGGCTGCGACATGGTTTAGCGTGCTTTAAAGACCGGTTAAAAGCGTTGTCTAATAAAGTGGCTGAGCAGGGATTGATTTTGACTGAATCCCAGGTCGCGGCCATGGAACGTAAGAAAGAGGACGATGTGGCCTGTGGTGAGATAGATACCGCCCATCCCGGCTATCTGGGGTCACAGGACACCTATTACGTCGGTACCTTCAAGGGGATCGGCAGAGTGTATCAACAGACCTTCGTGGACACGTATTCCAAAGTGGCTCATGCGAAGCTCTACACGACCAAAACACCGATCACCGCAGCGGATATGCTCAATGATCAGGTGCTCCCGTTCTACGAAGAGCACAGCCTTCCCATGCTGCGCATTCTTACTGACAGGGGAACCGAGTATTGTGGTCGAGCCGATCAGCATGATTATCAGCTTTACATGGCACTGAATAAGATTGAGCACACGAAAACCAAGGTGAAATCACCGCAGACAAATGGGATATGTGAACGATTCCACAAGACCATTCTTAACGAGTTTTATCAGATAACCCTACGCAAGAAAATCTATGATTCAGTTGACGAATTACAGATTGATCTTGACGAGTGGCTTATCAAGTACAATACTCAACGAACTCATCAGGGTAAAATGTGCCTTGGGAGAACGCCGATGGAAACACTCATCGACGGTAAAGCGATCTGGAAAGAAAAGTTTGTAAACTAAACTCTATCTGACAGACAGCTACTGATAAACGGGTAACTGTCAGCTCAAGTCTGAACTTCTACACATGATGTAGAGTTGATTCATCTGCTGATAGAGGTTGAGCGCTTCCTGCACATATCTTTTTCGCTCTGCAACATGGCGTGCTAAACACTCGTTGCAAGTGGACTGTTCATCGCGTAACTGCTTTAGCTTCTCTTGACTTGCTTCCAGTTTTGTAACAGCGTCCTGGTAATCGGGATTATCACGTTCAGGTTGCTGGTAGTGTTTGTCATAAAGCACAGATGCCAAGATGCCACATCCGCCTCCAATGAGTAATTCGGTGGCTACCTGAAAATACGCATATCCGCTCTCGAAAAATTGATCTACAACCGTTTGTGTTTGGGAATTAATGCCGTCCAAAGCATTAAGAATAGTTCCCTCAATTGAATCCCCAACACCCGATACATAGACCGTCAGGGAGATGACAAAGAGTATGGCGTGTATAAAACCGAGAACAAGAATGCTGAGTCCATACAGCTTCTTCCCTCCCGTGGTTTTGATAAAGACAACCCCAACACCTTCTATCGCAAGGGCTGTAGAGACAATGACAAAGCTGATGACATAACTCCACCATGGGTTTTCCAGTATCGCCAGAATTCCAATTTCTTTAACCGCAGAAGCAACCGATATCCAACTGGCACCCAGCCCCAAAAACATGCAGAGTAGTAAAACAGCCATGAGGATGCTGTCGCGAACATTCCAAGGGGGGCTCACAATTCCGGTCTCAGAAGGGAGTTTAGATGGAGTGTCTCTTACCCTTTTTTCGTCGGTTTGAACTCTGGACAGTTGGTCGGTGCACCAACCGCTGATATCACCCTTCCGACTTTCTAGAACGCCGATGACGCCACCCCGTGCCGCATCGTACTCATGGATGTGACTTTGGGCGATCTGATTCTCTGCGTCAAGACTTCCAAGGAAGCCCTGAATAACGTCTATGTTAGTGGGGATTTGTTGGAAATCTTTTGGAGCGGGATATCGATCCCGTATTGACTGAGGACTTGTTTGCATAGCATCACCTATCAAAGACCCTGTAGCCACTATTGACTCAGGCGTACGGATAAAACCGTACAGGCAATACTATATGAGATTTATTTGATAGTAAACTAGTTTATTAGTATTGATACTCTATTTATTCTCTTTCTTCCTCCGATAGAGATAAGCCCCTACTATTTTGGCTGCTTCCCTGTATTCAGCCTCGGTTACATTTGTATGATCCGTTCTTTCCTTGGCGACAGGAATAAGCGAGCTGGTCTTCACTTTTTTTCGAGTTGCTAGTTGATTCAGGGCATAAGCGAATGCTGGATTAATTGATCTTAACTCGTGGAGGTAGGGCACCCCTTCAACGTTTGATTCTGCGAGTAATCGATCTAGAAACTCCTTAGCATTCTCCAAACGGGAGCGGCCACTCTCTGGGTCTTTAACTCGGTTTAAGACTTTTTCCTTATCTGCGTGATTATTTGGCCAATTCTGCAATTCAGGGCATAACCGAACCCACTGCTCTTGTGGAGTTTCGACATTGGTGTCGACGACGTCTTCAACACGTGCACCCATGGCTTCGATTGCTTTTCTCAGTTGCCGATTCTCTCTTTCCAGCTCTTTTTCCCGGTTTATCTGAATAGGGTCTTCGGACAGCGGCATAGTGATCCAAGGGTTAAATGATTCGTCCACATTCAAACGCTTTCCATGAAAAAGGCAAACAAAATTCATGATTTCCCTATATTGGAAAATGGAATCAATACTGAAAGGGTTTGTGGTGAGTATTTTTTCACTGAGAGTTCTCTTCTTTTTCTCATCATTACGAAAAATAGAAAAATAGTGAAAACTGCTGCCGTCTACATCTGGAAGTGCATACGTCATTACGTCATCTATATCGAAATAGATCGCAAACTCCAAAAAGAACAAACTCCGCTTGTAACCCGGATCAAGATGGTGCAGCGCATAGGCTTTGTGAAAGCCATATTCGTGGGGAGCTCTGAAAAGAATATCAGTATGATCACTACCTTTCTCAGCATTGGTTGAGTAGAGTTGCTCGTATGTTTCAGGTAATCCGATAAGTGTCTTGGAGATAATGCTGAGTGATTGGTCCTCTAGCCGGACATGGGCGTGAAGCGCTCCACTAGCTTTCAGTAAACTCATCAGGCAACGCAAAAAGGAATCAAAGGCTCCGTCGCAGATTACGTTAGGAAAACAATCGAGAAGTCTAAGCCATTTAGCTTTTTGTTGGCTCCTTAGTGATACTTCTGGCATGAGCGGTGCAGGCTGAGGCAGCCCTGTTGCTGGTACTGCGAACCAGTTCTTAAAAAAGGGAGCAATAATATCTATGGCGTTCTGAAAATTGGTGCGATCCTGATCAGTCACCAAAGATTGAGAACGTTGACTAATTTTTTTTGGGTGGCCTTGTTTGCGTAAACCGAAACTGAAGTTGTAGTCTATTTGGGTCGTTAGATCCGTATATCCGTATGTTGCCCCATCTTCTATTCCAAAAAGACTGTGAAACAAAACCTGATAAGGGTCATTGTTATATTCCCCGGTGATTCCCAACGCATCCCGATATACCGGATTCGAATACATCTGACTTCGACTAATAACCCCGCTCAATTTCAGAATAAATCTGGCTAGATAAACATAATCCTTGTAGCCTTTTCGTCGTATCTCCAGATATTTTTCGAGGTAGCTTTCGCAGATATTCACACGAACCAGCTGTAAAACCTGAATATCACCACGTTCATCACGTTTACTTTGGACAAAGAACGCAAAATCAAAATCGAAATCCTTGATAATTTTCTCTAGAGCAGAGCGCCACTCTTCTGGATCGCTAGGGGCTGAGTTCGAGGGGCGTAATTCTTCGAGGCTTTTTAATGAATTGATTCTTAGTGAGTCTGAATCGTCGCTACCAAAATCCTCAGTTAGCTTGTCTAGATAATCTAAGTGGGCCATCTTCTAAAACGAAAGCCCGTTTGGGTCAGTTAGTGTCATTCGTCTAATATGGCCGAAACGTTTCAACCATTGGAAAATGCTTGGTGTTTAGCGTGACAACTTTAGCGCCCTCTGATAAAGCGGTTGCGGCGATGAGGCAATCAACTAAACCAGCTCCGTGGCTTGGCCCGTATTGCTTACGCAACCGTCCACCCATTTTTGCAATTTCATTGCCTGTCTCAATCGCCAGAGTTTGGGAGAGCAATTGCTCAAGTCGTAAAAGTTCGTCTTCGCCTTTGTACCCGGAATACAACTCCGCCGTTGTAATGGCAGAAATAATCGGATTTGCGTTGAGCCCCTCTAAGAAATCGACTGCTGCGGGGATGCCCCTCAAATAGTCGATTAAAATACAGGTGTCCAATAAAAGTTTACCCATCAAAATTCGCGGTCAAATTCCGCCCTAATCTTTTTCATATCCTCTTCAATATTGGGTCTATCCTTCCACATGCCTTTTGCATTCATAAGGGCTTTCTTCCAGTCAGATAGCTTTTGAGCTTCTGTTTTTTGGTCTTCAACCTCTAGTGTAATTTTGTAATACTGGTTGGGGCGAATAACGCCCGCCATCGCAGCGGCCACTTCACTGCCCTTCACATGTTGTAATACATCAGCCATAGCCGATACCTCTAAAGTTTTCATTCGTATAAGTAGTTCTATATTTTACACATTATTGAACTACTCTGTGATTGTCAAAGAAGTCACTCTGAATCAGTAACGACTTAGCTAGTTTGGAGTCGCCTCCACTGTTCCTCGAATACCGCAAAGGGTGTCAACGGTTGGCCCTTTGGAAGTGCACCAACATTTTTGAGAAAAAATTGTTTTTGATTTTCCTCATGTATGACCCAATCCCGATATACCTCGTAGTTCTCGTCGCTGAATTCGTTCATGAGCTCCACTAGTTTTTGATCTGTCATGGTGTGCGTGAATTAAGATAATTTCACGATAGTCTTGCTTTTTCCAAAAGCGAGACTAAAAAAGCCCCGTTTCTTAACGAAAACTTCATTCTTCACACCCCATCCGAAACGCTTCACTGAATTCTTCACCCCAGTAGATAAGCCACTTAACGAGTAATTCTACTCTCGCTTTTGGAATTAGCGAGACTCGATGCGTAATCGGTGAGTTCTCGCCATCATGCCAACACCTGACCCTAAACCGTGGAACAAGGATCGCCGCGTCGGTGAACGGACGCCGTTTACCCAAGACGAGTCTTTACAGTTGGCAAATATTTTCGAAACGGCAAAAGCTTGGCACGATCAAGCGCTCTTCATGGTCGCGGTAGACACCATGTTTCGGGTTTCTGATCTCCTACAACTGACGGTAGCAGACGTCATGTCGAAGCAAAGGAAAATACAGCCTTGCGTCAAATGGAAACAACAGAAAACCGATAACAACGTTGATCCCGCTCTAACGCCAAAAACCCGAGCGGCGTTGAAACGTTGGATCAGTGTCTCGGGAAAAACAGGAAACGACTATTTGTTTACGAGAAACAAAGGTAAGGAAGCCTCGCCAATCTGTGACAACTATTATTTCAAGTTGATTAAGAACTGGGCTGAAAAGCTCGGTTTGGACCCAAGCACCTACAGTACCCATTCCACCCGCCGTACCAAGCCGATGTACCTGTTCAAACGGTAGTGTAATCTGAGGTCTGTAATTTATTTCTTTAGCGATGTTCGTTTGGCTTAGGCGAAGTGAGCGTAGCGAACGAAGCCAAAACTGGATCGGTGTCAGCTTACAAAATGCGGTATTTATTCCACCCCATCACGAGGAGGTCATGGGGCTTATGAGTGACCTTGAAACCTTCATACATAATGACGCAGTGCCTGTTCCACACTTGATTAAGATCGCAATCGCACACTACCAGTTCGAAACCATCCACCCATTTTTAGACGGTAACGGCCGATTGGGGCGTTTGCTAATCGCATTATATTTTGCAAACAGATTGTGCAACCCTACGTCTGTAACTTCGGTTTAGTTTGAGTCATTATTGTCGTTCCACACGATATATCGCTTGTCGGCATTGCTCCATTCATCGTCAATCTCGACGAGGATGGCACTGACAAGCCTGAGTAAAGATGCCTCATTCGGGAAGACCCGGACAATCCGGGTTCGCCGTTTAATTTCCTGCTGGATCGGACGCTCAATTCCATTCGTCGTTCTCATCTTTCGATGATGCGACTCCGGTAAATTGAACACCGTCAGTCCTTCAGGAACGTTATCGAGCAGCCATTGCGACAGCTTTGAGTAATCTGACTCGTAACGGGCCGCCAGTTGCTCCAACTGAGCGCGGGCAGATGCCTCGTCCGTCGCATTCCACACCGAACGCAGTTCACCACCAATCCGACTACGAACCTTTGCTGTCGGCGCATGATTGACCGCATTTTGTGCCAGGTGGAACTGACAACGCTGCCACGGTACCCCCGGAAACACAGCACGTCTCGCTGCTTTGAGGCCCGCGTGGTCATCACTGGCAATGTAAGTGATGCCATGCATGCCTCGTTTCACCAACGACTGTAAAAACTCCCGCCAGTTGATCTCGGCTTCACTGGTGGCAATCTGCACACCCAGTACGCTTCGTCGACCATCCGGTAGTATTCCCACCGCACTGAGCACCGCGGCATCCACCACCTCATGATCCATCCTGACCCGTTCGTAACGCGCATCCAGTACCAGATAACGTATCTCGCCAAGACCACGATCCCGCCATACTGACAAGGCATCGTCCAGCAAAGCCGTTGCACGGGACACCTGAGTCGAAGAGATCTTCTCAATACCGAACAGATCCAGTACCTTCTCCACACGGCGCGTACTGACACCACTAACGTACATCTGAGCCACACACAGCATCAACGCGCGCTCACTGCGTCGTCCCTGTTCCAGACTGTGCGGGTAAAACCCGGACTCACCGTGATTACGCGTCTTGGGTATCGACAGATTTAACGTCCCAAGGGTCGTGTCCACCAGTTTGGGTTTGAATCCATTGGCATGGCCACGGCGATTATCACTGCGTTCATGGGGCACCGCACCCAGAAACTGGGATCGTTCGATCTGCATGGCCTGATTCATCATCGCGGTAATGACATCACGAAATGCCTGGGGGCCATGTTGAATCAATTGTTCCATCACTACTTCATATAGGTTAGGGTAATCCGGTTGGGTCATTGGGTTGCCTCCACATTTGCGTAAGTAACAAAAATGGAACGACTTGATGGCTCAACATTCAATACTAAAGCCTGAAAAACAGGCTTTGGCTTCGCTCTCTACGTTCACTCCGCCAAAGCCAATAGCGAAGCTGCAATAGAAAGCTAAATTACAGACCTCAGATTACACTACCTGCTAACCCCCATAGTAAACCCAACTAGGGGCCAGGGAAAGGGGCCTTATTTTTCCAGCTCAATGCCGGTGTTGGTAATGAGGGGCGGTTAGTTTTCTAATCTGGCGGATATCAAATTTGGCTAAAGCCCTAGTTTACTATGAGAGCCTATTCTTACGAGTTGAAGGGTTACATCATTTGGCTTCCGATATATCAGTACCAAATCAGGTTTAACATGACAGTCTCGATGGTCCGACCACTCTCCGGTTAAAGCATGGTCGTGGTACTTGGTATCGAGGTCATTGTCTTTCGACAGAGACTCGACTACCAATGGGAATAGCGTTTGTAGCGCATTTTTATGGCGCCCTTTCGATTCACGCTTGAAATCTCGCTTAAGCTGATTCGTGAATTCAATATTTCTCACTGTTTAACTCTGCCATCAGTTCATCGATGTTTTCGACTGAGTGGACTTTACCGTTCCGTGCATCTTTCATTGCTTGGATAGTTTCAGCGTTGGGAACCAGTGGATCAAAGGGTAGTGCTTTTTCTATCGCAATGCGTGTCATCATCAATCGAACGGCATCAGATACAGTAAGCCCGATACTTTCCAATACAGCGGTGGCTTCCTCTTTCACTTCTTCGTTAATTCTTGCACGAACAACAGAGTTTTGAGTCATGATAGGGCTCTCGAATTTTGTAGCTACATTGTAGCACAAATATTTTTCATATAAGAGCTGACAGGAGGAGAACCTCAAATTTTCCCTACTTCCCAATTTAACTGCACCTATCCCATTTCACGAAAAACGGGTATAGGCTAACTACCCTTGGAATCGCTTTAAATCAATAAGATAGGCGAATTCGACTGGTTTTTCATGGATTTCAATTCAGGACATAGATGAATACCTCCCGAGAAGTCAAGGAGAATACCGTTAGAGAAGAGCGACAGCAGACAGTTATCCGACTATGGCTAGGCTGGATATAAGTCCAGGCCAAGCCTCGTTACTCGGTCAATATGCCACGCACTTGATTCACCGTACCGGTGCGCTGTTGTTTATGACGAGTGCGAATACGCAGTAACAGTTGGTAGTCGTGTTGCTCAAGGGTTTTGATGGGAACAGGATGCAATTGAGGCCGCATAATTGGAAGATGTTCTTGGCTAAGTCGATGCCAATTAGGGTAATATGATTCATGATGCATGCCTCTTTTAGTCGTCAGAGCCTACCATCCTCTTTGATTCGCACTGCGCTGTCAAAAAAAGGGGGGGAGGGTATTCATCACAACAGCCATGAAAGAAAAGAACGGCATGCCCAGATTAGCTTTTAGCTTACCTTATAATGGTTACGCGGCATAAAACGAGGGCATCAAGGAAGTACAAGTTGCCTATTTTTGACCTTGCCACCCCTTTGGAAACTGGGATATAGAAATGTAATATAGCGGCTAAATACCAACGCTTATAAAAATGGGTGACCTGACAAAACCTGACTGGTTTAATTTGAGACGAATAACAGCCGCCGATATTCCCACAGTCATGGAGGTTCGATATGCAACCACTGAGAACCCGATTACTGAGAAAGAACTCGAAGATCATTACAGTGTTACGCCTGAGATCATTTCTAAAGCGATCGCAAAAGAAGAAACGGTTGGGTATTTATGCGAAATCAGTTCTGAGGTTGTTGGTTTTGGTATTGGAGATACTCAATCGGGTGAGGTTTTAGTTCTTGCGGTTCATCCGAAATACGAGGGGCGCGGTATTGGAAAAAGAGTATTAAGCACGCTCTGTAAGCATCGTTTTGAAATAGGCCATAAACAGCTATTTCTTTTTACTACACCTGATATCAATGTACGAGCGTACAGTTTTTATCAATTCCAAGGATGGAAAGGAGTAGAAAAAGTAGCTGAAGATTCTGAAAGAATGACACTCAATATTTTAGATTTTCACGATTACGGGATCACCTGTTGAGGCTGTCACGCAACACTAAAGATGCTTTACAAAAGCGTTGTAAATATCACCTTGATTTTCTTCGATCGGTAAGAAACGACTAGGACTAAAAACAGCATTTCACAGAACAACCATTCGTAGCGAGGATAAGACTTCGCTCGTTTGTCAGCACAGTAGAGGTTTCAATTCAGGACATATATGAAAACGTGCCATGTAGAAGTTTAGACCAAATCTGACACCGTATTAAATCAATCCGAGCGAAGCGAGGGTTGATTTAATGAGAGTTACCCGTTTTGATGTAGTTACCAAACAATATCAAAACACAACGAGGTAACTCTCAATGATCCATACTAACGAAAAAGTCATCAAGCATAAAGTCGGTTTACTGAATCTGGCTGAAGAGCTCGGAAACGTTTCTAAAGCCTGCAAGGTGATGGGATTGTCGCGCGATACATTCTACCGATACAAAGCGGCGGCGGATGAAGGAGGAGTCGAAGCGCTTCTTGATCGCAACCGTCGCAGCCCGAACATCAAGAACCGAGTCGATCCTGCTGTCGAGTCCATCGTGCTTGATTACGCACTGGAAGAACCTGCCCATGGCCAAAGCCGAACCAGTAATGAACTGCGTAAACGAGGTACCTTCGTTTCACCCAGCGGAGTTCGCAGTATCTGGCTGCGACATGGTTTAGCGTGCTTTAAAGACCGGTTAAAAGCGTTGTCTAATAAAGTGGCTGAGCAGGGATTGATTTTGACTGAATCCCAGGTCGCGGCCATGGAACGTAAGAAAGAGGACGATGTGGCCTGTGGTGAGATAGATACCGCCCATCCCGGCTATCTGGGGTCACAGGACACCTATTACGTCGGTACCTTCAAGGGGATCGGCAGAGTGTATCAACAGACCTTCGTGGACACGTATTCCAAAGTGGCTCATGCGAAGCTCTACACGACCAAAACACCGATCACCGCAGCGGATATGCTCAATGATCAGGTGCTCCCGTTCTACGAAGAGCACAGCCTTCCCATGCTGCGCATTCTTACTGACAGGGGAACCGAGTATTGTGGTCGAGCCGATCAGCATGATTATCAGCTTTACATGGCACTGAATAACATTGAGCACACGAAAACCAAGGTGAAATCACCGCAGACAAATGGGATATGTGAACGATTCCACAAGACCATTCTTAACGAGTTTTATCAGATAACCCTACGCAAGAAAATCTATGATTCAGTTGACGAATTACAGATTGATCTTGACGAGTGGCTTATCAAGTACAATACTCAACGAACTCATCAGGGTAAAATGTGCCTTGGGAGAACGCCGATGGAAACACTCATCGACGGTAAAGCGATCTGGAAAGAAAAGTTTGTAAACTAAACTCTATCTGACAGACAGCTACTGATAAACGGGTAACTGTCAGCTCAAGTCTGAACTTCTACAGTTTAGATAGGTTTTCAGACATAAACTCTTCTAAGGTTTGAAGCCACACGCCATAGTAGTCATCACTGTTTGTTACATCTCTTTTTGCTTCGAAGGCTTTTATATTCGTAGATAGTCGATCTACCCATTCTTGCCACTCGAAGACTCCCTTTTGATGCAATTGGATCGTCATTGCGAACGTTTTAGCTTGCCATGGTGCATCAAAAACCGCCTCTCCATCGCATTGGGGCTGTCCAGATAATAGCGGGTTGGTATTTCGCTCACTCATGGTTAATCTTCAAATGGAGTTTAGTTGGCGCTCAATTTAGCTGCAGAAGCCAGCAAATAGGGTTCAAAGACATCTACAAACACGCTTCCATCAGAACCAGCCCCCCACAGTTCATCAGACTCGAAACGAATGTTATAAAGATGGACGGGGATTTTGGTTCCAGACAACGCATGCTCGTCCGGGAAAATGTGGGTCCCGTGATGCTTTACAATCACCCCATTTTTTCCACGAATATAGCGTGGTGCTCGAGTGTGAGACTTAGGATGAAAATTTGCGACAGTGGCTTTATCACCCACTTGGAAAAATGGTTCATGCTCACTTGCCAATGACGCAGGGCCACCCTGCTTTATAATAGCGGCTACGTCTTCTTTCTTAATGGAACTGAAACAGGTCAAACTCTCCTTCTTCCCGTGTTTGAGTTCCTCATGAGAGACAACTCCTTTTTCCAAGAGCAGGGTTTCAAGGCCGTGTAGCCAGTGCTCGTAATAGTGGCTATTCAGATAATTCGACGGATCGGTATTCTCTCTGGCGAAGCGTGATTGATCTAGGTTCCATTGCCCTAACATCCCGCAGGCCAAAGTCATAGCAAAGACTTTCTCTTCCCAAAGGCTGGTAAAGTTTCCAGCATTACCTTGGTCGATCTGTGCCTGATCAATTGCCGCAAATCCATGCATGCCACCGAGGTCATGTGCACCATTCATTGATATTCCCCTCTAAAGACGGCACATGTATCAAACAGCAGGCTCTTTTGAGACCAACGCCACACCAATCATGGAATCACGGGTCACCAACTCAGACAACTGTTCTGCTGTCCAATGCTCCAGTCCAACAGGGCGTTGGGGTAAAACGAGATATCGTATCTCAGCAGTCGAATCCCACACTCTAACTTCAACTCCCGGGGCTAGCTCAACACCAAACTCCTGCAGTACCAATCTCGGTTCGCTCACCGCTCTCGCTCGATAACTGGATGCTTTATACCATGTTGGCGGTAAACCAAGTACCGGCCACGGGTAACAAGAACAAAGTGTACAAACCACTAAATTATGGACACTATCTGTGTTTTCGACCACCTCCATGTGCTCCCCCTGCCTCCCCTCATACCCCATTTCCCTGATCGCGTTGGTGGCATCTCTCAATAAGCGTGATTTATAGTCCGCATCGGTCCAAGCTCGCGCCACAACCCGTGCACCATTTTGTGGGCCTACTCTATTCTCATAAGTATCAATGAGTTCATCCATCGCCTCTTGATTGATTAATCCTTTTTCAATGAGCAGGTTCTGCAGCTTATTGACTCTCTGATCGATTTCACTCAGTGGTGAATGATGATGATGCACATGATTGTCTGACATAAGACTCTCCTTATTTCCTCGCGGCTAATTTTTTCAGGACGACGAAGCTGTCTTTCTGGCTTCGTTTAGCACTGACTCAATGGTAGCGCTGATTTCGTACAAACGCGCATCCATTCCATTAGCTCCACTAATCATTAACCCCACCGGTGCACTACCATTGTCATGACAAGGCAAGCTAATAGAGCAACCATCAAAATAGTTCACCGTCGCCGTATTTCTCAAACATAGGAGGTTTATTCCAGCAATTCGATGGGGATCATCAGTCTCTGAGATAGCAGGAGGAATGCAAGCCACGGTGGGGTAGATCAATGCATCGACACCTGAGTCTGTAAATTGGGCATCGAAATCAGTGATAATTTGACGCTTTTCATCATACCGAGCTTGCTGCAGCTGCGCGTTCAGTTTGCTCCCCTTTAAAATTCGTTGTTCAACAAATGGATCGTACTGATCACCGTGAGATTCGAGCCATTGGCGATGGAGCAGCCAAGCCTCGTACAGCACAACGGCCCGGGAACCAAACATATCTACACACTGATCAATCACTGGCATTTCTTGTCTAACAAGTGTAAACCCAGCATCAGCTAGCCATTCCAATGAACGTTCAAAGGCTGCCGCGACCTCGGTATCGAGGTTGCTCAATACCGCAGACTGGGGTAATAACAGACGAACTTCATTGGGCTCACATCTATGAATTGACGGCAATTTCGAGATACCAATGCTCTCCTTCATACTCGGCGACGTCATTGCCTGATCTAACAAATAGCAACTGTCCAGATCTACGCCCAATGGACCCGGCGCATCTGAAGATTCAGACAACGGAAAGATGCCTTTAAGAGAAAGTCGTCCATAACTGGGCTTCACTCCCACTATTCCATTGAATGCTGCTGGTATTCGACAGGACCCCGCCGTATCGGACCCCATGGTAGCTGGTACAATACCTTCAGCGACGCTCACCGCGCTACCGGACGACGACCCCCCTGGTAAACGGCCTGCTTTTCGATCCCAGATACTCTGGCAATTCCCATAATGAGGATTTAAACCTAAACCACTGAAAGCAAATTCGCTCATATTGGTTCGCCCAAGAAACAGCAAACCCGCATTTCTTAGATCCCCTACCACGTCGGCATCCTGTTGCGCCGGTTCAGCAAAGCCTTTCAGTACTTTCGATCCAGCCAGTGTCTTTTGGCCCTTCACGTCAAATAGATCCTTCAGCGTAATTGGCACACCGGATAATGGAGGTAATGACTTGCCCTGCCGTCGGTTTAAGTCAACCGTACGGGCTTCCTCTCGACTAGCATCGTCAATCGACACAAAGACGCTAGATGATTTGTCTGCTCTTGCAAGACAATTATTGATGTGGGACTCTGCCGACAGCTCCTCACATTGTAAACGGCTTACCAACGCTCTCACTGAAAGCTGAGCTGGCTTAAGCACTGTTGGGTCAAAGGTATTCATTAAGTCAATCGCTTTTTTAAGTAAGCAGGATTGTACTGTGATTTACTTGTTCTGCGTAGACATCAATGGGGCAATGCCGACAAGCGATATATCGTGTGGAACGACAATAATGACTCAAACTAAACCGAAGTTACAGACGTAGGGTTGCACAATCTGAAACCCATGACTCGTAGAACTGAATATGGTGATACGGAACATGGCTGTGACATAATCCGTTACTTATTCGACATCATCACGATAAAAATCATAATGAAAGGCACTCACGAATATCAAAGTGATCCACGCAATCAATCGATTCTGATCGATATTAATGGCGAGCATTTTCCTCGAGAAAAAGCCACAGTTTCTGTTTTTGATAGCGGTTTTGTATTGGGGGATGGAATATGGGAGGGGCTTCGGTATCACGAGGGAGTTATTGCCTTTCTTGACCAGCATTTAGACCGACTTTATGAAGGCGTAAAAGCATTGGACATACAAATGGATGTGGACCGAACGACACTTACCGACAGATTGTATCGAATCCTTAACGCCAATGGGATGAGTGATGGCGTACACATCCGACTAATGGTATCCCGGGGAATCAAAGCAACACCTTATCAGGACCCGAGGATCACCATTACGCCACCAACCATTGTCATCATTCCTGAGTACAAAGAGGCATTGCCAGAAACGCTCACAAAAGGATTGAAACTGTTTACCGTCCACGTCAGACGTGGTTACCCCGACACACAGGACCCCAAACTTAATAGCCACTCCAAAATTAACTGTATCACAGCATGTATTCAGGCCACAAAAGCAGGTGCCGATGAAGCGCTTATGCTGGATCCCCATGGGTTTGTTGCAACCTGCAATTCCACACACTTTTTCATTGTGAAAAAGGGTGAAGTATGGACGTCTTCTGGTGATTATTGTCTTGGCGGGATTACTAGAGGCAACATCATTAGAATCTGTCAGGATAATGACATTGCCGTTTATCAGAAAAATTTCAGCTTAACGGATGTTTATAGTGCAGACGAGTCTTTTGTGACCGGAACTTTCGCTGGAGTAGCACCGGTTGTTAACATCGATGGACGAACCATTGGTAACGAATCCAGAGGTCCAATGGTGGAACGGATACAAAACCTCTATCTTGATCTCATCAAATCGGAGTGCCGCTAAGATGGCAACTAGGATCGCCATGTGGTCTGGCCCGAGGAACATCTCTACAGCAATGATGAGGTCTTGGGAAAATCGCAAGGACACTGTGGTTTGGGACGAACCATTTTATGGCCATTATCTGCACAAAACTGGTATTCCCCATCCCGGTGCTGAAGAAGTCATTGCTGATCAAGGAACCGACTGGAAAACGATCGCCAGTCAATGCTCTGGGGATCCTAACAATGGTGCCCCAATCTTCTACCAGAAACATATGACAATGCATTTGTTACCGGAAATGGATCGAAGTTGGCTTACCAATGTCACCAATTGCTTTCTCATTCGGTCTCCGGAAGAAGTTGTTTCGTCCTATTCAAAAGTAAGAGGCGACTTGACATTGGATGATCTCGGTTTCATTCAGCAAGCCGCATTATTTGACCTTGTCATCAAAATGAGTAGTACCATTCCGATAGTGATTGATGCGGCGGATTTTTTAACAGCTCCAGAGGAAATGCAGCAATTGGTCTGCGAGAAATTGGCAATTCCTTTTCGGACAGAAATGATCGCTTGGCCCCAAGGCCAAAGAGACAGTGATGGAGTATGGGCGAAATACTGGTATAACAACGTATGGGAATCAACGTCTTTTCAAGAGTACACTCCTCGAAACCCGACACTGACCAAAGAACAACGGGATATCGCAGATGCCGCACAACCCTATTACGATATGTTGCACCAATTCAGATTAACGGTATAGGTCACGACGGGGCAACCGCCAACCTGATGCGACCACTCCCCTTGTGCTAGTGACTGCCTCCATAAAACCCCACAGCGAAAATAATGAAACTGGTCAGCTACAATATTCAATACGGCAAAGGACAGGACGATGTTGTGGACCTCGGTCGCATCGTTCGAGAAGTAGAAGGTGCGGACATTATTGCGCTACAGGAGGTTGATCGTTTTTGGCCGAGAACCAACATGGTTGACCAGGTTGAGTTAATTGCTCAACAATTGCCCGATTACTATTGGGTATATGGGGCCGGTGTTGACCTTCACTGTGACAATTCTCCACCAACAGAAAATTGGCGGCGGCAATTTGGCAACATGATCCTGAGTCGTTATCCCATTGAGTCAAGTCGCCATCATCTTTTACCCAAACTTGGAAGCATCGGCCCTCTAAGCATTCAACGATCAGCCATTGAAGCCTCAGTAAAGCTCTCATCCCTGTGGCTGCGTGTATATTCAGTACATCTTACTCACTTATCTGCTGAAACGAGAATGCCTCAGATAAATCGATTAATAGATATTCACAATAGCGCAGAGGTTGAGGGATTTCCTGTTAACGGAAACCTCGATGGGTTTGATTGGCAAGATGGCGTGGATGAGCAAGTTGTCTCTCCCCATTCCATCATAATGGGGGATTTCAACTGCCAGCCTGATTCACTGGAATACAACACGATGACTGGGCCGAAATGCGATTATGGTGGACGTATTATTAGTCCCAAGGGTTTTGTCGATGCATGGACTGAGACTGGGAATGATGAGGCTAGCGGGCATACTAGCGATGTACATAACATACCTGCCAGATTGGACTATTGTTTGATTAGCAGCGCCATTCGCTCCTACATTACCCATTGTCGAGTAGATTCCAATGCTAGGGGTTCAGACCATTTCCCACTCTGGGTTGAGCTTGATTTTGACTAGGCAGTAAGAATCAATTGCCAAAAACACGGATAAACTGATGCTTTTCAGGACTTTACGTCTGTTTTTACCACAAAAACACTGTTCCTTGTTCTACGATCCAGATACAATTAGTTCAAAGGGGGACGTGCGTCCCAACATCCTACAATTAGAACCTAACATCGATAGAGGAACTAAAATAATGCGCAAAACTACCTACCTCGCTGCCGCTGTTGTAATAACGCAGGCTATAGCAGCCACGTTACCAGCCTACGGGGCCGGCTTTCAGAATAGCTCCGTTTCCACCACTGGCATCGGGCGAGCCAACGCAGGTTCGGGTATTTCTGGAGACAGCATTTCTGACATGTTCGCCAATCCAGCCGGTTTAAACCTGCGCGAAGGCAGAGAGTTTGAAGCAGGCTTGCATGCTATTTCACTATCGGCACCATTTGAGAACTCTGGATCTACTCAAACTTATGCGGGCGTCCTAACTGTTCCAGCTCAAGGGGCAAACAGTGATGGAGGAACCAGCTCTTTGGTTCCTAACTTTTACTACAGCGCACCTCTTAGCGACAACCTCCAATATGGTATCGGCCTCACTACCCCTTTTGGCCTATCCACTGAATACGATTCAACTTGGGTCGGCCGTTATGCTGCCGTTAATTCCGAATTGACCACACTTGAATTAAACCCCGCTCTTGCATATCAGGTTAGTCCTTTTGTTTCTGTGGGTATCGGTCTTACCCTGCTGCAAGTGGATGCTGAATTGACAAATGCACAATTCATCGGCGTCGGCAGTTCTGATGGGGTATCTACAGTGAAGGGTGATGACACCTCCATTGGTTGGACAGCAGGCCTTATCGTGGGTGATGACCAAGGCCGATTTGGTTTTAGCTACCGATCGGAAGTACAGATTAAACCTGAAGGTGAATTAGTTGTCTCACCATTGGGTATCCGTGCTGGTGCAAGCGGTAGTGTAACACTACCCAAAACCCTGTACTTTTCTGGAATGAAAGTTTTGAGCGACAAACTTGACCTTCTAGGCAGCCTCAGGCATACCGATTGGGATTCATTCCAAGAACTTCGCTTCAAATTTGACAATGGGCTTCCCGATGACGTAACACCGTCTAACTGGAAGTCAACAAATACCTACAGTGTTGGGATGAACTATCGCTCTAGCGATCAGTGGACATACCGTGGTGGATTGGGCGTTGATGAAAGCCCAGTATCTGATCAATACCGAACTGCCAGAATCCCAGATACCAAGCACAAATGGCTTTCCTTGGGTATGAGTTACAAGACAGCTGGGAATATCAGACTCGACCTAAGCTATGCCCATGTTTTGGGTAAAGATGCGACGATTGGCGAATCTAGCGATCTTGTTTCCACCGTACCCGGTGCAGCAGTTGATTCACTAAGTGGAAGCTACAATGATTCGAGCGCTGACATCATCAGCTTTTCGGTCAGCATTCCTTTAGGTAAGTAAACTAGACTTCGCTGCTCAGGCCTGGCGCTCACTATGAGCACCAGGCCATATTTTCAGACACTTTCTACCTGCTTACTGCTAACAATCCCCGCTTTGCCCCTTAATCTTTCATAGATATCGAAACATCTCGATCCAAACGAGATTATTCATTACATAACGAACCCTCTGTAGCATTGATTTTCATGCTACAGAGGGTTAATATCCAGCCCCTTTTATAAGCTTGTTCGGATGCACACTGCCGACGCTTCTGGAGACAATAATTGCGCAAGCCACTGGTAGTCGGTAACTGGAAAATGAACGGAGACAAGGCATTGACCGAGTCCCTGTGCGTAGGTATAGCATCCCGTTCCAATCGGCTACGGAACATCGATATTGTACTTTGTCCGCCATTTCCATTTTTGTATCTGGCTGACGCCTGTCTAAAGAAAAGCACCGTTTCTTTGGGCGCGCAAGATTTAGATGCAAATACCAACGGCCCTTTTACAGGTCAGGTGTCCGCTAGCATGCTAAATGGGCACAATTGTAAGTATGTCATTGTGGGCCATTCGGAGCGTCGGGTAAACAACGCTGAAACAGATCAACTTGTTTCAAGAAAAACTCAGATTGCATTGGAACATCATTTGATCCCAATACTCTGTATTGGTGAAACAACCGAGCAAAGAAAGGCAGGCCAAACCGAGCAAACAGTGATACATCAATTGCAGAATGTCATTGATCACACAGGCATCGGAGCGTTCAACGACATTGTGATCGCATATGAACCGATATGGGCAATTGGAACGAACATCACAGCTACTCCGGATCAAGCACAAGAAATCCATTCTTTGATACGTGAGCAACTTAGGCAGCAAGATAAAAAAATCGCAAATGACTGCCGCATTATATATGGCGGTAGCATGAAACCAGAAAACGCAAGAGAACTTATTGCGCAAACAGACATAGACGGAGGCTTGGTCGGGGGCGCGTCACTCAACTCCGATGACTTTTTTTTAATATGCCAAGCAGCTCTATCAGATTAACAGGAAATAATTGATGTTATCAAACATACTACTTGTCGTTCATCTTATCGTCGCGGTCACAATTGTAATACTGGTTTTGCTACAACAAGGCAAGGCATCAGACATGGGAGCTTCCTTTGGTGGTGGTTCTTCCCAATCCCTATTCGGAGCAAGGGGCTCAGCCAATTTCCTTAGTAGGATGACCTCCATTCTTGTCACCACCTTTTTCCTATCCAGTTTAACACTTGCCTATATGTATACCAGAAAAGGTGAAGAAAACAGCATTCTTTCCGGGTCTTCTGTGATTCAGCAAGGTCAAACAGAAAACACCGAAGAGATACCAACGCTCGGGGCAGCGGAACAAAATACAGCAGAATCTGACGTTCCAGCAGCTCCCCAAGAATAAGAATCAGTGTAAAATATAAAAATCTTTATTGCCGAAGTGGTGGAACTGGTAGACACGCTATCTTGAGGGGGTAGTGCTTCACGGCGTGCGGGTTCGAGTCCCGCCTTCGGCACCAATTAGATGTTTCAAGCTGTTTCATCTCGTTTCTTGCTTTTTCAGCTTATTCTGTGCCCCCTCGGTTCGATTTAAATTTGGTAGCATTGCATGCCCCACTTTTCAAGAAATTAGCGCTCTCATCCCAAAGAACAAAACTATAGGCTTAGCTCAGTATTCATAAAGGTATTGGGATACACTCTCCCAATACCTTTATGGGCGCCGACATAAATATGTGCATTGAGAGCCTAGGTTAGGCAACACTAACCTGCCCACCAACCTCTTTCGCTTCATAATCGGCTAGAACTTAACACTCAGGAAAGGTTTCTATTTATCTTTGTCGTGATGGATCTATACGCTCGAAATATTGCGGGCCATTTTATGGCGTCTAGAATGAAGAGTCGCCTCATGCTGAATACGGCCGCCATTGCCTACTGGAGACGCAAACCAACGAACAAATGAGGTTGCATTCACTAGGGATCTCTCAATACGTCGGTTTCCATTTGAAGCGCGACTCAGTATCTCGATACATTAATTTTGGTATCAACCATCTAGGCAACTGCTAAGACAAAGCAGTCGAAGGAACTAACTTTCGTGTTCGAACAAAGAGCAAATCTATGGCCGAGCCTGCAAAATAGTGAAAAGGCACGAGCGATGATGCTTAGCGACGCTGAAATACCCTACAATGTTCAAGGTAGACATACTCAAAAAAATCGACTGCCTCCACTGGTGTGCGGACAACAATGTTTTGTGAAGTAGAAATCTGTCTAGTAAAATCAAGCTATATTCATCAACAGGAACGGGGCTAGGTCTAACGTAGATTACAAATAAAATATGTGCCCCATACAAAATTCTACCTTTCGAGCAATTTTTGAACTTGTACATTTGAATTCGTATAAATGCAATGACAACCCCAACTTTCAATATTTCTGTACTAAAGGGCGATGGTATCGGTATAGACGTAACAGCATCAGCAATTGCAGTATTGCAGGCAGCCACAAAACGTGTTGGGGGCTTTGAGTTAGTATACGACTACCTAAAAGCAGGCGCTGCCTACTATGAGGAAACGGGCGTAGATATCGATCCTAAGTCAGAAAGATCAATGGCATTAGCCGATGCCATTTTCATCGGTGCTATCGGTTTGCCACATGTTCGATACCCTGACAATACTGAAATATCTCTACATCTACGTATCCGAGAAAATCTCCAACTTTATGCGGGGGTTCGCCCAGTCAAGGCCTATCCAAACACACCACAGAGACTCATTCATACGGATGCGAGAAAAATTGATCTTGTGGTTTTAAGGGAATCTTCAGAGGGACTCTTTTATACAGCAGCGGTTCATAATCGAAATGAAGTCTACAACGACAATGAAGTCAGAGAAACATTACGTATTACTCGCCCCACCACAGAGAAATTGCACGACTTTGCTTTTCGACTCGCAACCAAGAGAAAACAAATGGGCGGTCAGGGACTGGTCACTTGCGTCGACAAAGCAAATGTATTCCGCTCCATCGCCCTCTTTCGAAAGATCTTTGATGAACGAGCACAAAACAATCCAAAAATTAAAACATCATATCGATATATCGATGCGCTCGCGCTTGACCTGATCAGGTGCCCTTGGGAGTTTGATGTACTCGTCATGGAAAACATATTTGGAGACATTATTTCTGATCTTGCTGGTGGACTGGTGGGCGGTATGGGTATTGCATCGTGTGCGGAAATAGGGGATAACCACGGTCTATTTCAGCCTGCTCATGGCAGTGCTCCAGACATTCAAGGACAAAACCGTGCAAACCCTTTAGCGGCGATACTGAGCGGCGCATTAATGCTTGATTATCTAGAAGAGCGGTCTCAAGTTACCGCATTGGGGGATGCGGCAAAACTGATCGAATCAGCCGTTGATCGAGGATTTGATCAGGCTCGAATTCGACCCGATGAATTTGGAGGTGACCAGGGAACAATTGCTGTTACCAATACTGTCATTGAGTTGCTACATGAGGCTTAGTTCGCAAATTCAATCACTCCTTTTCATGACATAGATAAATCACATGAATCCTTGATGCACCGGTATAATGGATATTAGAGTATCCAAACTTGATTATTTGTTCCTATTTCAATGCCAAATGGAGACATTAAGATATTGTTTTACAGCGGTATTTACACCCACTATTTATGACCAGAAACTCAATTACCAACCACCCAAACGCCCCAGATATAGAATCATCCACGGCGGATTATGCAATGCGGTTTTCGGGCAAGATTGGTGAATGGTTTCTTGATGTCCAGAATCATGCCTCAAAAACATTGATTAACGGAAAGGCCCTTAGGGTACTCGATGTTGGTGGTGGACATGGTCAAAATATACAAACTATCCATTCTCTCGGACACACGTTGACTATCCTTGGTAGCAACGACGAATGTGGACACAGAATTCAGTCGGATATAACTTTGGGGAAAGTTCAATTCAACACTGGGTCGTTCCTGTCCCTTCCCTATGCCGACAGGAGTTTTGATGTGGTAATTACCTATCGTACGCTATCCCACATGGACAATTGGGAAGCCTTTATTGAAGAATTATGTCGCGTATCATCTCATTCTGTGATCATCGATTATCCAGAGAAATTCAGCTTCAATGTCTTTTCGAATTTTCTTTTTTTCCTGAAAAAATACGTGGAGAAAAACACACGAAGGTACTTATGCTTTAATCAAAGACAAATAGATGACGCTTTCAGTCTTCATGGCTTTACACATCAAGCACGCTACAAACAGTTTCTCCTACCCATGGCAGCACATAGAATGCTTAGAATGAAAACCTTATCCGTTTTTGGCGAAGGCCTGTTTCGGGCTTTGGGTCTCACTCCGCTATTTGGTTCACCGGTAGTTAGCTGTTTCGCTATAACCTCAAGATCTGATAAGAATCTCGAGGTCGAATAGATGAGCGTCCCCCTAACTATCACATTCTAGTATTTTCTATCCATCAAACACGCCGCTAGTCTCTCAATTTCTTCCCCCGCAGGACGGTCAGCTTTCAGAGTTTCAACGATTTCTCGGACAGCCCAGTACTCATCTTTCACGCTGGAGGCGACGCTCGGATCAATCTTTTGATTTTGCCCTCTAAGTTCCAATGCCTGACTCGCCATTATCATTTCGATGGCCGAGAGTTTTTGCCCAAGTTCTGCAATCTGATTCAACGCATTGGCTGACGTCATAGCGTTGCTGAGTATGTCTTCAGAACCGTCAGCATTGACACTCGGCCATATTGGTACCGGCATCGCCAAATGCCCGATTTCCGCTACTAATGATTCCGCTATCTTCATGTAAGGAGCAAAACCATTAGAGTTGGCACCTGGTATTGCGAGAAATAGCGGTAAATCTGTGTGACGAGCAGAAATTAGTTTCGACATCCTAGCGATCTGTGCCATCACCACATGAACGAAAGCTCTCGATACCGTCTCAACCGCAATGCTAAGGTGTGCGCTGTGATAAGCCCCACAAGAAAACATTCGATTCTCATCGATACTCACAATAGGATTATGTGTAGAAGTTCAGACTTGAGCTGACAGTTACCCGTTTATCAGTAGCTGTCTGTCAGATAGAGTTTAGTTTACAAACTTTTCTTTCCAGATCGCTTTACCGTCGATGAGTGTTTCCATCGGCGTTCTCCCAAGGCACATTTTACCCTGATGAGTTCGTTGAGTATTGTACTTGATAAGCCACTCGTCAAGATCAATCTGTAATTCGTCAACTGAATCATAGATTTTCTTGCGTAGGGTTATCTGATAAAACTCGTTAAGAATGGTCTTGTGGAATCGTTCACATATCCCATTTGTCTGCGGTGATTTCACCTTGGTTTTCGTGTGCTCAATGTTATTCAGTGCCATGTAAAGCTGATAATCATGCTGATCGGCTCGACCACAATACTCGGTTCCCCTGTCAGTAAGAATGCGCAGCAGAAGGCTGTGCTCTTCGTAGAACGGGAGCACCTGATCATTGAGCATATCCGCTGCGGTGATCGGTGTTTTGGTCGTGTAGAGCTTCGCATGAGCCACTTTGGAATACGTGTCCACGAAGGTCTGTTGATACACTCTGCCGATCCCCTTGAAGGTACCGACGTAATAGGTGTCCTGTGACCCCAGATAGCCGGGATGGGCGGTATCTATCTCACCACAGGCCACATCGTCCTCTTTCTTACGTTCCATGGCCGCGACCTGGGATTCAGTCAAAATCAATCCCTGCTCAGCCACTTTATTAGACAGCGCTTTTAACCGGTCTTTAAAGCACGCTAAACCATGTCGCAGCCAGATACTGCGAACTCCGCTGGGTGAAACGAAGGTACCTCGTTTACGCAGTTCATTACTGGTTCGGCTTTGGCCATGGGCAGGTTCTTCCAGTGCGTAATCAAGCACGATGGACTCTACAGCAGGATCGACTCGGTTCTTGATGTTCGGGCTGCGACGGTTGCGATCAAGAAGCGCTTCGACTCCTCCTTCATCCGCCGCCGCTTTGTATCGGTAGAATGTATCGCGCGACAATCCCATCACCTTGCAGGCTTTAGAAACGTTTCCGAGCTCTTCAGCCAGATTCAGTAAACCGGCTTTATGCTTGATGACTTTTTCGTTAGTATGGATCATTGAGAGTTACCTCGTTGTGTTTTGATATTGTTTGGTAACTACATCAAAACGGGTAACTCTCATTAAATCAACCCTCGCTTCGCTCGGATTGATTTAATACGGTGTCAGATTTGGTCTAAACTTCTACAGATTATCGCTAGACGCGTTAATTTCAACTTCTATGATTTCCTTAGCGAACTGTATTGAGCTCTCCATCGCACCGTGCACCTGTACAATGTTTCGAATGGACAAGGGGTCCTGCAATTTTCTGGCCATATTCTGCTCCCATAACCCACTGCCGCCTAGTAACTTTCTCAACTGACTCGCTACTTCAAGCTGGCCGGGTTGGGGGTTAGCGGTTAGGGCAAAGGTACCAAGAGGTGAAAGGTTTGACCGAAACGCCTCCATTGTCATAGCACCTGCTGTTTGCGCGTGTTTCAAACTCGAAACGGATTGCCGCAATGCATGTGCTGACATGGCATCGGATGATGGCATTACTGCCCCCCTCCCATTCACCATAAAGCCTTCACCGATCAGAGACAAACCCATGGTTGCCCCCAGGCATAAATCGCTCGCACCAATTGATCCAATCCCTCCGACAAGAGGCGTCAAACTTTTTTCAATGCATAACAACAGATGGTCCGCAATTGCTGGTGAGGCTCCTGACATCCCTTTTAGCAGGCTATTCAAACGTATAATCATGGCTGCTCTCACAACCCTTACAGGCAAAGGCTCACCAATAGCATGAGCCCGACCACGCAACGTCTGTCGGGAGAACTCTTCTAATTGACTCGCCTCAAGTTTCTCCGAAACCTTAGCACCGAGGCCTGTCGTCAAACCGTAGATGGGCTTTTCGCTTTGCAATGACTGTTCAACCACATTACGTGATTTCGTCATCTGTTCATAACCGATCTTATCAAGCTCAATTAGATGACCGCCTTCAGACAAATCCATTAGAGTAGAGACATTTAGATTATGTCCATCCAGGATGACGGTATCAGAGCGGTCAGTTGTTTCAATCGTTGCCTTACAAAACGTCATCATTTCACCTGACTTGTTTGGATTTTTTTATAGATACTAGTGAATAAAGCATCAGCACAACCAACACAATGATACCGCCAATCAATGTACTGTTAGATAGATTCTCTTTGAATACGAGCCATACCCAGAAGGGCCCCAATACAGATTCAAGTAGCATCATCAAACTCACTTCTGGAGCGGATATATATCTCGGTCCGATGAACATAAGCGTATTAGCAATGGGCAGTAACACGAAACCCATGATAAACAGATAATACAGATCACTGTTGCTGGTCATAGATATCTCGACCCATGGCAGCAAAATAAGGGCCACAAAAAAACCACCAGTAACGAAAGAAGGAAGTAAGTCTCGTGTTCTGTTCTGCTCGATAATGGAGAAGCCCAACGCCAATGTAAATGCAGCCAACAATGCGATTGAATTACCTAATTTTTCACTCGGTAAAAGGTTTGGCGCGTCGCAGATAACATACACTCCCAAGGCTGCCCCACCTATAGCCCACCAAGTTCTGGGTTTCACTTTTTGTTTATATCCTAACCACGAAATTAGGGTAGTGTACCCTGAGGTCTGTAATTTATTTCTTTAGCGATGTTCGTTTGGCTTAGGCGAAGTGAGCGTAGCGAACGAAGCCAAAGCCGGTTTTTCAGGCTTTAGTATTGAATGTTGAGCCATCAAGTCGTTCCATTTTTGTTACTTACGCAAATGTGGAGGCAACCCAATGACCCAACCGGATTACAGTAACCTATATGAAGTAGTGATGGAACAATTGATTCAACATGGCCCCCAGGCTTTTCGTGATGTCATTACCGCGATGATGAATCAGGCCATGCAGATCGAACGATCCCAGTTTCTGGGTGCGGTGCCCCATGAACGCAGTGATAATCGCCGTGGCCATGCCAATGGATTCAAACCCAAACAGGTGGACACGACCCTTGGGACGCTAAATCTGTCGATACCCAAGACGCGTAATCACGGTGAGTCCGGGTTTTACCCGCACAGTCTGGAACAGGGACGACGCAGTGAGCGCGCGTTGATGCTGTGTGTGGCTCAGATGTACGTTAGTGGTGTCAGTACGCGCCGTGTGGAGAAGGTACTGGATCTGTTCGGTATTGAGAAAATATCTTCGACTCAGGTGTCCCGTGCAACGGCTTTGCTGGACGATGCCTTGTCAGTATGGCGGGATCGTGGTCTTGGCGAGATACGTTATCTGGTACTGGATGCGCGTTACGAACGGGTCAGGATGGATCATGAGGTGGTGGATGCGGCGGTGCTCAGTGCGGTGGGTATATTGCCGGATGGCAGACGCAGTGTACTGGGCGTGCAGATCGCGACCAGTGAAGCGGAGATCAACTGGCGGGAGTTTTTACAGTCGTTGGTGAAACGAGGCATGCATGGCATCACTTACATTGCCAGTGATGATCACGCGGGTTTGAAGGCGGCAAGGCGTGCCGTGTTTCCGGGTGTACCGTGGCAACGCTGTCAGTTTCATCTGGCACAGAACGCGATTAATCATGCCCCAACGGCAAAGGTTCGTAGCCGGATTGGTGGCGAATTGCGTTCGGTCTGGAATGCGACGGACGAGGCATCTGCCCGCGCTCAGTTGGAGCAACTGGCGGCCCGTTACGAGTCAGATTACTCAAAGCTGTCGCAATGGCTGCTCGATAACGTTCCTGAAGGACTGACCGTGTTCAATTTACCGGAATCGCATCATCGAAAGATGAGAACGACGAATGGAATTGAGCGTCCGATCCAGCAGGAAATTAAACGGCGAACCCGGATTGTCCGGGTCTTCCCGAATGAGGCATCTTTACTCAGGCTTGTCAGTGCCATTCTCGTTGAGATTGACGATGAATGGAGCAATGCCGACAAGCGATATATCGTGTGGAACGACGATAATGACTCAACCTAAATCAAAGTTACAGACGTAGGGTTGCACAATCGAAATTAGGGCAGCAAACAGTGGAGTGGTTGCCATAATAAATAACGTGCTTGCGACTGAAGTATGGGTAATTGAATAGATAAAACTTAGATTGCCCACAGAATAGGCGATCATCAATACAATTCCAGGCCATCCAATCTGTAAAAACGCTGTGAGTGTTTTGCTACGATAATATAGGGACAGTAAGATCAGCATCCCTATTCCGTAGAAAAGTCCTCTAAACAGAGTAATGGTCAGTACATCCGCAGTAATTAGTCGAGTCAGCAGTCCATCAGGGCTAATGCAAATAACCCCCATGACCGTGATTATCAGCCCTTTACTATGGGTAGTCAGGTTTTTCATTCAGTTAAAAGTGCTTGTTTGGTGTAAGACTTTGGTGGGGTAGCACACTGTTATAACCTACAATCAAAAAGGAAATACCTCAACATTGTTTAACAGGAGCCGACAAAACTAAATCTCCCCAAAAACGCCCTCAGCATCCAGTTTACGTAATAAGTCTTGGTTCGACACATCTTGGAATAACATTTCCCTGCAACCATTGAATACACAGAACTCCTTAAGCGCCGTCGTCAAATAATAAGCGAATGAGTCCATTTCCTTTATTTCCTTCTCTAAGACTAGTGAATGAATCAACATAGTCTGGGTCGATCTATCGGCTTTACAATCGATTCGGCCAACCAGACCCGCATTCCATAACAAAGGCAAGCAAAAGTATCCGTGCACCCTTTTTGCTTTTGGAACATAGCATTCTATTTGATAATCAAAATCAAATAGTCGCATCATCCGTTTTCTTTGAATCAGAAGATTATCAAAGGGTGATAAAATTTTGACTCTCTTTCGCGTTAAGGGCTTAGACAGTAGATCAAGATATTGCGTCTTCACAAAATAATCATCCTCTTTATGGTTTCGCCCCTTTGAAACACTTATCTTGGAAACGCTCCCATCCTCACACATTTGGGAGATCACAATTTCCACCAACGCTTTCAGCCCCTTCCTTAAATATGTTATTTCATTTATTTTGCCGATACCATTGGCTCCCAAGAAACGATCGATCAAATAACGTGCCCATTCCTCGTCACTCGGCTTTGTTGTATTCAAGCCAACCGGCAGCACGTTTTCGGCCAAATCGTAAACCTTTTGGAATCCTTCTCGACGTGCAGTCATCAATCGCCCTTCCATGAAAAGTTGCTCTAGAGCCTTTTTGGCAGGCTTCCAGTCCCACATGTCACGCTTTGTTTTAGTTTGTGACTCAAAATCTCTAGACTGCAGCGGCCCCTCGTTACTGATTCTTTGAAGCACTTTTTTCATCATTATAGGATCACGTTCAAACCAGTGTCCACGACTGTTAGCAACTTCCTGCATCCTTCGCAAACAATATCGATAATCCGGCATCGGCAAATAGGCCGCCGCGTGGGACCAATATTCGAAGATCCTTTGTTCCTTTTGAAGCTTATCAATGTGTGACCGCCTATAGCGCGAATTACGGTTCCAAATTGTATGATGATGGGCTCTTTCAATGACTGAAATCGTATCGATCTGAATATATCCCAGCTGCTCAATACAAGCGAGAGTAGCGTCGATCGCGTTGCCCTTTAGTTGTTTTGAGGGTAGCCATTGGCTGTGCAGGACGAGCTTCTGAGCCTCTGATTGGGTTATCTGTTCCATGTCTTAACTCACTGATGGGAATGATGTTGATGAAAAACGGGTTGAGCTATTAACGACAATTTTGTCTGTCATCCCTTTATGTCAGCGGATACCGAGAGCCAATCAATAGTTGACTATAAATCCTTTCCTGCACGTAAGTGACTCCACCATAGATTCGCCTTGGCCCCAATAGACATAATGGGTTCAGGGTACAGTTTCGCGGGTTGATCGAGGCTTGTGAGAGACTCAATCATTGGATTTTCCTTTTGAGTTGCCAAATCAGCAATCAATATGCCCCCAAGAGTTCCCTGAACGGCGCCCAATCCATTTTGACAACCCGACACAAAAACCCCCTTTTCGACTTCACCAAACACCGGCACCGAGTTCAACGACAGACAAAGATGTCCTCCCCATCGATGCTCCATAGTGACCTTATCGAACATTGGGAACCTGTTTCTAAATGCAGTATCATGCTTCTTGCCTATCTGATTGATCTGCTCTTCATCAGTTTCCATATTTCGGTTGTAAGTGAAAACATTGCGCACGACAATTCGCCCCTCCTTAATCTTGCGAACGGTTGTTCCCATGGGGTGGGCCGGCGTAATTCCCCACTGCTCATGACCGCCGAGTTGTCTGAGTTCTTCAGGTGATAACTGCCGGGTCATACTCCCATAGGTAAAAACGTGCATCAATCGCTTAGAAAACAGGCCAAAAGACTCCAAATGACCGTTAATGGCCATGATAATGTTATCCGACACCACTTCACCATTCGCCGTTTTTATCCGCTTCCTAGGCCCTGCACTGACACTCAGAACGGGGGAGTTCTCATAGATAGTGATATTCTTGTTACTATCTGTCAGTCCTTTCGCTATCCCCCTAATATATCCGGCAGGTTGAATCTGCACACACCCTGGAGTGTGAATACCTCCAGCATAGTAATCTATCCCTGTGATCTCTTTCAGCATTGCTGCACTGTATTCTTCAAATGGTTCGTCAAGCTCCTTCAGGTGATCAGAATACCCACGCAGGGCGTTCATTCCCATGATATCTGTTGCTGCATTGATCTTACCTTCCGTCTCCATATAGGCGTGCAAACCGTACTCATTTACCATGGACTTTGCATATTCAATGGCAAATCGGTTCATACCAATTTGCCTTAAGTCTCGTTCAGCTCCACCACTGTAATCTTTACTCTGAAGATCGTGAGGTAAATCGATCATAAAGCCGGAGTTTCGTCCTGCTGCTCCCCAACCGATCCGCTGTGCTTCCAATAGAACAATGCGCTCACCAGGGCGATTTTCCAACAATCGTCTGACTGCTGTTAATCCCGCAAATCCTCCGCCAACAACGACCCAATCTGCCATAATTGACTTTTTGAGGGGCTTTGGGGTTGGTGGTTTAGGAAGTAGCTCATACCACCCCGAGCCAGCCAAGTCATGAGGAGTTTTGTTAGCAACGAGTTCCATTAGAGATCGGACTGGTACCAAGTTAAATGAACCCGCTCGCTATCTCCCAAAGGGCTTACAGTGAACTTCCGTAGACTGAGTGGCTCATACATGGCCTAGAACAGTAATTTCAAGTTGTTCATTGGTCTCGCTTCATCAGTCTATTGACTCCTCAATGTTCTGGTCAGAGATGTCAATCCAAATCGTTTTCATTTCAGTATACTGATCATGGGCATGAATCGAGTTATCTCTCCCGCCAAACCCTGATTGTTTGTATCCGCCGAATGGAGTTGTAATGTCGCCCTCACCAAAACAGTTCACTGTTACAGTTCCCGCCCGAATGGATTTCGACATGCGATGTGCTCGCTTTAAATTGGACGTAAATACCGACGCGGCGAGCCCATAGCATGTGTCATTTGCAACCTTAATTGCTTGAACTTCTCCAGACACCTCGATCACAGCGAGTACGGGTCCAAACACCTCGTCTCTCGCGATAGTCATCTCTGGCGTTACACCGATAAAGATTGTCGGTTCGATAAAAAAACCATCATCTATTTCAATAGCGTTACCGCCAGCGATTAATTCTGCACCTTCTTTCTTTGATATCTCTATGTAGTTTAATATTTTCAGGTATTGGCTGCGAGAAACGATCGCTCCTAACCGATTAGACGGATCCAATGGATCGCCCGTTCGCCATTCTCTTAACCGATGTAGGACCCTCTCCATTAGTGGACTACTCACGGCTTGGTCCACGATCAAGCGAGAATTCGATGAACAGTTTTCTCCCATATTCCAAAAAACCGCATTAGTGACGTGTTGTGCCACAGAATCGAGATTTTCCGCGTCGTTCATTACAACGCAAGGGTTCTTTCCACCGCATTCTAAAACCACTTTCTTCATATTGCTATCGGCAGAATATTTAAGAAAACACTTCCCAACTTCCGTCGACCCCGTGAACGAGACCATGTCCACGTCATGGTGTAACCCAATCATTCTTCCTGTAGTTTCACCGAGCCCTGTCACCACGTTTAACACACCTTTAGGCACACCCGCTTCGGTAGCAAGCTCCGCAATACGCAACGCTGTCATACTGGTTTCCTCAGCAGGCTTGATAATCATACTGTTACCAGCGGTTAACCCTGGTGCTATTTTCCATGCCATCATTAGAATGGGGAAATTCCAAGGCAGCACGGCAGCAACTACACCGATAGGTTCCCTTACGATCATAGCAACCGCATCCTCCCCCGTGGGGGCCAATTGGTCATACAATTTGTCAGCTGTTTCTGCATGCCATGCAATACAATGCAATGCTTCAGGAATGTCTACTGTTTCTATTTCGGCTATGGGCTTTCCGCTTTCAAGGCTTTCCAACACAGCAAGCTCGTGTTGATTTCGTTTAATTAGCTTACATAAACGAATTAGCACTTCTTTTCGCTCACTTGGATGCAATGACGCCCATCTTCGGTCTTCGAAAGACTCTCTTGCTTTTTCTACGGCATGATCCACATCCGTTTGTCCACAATGGGCGACTGCACCAACGATCGCGCCATTCGCAGGATTTAGGCTCTCGAATACGCTTCCACTGGCAGCCGCACGTGCTTTTCCATCGATATAGGCACCGCTAGGAAAAGTCAAATCTCCCGCTACGGACTGATATTCTTCAAGAGTTAGTAGTGTTGACATTTCGCTCCCCATGGTCATTTTGGCTGTGATAGGTTTGTGATCGGTCGTCAGCAATTGAGAGACTACTCTGCGATTCGCTTTGTATCTTGTGCATAGTTAACTTTAATGTTCTTAATATCGTTTCTAGTGCTCGCTTATCGTTCTTGTTTAACTCTTGCAACGGTTTTCGGACCGGTCCGGTAGTGAGCCCTTCGATATGACAGGCATACTTAATGCTCTGAATAAATTTTCCGCTCTGTTCTAAGACGCTCATAAATGGCATTAATGCAGACATGATTCTTCGCCCCTTTACAATATCGTGTTCCACCGCAATTGCTTCATAGAGCGCGATGTGCTCTCTCGGCAAGCAATTGCCACCAGCACAAACCCAGCCCCTTGCTCCCCACGCAAAAAACTCCAGGGCTTGGTCATCCATACCACATAACAACGTAATATGTGGGTACTCTCTCGCCAGCATATGTAGCTGATTGACATCACCCGTCGATTCTTTGATTCCACGAAAATTTGGACTACGCCCAACCCGATCAAAAAACTCCGATTGCATTGTTGTGCCCGTTCGTCCAGGATAGTTGTATAGCATAATCGGCAAGTTAACCGCGCGATCAATGGCCAGAGCATGATTCGCTAGTTCAGTTTGCGTTGGCACTGCATAGTAAGGCGAACTCACCAATATCGCGTCAGCACCATAATCTTTAGCGTGTTGTCCGTATTCAATACAATCCTCAGTGCGAATAGCACCGACACCAACAATTAGAGGAAGCCTCCCTCGAATCGTAGTGTGCGCGAGTTGCATTAACTCAAAGCGTTCTTCCTTAGATTGGGCATAGTATTCCCCAGTGGTCCCGCCTACGATCATTCCATGCACACCTGACTTAATCAGGTGTTCAATCATGGCAACGAATCCATCTCGGTCAATTGAGCCGTCCTCCTGGTGCGGCGTAATAACTGGAGGATAGATGCCTTCGAATTTCATCGTTTTTCTCTTGTAAGATAATTGTATGCAAATGATATACAATACCCCATCCTATGTCATTAGCTTTAATGTCAGTAGTGCGCCGTATTTCGATATCTAGGAGTCGATTAACGATCTAATATGTAGTTCAAATGCCAAGACCATCACTATACGAGCAACTCCGACACGAAATAATTACCCTCCGTATTCCACCTGGCACTGATCTGGATGAACAGTCATTAGTGAAGCGGTTTAACAAATCCCGAACCCCAATAAGAGAATCTCTGATCAGATTATCCGCAGAAGGGCTGGTTGAGATAAGAAAAAACCGAGGAGCTACTGTTACCCCACTGGATCTCCACACCCTCCAGTCCATTTTTGAGGCCGGAGACTTAATCGAGAAGGCGTTCACTCGACTCGCCTGTTTGCGTCGGACCGACGAGGATCTTCAACTAATTGGAGAAGCGCAGAAGCAATTCACTGCAGGTCTTGAAGAAGGGAACATTTCCGCCATTGTTGAATCTAATAGCAAGTTCCACTTAAGCATTGCACAAGGCGGCAAAAATAAGTATTTTGTAGAGAGCTACCGACGTATTCTCGCTGATCATGAACGTATTTCTCAAATGTGGTACAGCGAACAGATATCTATGCGCAACCATTCAATGATCGAAACCATCGACAAGCAACACAAAAATCTGTACAAGGCTATTCTCGATCGCGATACAGTTACCGCAGAACGAGTGACCCTCGAACATTCGAGCTTTTGCAAGGAAGGTGTTAGAGAAAGCCTCGTTTCGGGAGAAAGCGTCATCGCAGATATCAATTTCCCGAGTTAGCTACGTACATGAGGATAGTCCTCGCACCAATGCAAGGTGTCATAGATTTCCAAATGCGGCAATTGCTAACCGCCGTCGGTGGATATGATCGCTGCGTCACCGAATTTGTCAGGGTAACAGATCATAGGGTTCCCGAAAAAGTGTTTCGCAGATATTGTCCTGAAATCGAAACTGGTGGGCACACTGACTCAGGGGTGCCCGTCTTTGTACAATTACTTGGAGGGGACCCTAAAAATATGGCGCGAAGTGCTCACTGTGCGGCTAGCTTAGGCGCAGCAGGGATTGATCTTAATTTTGGGTGTCCAGCCAAGATAGTTAATCGAAACGACGGGGGTTCAGTACTTCTCAAGCGACCCAGGAGGGTTTTCGATATTATTAGTGCCGTTAGGGAGAGTGTACCTAATACGATTGCAGTCACAGCGAAAGTTCGATTGGGCTTCGAAGATGATAGCTTGTTCTCCGAGATCGTTGTGGCAGCTGCCGCGGCAGGTGCGACGGAGCTATGTATCCACGCTAGAACCAAAGTACAAGGATACAGGGCCCCAGCCTATTGGTCCACTGTTGGAGGCCGTCGAGCGACTACTGAAATACCCGTCATTATCAATGGAGAGATTTGGACTCCGCTGGACGCTAATAACGCCACACAGCAAAGTGCTTCGAGGAGTGTTATGCTAGGTAGGGGTGCACTTTCCTGCCCGGACTTGGCGCTGCAGATAAAAGCATCGAATCAATCTATACGGTATGAGCCTATGACATGGGCCTCTGTTCTGAAACTCGTTCAGCATCTATTTGACAACAGCTCTCACATTAAACCGAAATACGTGGGAAACAGAACCAAGCAGTGGTTATCCTATCTAATGAGGCAGTACCCTCAAGCCAACCCCCTGTTTCATCGAATAAAGCGATCGATTGATAGCAAAGAAATTGGCGATCATCTTACTAACGGACAGATGGGTAAAGTCGAATAATGATCGGATGCTCGTTGGTTCAATCAGCGTTCATCGAAGCAACGCGGATATATTAGGAGGGTTTTACAAACTACTTTTAGCGCTACATCAAAAGTTTCTCACAGCAAGCGGTGTTTCTGGACATAAAAAAACCCCAGGTCGAAACCGATCTGGGGTTTAATATAAAATTGCCTGGCAGTGTCCTACTTTCACATGGGGAGGCCCCACACTATCATCGGCGCTAAGCGTTTTCACTTCTGAGTTCGAGATGGGATCAGGTGGTACCCGCTCGCTATTGCCACCAGACAAACCGGCATGAGTCACAGCTAACAACGAACTGTTAGCCAATGTCTCAAATTCAATCTAGACAGACAAGTCTGCCTTACAAATCAAGGTAGTCATTAGCGCTAGATCCTTTTCGGGGATCCGAGTATTTCATATATAACTTATGAAGATAACACCGCTAAAATTTCTTTTAGACTTTTTGGGTGTTATATGATCAAGCCTCACGGGCAATTAGTACTGGTTAGCTTCATTCATTACTGAACTTCCACACCCAGCCTATCAACGTTGTGGTCTTCAACGACCCTTCAGGGGACTTAAGTCCCGGGAGACCTTATCTTGAGGGGGGCTTCCCGCTTAGATGCTTTCAGCGGTTATCCCGTCCGTACATAGCTACCCAGCGATACCATTGGCATGATAACTGGAACACCAGGGGTACGTCCACTCCGGTCCTCTCGTACTAGGAGCAGCTCCTCTCAAGTCTCCGACGCCCACGGCAGATAGGGACCAAACTGTCTCACGACGTTCTAAACCCAGCTCGCGTACCACTTTAAATGGCGAACAGCCATACCCTTGGGACCGGCTACAGCCCCAGGATGTGATGAGCCGACATCGAGGTGCCAAACACCGCCGTCGATGTGAACTCTTGGGCGGTATCAGCCTGTTATCCCCGGAGTACCTTTTATCCGTTGAGCGATGGCCCTTCCATACAGAACCACCGGATCACTAAGACCAACTTTCGTTCCTGCTCGACGTGTCTGTCTCGCAGTCAAGCACTCTTATGCCTTTACACTAACCGTACGATTTCCGACCGTACTTAGAGTACCTTCGCGCTCCTCCGTTACTCTTTGGGAGGAGACCGCCCCAGTCAAACTACCCACCACACACGGTCCCGGATCCGGATAACGGACCTCGGTTAGGGCCCCAAACAAGCAAGGGTGGTATCTCAAGGATGGCTCCACAGAGACTGGCGTCTCCGCTTCAAAGCCTTCCACCTATCCTGCACATACTTGTTCAGAGTCCAGTGTGAAGCTGTAGTAAAGGTTCACGGGGTCTTTCCGTCTAGCCGCGGGTACACTGCATCTTCACAGCAATTTCAATTTCGCTGAGTCCCTGGTGGAGACAGTGTGGCCATCGTTACGCCATTCGTGCAGGTCGGAACTTACCCGACAAGGAATTTCGCTACCTTAGGACCGTTATAGTTACGGCCGCCGTTCACCGGGGCTTCAATCAAGAGCTTCGCCGAAGCTAACCCCATCATTTAACCTTCCGGCACCGGGCAGGCGTCACACCGTATACGTCCTCTTGCGAGTTTGCACAGTGCTATGTTTTTAGTAAACAGTCGCAGCCACCTCTTTATTGCAACCCCCTTCTGCTCAGAGAGCAAGTCTCATCACATAACAGGGGCACACCTTCTCCCGAAGTTACGGTGTCATTTTGCCGAGTTCCTTCACCAGAGTTCTCTCAAGCGCCTTAGGATTCTCACCCCACCCACCTGTGTTGGTTTGGGGTACGGTCACTTATAACCTGAAGCTTAGAGGTTTTTCCTGGAAGCATGGCATCAATTACTTCGCTCTTAATAAAGAGCTCGTCATCACGTCTCAGCCTTAAGGACCCGGATTTTCCAAAGTCCTCAGCCTACTCGCTTAAACCGGCACATCCAACAGCCGGCTAACCTAGCCTTCTCCGTCACCCCATCGCAGTTATAAGCGGTTCAGGAATATTAACCTGATTCCCATCGACTACGCATTTCTGCCTCGCCTTAGGGGCCGACTCACCCTGCGCCGATTAACGTTGCGCAGGAAACCTTGGGTTTTCGGCGTGCGGGCTTTTCACCCGCATTATCGCTACTTATGTCAGCATTCGCACTTCTGATACCTCCAGCAAACCTTACGATTCACCTTCACAGGCTTACAGAACGCTCCCCTACCATGCGTGTAAACACGCATCCGCAGCTTCGGTACACACCTTGAGCCCCGGTAAATCTTCCGCGCAGGCCGACTCGACCAGTGAGCTATTACGCTTTCTTTAAATGATGGCTGCTTCTAAGCCAACATCCTGGCTGTCTGAGCCTTCCCACATCGTTTCCCACTGAGATGTGTTTAGGGACCTTAGCTGGCGGTCTGGGCTGTTTCCCTCTCGACGACGAAACTTATCTCCCGCCGTCTGTCTCCCATGATTGTACTTACAGGTATTCGGAGTTTGCTATGGGTTGGTACCGCGAGATGCAGCCCTAGCCATTACAGTGCTCTACCCCCTGTAGTAATTCATGAGGCACTACCTAAATAGTTTTCGGGGAGAACCAGCTATCTCCGGGCTTGTTTAGCCTTTCACTCCTAGCCACAGCTCATCCACTAATTTTTCAACATTAGTTGGTTCGGTCCTCCAGTCGGTATTACCCGACCTTCAACCTGGCCATGGCTAGATCGCCCGGTTTCGGGTCTAATCCTAGCAACTAAACGCCCTATTAAGACTCGATTTCTCTACGGCTCCCCTATTCGGTTAACCTTGCTACTAAAATTAAGTCGCTGACCCATTATACAAAAGGTACGCAGTCACTTGCCCAAAGACAAGCTCCCACTGCTTGTACGCACACGGTTTCAGGTTCTATTTCACTCCCCTAACAGGGGTTCTTTTCGCCTTTCCCTCACGGTACTAGTTCACTATCGGTCGATAAGTAGTATTTAGCCTTGGAGGATGGTCCCCCCATGTTCAGACAGAGTTTCTCGTGCTCCGCCCTACTCGTTTTCACTTTAAGAGCCCTTTCGTTTACAGGACTATCACCTTCTATTGTCAGACTTTCCAGACTGTTCAACTAGAACTCAAAAAGCTTAAGGGCTGGTCCCCGTTCGCTCGCCGCTACTAAGGGAATCTCGGTTGATTTCTTTTCCTCCGGGTAC